>Ga0114922_10004070_pt1 | contig 13595 bp, 11 predicted proteins | sample AartaG_FD_100975 | JGI IMG/M metagenome (GOLD analysis project Ga0114922, IMG submission 100975) | Deep subsurface microbial communities from Aarhus Bay to uncover new lineages of life (NeLLi) - Aarhus_00045 metaG | ecosystem: Environmental > Aquatic > Marine > Oceanic > Sediment | place...
CTTGTGCCCGGGCTCTGGGAATTCAGCTGTTCGCCTAGATCCTGCAGCCTGGCCGGAGTTCCTGAACACGAATCCTAGGTTCCTGTGCACAAATCGTGTCAGAATAACCCGCTATGCCAAAATGAACCAATCAACTGTGTTAGAATAACCCAACCAGCTTGCTCCTACTATACATTCATTTATGTACCTTCGTTTATCTATACAGTACAAGAAATTACGAGCAGCCTCCTGTAACACGATTGGCATGGAACTTGCATATCACTAGTAACAAGAAAATTGTCTGCTTACAGGAGGTAGCACATCATGGCAAAAGCAGTAGGAATAGATTTAGGAACCACCAACTCCGTGGTGGCTATTATGGAAGGCGGAAAACCGGCGGTGATTCACAACAGCGAAGGCGCCCGTACCACCCCGTCGGTGGTTGCCTACAACAAGGAGGGAGAACGCCTGGTCGGACAGCTGGCCAAGCGCCAGTCCGTTCTCAATCCCGACGGCACGATCTTCTCGGCCAAGCGCTTCGTGGGACGCAAGTTCAGCGAGGTTGCCTCTGAGATCCAGACCGTGCCCTACAGAGTGGAGTCGGGCTCTAACGATGCGGTCCGTTTCGATATCCGGGGCAAACAGATCGCCCCGGAGGAGATCTCCGCCCAGATTCTTCGTAAGCTGGTGGATGATGCATCCAACTACCTGGGTGAAAAGATCAAACAGGCGGTGATCACCGTGCCGGCCTACTTCAACGACGCCCAGCGTCAGGCCACCCGGGACGCCGGCCGCATCGCCGGGTTGGAGGTCCTGCGCATCATCAACGAGCCCACCGCCGCGGCGCTGGCCTACGGGTTGGAGAAGCAGAAGAATGAGACCATCATGGTCTTCGACTTTGGCGGCGGCACCTTCGACGTGTCCATACTCGAGGTCGGAGACGGGTTGTGCGAGGTCCGCGCCACCTCGGGTGATACCCACCTTGGCGGAGATGATTTCGACAAGGCCCTGGCCGATTGGCTGGCCGACGAGTTCAAGAACGAGCAGGGGGTGGACATCCGCAAGGATCGTCAAGCGCTGCAGCGGCTGTACGAGGCTGCGGAGAAGGCCAAGATCGAGCTGTCCGCAACGGCTCAGACCACCGTCAATCTGCCCTTCATCACCGCCGATGCCAACGGTCCCAAGCACCTGATGATCAACCTCACCCGCGCCCAGTTCGAGCAGCTCACCCGCAGCTTGGTGGAGCGCACTCGGGGCCCGGTCAAGCAGGCCCTGGAGGACGCCAAACTGAGCGCAAAAGACATCGATGAGGTGGTTCTGGTCGGAGGTTCCACCCGGATCCCGGCAGTTCAGGAGCTGGTCAGAGAGCTCACCGGGGGCAAACAGGCCAACATGTCTGTAAATCCGGATGAGGTGGTGGCCGTGGGCGCTGCTGCCCAGGCCGGAATCATCCAGGGGGATGTTCAGGACGTGCTCTTGCTGGACGTAACGCCTCTGTCCCTGGGCGTAGAAACTCTGGGCGGAGTCATGACCCGTATCATAGAACGCAACACCACCATCCCGGCGCGGCGCTCGGAGGTGTTTTCCACGGCCGACGACAATCAGAGCGCGGTGGATATCCTGGTGCTTCAGGGCGAACGCTCCATGGCCCGGGACAACCGCAGGCTGGGCCAGTTCAAACTGGAGGGGATCCGGCCGGCACCGCGGGGACTGCCGCAGATCGAAGTCTCCTTCGACATCGATGCCAATGGCATCCTCAACGTTTCGGCCAAGGACAAGGATACCGGCAAGGAACAGACGATCACCATCAGCGGTTCAACCAACCTGGATCAGAGTGAAATCGACAGGATGGTCCGGGAAGCCGAGTCCAACGCCGCCGAGGACAAACAGCACAAGCAAACAGTGGAGGAGCGAAACCAGGCCGAAAGCCTGGCCTACCAGGTTGAAAAGGCCCTGCAGGATATGGGAGACAAAGTGCCTTCCCACGAGCGCGCTCGCTGCGAGCAGCTGATAACCGAACTTCGCCAGGCGATCCGCGAGCAAGCTCCCCTGGAACGCGTGCGGGAGTTGAAGGAGCAGCTGCAGCAAGCCTCGTACAACATCTCCTCACAGGGGTACGGCCAACCGGCGTACAGCCAGGACGGTACAGCCGAAGGGTCCGGCTCCGCGGGCGCCGGCCGGGGAGCCTATCGTGCCTATGACGGGAACGGACAAGCACAACAGCCCGGGACCGCCACAGACCCCGGAAGCGGACCATCCGGAACCCGGCCCGAGGACGACGTGATTGACGCTGAATTTTCGGAGAGGTAAATTAGTACCTGAAGCATGGCTGTAAAGTATCAGGATTACTACGAAACATTAGGTGTCTCCAGGGACGCGAGTCAGGAACAGATCCACGCGGCCTACAGGAAACTGGCGCGCAAGTACCATCCGGACATCAACAAGAGCTCGGATGCGGAGGACAAGTTCAAGCACATAGGCGAAGCCTATGAAGTCCTGCGGGATCCTGAAAAACGCAAACGCTACGACGCTCTCGGCCAGAACTGGAAGGCGGGACAGGAGTTCACCCCGCCTCCAGGCTGGGAGTTCTTCAACTTCGGGGCAGGTCCCCGCTCCGGTTCGCGCACCCGGCCGGGGGGCAATGGCTACGGCTATCGTATCTTCGACGGATTCGGGGATTCTCCTTTCTCCGGATTCAGTGATTTCTTCGAGACCCTTTTCGGCGCAGGCATGGGCGGTTTCGGTGGTGGCGGAAGCACCGGCCGGGGCCGAGCTCAGAGCCTTCGTGGCCGGGACCAGGAGGCGGAGATCACAATTGCCCTGGAGGAAGCCTACAGAGGCACGAAGCGCAGCCTGACCCTGGAGTCCAGGGACGCGCGCAGCGGGCGCCCCACCGGAGAGGCCAGAACCCTGGAGGTGAAGATCCCTGCGGGTACGACCGACGGTCAGCGTCTGCGCCTGCGCGGACAGGGCGGCCCGTCCGGCAGCGGAATACCGGGTGGCCGTACAGCCGCAGACGGCGCAATGGCGGGAGATCTGTACCTGCGGGTGCGTATTGCCGCCCACGCGGTCTTCCGCCTCAACGGCGCCGATCTGGAGCTGGACGCCCCGGTCACCCCCTGGGAGGCTGCCCTGGGAGCTCGCATAGAGGTGCCGATCATCGGCGGCAAGGCATCCGTCAAGCTGCAGCCTGGCACCCAGAGCGGCCGCCGCCTGCGGCTCAGGGGAAAGGGCTTTCCCAAAAAGAGCGGTGGCCACGGGGACCTTTACGTGCGCATCCGCGTCGAAGTTCCGAAGCAACTGAGTGCCCGGGAGCGGCAGTTGTTCGAGGAGCTGTCAAAGAACTCCAAATTCAATCCCCGGCGCTGGTAGCTATCGACTGGCTTGTAGCTAAAATATTGTCGATAAACAAATTAGTTATTACTATTTAGGGTAGCTATGCCTTCTCAGATTTGCCATTATATTTTCGCAGAAGATTCTCTCAGGGAGGCCCTGGGCCGGGGAGCAGAACGGATCCTCGAAGAACAGGGCAATATCTTCCGTTTTGGGGCCCAAGGCCCCGATTTTTTTTATCACAACCAGCGCACCAGACCGACGGGTTTGAAGTTCGGGGTACACGCCCACAGGGAAGGGTACGGGCGGCTGGTGACCCACATGATCCACGAGCTGCGCCACCTGGAGTCCAGGGGCTATGAGGAGCTGTCCGCGCTCAGAACCTACATTCTCGGCTTCACCACCCACGCCTTCCTGGACAGAAAGGCCCATCCCTTTATCGACTACCACTCCGGGTGGGTGGAAGCGGACCGGGAGGAAAGCGAACGCTACTACCGCTGTCATATCTTCATGGAGCGCATCCTCGACGTTCTCATGCTGAAGATCAAGCGGGGGCTGAACATCCGTGAGTTCAGCCTGCTGCCATTGCTGGACTGCGGCGCCATGCTTCCTTACGGAATCATCAAGACCCTGGTGAAGAGCCTGAACGAGACCTATCCGGACACCCACTTCAAATCCAGAGATCGGCGGCGGGTGGAAAACGCCTACATCGACTCCATGGGTTTCTATACCTTCATCGATCCGCTGAATCCCCACTACAGGCGCCTGGCCTTTGAGCGGGATCGCAGCACCCACGGAGACAAACGCCGTCTAGCTCTATTTCATCCCTTCGACGTCCCTGAGGATATCGATTTTCTCAATCTCAGCAGGGAAACCTGGACCCATCCCTGCAACAACCAGTGGCGCTATCAGGAAAGTTTTCCCGATCTTTGGGAGAGCGCCCAGGAAGAAACAGTCCCCGTATTGGTAGAGATGCACGAGATCCTCCAGGGTCGGGGCGATCCGGTCCGGGCCGAACTGTTGATCGGAAACCAGTCCCTGGGCACGGGGTTAAACTGGCATGAGAACTACAAGCTCCGGTACAACAGACCCCTGCCTCTGCCGGAGCTGCTGGACAGCCTGTACCTCGAGTTGGACGGACAGCCTGCGGCGAATCTGTCAAATTGAACCCCAACAACCTGCAGCGACGCATCGACGGCGCGAATTGACCTGCCCCGGAGCGGAATGCTATCATAGGCCCATCATGGAGGAGCCAATCATGGATCCCAAGGACGTCAAAGACAATCTCCGTGACAAGGGCTATTCCAAGGCTGCCCGCTTTCTCATGCTTCTCGGCAAGGAGGAGGCAGCCCGGGTGATGAAGCACCTGGATGAAGAGGAGGTAGCGGGAATCACGATGGAGATCGCCCAGGTCGACAAGATCGAGGCCACCGAGGCGAACAACATCCTCGAAGAGTTCGGCTACCTGGTCAAGACGAAGGATCTGGTGGCTCGGGGCGGTGTTGGCATGGCCGAGGCGATCCTGCGAAAAGCCTTTGATGAAGACAAGGCCAACACCCTGGTTAGCAAACTGAAGAATCGAACCGCTCCCCATCCATTCTCCTTTCTGATGGATCTGGACTTCGAGCAGGTCCGCCTGCTGCTGAAAGACGAATCCGCGCCGGTCTTGACAGCCATCCTCCCACATCTGGCGCCGGATCGGGCTGCGGAGATTCTGCACTCCTTTGATGAGGAACTTCAGCTGCAGGTTGTCAAAAGAATGGCTTCGCTTACGGAGATCAACCCGGAGGTGCTTCGCCAGGCCGAAGGTGCGCTCAAGGAGAAAATCCGAGCCCAGGGGCAGATCGTGACCCAGGAGATCGACGGTCAGTCCGTGCTGGCGGAAATCCTGCGCAACATGAAGTACATAAACGAGCGGGAGATCATGGAACAGCTGGAGCTGAGCCAACCGGCCCTGGCCAAGGAGATCGAGAAGAAACTGCTCACCATGGATGTGCTTCTGCGCATCAGCGATATGGATCTTCAGTCCGTGCTGCGGGATTTTTCAGACAATGAATTGGCCCTGCTCTGCAAGGGCTTGACCGACAAGCAGGTCGGCCGCATCAAGAGCAACCTGTCGGCACGCCGTTGGGCTACGATCCTGGCGGAGAGTGAAGATCTGGGCGCTGTTTTCCGTTCGGAAGTGAACAAGGCGGTTGCCGACTTCCTGGACTATATCAAGCTGCAGAAAGAAAAGGGAGAGATCAGCATCATCAAAGATGGAGACAAGGTTGTGGAATGAAAACGAGCACCCTACCGAGCGTGAGCATCGCCGACATCGCCCAGTATGAAGATCAGGAGATCCGCATCTTTGGCTGGTTGTACAACCTCCGCTCCAAGGGGAAGATCCACTTCCTCCAGCTGCGGGACGGAAGCGGACGCATCCAGGGTGTGGCCGTTTCCGGAGAGTGCGATCCCCAGGGTTTCGAAACCATCGGAACGTTGAAGATGGAAGCCTCCGTGCAGGTGATCGGCACGGTCCGTAAGGACGAGCGCGCCCCCAGCGGCTACGAGTTATCCGTTTCCGGGCTGCAGGTGATCCAGAACCCGGAGCAGGACTACCCGATCGCCAAGAAAGAGCACGGTATCGACTTCCTCCTTGAGAAAAGGCATCTCTGGCTGCGCTCGAACCTGCCTGGCGCCCTATTGCGGATCCGCCATGAGGCGATCACCTCCCTGCGGAACTTCTACAACAACCGGGGCTTCATCCTGATCGACACCCCGATTCTCACAGGCTCGATCGGAGAGAGCGCCGGGACCCTGTTCGAGGTGCCCTACTTCGATATGGGCAACGCCTATTTGGCCCAGACCGGACAGTTGTACCTGGAAGCCGCCTGTGTGGCCTTCGGCAAGGTGTACAACTTCGGGCCGACTTTCCGGGCCGAAAAATCCAAGACCCGCCGCCACCTGACCGAGTTTTGGATGCTCGAGGCGGAGGTGGCTTATCTGTATAATGCCGGCAATCTGCAGCTGCAGGAGGAGATGATCTGCACCCTGGTGCAGGATATTCTCTCCCGCTGTTCCGAAGAGCTGAAGGCCCTCGGTCGGGACATGGAAAAGCTCAAAGCCGTCACCCCGCCCTTCCCGCGCCTCGACTACGGGGATGCGGTGCGATGGCTGCAGCAGCAGGGGCAGAACATCGAGTGGGGCCACGATCTGGGTGCCGAGGATGAAACCCTGCTCTCCAATCGATACGAGAAGCCGGTATTTGTGGTCAACTATCCCAAGAAGGCCAAGGCCTTCTACATGAAGGAGAACCCGGACAATCCCGAAACCGTGCTCTGTGCCGATTTACTGGCCTCAGAGGGCTACGGCGAGATCATAGGCGGCTCCCAGAGGGAGGATGACCACGACAAGCTGCTGGCCCGCATCCATGAACAGAAGCTCCCCGAAGAGGCCTACACCTGGTATCTGGAGCTGCGCCGCTTCGGGTCGGTTCCTCATTCGGGTTTTGGGATCGGCTTGGAGAGGACCGTGACCTGGCTGGCCGGCACCCATCACATCCGTGAGGCCATTCCCTTCCCCCGCACGATCAGCCGGCTCTATCCATAGCATCTGCAAGGACGGTCTACCCATGACAAACCATGCCAGCATCCGCTTTCTCGGCGCGGCTCAAAACGTCACCGGTTCCTGCTACCTGGTGGAACATCAGGACAGGCGGGTGCTGGTGGACTGTGGGCTGTATCAGGAACGGAAGTTCAGGGAGCGCAACTGGGCGCCCTTTGCCGTGCAGCCCGGTTCGATCGACGCGGTGCTGCTGACCCACGCCCACCTGGATCACTGCGGACTGCTGCCCAGGCTGGTGCGGGAGGGTTTCAGCGGCCCTATCTTCTGCACAGCGGCCACCGCGGCCATCACCCGCATCGTGCTGCTGGACTCGGCGCACATCCAGGAGGAGGACGCCGAGTACAAGCGCCGGCGCCACGAGCGGGAGGGGCGGAAAGGGCCATACCCCGAGGAGCCCCTGTACAGCGAAGAGGACGCCAAAAAAACCCTGCCCCTGCTGCAAACCGTGGGCTACGATTCGCCCACATCCATCACAAACCGGATATCCGCATCCTTCTTCGAGGCCGGGCACATCCTGGGCTCGTCGATGATTCGCCTGCAGTTGGAGGGAGCATCTGCTGGACCCGCGACCGGGGCGCGGACAACCGACGGAAAGACCTCCATCGTGTTCTCCGGCGACATCGGCCAGTGGGACAAACCGATCATCGAAGATCCGACGGTCTTCAAGGAGGCGGATTACCTGATCATGGAATCCACCTACGGGGACCGCACCCACGAAGACCCCGGGGAGGTCGAGGATCTTCTGGCCGAGGCGGTCAACACGACCCGCCGCGCCGGTGGTAACCTGCTGATTCCCAGTTTCGCCCTGGAGCGTACCCAGGAGGTCCTGTACCATCTCAACCGCCTGCTGCACACCGACCGCATCCCCCACCTGATGGTGTTCGTGGACTCCCCCATGGCCATCAGCGTAACCGAGGTTTTCAAGGACCACCCCGAGCTGTTCGATGAAGCGATGCAGGAGATGGTGGCGGCGGGGCATTCCCCCTTCAGCTTCTCGGGATTGAAGATGACCCGTTCGGTGGATCAGTCCAAGGCGATCAACCACATCCGGGGCACCTCGATCATCATCGCCGGGTCGGGCATGTGCACGGGGGGCAGGATCAAACACCACCTGGTACACAACATCCACCGCAAGGAGAGCACGATCCTGTTCGTGGGCTATCAAGCCGAGGGCACCCTTGGCCGCCACATCTTGAGCGGCGCCAGGGAGGTACGGATCCTAGGACAGACGTGGCGGCGCAGGGCCAACATCCGCAGGATCAGCGGTTTCTCCGCCCACGCGGATCAATCCGCCCTCCTTCGCTGGCTCGGCGCTCTGGAGCGTCCACCCCGCAAGCTGTTCCTCACCCATGGGGAGGCCGACGCGATCCGGGTCCTGGCGCAAAAGATCGAACAGGAGAAAGGCTGGCATCCCCACGTTCCGGAGTACGGCCAGCGGGTCGATATAGAAGCCTGTTTGACTTAGGCCGTGGCTTTTAGAGCCGATTTGGGTTCAAGCGATAGTCGTCCTCTGGAGAGGAGGGAGCCGAGGGCAGGAATGGACGAAGTTCAGGGATACCTGCATCATCCACTCAGCTTTCTACTCCCGGCATATCCACAATCACACACGGGGTGTCATCATTGTACAGCCGCATGATGGCAGGCCAGTGCAACATCTGTAGACCTCATTCAATAGTCTCTCTGCCTTTTCTGGCACCGTGGTGATTTTCTTCTAATCCTCCATTTTCTCGATGGGGGATTTAGATATCAAGTGCTTCGAAAGAATGCATTGTAGGGCATCTACGAAGAATAGTGTCAATCTGATACTGAAAAAAATAATGGCTATTCAAAAGGAATGGAGGGAATATCGTTTAGGCAACTATGAAATATCAAACTGTGACTTTAGACCATTTGGAAAAGGCTACGGATCGAAAAATCTTGTTAGAATAACAAGATTTCGAGGTATTACAGTATATAGGGAACAAACATGTTAGAGCTTTTATATGCAACATAAGTTTCTGCCGATTGTATATCCTCTACCGGATCAAGCTCATGAGCATAGAATTCGGCCATATCACATTCTTCGTTCAATAAAACTTGCAACATCAGATCATAGCTGCCGGTTACCACGCTTGAAGTTAAAACTCCGCGTAATTTGCTCAATTCTTCAGATTTTGGAATTGATTTCATAGTATTCAGTTTCACACCGATAAAAACTACTTGGTGACCAGGAAGTTTTCCAGGATCTATAAGTCCGGAAAATCGAAGTATTCCTTCTTCCACCATATTATTGACCCGTTTTCTGACAGTATTCTCTGCAATAGATAATGCCGCAGCGATTTTTTTGTAAGATTTTCTACCGTCCCTCAAATGTCTAGCAATTTCTAAATTAATATTGTCTATCTTCATACCATTTCCTCCTGCGATTTATTCCATTAAAAAGATTCAAACGATACAGATAAATATGCTGAGTTAAGCACACCCTACCACTATATATATTATTCGCAAAAACAGATATTAGCTATCGAACCATAAACAGCCCCTATTCCGCGTTGAGAAGGCGTATGGCTTCGGCATGTACTCTCTTTTCACCAGCTGCGATGAAACGAGTACCTGAGCGGATTGTCAACGGCGCATCCTGCCAGTCGGTAATCACGCCTCCAGCATTCTTCACAATTGGAACCAGCGCACAGTAGTCGAAGGGATCGTGTTCTGCTTCAAAACCGATATCGATAAACCCAGATGAAAGAAGTCCATAGGCGTAGCAACTGCCGCCATATACAGCCCATTTTGTTGCCCTAACCAGACGTTCATAGGCATTTCTATCACTGCCTTTGAAATACTCGGGTGAACTTGTTTCGATTATCGCCTCTGCTATATCAGGGCATTGACGAACGCACACCGGGCGGCCATTGAAGGTGGTCTGCACGCCATCTGCGCCAATCCAACGGTCCTTGGAAATCGGCTGGTCAATGATCCCTAGGATAGGTTCACCGTAACGAGCAAGGGCTATTAGTGTACCGAATACTGGAATTCCTGAAATGAACGCCTTGGTGCCGTCGATTGGATCGATAATCCATACAAATTCCGCATCTTCTTTGAACGATCCATATTCTTCGCCAATTATTCCGTTGTCGGAGCACTCAGACTCTATCTCTTCTCGCAAAGTTCTTTCCACTTTACGATCAATATCTGTCACCGGGCTCTCGTCCGCCTTAACCTCGATTGAATTCAATTTACGAAACGAGGCACGAATTATCTCCCCGCTGATATCCGCAAGCCTATTCGCATAATCAATATATCTTTCGATATCGTACGTCTTCATTTAATTCTAGTCTTTCCTTTCCATAACCTAGTCTTATGTCTTTACAGTGGGCGTTTCAGCAATGATAGCGGTTTTACTTTCACCGGACGCAGATGGCGATTAAGGCGGTATTCGACTAGATAAAAAATCCGCGTGATAACAAAAGTAATGATCAGGTATATACAGGCAGCGGTGATGAACATTTCATAGGCAGCAAAAGTTTGTGCGACTACAATACGTGCTACCCCCATGAGATCAACGAGTGTGATAGTGCTGACCAGAGCAGTTCCTTTGAGCATGCCTACTACTTCATTACTATACGCGGGCAAAGCCAGACGAAATGCACGTGGTAAAAGAATACGGCGGTAAAGCAGGGCATTGGACATTCCGCAGGCACGGGCCGCTTCAACCTCGCCGAAGGGAATAGTTTCAATGCCGCCCCGAATAATGTTGGCCGTATAAGCAGCCGTATGAAGGGTAAACGTGAGGAGCGCACATCCATAGGGTCGGCTAAGGACAATCCACAAAAAACTATTTCTAATAAACTCCAGTTGGGCCAGGCCGTAATAGACCAGGAATAATTGTGACAGCAATGGTGTGCCCCGAAAAAAATAGATGTACCAGTGAACAGGTCGCCAGAATATCGGCCTCTTTTGCACTCGCAAAATTGCTAAAGGTATTGCAAGGCACATTCCCAATATTAGTGTAATTACAAGAAGCTGTATGGATAAAATTGCTCCCTTCAGCATTTCAGGGAGGTTTTCCATAATTGTTGTAAATTGCATCTTATACTACCTTCCTAAAACCACGATTGGCACGCATCTCCAGGCGTTGAAGGCCCTGGGTATTTAGGATCGCTAAAATGAGGTAAATAATGATAGCAATCGCATAAAAGCGAAATGGTTTATGTGTAGTTGCATTTGCCACAGTAGACACACGCATAATCTCTTCCAACCCGACAACTGAAATTAATGATGTGTTTTTTACAAGAGAGATCCAGAGATTTCCGATCCCAGGTAGAGCAATCCGCCACATCAACGGGAGTTTAATCCTGCGAAAAATCATCCAGGATGTCATACCCACAGCCTTTGCGGCTTCAATTTGACCGACTTGTACTGATAAAATAGCCCCTCGAAACACTTCAGCCGAGTAGCCACCAAATACAAGACTTAGAGAAAAAATACCTGCAGCTATCGCAGGCACCTCGAAATAAACTACGTCGGGATTAAAATACCTCAAAATATTGGTAATTGTGATGGTGCCTCCAAAGTACACAATCAATACAATGACAAGTTCAGGCACACCGCGGACTACCGTAGTGAACAAATCCCCAAACATTCGAATGACCTTATATCGAGATAATTTGGCAGTTGCTACCAAAATTCCCCAAAGTAATCCTGAGGCAAGCGCCCCAAGAGCCACTCGAATTGTGACTGTTATTGCGAGCAGTATTTCATCCCCCCATCCAAGAAAAAAATTCATGTTCATTGCCTCCTATCTATCTTTCAGACACGCCGTCTGGGCCGATATCTCTCGCTTTGAAACCTTGAAGCCCATCGGCATGACGCCTGTGGTAGGAAGCGATGAATATGTGATGTTCATTCGCGCTAACCGACACCGACTCGTCAACCATTGAACCTCGTTTCTGTTTTCAGAACAACACACGGGAACGATTACAGGACACTGGAGAGAAACTGCCTACACCGCTCAGATTTCGGATTTTCGAATATCTGCGCCGGCGATCCTTCTTCCTCAATCAGACCTTCGTTCAGAAACACAACTCTATCCGAAACTTCACGGGCAAATCCTATTTCGTGAGTAACGACGATCATCGTTCGGCCTTCCTCGGCCAATACCTGCATAACCTTAAGAACCTCCCCAACAAGCTCGGGATCCAATGCAGATGTCGGCTCATCAAACAACAGGAGCTTCGGTTCCGTTACGAGCATACGGGCAATGGCGCAGCGCTGCTGCTGGCCCCCTGAAAGCTGCGCCGGGTAATGATCGCGCTTATCATACATACCGACCTTCTCGAGAAGTGCCTCAGCTTTCTCAATAGCTTCATTTTTAGGAATCTTCAGGACATGAACAGGAGCCTCAATAACGTTTTCCAGTACGGTTCTATGCACCCATAAATTGAAGTTTTGAAAAACCATCCCTATTTGGGTGCGAATACGGTTTACCTGTTTCGAACTAGCAGGGAACAATTGGCCGTTTCGCCGCTCACGCATTTCGATCAATTCACCATCCAAATAGACTGATCCTGATTTAGGAATTTCTAACAGGTTTATACACCTTAGAAATGTACTTTTTCCCGAACCGCTGGATCCTATCATAGATATAACTTCGTGGTTCTGAGCTGATAGAGTTACCCCTTTTAATACTTCTAAATCTCCAAAACTTTTATGAAGATCTTCAACAACAATAACCTTCTTATCGTCCACTGTTTTAATCCCCCTCTTAATGGGCCATCGTTACGATTAACAATGCTGTACATCCCCAATAATACGTCGGCCTATTCAGGTTCAGCATCTTCCTCTCTGCATACCGACTATATAGGTATAAAATTCAAGTAGTAATTTCTGGCTTCCTCCTTAGATTTTTCATCATTGAGCCGACTGGCTACCTTTTCTATAGCCCTTTCATAGTTATAACATAAGTCTGCACCTTGTCAAATTTTCTAATGCTAATTTGTACTATTTCTCATTTAGTAATATATTTTTAAAATATTTCACTCTATTTTTGGCTATTTTTGATCTATAACACATTATTAAAAACCAAATCATTCCTTGGCGAACATGCCGACCAGCGAATCGTACAGCCCCACGTACTTGCTGAAGTGTCGGCTGTATACCTCGGTGTTCTCCGGGTTCGGCTGGAAGCGTTCCTTGATCTTCACCATTTTGGAGGTGGCATCTTCCAGGCTCTTGAACATCCCGATACCCACACCGGCGACCATGGCCGCCCCCAGACAGGCCGCCTCCTCGCTGCCCATGGTAACCACCGGTTTTCCGATCAGATCCGCCTTGATCTGGTTCCAAACCGAACTCTTGGCTCCGCCGCCCAGGCAGCGGATCTCACTGACCTGGATGTCTAGATCTTCCACCGCCTCGATATTGCGCTTCACGATGCTGGCGATCGCCTCCATGATCGCCCGGGCAAAATGCGCCTTGGTGTGCCTCAAGGTCATTCCGTAGAAAACCCCCTTCGCCTTGGGATTGTCCTCCGGAGCCATGGCTCCCTGCAGATGGGGAAGCATCACCAGCCCGTCCGCTCCGGGGGCCACTTTGCCGGCTTCGATGCTCAGCACCTCGTAGGGGTCCATGCCCGCCAGTTTCCCGACCTGGATCTCCGGCTGGCAGAACATATCCCGGTACCACTTCAGCACCATACC
>Ga0114922_10004071_pt1 | contig 13595 bp, 10 predicted proteins | sample AartaG_FD_100975 | JGI IMG/M metagenome (GOLD analysis project Ga0114922, IMG submission 100975) | Deep subsurface microbial communities from Aarhus Bay to uncover new lineages of life (NeLLi) - Aarhus_00045 metaG | ecosystem: Environmental > Aquatic > Marine > Oceanic > Sediment | place...
AGGGCAGTTATGTATTCGCCAGTTCGGCTGCAGGAGGCAAGTTTCGATGAAATTAAGAAAGATATGAAAAAAATATACCACGAGTTATCCCCGTGTGATATTGTGATGGCTGATATTCAAGCTACAACTAGTGATAAAAGGGTGAATGAACTATTGCAGATATGCAGAAATTTAGAAATGCATAAGAAATAATAAAAATTAGATTTTATTTAGACTGTAAATTTTTACTTTTAAACAGGAGTTAGTGAATGTTAAGAGAGCAGATAGGAAAAGAAATAGGATATGCGACCATAGAACCGAACAAGCCGGTAATTGTTGGGGCAAGACAAACATGGGCAATAACTTACTATGTAGGAAAAAGAGAAATAAAAAAGGGAGGTTCTATTCGAATTACTATTCCTCACACTTTTACCACTCCACAAATTAATGAATTTTACAAAGATGGTTTTGTAACTGCTGAGTGTTCTATAAAAGAAATATCATTATCAATACATCTTGAATCAAAAATTTTCTGTGCTTATCGCCCAAAATTATCTCATAGTGGTGCTTTTGGTAAAAGTGTATTTTTTTTGATAAATAATAGAGAATTAATTAAGGGGGATTTTATTAAAATTATATATGGTAATACATCCTATTATGGTAAAGAAAAGTGGGGACCAAAACCGCCTAAAGTATCATGTGTGTCAGGAAAGTATGAATTTACTATTGCTGTAGATCCAGATGGGACAAGATCGGCTCCAGTAACTGGTTTTTTTCTCTTAAAAAAGTCACCTACTGTTACCATTATTCCAGGTGTATTAAAAGAAATAATTCCTGTTGCCCCTTCGAATATAGGGTTAGGACAAAAAATTCCTGTATATATTATTAGTGTAGATAAATATTTAAATCCAGTCAAGGATAAAGACGGTGAACTTACTGTTAAATATGGATCTAAGGAAAAAATTTATCATAGTCATAACGGAATGATTACCTTGAATTCGATAGATCCTATAAATTCTGATAAAAAATATGCAATTTATAATATTAATCAATCAGAGAAAGAACAAGTTTCCAGTAACACTAATCCTATTAAATTGGGAAGATATATGAATAAGGAAAATTTGTATTGGGGAGACATTCATGCTCACACAAAATATTCCGATGGTATGGGCACTCCTGGTGAAGCCTTAACATATGTTCGTGATATCGCTAAGCTTGATTTTGCCGCTATAACTGATCATGATGATATTGGTCCTTACCTTTCTGATAAAGAATGGAAGGATACTAAAAAAGTTATTGCCAGATTCAAAGTCCCGAATAAATTTGTAACTTTTTTAGGATATGAATACCGATCAGCTTTAGCAGATATGAATGTTTATTACCCTGATAATGAAGGAATATTAATGTGTGGTAAGAAAAAGGAATGGGATAAACCTTCAAAGTTAATTCCCATTATTACTCAAAAGGGAGGAATGATAATTCCCCATATGCATTTTGGTGCCGATTGGAGCGGATATGATTCAACAATTTACAGAGTAATGGAAATTTATTCCCAACATGGAAATGCTGAATACATTGGTTGTCCCAAACAGATACCTTATTTAAATAATCAACTTCAAAAGGCGAACAAAGGAAATGTAAACACTACTTTTCAAGAAATATTATCAATTGGAATGAAAATGGGTGTTACTGCCGGTTCAGATAGTCATTCGGGTAGGCCAGGTCTTTCTAATTGGACGAGAGTTACCCGTACTTATAATGGAGGATTAACTGCTGTTTTTGCAAAAGAGAAGACTCGAGAAAGTATTTGGAAAGCTCTATATAAAAGACATTGTTATGCTACAACCGGACCTCGAATATATTTAGAGTTTTCTATAAATGGTTACCCTATGGGCAGTGAATTAAAGGCAAATAAAAGGAAATTAGACATATACTGTATTGGAACTAATTTTATATTTCAAATAGAGGTAATTAAAAATAATAAAACCATACATAGGACTGAAAGTAACTCACCTGAATGTAGCTTTTCCATTGATGATATTGCAGAAAGAGAAGAGGATTTTTACTATATTAGAGTAATTCAACAAGATACTGAAATGGCTTGGAGTTCTCCTGTATGGGTTAGAAAAAAATAGAATGAAAAACTATTCTATTTATCAAGAATCAGGAGGTTAAATTAATGATAAATTATACCGGAAAGAAAAAAATAGAAGGTGTTATTCCTGCCCTGATTTTACCTTTCAACGAAAATGGTAAAATTAATTTTAGCTTTTTAGAAAAACAAGTTCAGTACCTTATTTCTGCAGGAATTAACGGACTTTTTGTAAACGGAACAACCGGGGAAGGAGCCTGGTTAACCATGGAGGAAAAAGAACAGGTATTTAAATTTGTTAAAGAAAACAGCAAGGGGAAAGTTTTTTTATGTGCTGCCTGCCTTCAACCTACCACAGAAATGGCGATGAGAGAGATAAAGATTTATGAAAAATATGAACCGGATTATCTCGTTGCTGTATCTCCCTATTATTACAGTGTTTCACAAGATGTAATTATTGAACATTTTAAAAAAATTGGTCGTTTTAGTTCGGTTCCCTTAATCGTATATAATATTCCTCAATGTACTCATAACAAAATCCAACTAAGTACAATTTTAAAGCTTGCCAAAGAAAAAAATATTGCTGGTGTAAAAGATAGCTCTGGAGATTTTATATCCTTTACAAGGGGAATGCATACCCCGGTACCTGAAAATTTTTCCTGGATTCAAGGTGAAGACTATTTAGACGGGGCAGCCTTAAATTGTGGAGCCAATGGGATGGTTACCGGATTAGGAAATGTATGGATTGAGCCTTATATAAAAATGTACCAAGCAGCAAAAGCAAGAAATAATTCAAGAGTAAATGAGATCCAGAAAGAAATAGATAATTTATATGAATTAATTCAGATTACTGGAGGTAAAGTGATTCCGGCAATTAAGACGGCAGTGTCTTTACTGGGCAGAAGCAATAAGTGGATGAAAATATCTTCTCAAACTTTAAATGAACAGGAAGTAGAAAAAGTGAAGAGAATAATAGAAATCCTAGGTATATTAAATTAAAAAATTATCAAACCAGGAGGTAAAAGATTAAAAATGAAACAGAAACAACCAAATATCTTAATAATAATGACCGATCAACAAAGATATGATTCTTTAGGTTGTTATGGCTTTGAAGGGGCTCATACCCCTAATCTAGACCAATTAGCCAAAGAGGGAGTATTATTTGAAAATAATTACGTACCAAATCCAATATGTACACCCAGTAGGAGTAGCCTTTGGACAGGTAAGCATCTTCCAGGACATGGCGTTTATCGACTATACGATAATTTACCTGATAACGAAATTTTATTCAGTAAAAGATTACAAGAAAAAGGATACCAAACAGCCTTATTTGGTAAATTACATGTGCATAGCAGAATATATGAAGCGAATAAAAGACATCCGAATGATGGATTTGATATTTATGAATGGTGCATGGCACCAAATATTCATTTGAATTCCCCCTTTAATGGGTATGTACATTGGTTAAAAAAATACCACCCCGGATTTTATAAAGAATTAAAAGAAAAGGGAAGAAAATTAAAGCATATTCCTCAAGAAGTACACCTTACTCATTGGGCTGCTACTCGGACAATAGATTATATTAAACAATGGAATGGAAAAAAGCCTTTTTTTTGCATGATGAGTGTTGTTGACCCTCATAATCCATATGATGATTTCCCAATTGAGATGTTAGAGTTGGTTGATAAAGAAAAAATTCCAGATCCCTTATTTAAGAAAGGGGAAATGAAAAATAAACCTGATGGAATAAAAAGAGAACATGAGCATTCTTATTTGGGGTCCTTTAATTCTTTTACTTTAGAGAATTTACGCAAGATGCGATTAGGTTATCATGCTTCTCTTGCTTTTCTTGATCAAGAAGTGGGCAAAGTATTACGGGAACTCGAAGATAAAGGGATTGCGGAGAATACTTTGGTAATCTTTACCAGTGACCATGGAGATATGTTAGGTGACCATCAGCTATTAGTCAAGGGAGCCTTCTTTTATGATCCTGTAGTCAAGGTTCCTCTAATTGTACGTTGGCCAGATAAAATAAATAGAGGAAAACGAATTAAAGAGCTAGTCCAAATATATGACCTGACTAATACTATTTTATCATTAGCAGGATATACTCAGAGAGAATTAAAAAAATGGATGCCTGAATCTAAAAACCTTCTTCCTTTGATTATCGGAAAAGAACAGAAAATTCATGATTATGTAATATGTTGTTATCGGGGGACAGGTATAAATGATCAGAGTTTGTATTTTGATCCCCCTATTCATGCTACTATGATTCGAGACGAACAGTATAAAATGAATACATATCATAGTTTAAAAGAAAGCAGTAAGCTAGAAGGGGAATTATTTGATATGCAAAATGATAAAGATGAATTCCAAAATTTGTGGGAAAATCCCAGTTACTTTGAAGTTAAGAATAGGTTAATGAAAAATCTAATAGAGTGGTTCTTTCAACAAGAAATAAGATTAGGCACAAGAGGTGGTGATTCGTTTCCAAAAGCTTCTCAAAGATTGAATAATATAAAATAAATAGAGCATTAATGTTATAAATTATTTAAAGTTATTCATACAATAATTGAATAATGAGAAGCAAATAATAAGAAAAAAGGAGGTGTTATGATAAGTAAAATATATAAGATAAATTAATTTTTTTGTTAAAATTTTAAAAGGAGGTCTGAAGTAGTGAAAAATACAATTTTTATTCTCTTGATTGTAACGGTTTTTGTAATGTTTTTGTTTGCTTTAGGAGAAGCTAAGGAAGCTGAGTTTGTCTTAAAATATTCAGTGGCAGCTATGCCTACGGTAGCACATGCGCAGGCAGTTGAGGTTTTTGCCGAGGAAATTGAAAAATTAACCGAGGGTCAAATAACAGTGGAAACTTATTATGGAGGACAGTTATTTAGCCAGGAAGGACAACAAAATGCAGTTCGGAGGGGTGCCTTGGATATGACTAATACCGGTTTGAACTGGCTAGCAGATCAAATACCATACCTTAATATGCTTGCAGCTCCTTATTTCTTCCAGAGTTATGATCATATGACTAAGGTAATGAACGGAGATATTGGAAAAGAAATAGCTAATGATGTGGCAGGGAAAACCGATGTTAGAATGTTAGCTTCCTGGTATATGGGAACTAGACAACTTAATTTAAGAGATATTGGAAGAGTAATTAAAACTCCAAGTGATATGAAAGGTATAAAGTTAAGAATGCCCAATTCTGCATCCTGGTTATATATGGGTAAAGCCTTGGGAGCAAATCCTACTCCCATAAATATTAATGAACTTTACATGGCTTTAAAGACTGGAACAGCGGATGGTCAAGAAAATCCTCTTCCCAATAGCATTAAGCGAAAATTTTATGAGGTAACTAAATATACTATTCTTACTGGTCATTATGTCAATCCAATTATCTCGGTCATAAATGAAGATAAATGGCAAGAGCTAGGTCCTGAATTACAGGAAAAGATGTATGCTGCTGAGGAAAAAGCACGTGAATTTTGTGACAATTTGATTATGAAACAAGAGAAAGAAGGTTACGATCTCTTAAAAAGCAAGGGAATGATTTTCGTAGAAGTTGATAAAGACTTATGGAAAGAAAAAGTCCTTGGTCATTATTTGCAAGATAAAGAAATGACTGCAAAATGGGACATGGACCTTTACGAGAAAGTACAGAAAGCTGCTCAATAATTGCTTGTTATCGAAATAAAGATTTTAAGAAAAAAGCGGTCTCCCTTTAAGGAGGCCGCTTGTAAAAATTAAGCAAGGAGATAACTTAATTGAAAAAATTTGGCATTTTTATTCTGAATTTATTGGAAATTTATATCCCCTTATCTACTTTTATTATTATGTTTTTAGTTTTCATTTTGCAGATATTTTACCGGTACATTCTAAATAATCCTTTAAGCTGGACTTATGAAGTTACTGTATTGGGTTTTTTATGGACTACTTTATTGGGAGCTTGTTATGTCAGAAGGATTCATAGTCATATTTGTTTTGATATGGCTTATCAAAATCGTTCAGAAAAAGTAAAAATAATATTTAGACTTACAGGAAACACTATAGTGATTATAGGTTGTCTTATAGGTGTATTTCCTACCTACCAATACTTGCTTGATATGTCTATAGAGAAAACGGCAGTTTTACGGATTCCTTTAAGTTTTGGTTTTTTACCTGCTTTTGTATTTATAATCTTGATTACGGGTTATTCAATCTATGATGTAGTTTTAGATGTAGTAAAATTTAAAAAAGGGGCATTTAAGGAATGAGTTTTGCTTTTATTGTATTTTTAATTATTTTTACTTTGATTTTTATTCTCAAAATTCCTATGCCTTTAGGTTTTTTTGCCGCTACTGCAATATATGCTTATTTAAGCGGATTCCATTTAAGTATAATAACCGAAAAAATGGTAATGAGTTTGTATACCAAATATATCCTTATGGCTGTCCCCCTTTTTATATTTACCGGTAATGTTATGAATACAGGAAAAGTTACACAAAAAATATTTAACTTTGCTAATATCGTTGTGGGGAAATTTTATGGAGGTTTGGCCTATGTAAATGTAATCGCTTCAATTATTTTTTCAGGAATGACGGGCTCGGCTTTGGCTGATGCTTCCGGTTTAGGTGTTATGGAAATTAAAGTTATGCGCGAGCAAGGTTATGATGATAATTTTAGTTGTGCAATTACCGCTGCTTCTGCCACAATAGGACCCATCTTTCCCCCCAGCATTCCTATGGTTTTCTATTCTATGCTTTCTGGGGCTTCAATTGGAAAGTTATTTTTGGGAGGAATGGTTCCAGGATTACTTGTTGGAGTAGCATTAATGATATATATTGCATTTATTGCTAAAAGAAGAAATTATCCACGTGGTGAATCTTACACCTTTAAAAAAGCTATTACTATTACCATTTCTGCTTTCCCCGCACTGCTTACTCCGGTTATCCTTTTAGGTGGGATTTATACCGGGGTAGTAACTCCTACAGAAGCAGCTGCATTAGCGGCTTTTTACTCTCTTATAATTTCGGTTTTATTTTATCGATCAATAGAAAAAAAAGAATTAATAAGTATACTTTATGATACCTTAAAAATGACTGGAAAAATATCTATTATTGTGGCAACTTCTTTTGGTATATGTTTTGTAGTAACCAATGAAAGAATTCCTAATATTATTGCGGAATGGTTAATTAATATCAATACTAATAAATATGTTTTTTTACTTATTGTTAATATTGCCTACATTATTTTAGGAATGTTTATTAATGTTAATACTATTACTCTAGTATTCACTCCAATTGTTTTACCTTTAATTGAAACTTTGGGAATTGATCCAGTACATTTTGGAGTAGTAATTGTCCTTAATATGATGATTGGTTTGTCTACTCCTCCCTATGGTGGTTTGCTTTTTGTAACTTCAGGTATTTCAGGGACGCCTATTAAATCAATTATGAAAGAAATGTTTCCTATGCTTTTAGTCATGTATGCAGTTTTATTTTTAATTACATATATTCCTCAAATAGTACTTTTTATTCCGAATTTATTCCAATTTTAGATTAAATTTGAGTTATGATTTTAAAGTAATATAATAGAGTTGGAAAAAAATGAATTTAAAAAATTAGAATATTTATTAATCTTTAGGCTATAGATTAAGAGGAGATGATTATTATGAAAAATAAAAGACCCAATATATTGTTTCTATTTACCGATCAACAAAGACCGGATTCTTTGGGTTGTTATGGAAATAGAGTAGCGATGACTCCTAACTTGGATAAGCTTGCTGATGAAGGTATATTATTTGAAAATTGTTATGGACAAAATCCACTTTGTTGTCCTTCGCGTCATAGTATACTTACAGGACGTTATCCTCATAGTCATCGAGTACGAGCTAATTGGTATAAGCGTGACGAGGGAGAAAAGAGCTTTGCTCATCGTTTAGGAAGAGTGGGTTATAACACCGCTACCAGTGGAAAAATGCATTTAACTCCATGGTATGAGAATTTTGGTTTTGATGGAAGGATTATTGCTGAAGCAAAATTTCATAAAAATTGCCCGGATGATTATCAGAAATTTTTACAGAAACACGGATGGAGCAGAAAGGATCTATATGACACCGAAAGTGACACATATTTAAAACAATGCACCGCAGTAAAATCAAAAGTGCCACAGGAATTACATATTGATGGATTTATAGGAAGGAGTATATGTGAGTATCTAAGACAGGTAAAAGAGCCATTTTGTTATTTTGCAGGTTTTGTAAGTCCACATAATCCTTATGATCCACCCAAACCTTACGATGAATTATTTATTAATAAAAAATTGCCAAAAAGAAATATGTATCCTGGAGAAGTTCAAAAAAAACCGAAAGAAAGTTATAATTATATTAATAATATTATTGGTTGGCCCACCAAAACTGATGAATTGAATGAAGAACAGCTCCATTTGATGAAAGCATATTATTACAGCTTGGTTACTTTTATAGATGATTGGGTGGGTAAAATTGTAGAGATATTAAAGGAGGAGGGATTATACGAAAATACTGTAATTATTTATGCTTCAGATCACGGAGATCTTTTGGGTGATCATGGATTAGTTTTTAAACAATCTTTTTATGAACAAAGCATTAAAACACCATTAATCATACATGCACCTGCTATGTTTAGACCTAAAAAAATAAAAGATAATATTGAATTAATGGATATTTATAATACAATCTGTGAACTTGGCAAAGCTTGGATAGGAGAAGGTATTCAGGGAAAAAGTTTAGTGCCTTTCTTAGAAGGGAAAGAAAATTATTATCACCGTGAAGCAGTATTTGCAGAGAATTGGTATGGTCGCATGATTAAATATCAAAACTATAAAATGGTTTACTATCCGGGAAAACTTTATGGCGAGCTTTATGATTTAGCCCAGGATCCAGTGGAGCAAGATAATTTGTGGGAAAAATTGGATGGTTCTAAGATAAAGAATAAACTAAAAGATCTTTTATTGGATTGGGTTTTTACCTCAGAAGATCCATTACCTTTACCGGCAAGACTAGGTCATCAAGACTTTAGTCCACCACATATGCAACTGCTTAATGGTCGCTCTATAATAAGTGAACATCAACCTTGGTATTTAGATGATTTAATCAAGTTGTATGAACGATGGGATTTTAAAGAAAGTGGCAAACTAAGATAAAAAAGAAATATTCAGAAACCGTACAATCTATAATATAAATAGAAGAACGGGAAAATATTATTGTAAATATTTTCCCTTCTTTTTATAAATTTTACTTTACTTATAGATAAAAGAGGTTGATTATGACAAATAATTTAAACATAATGATCAAGCCAGCATCCAGTAATTGTAATTTATGCTGCAAATATTGTTTTTATCATTCACTTGCAAAAAGCCGGAAAACGAAATCTTATGGCTATATGGACATTGATTTATTAGAAAAAATCGTTAAAAAGAGTCTTGCTTTTAGCAATAAAAATTGTACTTTTGCTTTTCAGGGAGGGGAGCCAACATTAATTGGTTTGGATTTTTATAGAAAACTCATTGAAATGGAACTAAAATACAATGATAAAAATCTAGCAATAATTAATGCAATACAAACAAATGGAATAAGCATTAACGAAGAATGGGCAAAATTTTTATCAGAAAATCACTTCTTGATAGGTATTTCAATTGACGGTCCAAAAGAAATTCATGATACGAATAGAATTAATAATCAAGGCGAAGGGACTTTTAAGAAAGTTATTCAAGCGATAAATCTTTTAAATAAATATAAAGTTGAATATAATATTTTAACTGTAGTTACATCTTTGGTTGCCAGGCACACAAACAAAGTTTATAATTTTTTTAAAAACCATAATTTTCGATATCTACAATTCATTCCTTGTTTAGAATCCTTAAATGAAGAAACAAGAAAAGAAAATTATTCTTTAAAGCCCGAAAAGTATGCACATTTTTTAAAAACGCTTTTTGATCTTTGGTATGATGATATTTCAAAAGGTAATATAATTAGTATTCAGTATTTTGATAATCTTATAGGATTATTGATGGGATATAAACCAGAAGTTTGTGGAATGACAGGGCAATGTGCTTGCCAGTTTATCATTGAGTCAGACGGTGGGGTATATCCTTGTGATTTTTATGTAATCGATGAATGGTATTTGGGAAATATAAAAAAATTAACTTTTGATGAATTACTGAATTCAAATAATAGCAAAAGATTTGTTGAAGTATCGAAATATATCAGTCCTGAATGTAAACAATGCAAATGGTTCTATCTATGTAGAGGTGGATGTAGGAGGTGGAGAGAACCTTTTATAAATAAGAAACCTCGATTGAATATTCTTTGTTCCGCTTACCAAGAATTTTTTGAGTATGCGGAAGATAGACTAATTAAAATTGCTAATCAATTAAAAACAAAAAGGACAATGGAATAGAATAATAATTATTTTAATTAAATTTTTGTTTTGTTATCTTAATAGAAATAATAGTAAATCTATAAATAAAAGAATATAAAAAATATCCATACAAATTATGTAATTTTTCCATTGCCTTATATAAAAAATGATATCGATAACTAAATTATCGGTTGGCTCACATAAAAATGATACTTGAAAGGTAATCCGGATTATTGACAATTATATGGATCGATGTTATATTTTAGTCAAATAAAATTTTAAAAATTGAATTATAGGAACTCGTATAAACTCTTGAATATGGCAAGGGTGTTTCTACCAGGTGACCGTAAATCACGACAGGCTACGAGTGGAAGTGCACCTTAGGGAATCGCTTATTTAAGTTAATTTATATTTGTAAATATTGTATTACACTTAGATAAGATTAGAACCAAGTGGTGCAAAGTATATTTATTTTTATACTACACCGGAGGGTTAAAATCCCAGGCGGAGAGGTTCCACTCTGATTGATGGAATTTCTATTGTCTGGGATTTTTTATTTGTTATAAAGTAAGTTATTGATTAAATAAATAGAAATTTAGGGAGATTAGGGGGAAAGAATATGAATGATAAAGTAGCGATAATAATGGGAAGCATCTCAGATAAAGAAACCATGAAAAAAGCAGCTGAAGCATTAGATGAATTGGGTATTTCTTATGAAATGAAAGTGCTTTCGGCTCATCGGACTCCCGATTTACTCTTTGAATATATTGCCCAAGTGGAAGAAAAAGGATTTAAGGTAATAATTGCCGGAGCAGGAGGAGCAGCTCATCTCGCCGGAGTAATTGCCTCTAAAACACTTTTACCGGTTATCGGAGTACCTATAAAAACAAAAGCCCTGGGAGGGCTCGATTCCTTATTATCTATGGTTCAAATGCCTGGTGGCATTCCAGTGGCTACAGTAGGAATAGGAAATGCTAAAAATGCCGGGCTTATGGCAGCACACATATTAGCTATTGAAAATTCTAAAATTAGAAAAAGGCTTAAAGATTATAGAGAAACTATGGCGCAGAAGATAAAAGATATCAAAATACAGTAATAGGTGATAAGTAATGAGTAATGAGTGACAAATACATAGAAGGGAGTATTAACCGTGGGGAGTGTAAAGGATTTAATCATTATAGAGAAGCCTTTAAAAAACAAAACTGGCAGAGGAAGATTCATCTTCTCAGACCGTTATTCAGTATTTGATTGGGGAGAGATGCCAGACCATATTCCTAATAAAGGGAAATCTTTGTGTATCTCGGCAGCTTATTTTTTTGAAAAAATAGAAAACATGGGGATAAAGACCCATTACTTAGGTTTAGTAGAGGATGGCCAATTAAAAAGAATATCTGAGGTTAAAGGTCCTGTAGATATTATGGAAGTTCAATTGCTTCGGGTATTAAAGCCCCCCAAAACTGCTGATGGTTATGATTATTCGGATTATAAAAAAGAGGATAATAATTTATTAGTCCCTTTGGAAGTTATTTTTCGTAATTCTTTACCTGCAGGCTCAAGTGTATTTAAAAGAGTAGAAAAAAGGGAATTGGAATTAAGAGAATTGGGATTGAAAAAGATGCCTGCCCCCGGAGATAATTTAGAAAAACCTTTCTTAGATGTTTCTACAAAGCTTGAGGAAAGTGACCGCTATATGAATTGGAAGGAAGCAAAAAGAATTACTAATTTTAGTGAGAGCCAATTAAGTGAAATTAGAGATATAACTACTATAGTCAATAAATTAATAACCGAGGAAGCTGATCGAGTTGGCTTGAAATATGAAGATGGAAAAATTGAGTTTGGGTTAGATGTTGATAAAGAGTTATTAATAGTTGATGTTTTAGGAACATTGGATGAATGCAGATTTACTTTTAAGGGAATGCCCATCAGTAAGGAGATTGCCCGTTTATATTATCGGAAAACCCCTTGGTTTAAAGAATTGATAGATGCTAAAAAGAAAGATGAATTAAACTGGAAAGAAAAAGTGAACCTGCTTCCTCCACCTTTGCCAGCAAGATTAAAAGAACTCATTTCTATGGCTTATTGCGCATTTGCTAATGAAATTACCGGGAGAGTTTGGTTCTCTAAGATTCCGACAATGAAAAAGATGTTAGAAGAAATTATTTCGTTTATATAAAATAAAAATTACTTTGAATTTGATTTTAAAAGGAGTTAGTGATGAATAATCAAGAAGAAAGAAATTTAAAAAAGATATTAAAAGAGAATGACCTTACGGAAAGTGAATATAAAAAAATTGTAGAATCCTTAAAAAGAGAGCCAAATGATGTTGAGCTAGGTCTTTATTCGGCAATGTGGTCAGAACACTGCAGCTATAAAAGTTCAAAACCGGTATTAAGTATTTTCCCTACCGAAGCAGAATGGGTTCTTTTTGGTCCCGGAGAGAATGCCGGAGCAATCGACATTGGAGAAGGTTTGGCCATGATGATGAAAATTGAAAGTCATAATCATCCTTCAGCAGTTGAGCCTTTTCACGGAGCTGCAACTGGTTCAGGGGGAGTGGTAAGAGATATACTGGCAATGGGAGCCCGCCCTGTGGCCTTATTAGGTTCTCTACGTTTCGGAAGCTTAGAAGATTCTCACGTAAAATATTTAGTTGAGGAAGCAGCAAAGGGCTTAGCCTTTTACGGAAATGGTATTGAAGTTCCAACTATTGGCGGAGAAACATATTTTTTAGATAGTTATCAGGGCAATCCTTTAGTAAACGCTATGTGTGTTGGTTTAGCAAAGAAGGAAGATATTGTAGTTGCTATAGCTAAAGGAACGGATAGTATAGTGATTTTGGCAGGAGAGAAAACCGGTAGAGATGGAGTGGGTAGTGCAAGCTTTGCCTCACGAGAGTTAGAGGGGGAAGAAAAAGAGATTGAGCATCCTCCTATCCCTCAGGGCAACCCTTTTTTAGAAAAAAAATTAATAGAAGCCTTTTTGGAGATAGTGAAAGAAGGACTTATCTTGGGGATGCAGGATTTAGGCGCGGCTGGATTGGTAAGTTCTACCTGTGAAATGGCCAGTAAGGGAAATTGTGGAATAGAATTAGATCTTTCCTTAGTGCCACGAAAAGAAAAAGGTATAACTCCTCGGGA
>Ga0114922_10004072_pt1 | contig 13595 bp, 14 predicted proteins | sample AartaG_FD_100975 | JGI IMG/M metagenome (GOLD analysis project Ga0114922, IMG submission 100975) | Deep subsurface microbial communities from Aarhus Bay to uncover new lineages of life (NeLLi) - Aarhus_00045 metaG | ecosystem: Environmental > Aquatic > Marine > Oceanic > Sediment | place...
GGCGGACTACGGGACGTACCCGGAATACGATGATGGGGGCGTCTCGGTGCTGCTGGGGCTCGGCGACGGGACGTTCGCCGCCGCGGGGCACTACCCCGCAGAGCCCACGCCTTACTCCGTAGCGATCGGCGACCTGGACGGCGACCAGGTGCCCGACCTGGCCGTGGCGAACATCTATAGCCACAGCGTCTCAGTCCTGCTGGGCGTCGGCGACGGGACATTCGCCGCCGCGGTGCACTACGCCGTTGGCAACGGGCCTCGCGCCGTGGCGATCGGCGACCTGGACGGCGACCAGGTGCCCGATCTGGCCGTGGCGAATGGTACCAGCGACAACGTCTCGGTGCTGCTGGGGGTCGGAGACGGGACGTTTGGCGTCGCGGCGCACTACACCACCGCTGGCGACATGCCTTGCTCCGTAGCGATCGGCGACCTGGACGGCGACCAGGTGCCCGACCTGGTCGTGGCGAATACCAACATCTCGGTGCTGTTGGGAGTCGGCGACGGGACGTTTGTTCCTGCGGTGCACTACGCCGCCGGCGGCTACTACCCTCGGTCCGTAGCGATCGGCGACCTGGACGGCGACCAGATGCCCGACCTGGCCGTGGCGAACTACTACAGCGACAATGTCTCGGTCCTGCTGAACCAGAGCCCCACGCCCGGCGACATCGACGGTGACGGCGACGTGGACCTGGATGACTTCTCACTCTTTGAGGGCTGCATGGGCGGGCCGGGCGTGACGACTCCGCCGCCCGGCTGCGATCCGGCGGATTTCGAGCAGGCTGATCTGCAAGGCGATGACGGCGACGCGGACCTGGGCGACTTCGCCGCGTTCCAGGCGGCCTTCATTGCGACATAGGTTTCGGGCGGCGGTGCGCTGTACGGGCGGGTGGCACTGGCAGCTTGCTGCCAGTGCGATCTTGTGCGCGATTCCGGACACAGCACTGGCGGGCAAGCCGCCAGCGGCACCCGCGCGCTGACGGTCTTCCGCGGCGCATCTGCTACAGAAAAGGCAGGTCGGGGCCGCAGACCCGACAGTTCCACTGACGCCAATCACGCCCGCCACGCCACGATGGCCCGGGGAAAAAGAAGAATGGTCCGCCGCCGGAATGGAAGGACGAACCCGAGCCGACTCCGTTCGGTCCGTCGTGTTCAGAGATTGGACCTGTCCCGTTTTCCCTCCCGCCTTCTTACCCAACAGCCGATAACCGGCTCCGGCGCCTGGTTGCCAAGCAGGAGGGGCGATCGTACAATCCGCTGCTGTGAGGGTGGGGCCCATCTCGTTAGTCGGCGGCAGGAAGAGTATGGATAAGCCCAAGCCAACTCCAATTGCCCTTGTGGTTTGCGACAACGTTTATCGGGAATCGCAAGGGAAGACTGCCCTAGTGGGGCTGTTCAACCGGATCAAGGCGGCCCAATTCCCCGTAGTGCACCCTCGGCTATGCGTTTATGTGTCGGTTACCGACATAAAGCCTGGGACCGTGTTCAAGCTGGAAATCGTGCACTCCGAAACGGACGAAGTTGTCGCAAGCGCAGAGGGCCCGCCACCCAAGGGCATCGATCCGACCGGTATTTGCGACTTCACGTTTGAGATCGGGAACTTGCGCTTCCGGGAGCCAGCTCTGTACTACATCCGGTTCTGGGGCAACGATCACGTGTTGCTGCAACGCCCCTTTATGGTTCAGAGAATCGGGGGAGGAGGGAAACCATGACGGTACTGCCACTGAACGGGATGCCAATCGAAGGCGATGTGCGGAAGATCGACGCCAACCAGCCCGAAACGGTGGGCGGGAGTCACTTCGTGCGCCTGCAACCCTCCGATCCGACCGCCGAGCAACGGATGCGCCTGATTGAGGTTTCAGGTGCCTTGGATTTCTGGGACGATCCTCGGGAAGACATCTATACGCCCGAAGACGGCGAACCTGTGTGATGTGCAAGTGCGGGGAGATTCTGCTGGTGAACTACCCTTTCACCGATCATAGCGGGTCCAAAGTCCGCCCCGTACTCGTAGTCTCGGCCGATCGATTCAATCAAGGCGATGATATCGTCGTCGTTCCAATCAGCTCGGTCTTCCGAGATGACGATCAGTACGCTTTCCCTGTCCGGGCCAGCGATTCATACTTCAGGCAGACCGGCCTCCGTGGTCCTTCTCGTATCAAGTGGACCAAGCCGATGCCGATATCGGAGCGGGTGGCACATCGTCGGCTCGGTAGTCTCGCCTCTCGACCGCTCACAGAAGTGCGCGCCAGAGTCCGGTCCCTCTTTCAGGAATAGGCAGGCGCAAAACAACCGGACAGGTCCAATTATTGACTCCCTGCGCGGTCCTGCCCGGAGTTGCCCCGGCTGTGGGTGGCCGGACTACGCCCTGGGCGGGATGGTGTTCGAGGCGCCGAGGGGCTGGGGCCAGATGTGTGGCCCAGGCGCTCAACCTGTGCCCTGGACTCCCGGCACGCCGGGAGAAGCCGGGCCCACACCGGTCTTTTTGTTGGAATGTCTGAATAAAGAGCAACACCGGCCCGTGGACACGGGCCCGCTGGGCGGGGATAATCTTGTGGAAGGCAGCGAATTCCAGAATAGCTGACGCTGCTAGTACCGTGTTCGGTGACACAGTTTTGTAGCGGCCGACCTCCGAGTCGGCCGACGGCCGGCTGGGACGCCGGCCGCTACAACGACCACGAGACTCTCTGACCGAAAACGGCACTGGCCAGGCAGCGTCCCACCGTAGTCGGACGCTCGCGTTCCATTCGGCACTCGCTATTCTGAATTCGCTATTCAAGATTGCGGCGGAGCGGGCGAGACGGTCGCTCGTTTTTGCACTCGTGTAAAGACGGGAGGAAAGTCCGAACTGGGCAGGGCACGGTGGTTGGTAACGCCAACCCGGCGCAAGCCGAGGGAAAGTGCCACAGAAAACATACCGCCTGCCGGAAACGCAAAAACGCAGAAATCCAAAACCGCGAAAAGAGGGGCGTGGCACGGTGTTTCTGGTTCTAGCGTTTTGGCGTTTCTGCGTTTTTGCGTTTCCGGTCGGTAAGGGTGAAAAGGTGCGGTAAGAGCGCACCGCGCGGCTGGTGACAGCCGCGGCAGGGTAAACCCCACCGCCAGCAAGCCCGCATAGGCAGCGAGAGGCGGCCCGTCTCGTGTGCCGGTCTTCGGGTCGGCGTAAAGCTGCGGGTAGGGTGCACGAGCCGGCCGGCGACGGCCGGCCCAGATGAATGACCGTCCGCCCAGGGCCACCTCGGCCGGTGGCCCGGGCGAACAGAATTCGGCTTACGTCCCGCTCCGCCGCAATTTTCTTGCCCCCATCCCCACTCGCTGAGCCGGCGGATGCCCGCCCTCTCTTCGACATACCAGTCAGGCTATTTGGGAAGCTGCTCCGGCAAGGCTAACGAATCACCGGCGTGACGCACCCGCCCGGCTACACGATGCTCCGGCCGCCGTCGATGTTTATGATCTGGCCGGTGACGTAGTGGCCGTGCTCGACCAGGAAGCGAACGGCGGCGGCGACCTCCTCCGGGCTTCCGGCGCGGCCCAGAGGCACTCTGGCGACCAGGCGGTCGCGCGTCTGCTGATCGTAATCGTCGGGGAATACAGCGATTCCGGGGGCCACGCCGTTTACCTGGATGGTCGGGGCGAGTTCGCGGGCCAGGGCCTTGGTCAGGCAGACCAGACCGGCCTTGGAGACGCAGTGGGCCAGGTGCCCTTTCCACGGGCGATCAGCAGCGATGTCGCAGAGGTTGACAATCTTGCCGGGGCTGCCCTTGTTGAGGTGCGGCTGGGCGTGGTGGCAGAGGGCGGCGACCGCGGTCAGGTTGATCTGCAACGTTCGCTGCCAGGTGTCGGCCTCGAAATCCGCCAACGACATCCGGGTAAAGATCGCAGCGTTGTTGATCAGGATGTCCAGGCTGCCCAGGGCTTCGACTGCCGCAGCGACCACCCGACGGGGCGCATCAGGGTCGGCAAGATCGCCTTGGACCAGACAGCAGCGCCGGCCGCCAGCGGCGATCTGATCGCGCACGGCGACGGCCTCTTGGCGGCTGGTGTTGTAGTGGACGGCGACGTCGCAGCCGGCGTCGGCCAGCTCCAGCGCGATGGCGCGACCCACCCGCCTGGCTGCTCCGGTGATCAGGGCCGTCTTACCCGTCAACGCCATCCGATCGTGTACCGTCCTTTTTCGCAGGCCCCGGTTCCGTCGTAGCCGCCCGGTCCGATTGTCCGGCCAGTCCTGGGACACGTCCGGCCTGTTCGGCGTACTTGGGTTCCAGCTCGATTGCCCGCCGCAGCGACTGCTGGGCCTCTTCGAGATCGCCGGATCGGGCCAGGCAGACGGCCCGGCCGAAGTGGGCCTCCGCCAACGACGGATCAAGGGCCAGCGCCTGGTCGAAGGCCTCGATGGCGGCGGCGCAGTCGTCGAAGTTGGCCCGGGCGACACCCAAAGCCTGCCAGGCCCTCGTCATCCGGGGATCGAGCTGGACGGCTCGGAGCAAGCGATCAGCCGCCTCCTCCGGACGAAGCTGTTTGAGCAGGGTGGTTCCCCATAAACGCCAGACCTCGGCGTCTTCGGGCAGTTGTTGGGTGATCTGCTGGAACTGTTCGGCCGCCCGGGTCAGTCGCCCGGCGTGTAGGAGGGCCCGGCCGAGGAGGAATCTCGCCTCAGTGTCAGCGGCGTCCAGCTCGACGAGTCTGCCGGCGGCGTTGATGCAGACGTCGTACAGCCCCCGTCGCAAAGCGAGTTCGGCCCGTAAGCGAGTAGCGTCCGGACGGTCGGCTCCAGCCGCCTGGCAATAGTCGAGTTCGGCGGCGGCCGTATCGAGGTCTCCCGCCTCGAAGGCGATTCGAGCCAGCAGCAGGGCGGCTTCGGCGGCTGTGGAGGGGTCCTGCCTGGCAGCTTGCAGGGCGGGAACGGCCGCATCAATGTTCCCGGCGGCGAGCGAAATCCTGCCAGCGAGCAATTGGGCGGCCGCATTCGGACCGGGCAATAATAGAGCCTGATCGGCGTAACGCCCGGCCCGGTCTAACCGGCCGAGACGGTAGGCTGCCTCGGCGGCCACCAATAGCACGGATTGCCCTGCGGCATTGGCGGACAGTGCCCTGTCGGCCCAGGTCAGGACCGATTCCAGATTGCTCCGGGCCATCTCGAGCCGGAGCGCGGCGGAGAAAGCCGCAGGTTCAAGCGGCCGGCCTCGAGAAACGAGGGTTTCAAGTTCGGCCAGGACCTGGTCGGCTTGGGGATCGTCCGGCGACAGTGCGGCCAGCCGATCGGCCAGTGCCCGGGAGCGGTCGGCGGTGGGTTCCTCCCGAACCGGCCCGCCAGCGGCCGGCGCCGGCGGCGTCTCGGTTCGCACGGCAGAGGGCGAAGCGGCTTCGGGCGAACCCGTATCGGCTTGCTGCCCGGGCCGTTCGAGTTCCGCGACGCGCCGCTCAAGTACCGAGAGCGCGGCGCCCGTATGCCGCAGTTGACCGTGCAGAAGAATGGCCACGATCCCAACCAGCAGGACGAGCATGGCTCCGCCGGCGATCAGCAGGGCGGTAAGCTGGTTGATCTTGCGGTAGGCAAGCTCTTCGCGTCGGTCGTCCACACGGCACCTGCAGCGTGTTCAATCGTCGGGGCGGCCTGTGAAACCAACCTCCCAGTCGTCAACTGATCCGCCTGCAACGGAGAAAGCCTGCCCCACGATGATCCTGAGCACTTACGGCTCGGGGCTTTCTTCTTCAGCCGACTGCTCGGGCAGCTTATGCATCGCCCACACGTCGTCAGCGGGCGTGGGTCGGGCCGGCCGGGTACCACCGCCCTTTGCGTAGCGGCGGGTGTGCCGGATCAAGATGTAACTCACCACCAGCAAGGTCACCAGCAGCGCTATCCCCAAAACGATCAGGGCAGCCCCGAGGCGAGCCGGGACGAGACTCTCTTTGTCCGCTGATTCAATCTGCCCGCCGGCCGTGACAACGTCGCCGGGCGGCGCCGGTCCGCGAACCACGGCCATGCCCAACGCCGCCAGGAGAAGCACGATCCCAACCAGCAGTACCACCAGCCCCGCGCGAATCCGCTCGGGATCACTATCGTAGCCACATCCGCGAAGGGTCATCCTCGGTTCCTATCCCTGCTGCCAGCCCTGCTCCCGGCGGGTGTTTTGGTTTAGCGTCTCGGCCAATTCGCGGAGCAATTGCTCCTGCCGGGCGGTCGGATTCTTCACCGCGGCGATCCGGGCAACCGCGTAGAGGTCGCCGGCTGACCCGCGTTGGGGTTTGACACCCCGCCCGGCCAGGCGGAGCTTCGAGCCGCCGGCGGTGCCCGGCGGTACGGTGACGGTGACCATCCCGTCCAGCGTAGCCACGTCCACCTTGGCGCCCAGGGAGGCCTCGGCGATGGTCAGCAGCAGGTCGATGTAGAGATCCTTGCCCTGGCGCCGGAAGTAGCGATGGGGGCGGACCGAGACGATCAGGTAGAGGTCGCCGGGTGGTCCCCCGTTGAGCCCCGGTTGACCCTTGCCTTTGACGCGAATGCGCCGGCCGTGCTCGACGCCCGGAGGAATCTTGACGGTCAGCGTTTGGCGGGTGCGCCGCGAACCGTCCTGTCCGACGATGTCCACCTCGATCGCCGTGCCGCGGACCGCCTGCTCGAACGAAAGGTCGACTTTTCGTTCGACGTCCCGGCCGCGCGCTGCGGGCCGGGCCCGGCGAGTGCGGCGACCGCGCCCGGCCCGGCCGAAGATCTCGTCGAAGGGGCCGCCCGTCTCGCCGCCCATGCCGCCGAAAGCGCTGAACAGGTCCTGAAGGTCGTCGATGTTGATCTGGGGACCGCGGTCGGACCAAGTGTAGACCCGTTGGCCGCCGGGAGCGGTTTGCCAGTTTCCGACGGCTGCGGGGCCGAAGCGGTCGTACTGGGTACGCTTTTGCGGATCGCTCAGCACCTCGTGGGCGGCCTGCACCTCCTTGAACTTCGCCTCGGCCGAAGGGTCATCCGGATTGCGGTCCGGGTGATACTTCTTGGCCAAGCGGCGGTAGGCCCGTTTGATCTCGTCGGCTGAGGCCGACCGATTCACGCCCAGCACCTCGTAGTAGTCTCCTGAAGCCATCCGCACGAAGACCGCTGCTGCGGCCGGTGAAGGACACTTGTTTTCCCGCCCCTTACGGGGCCCAGCAAGGATTATAGGTCGAGTCAACCACGCTGGGAAGCGTCCCACCGGCGGTAGGCTGCAGCAGCCGGCGTCAGGTACTCGAAACCGGGCCTGCTGCATTGCGTTTTTCGCCGTGGCGACATACAAACCAGCGAAGCTGAGTAGTCTCCTACGGAGAAGGAACGTGGCCCTCCCCTACAACAAGCGTACTCACCGGAACGGCGAACTCCGCGGCCGGGACGCCGGGCAGGAGGTGTTGCTGGTCGGCTGGGTCCATTCCCACCGGAACCACGGCGGCATGGTCTTCATCGACCTGCGCGACGCCGACGGGCTTACCCAGCTCAAGTTCAATCCCCAGACCGACCCGCAGGCCCACCAGATCGCGGGGGCCCTGCGCAGCGAGGACGTCATCGCGGTGCGGGGGACGGTGGTCTCGCGGGGCGAGAATGTCAACCCGAATCTGCCCACCGGCGAGATCGAGGTGAACGTTCACGAGGCCGATTTGCTTTCCAAGGCGGACCCGACGCCGATCGACATCGCCGACGACACCGAAGCCGGCGAGGAGCAACGGTTGCGATATCGCTACCTGGACCTGCGTCGCCCCGGCATGCAGAAGATCCTGCACCTGCGGCACCGCGTCGCCAAGGCCATCCGCGACTACTTCGACGAGAACAGCTTCATCGAGATCGAGACGCCGTTCATGACCAAGTCCACGCCGGAGGGGGCCCGCGATTATCTCGTCCCGGCTCGCATCCAGCCGGGACGCTTTTTCGCCCTGCCGCAGTCGCCGCAGATCTTCAAACAGCTCCTCATGGTGGCCGGTTTCGACCGTTACGCCCAGATCGTCCGCTGTTTTCGCGACGAAGACCTCCGGGCCGACCGTCAGCCCGAGTTCACGCAGCTCGACATGGAGATGTCCTTCGTCCAGGCGGAGGACGTCATGAGCATGGTCGAAGGCTGCGTGGTGGAGATCTTCAAGAAGGGCCTGGGCCTGGACATCTCGACCCCGTTTCCGCGGATGAGCGAGACAGAAGCCATGGCTCGCTTCGGCATCGACCGGCCGGACACGCGCTTCGGGCTCGAGCTGCAGGACGTGACCGATATCGCCGACCGGACCGACTTCAACATGTTCACGGGCGCCATTGCCGAAGGCGGCGTGGTCAGGTGCCTGGTAGCGCCGGGTGGTGACAAGCTGACCCGCAAGGTCACCGACGCCCTGGCTGAGGAGGTCAGGGGGATCGGTGCCGGCGGCCTGCCGGTGACCAAGGTGGTGGTCCAAGATGACCGGCCGGCGCTGTCCACGGGAGTGGCCAAGTTCCTCCAGCCGCAGTGCGGGCCGCTGTGCGAAAAGGTCGAAGCCCAGCCGGGCGACACGATCTTCTTTGCCGCGGACAAAACTGCCGACGTGTGCCGGTATCTCCATTACACGCGCACGCGCCTGGGAGAGATCCTCGACCTGATCCCGGAGGGGCGCTGGGACCTGCTCTGGGTGGTAGATTTCCCGCTGTTCGAGTGGGACGAGGAGGAGGGACGGTATTTCAGCACGCACCATCCGTTTACCGCCCCGTTGGACGAGGACCTTGCCCTACTGGATACGAATCCGGGCAAGGTCCGGGCCAAGGCCTATGACCTGGTGCTCAACGGGACCGAGATGGCCGGCGGCAGCATCCGTATTCACCGCCGCGACATCCAGCAGAAGGTATTCCAGACGCTGGGCATCTCCGACGAGGAAGCCGCTTTGAAGTTCGAGCACCTGACCGAAGCCCTGCGCTACGGGGCTCCACCTCACGGGGGGATCGCCTTCGGCTTCGACCGGTGGATCATGCTGTTGGCCGGTGCGTCCTCGATCCGCGACGTGATCGCCTTTCCCAAGACACAACGGGCGGTCTGCCCGCTGACCGAGGCTCCGTCCGAGGTGGCCGATGCCCAGCTTCGAGAACTCGGTATCGACCTGCGTCCCGAGGTCAAGGCCAAACGAGCCCGACAGCAGGAGGCGGCGATGGCCAATCCGGTTCACCGCAGTCACGACAAGTAGCCTTCGCTTCCTCACCCGGCAGGACCTTGCGATGCGATCGCCGGGCGGATGCCCTCCCGAGCGCGTATCGGCCGAGATGCCCGGGGGGGTCTGTGCGGCCGGCAGCACACCATGGCGCGCCCAAGGCAACATACTCCCTGCCGCCCGCACCGGTCGGAGCGAAACGAACGACCCACAGCGCGAGTACCTCAACTTACCGGGACGGGTGCCATCGGGCATCCTCCGTGGCGGTTCGTGGTGGGGGCCGCCGTCCTGGTTTTCGCGCTCGCACTTGGCCTTCGCTTGATCCATCTCTACAGCATCCGTGACATCGGTTTTTTCAACCATCCGGTGTCCGATGGCCTGATCTTCGACCAGCGGGCCCGGGGCATCGCCGCCGGTGATTGGCTCGGGCCGGCCGACTTCGTACATGCCCCGCTCTACGCCTATGTGTTGGGCGTGATTCAGATCGCGGCCGGTCACGATCTCTGGGCCGTGCGGGTCGCCCAGATCCTGCTGGGGTCATTATCGTGCGTCCTGCTGCTGCTCGCCGCCCGCCGGTTCTTCAATTCTCGCATCGCGGTGGTGGCGGCATTGCTGCTGGCGGTGTACCCGCCGGCCATCTTCTTCGACGGTCTGATCCAGAAAACGACTCTCGCCCTGTTCCTCAGCACGCTGCTGTTGTGGTTGCTCGGCGTTTGTGCCTCCCGGCCCGGGATCGGGCGCTGGCTTGCCGCTGGGGCGGTGTCGGGCTTGCTGGCCCTGACCCGGCAGAACGCCCTGGCGTTGGTCCCGCTGTTGCTCGCCTGGCTCTGGATTCGCTCGGCCCACGTCCCGGTCCGGCGGCGCCTATGGTGTACGCTGGCCTGCTGCGTCGGTCTGGCGGTGACATTACTGCCCTGGGCGGTGCGCAATCGCGTGCTCACCGGCGAATTCGTGCTGACCACGCCGAACCTGGGCCAGAACTTCGCCATGGGCAATCATCCGGAGGCTACGGGCACCTACTTGCCGTTCAAGCGTGGACGAGGATCGGCGGAATTTGAGCAGCAGGAATGGGTGAAAGCCGCCGAGCAGGCCCTGGGTCGCGAGCTGTCGCCCCGGGAGGTCTCAAAATATTACTTGGACGCTGCCGTCGCCTACATCAAGGCCCAGCCGGCCGCCTGGTTGCGGCTGATGGTCAAGAAGTGCCTGATGGTGTGGAATTCTTACGAAGCCTTCGACACGCAGGACTACTACCTGTATCAGGAGTGGTCGCCGCTGCTGCGGATTCTGGACCGCGTTTTCCATTTCGGCGTGCTGTGCCCGCTGGCGGCGGCCGGCGTGGTTCTGACCTGGTCCCGGCGTCGCGGTCTTTGGCTGCTATACGCCTGGCTGTTGATCACGACCCTGGCGGTGGCCGCGTTCGTGGTCTTTGCCCGTTACCGGTTTCCGCTTGTCCCGGTCTTGTTGATGTTCGCGGGAGGCGCCGTGGTCGAGGTCGTCACCCTGGTCCACCAAGGCCGGTTGCGGCGTCTGGGCGTACCCGCCCTAACAGTACAGCGCAATGTCGCTGTCTCGTGGGTAGCGGCCGACCTCCGAGTCGGCCGTGGAGACCCAGAACGGCCGACTCGGAGGTCGGCCGCTACAGGATTGTGGATGTCTTGCGCTGTACTGCTAATCGCCCTGCTGGCGGCTGTGGTGGCTAACTGGCCGGTCCATTCTCCCCGGCGGCCGCGGCCCGTCTCCTACACCAATCACGGGGTCGCCCTGGCGGCCCAGGGCCGGTTCAAGGAAGACCTGGCCGAGATCGCCAAAGCGCTGGCCCTGAACCCTGACAATGTAGACGCCCACCTGGCGGCGGGAAACAGCCTGCTGGAGCTGCGCCGCTACGAAGAAGCGCTCGGGCATTTCGAGCAGGCCCGCCTCGGCGATCCGGATTATGCCGGCACCTATCGCGGGTTGGGCGACGCCCTGCAAGGACTACGACGCTTCGACGAGGCGGCCCAGCACTACGAGCAGGCCCTTGGGCTCGACCCGGCGGACCTTACCACGCTGACCGGACTGGCGGGCGTGGCCGCTCAGCAAGGCCGGTTCAGCGAAGCCGCCGGTCTGTGTCAGCAGGTCTTGCGGCTGGACCCCACTTTCGCCGCAGCTCATCTCAACCTGGGCAACACCTACGCCCTTGCCGGCCGCTTGGACGAGGCCGCCGCCGCGTACGAGCGGGCGCTGGACCACCAGCCCGACTATGTCAACGCGCTGTACAACCTGGGACTGGTGGAGCTGCGGCGCGGTCAGGTGGATCGCGCAGTCAACGCTCTTCGGCGTGCTCTGGAGCTGCAACCGGAACGGCAGGATGTGGCCGCAACGCTGGAGGCGGTGATCAACTCGCGGCCTTCGGCGCCAACCGGGGATAAGGCAGCTCCGTGAGGTCAGTTCTTCGTCTGGGAGCTTGGGCGACCTGATCCCTCCGAATCACGCCCGTCGATCTAGTTGACGCTTGCCTCTCCGTCGGCCGGGTCTACCTGTACTGTCAGTGTGGACGTGCCCGCCTGCAGGGTGATGGTGGCTGGCGTGGTCTGGTCGAGCTGGCCGTAGATGCCGAAGCCGAGCTCGTTGTCACCATCGAGCGAGTAGCCCTGGATGGTGACGCCGGCCAGTTCCGCAGCCCGTCCGGTGCCGAACTGCGTGACGTACGGCCGGTTATCGGCCGGGTTGGTGATCGCGGTTGCGGTGTCGGAACTCCTGGTGATCTTATAAGAGCCGTTCACCTGGTCGAAGACGACGATGCAAGGATCATCGGCGTGGGCGATGGACTCCACCTGGGCGAAACCTAGATCGGCCACCAGCAACCGGGCGGCGGCGGCCAGGCGGGTGGCGTCCGTCTCAGCCAGCATAGGCATCGCCAGAACCGCAATGATCCCGAGGATCAAGACCACGATCAGGACCTCGACGGCGGTGAACCCGCCGGCCCGGCGGCTCCTCCCGGCGGGTATCGAGGTGCTGCTCCTCCGGCACACCATGGTCATTGTCCTGCTGCTCCGGGGTCTGGCGCCGTTTCCAGGGATATCCTGGAGTATCGACGAACGAGGTGCGGGAGGCGAGGTGCCGCCGCTTAGGCGATGCGTTGTCCGATAACGCCGGGCTTTGCCCGGGAAACTTCAACGGGCGTGCGAAGGAAGCCGACCTAACAAGCAGGGACGGGGCCAAGGGTGCGTCCGCCCGCGGCGGCCTCGTTGTGAACCGCAGACAGTCGGGGGACCGCAAGGTGAAAGCTCGGCACACGGCAGTCCCGGCGTTGACGCTGGTGGAGTGTCTTCTGGCCTCGGTCATCTTGGCCTTCGCCGTGGTCGCCATCTCGCAAGCCGTGCTGGCCGGGCAGATGCAGACCTACGCAGCCCTGCATCAGCGTCGGGCGGTGGAGCTGGCTGAGGCCCTGGTGGACGAGGTGCTGCACCTGCCCTACGACGACCCGGACGGTGCCTCCACCCCGGGCCCGGAGGCGGGCGAGACGGGGCGCTCAGCCTTCGACAACGCGGACGATTACCACGGTTTCAGCGAATCGGGCGGCAGCCTGGCCGACGCCTCGGGAACCGTCTACCCCACGGTGTTTCAGGAGTTCAGCCGGTCGGTCACGGCTGCGTACGCCAGCGTGAGCGTGACGGGTTTTGTCGATCCGTTGCCCGGTCTGACGATCACCGTGACGGTCCAGGATGCCACCGGCCAATGCTGGACGATTACGAGGTTCATCGCTCAGCCGCCTGCCTAAGGATCGGACCGCCATGAGGTGCACCCAGAGCAACACCGGCCGTTCCGACCTAAGGGCGTTTACGCTCGTGGAGCTGTTGCTCACGCTGGTCATCTGCTCGCTGGTGACGGCCAGTGTCGTGGCGATGATGGTGGCCGTTTCGTACGGAACATCCTCCAGTCGCGACCTGCGCAGCCTGGTGGTCAAGAGTCGGACGATCGACGCCCGGCTGAGCGCCGCGGTTCGCGGCTCGCGGTCGGTTCTGGCCTCGGGCACCGACTTCCTGATCCTCTGGACGGGGGACAACAACGCCGACGACACCACCGACAACGCGGAAGTGCGGCTGATCGAGCGCGACCCGGCGACCGACGAACTCAACAGTTACTACGACACCGCGGCGGCGGGCGTCTATGCGGACGCCACCACTTTCCGAAACGCAGCCAAGAGTTCCTATACCTACCAGCGGTGGGGAACCGGTGTGAACGCGATCACGTTCGTGCCGGATGTCGCCCCGCCCGGCACCAAGCTGGTAAGCTACGACTTTACGCTCGAGAACGCTGAGGTATCGGAAACGGTGGTCGGCGCGGCGGCAGTCCGAAACTGACGCCATGACGGGAGGTTATAGTTGGTGACCCCGAAACGACGGGCCTTGAGCAACCCCACAAAGCGAGGGGCGGCGCTGCTGCTGGCACTGCTGGCGGTGGCCGTCGCAGTTACGTTGGCCGTGACTTTTCTCGGCGCCCAA
>Ga0114922_10004073_pt1 | contig 13589 bp, 11 predicted proteins | sample AartaG_FD_100975 | JGI IMG/M metagenome (GOLD analysis project Ga0114922, IMG submission 100975) | Deep subsurface microbial communities from Aarhus Bay to uncover new lineages of life (NeLLi) - Aarhus_00045 metaG | ecosystem: Environmental > Aquatic > Marine > Oceanic > Sediment | place...
ATTTTGAAACTTCAAGGGTTTTTTCACCTTTCTTTGTTTTAAATAATAGCCCTGTTACTTCTGTAAAATCGCCAATATCAATATTGTCTAAAAATAACTGATATTCTTTTTTGCCAACTTTATTTTGTTTTAAATAAATCTGAATCTGTCCGGAGCCATCTTCGATATGGCAAAAAGTAGAACCGCCATGGCCTCTTATTGAACGAATCCGTCCGACTAAAGTTATTCTCTTTTTTTGTTTTGAAAGTTGGGAAAATTTATCCAACGCTCCTTGGTTCGTATGAGTGCGCAAAACTTCAGCCGGATAAGGATTAATTCCGGCTTTTTCCAAATTCTTCAGCTTATCGATTCGGACTTTTTTTAGTTTATCAATATTGCTCATAATGCCTTTATTTTAGCATAAAAATATAAAAATAAAAAACAGAGAAAAAATTCTCTGTCCTAAAAAGCTAAAAAACTAAAAAGTTATTCCTTTTTTTCTAAAGATTCTGACAAAACCTCTCTTAATCCCTCTATGTCTACTTCTTTTCGCTTTTTTCGGTCTGCCTCGCTGTCGCTTTGACGAAGCGGGTCAGTAGGCGGGCCTGGAGCTTCCTTCTCGACGTCTTCCACCTTGGGCGGAGAAATCGGAACCTCGACCTTTTCGGGCGTCGGGGCCTCCTTTTCCTTGGTTCTTTCTGCTCTTGCTTTTTCAAGACAAGCTGGACAATAAACAGGTCTTACTCCATCAGGTTCAAATGAAACTCTTGTTTTCTTTTTGCAAGTGGCACAAATTGCTTCAAACGGCTTGTCTTTTTCAATAGCTGCCGTCATTATTGCCTCGCTCCACTTGGCAATCTCATCTTCAATTGTTTTTCTATTGATTCCATATTTATTTCTGGAAACTTCTATAATTTCTTTTTTATAATTTTTGGTTGGTTTTGGAAATGGAGCCAGGGTAGTAGCGCTAAAAGCCCGGGAAGCAACGCCATCAATCATTAATTTTAAATAAATATTATACTTTGCTAAATTGACTAAATCATCAGCATTAAATCCCGGCAAAAATTCTTTTTCTAAAAATTCAGCATCAGCGGCTCCCACTCGAAAATTAACAATAGTTCCAACATTTCCAAAAATAGCATCTCTAACTGTTTCGTCCATTTGAGTAATATATTGATGGGTTAAAGTTAAACAAAGATGATATTTTCGGGCTTCTGACAAAATATTAGCAAAAGCTTCAGTAGCAAAATGCTGAAACTCATCAACATAAAGATAAAAGTCTTTTCTTTCTTCCTCGGGAATATCAACACGACTCATAGCAGCTAACTGAATCTTAGTAACAATTAAGGCGCCCAGGAGATGACTGGCGTCTTCTCCTATCTTGCCTCTGGAGAGATTAACAATTAAAATTTTTCTTTCATCCATTATCTTCCGAATATTAAAAGAAGTAGTAGTCTGACCAATAATATTTCTAATTAAAGGAGCAGAAATAAATTGACCAACTTTATTCTGAATGGGAGACACTGCCTCCTCACGAAATCTATCCGGATACTTGGCAAACTCATTAGTCCAAAATGCTTTTACGGTTGGATCTGTTATTTTTTCAAGAACCTTATTCCGATAATCTTTATCAGCTAAAATCCTGTTGACGCCAAGCAGAGTTGAACCGGGATACTCTAATAAAGCTAAAACTGAATTATGTAGGATGTATTCCATTCGAGCACTCCAAACGTCGGGCCAAATTTTCTTAAAGACCCCCATTAAACCAGAAGCAACCAGATGTCTATGTTCTGGAGCAACTTGTTCAATGGCATTAAAAGCAATAGGAAAATCTTGGTCGGCTGGATTAAAATAGACAACATCCTTAATCCGTTCCTTGGGAACAAAATCCAGCATTCGTTCAGCAAATTCTCCATGCGGATCAATTACAGCTATTCCATTTCCATTTTGAATATCCTGGATAGCCATGTTTTCTAACAGCACGGTTTTTCCCATGCCAGTCTTTCCGACTGTATAAAGATGACGTCGACGATCATCTATCTTGATGCCAAATTTCGCTCGCTTGTTACGAAAGTTAGTTTCAGCAAAAGTTGTAATTTCATTATTGTCCATATTATTCTGTTGGCAGACCAGAAGGCGGTCCGCCTTTCTTTGCTTGAATCCTTGGCATTGCTTCGGCCTCAACAATCTTTCCAGGAATATGATAAATACTGGCTAATTCTTCAGTGTTAAAAACAAAGCCTCTTTTAGAAAAACTCCTTTGAGGGAAATACCTTTTTTTGTAATTATTTAAAAGACTTACCTTTCGATAAAATTCTCTTCTTTTTTTAAAAAAATAATCAATACTGGGTTTAATCTTGCCATTGGGTTTAAAACCATTTAAATCCTGGGTATTAAATTGTTTAAAAGCGCCAATAACTGCCGCTGTATTGGCCTTAGAGAATATATCCGATTTTGCCCAATAGACAAATCTTATTATTGTTTCAAGTCCTAATTTAGCAATATTTTTCTCAATTGCTGTAACTGCATCTCTTTGACCCGGACTCAAGTATAACATTAAGCTTTCTAATGTCTGATCTTTTTTATCTTTTGTTTTAGAGGCATCTATAGACGTGCCTCCAAATAAAAATTCATGTAGACTTTCCTTTGCTACTTCAAGCCAACTATTGGCCTCTTCGAGAACCATTCCTTTTTTAGTAACTGATACTTTTTTCCCAATGAGTTTTTCTACGAGTTTTTCTCCGTCATCTTTCCACTTCTCACCAGCCGGACGAACTAAGATTTGAATCCAAATATGTTCCTCAGGACTTAAATAACTTAATACCTCAGATAAAGAAGCCAAAGGATCAATCCGCTCCTCTTCCTTGGCCTCGTCAAAAAAATAAGGATAGGTTCTAATGGGATATGCATCGTTCTTAGTTAAAATAAGTTCCGTGCCCCAAAGCTCATAATCTTTGCTGGGGATATTTGATGGAATAGCGGCTGTGTAATCTTCAACTTCGGTAATTTCAGCATCAGGATATTGAGCATAAAATTGCGCTTCAACCAAATTTCTGAATTTCTCCGGGGTTCGAATTAGAAAATGAATGTCCCCACCTTTCCCAATAATCTCTAAGCTAAACCATTCCTGAATCTTTCCTTCAAACCATCTTTCAACAAAATTAGGGTTTTTATGAATACCGTGAAGTCCGGCAAATACCTGTTCCATTGCTTTAGGGGTTTTTTGCACCTCGCGAGGAATTTTAATCTCAAGAAGAGTCCATTTTATAGAATCAGTAAATTTCATTTGGACATAATCTAACCAAAGTTCTCTTAAAACAAAAAAAAGAGCAACCGGTGCAATAATCCACCAGTACTCTAAAACTATTTCTAAACCCGTTTTTAAAGCACTATCCATCTAATCCAATTTATTTAGTAACTAAACTGAGCTATATCTTCCATCTTCTAATCTTTGAAATTCTTTATTGTTCTGAAGATTAATAACTACAGTATTTGGTTTAATCCTACGTTTTTCTAAAACAGCTGAAACAATCTCATCCTTTGTAAGAGGTTTCTTGCTTTTAGATAAAATCTTGACAATTACGTCTTTAACTGTTCCCGGTTCATAACCCCATTCTTGAAGGGCATAAATGCCACGACCAACAAGAATGAACCGATTATCTTTTATTAATTCATTATGAACTGTTTGTGGAAATGATTGGCGGGAAGAAAAACCTGCCTTATTAATTAGCTCGGTAATACCAACAAAGTGACGAGGCTCGGTTTCTTTTTTAAGAACCAGGTAAGCTTTATCTCGTACTCCCTTAGGATTAATTTCCGGCCAATGGCTCAAGCCCACTTCTCCAAAAATATTTTCACTAATATTTTTAGAAATATCTAAAACATTTTGGGTAAGTTTTTCTGGGACATCTTTGTGCTTTGAAGAAACAATATCTCTAATCTCGGAAGGAGAAAAAAGCTGATTTTGCTGGTCAAGGTGTTTTATTAAATAATCAACGACTTTTTCGGCCTGTTTCCTGGGTTGTTTTTTAGTTGTCCAATGTGGATAAAATTTAGAGCATTCACTAAATCTTTGATAGGGTTTTCCTAGTGTCAAAACCATGATTACAGCTGAACGGGTTGGATGGGATTCTGAAATGCCAGTTGCCAAATCAAGAAGTTTATTCTCTCCTATTAAATGACTGTGTTCCTCAAAAAGCTGATTTAAATATTCAAAAATTGGCTTAAGTAATGCTAAGTTTTGGCGCTCAGCTAAAATCTTAAGGGCATCAGATTCAATTTGACGAACCCGCTCTCTGGTTATGCCATAATTTTGGCCTACGGATTCAAGGGTTTCTTGATTGCCATCTTTTAGGCCGAATCTACGCTCAATAATATCTCTAAGGCGCTCCTTCTGTAATTTATTTAAAATCTCTTCTACTTTACGTAGAATTTCTGATTGAAATTTTCCATTTGCCATAAATTGTGCTCCCCCAACAGAGAATTTTATCTTATTATTTACTTTATCACATATCAATATAGCACAATCCAAAAACCTTGTCAAGTATTTCTGAATGTTTTTTTAAAAAATACAACTAAACTGCTTTACCTTCACACCTAAAGCCTTAGACAATGTCATTTTTTTTAGAAAAATAAACGGCTAAGATAACTTAACCGTTTAAATGATAATTACAGGCACTGTAAGGGAGCGACCTACTCTCTCACCAAAAGGCAATACCATCGGCCTCAGGAGATTTCACTATTGTGTTCGGAATGGAAACAAGTGGAGCACTCCCAGTATAACTCCCTTACAGTACCTGCAATTTCAATAACAACCACTAATTACTAGTCTAAAAAATAAATATGATTGAATGATTTATTAGTACTCCTCGGCTTAATCCGTTACCGGACTTACACCTAGAGCCTATCAAGGTTGTAGTCTTCAACCAATCTAAGATACTTAATCTTGAGGACGGCTTCGCGCTTATATGCTTTCAGCGCTTATCCAAACCAAACATAGCTACCCAGCGATGCCCTTGGCAGGACAACTGGTAAACCAGAGGTCTGTCCATTCTGGTCCTCTCGTACTAAGAATGGATCCTCTCAAGTATCGACGCCTACGGCAGATAGGGACCAACCTGTCTCACGCATGTTCATCACGTTTGACGTGATTAATCCACTTGTTACCAAATGGCATGGACTATACCACCACCCGATCCTAAATCACTAAAGTGATTGGACTTAGGGGACCGACATTTAGTCTCTACGGGGTCAATGTACGCTGTTTTCTCTTTTTTGAATAATTTAATTCTCTATAAGAATCAACTAATTTCAAAAGAGATGCAAAATCACTTTTATTTTCAACTTTCTTTTTCTTTTCAATAATTTCAATCATAAGTTCTATTTGTTTTTTCTTTAAAACAACAAAAGGATATACAGATTTAAGAAATTCTTTAATGTCATCAATCTTATTAATTGTATATTCAAGAATACCATCTTTTCGAATTCTCATGCGGCCATATCCAATAAATTCGCATAATTTGATAAAATTTTCTTGATCTTTTTGCGACTGAAAAAGTACAACATATGGCGCAATCTGAAATCCATAACGATAACTTGAATTTGGTTTTGCACGCACATAAATACTTCCGTCACCATCAAGAAATCCAGCAATATATGCTTTCTTAATTGTTGAAAGTGATTTTAACATAACTTTAGCACACACGACTTCCCTCGATATTATCCTAACATATGACAGGTTAATATTCAACTAATTCATTAGGATTTCATCGATATGAGTCGGTTTTTCAATTGCGATTACTCGCAAAAGCCGCCGTTAATAATGTCTTTATCCCGATTTTATCGGGAAACCTCGGGCTCAGACTGCTTAAAAGCCAATCGTTTATTAACAAATTTGCTCCTAAACGGTCTGAACCCAGCTCGCGTACCCTTTTAATTGGCGAACAGCCAAACCCTTGGGACCTTCTCCAGCCCCAGGATAGGATGAGCCGACATCGAGGTGCCAAACAGGTTCGTCGATATGGACTCTCGGAACCTATTAGCCTGTTATCCCCGGGGTAACTTTTATCTGTTGATCTTCCCCGATTCTACTAACCAGGGTCGGTTCACTAAGCTCTGCTTTCGCAACTGCGCGGCATATCCGCCTTGCAGTAAAGCCGGCTTGTGCCTTTACACGACCACTCCGATTTCCATCCGGAGCTAGCCGACCTTAATAGACGCCTCCGCTACTCTTTAGGAGGCCAGCGCCCCACTGAAACTACCCAGCACCCACTGTCCCCCGCCAAGGCGGGGTTAGACTTATCGTTTTGAAAGACGGGTATTTCACTGACGGCTCCACTCCGCCCAAAAGCAAAGTTTCAAAGCCTCCCCGCTATACTACGCATTCAAAATAATAAGACAATAGGAACCTATAGTAAAGCTCCCGGGGTCTTTCCGTCTTGCCGCAGGTAACCGGCATCTTTACCGGCACTGCATTTTCATCGGGCTCCTCGTTGAGACAGTCCCCCAGTCGTTACGCCTTTCCTGCAGGTCTGAACTTACCAGACAAGGAATTTCGGTACCTTAGGACGATTATAGTTATCGCCGACGTTCACTAGGGCTTCACTCAGTTAGCATTTAACATAAAGTTAAACACCGCCGAGGTTAACCTTCTAGCACTGGTCAGGCGTCAGCCCCTATACATCCTCTTACGAGTTAGCAGGGACCTGTGTTTTTGATAAACAGTCGCCAGGGGTCTTTAGCTGTGGCCCCGATAAATCGGGGCAAGCCTTATTGCAAACTTACGGCTGCTGTTTTGCCGAGTTCCTTAACGAGGTTTTACCCGTTCACCTTGGGCTACTCGCCCTGCCTACCTGTGTCGGTTTACGGTACGGATTCCTCACTCTTAACTCTCAAAGACTTTTCTTGGAAGCTTGCTCATCCCGATTGCTCTGGCCGTAACCAGAACTTTTTGCATACCTTGATGAATCTCAGTACACAAATGCGAATCCAATAACACATCGGGACTACTAAACTCCGTCATCTTATCGAAAAAGTGAGAAAGGGCCGGAATATTAACCGGCTGTCCATCGACTAACCCTTTCGGGGTTGCCTTAGGCCCGCCTAACCCTTGGTTGATATTCATTGCCAAGGAAACCTTAGGCTTTCGGTGATCCGACATCTCGTCGGATTTGCGATTACTCATGCCAACATTCTTACTCCTTATCGCTCCAGCCCGACTTACGTCGTAACCTTCATTGCAATAAAGATACTCCCCTACCAACCTCGCGCTCCGCACGAGGAAATCCGAAATCCTAAATCCGAAATTCGAAACTGTTTCGGATTTCGATATTCGTGCTTCGAATTTCCTTGTGCGAAACACAAGGCCCCATATCTTCGGTATTAGATTTAGTCTCTATAAATTTTCGGCGCGGAATCTCTAGAATAGTGAGCTGTTACGCACTCTTTAAAGGATGGCTGCTTCTAAGCCAACCTCCTAGTTGTCTGAGAAACTTCACTTCCTTTGAAACACTTAAACTAATTTAGAGACCTTAGATGATGGTCTGGGCTGTTTCCCTTTCGACCATGGAGCTTTGCCCCCACAGTCTAACTGCTGCTTATTACACTCCAGTATTCGGAGTTTGATTGGAATAGGTAGGTATAAACCATCCTACCCCATTCAGTGCTCTACCTCTGAAGCTACTAAACAACGCTAGCCCTAAAGCTATTTCGGGGAGAACCAGCTATTACCAGGTTCGATTAGCTTTTCACTCCGAACCACAACTCATCCCCCAATATTGCACGATTGGTGGGTGCGGGCCTTCATCCGACTTTCGTCAAGATTTCACCCTGGTCATGGTTAGCTCACCTGGCTTCGGGTCGTATATATGCTACAAAAAACGCGCTATTAACACTCGGTTTCCCTATGTTTTCACCCTTCTTGGGTTTAGACTGCAACATACATACACTCGTTGGCTCGTTCTGCAAAAAGCACGCGGTCATCCTCCAATAGGAGGACTCCCACTCTTTGTAAGTATACGGTTTCAAGTACTATTTCACCGCCCTCACTGGGCTACTTTTCACCTTTCCCTCACGGTACTAGTTCACTATCGATCACTAGGAGTATTTAGCCTTGGCAGTATAGTTCTGCCTGTTTCCTACGAGGCAATCCCCTCATAGTACTCGAGAATAATAGCTAGAAGTATAAGACCGTTTTCGCCTACAGGACTATTACCTTCTTTGGTTCCCGTTTCCACAGGATTTGACTAACGAAGTCTTAATTTATTAAACTTCCCTCCGATGTAACATCGAAGACACTATTACCTCACAACCCCCACCACTGCTCCGCAGTGGAAACTCGAAATTCGAATATCGAAACTCGAAACAAATAGAAAATTCTAACTTCTAATGACCAAAACTGTTTTGAATTTTGGAAATTCGGATTTAGATATTGTTTCGGATTTCGGATTTCGTGCTTCGGATTTCCATTGCAAAGCAATGATAAGTTTAGGCTCTTCCCGTTTCGCTCGCCGCTACTCAGGGAATAAAAAATTTTTCTCTTTTCCTCCGGCTACTGAGATGTTTCACTTCGCCGAGTTCCCATCCCGATTTAACATCGGGATAATTTTGCTCAACACAAAATTAGGTTTCCCCATTCGGAAATCCCCGGGTCAAAGGTTGCTAAGCACCTATCCGAGGCTTATCGCAGCCACGCCACGCCCTTCATCGGCTCCTAATGTCAAGGTATCCACCGTACACCCTTGAATAATCACATTTATATTTAGACTAGCAATTACTAATTGCTATTATATTTGCCCCGACACAATGTCGGGGTTTACTTTTTAATGAACTAAAAATACCGCTTAGAAAGCGGTACGTTGTCAGCCGATTATCTAAAATAACTCGGATTTTTCAACCGCTTTCTATGTAGAAATGTGTATATAACTTATTCATATAACAAATAAATTTTGCTATCTTTCACAATGATAGCATACTGAGAAATCCTGTCAACCCCCCACCAATATTGCCATTGCAAAACATATTTTGACGATATATTACGAATATCTGTGTTATCTCCGGCGGCACAAGGGCGAATAGCCCTGCCCTATTCGGGCACAGTGCCGCACAGAAAAATAACAGCAATATTGGTGGGGGGATCCAAGCTCCTTTTTGATTATTTTCCTCCAATATCCCTCCTTAATTTCTCCAAAAACCTTGTTGCGTGATCTCTCCCTCCTAACCCAAAGGCAAGGCCGCCAGCTAATGCTAACATTCCAACCAAACCAATCACAAGAGTATTAATCAAGGTCACAGCAATGCCCAGTTGAGTTAGGGCTACAACAAATCCGAAAATTAAAACTGCCCATTTGGTTAATCCACTTAAAAATTCCGCTGCTTGTAAACCAGCAGCTTCTATGCTAGCTCTAACCAATTTTTGCAAGAAACCAGCTACTATCACTGATACTAATAAAGCAATAACTGCCACTAAGATATTTGGAATATAGTAAAGAATCCCTTTTAAAAATTCGGTAACCTGGTAGAGACCAAGAATATCAGCAGCTGCCATCAAGAAAACAATGATGAAAAACCACTTTACTAATTCCTCAAAAAATTTTCCAGAATCAAGCTTCAATTTTGCTTTTGCCAAAGCCTGCTTAAACCCTACTTTAACCAGAAACATATCAAGCTTAACAACCCTTATTACTCGATTAACTAATTTACCTAAAGCAATAGCAATAAGCCAACCAACAACAAACACGATTAAAGCAGCTAAAAGAATAGGTAAAAACCCTACAAAATTAAACCAAAGGGTGTTCAATGAAGACAATATAACTTCTAACATATTTTTGTTAATTGTCTGCCGGCCGGCAGACAGATTATTTATTAATATCCGACCTTTTACTGATTGCAATTATATCATAAATAATTAAAAAGCGCCTGTGGATAACCCGGCGCTTTTTAATAAAAAAGTGGACCCGAGCGGATTCGAACCGCTGACCTCCACATTGCAAATGTGGCGTTCTAACCAACTGAACTACGGGCCCTTAATATACAAAATTTTTAGTTCGGGGTTGCAAAGGAACTAGCTTTTTAAAGTTAATAAGTTTTATTAGCTACGGCACAATTTTTGCCATATCTCGTATAAGTGCCATTCCCACCTACTCCATTGCAAGTCGTTTGGATATAATCAATATCTCTTGTAGTAGGATTTTCTTTTGTAGCAGAAATTGCATAGACTTCTTCACCTTCACACAAATAAATCATATACCCTGGATTTTGGATAGGATCTTCAAGAATTGATATGCTTAAAAATCCTTCTTCATAAAGACCTCTGGTTACAGCTTTAGGATAGGCGCCCCCTTCATAGGCTAACCAACCTTGACCACCCCCACCCCAACCCGTTCCGGCGACTAAATAAGTGTCATATTTATCATAGTACATCTCTAGCGCCAATTGAATACTATGCAAATCGTTCATTCTTTTTGCATCTCGCGCCTTGGCTTTCGCAGAATTTAATGAAACCAAGACCATACTAGCAAGCACTCCTATAATAGCAATTACTACAAGTAATTCAATCAAAGTAAAACCGCTAGAATAAGAAGGCCTTCTCATATAAATTGCTTCCTTACCGAGGTATAGTTCCTTCTCTCGGCTGAGGTGTATTTATAATATCGGATTTAGGGGATTTAGTTTTAGTAGATATTCCTCCACCGCTACCAAAAATCAGAAACAACGAAATAATTATCATTAGAGCCACGAATCCAAAAATAACATAACTCGCCTGTTCTCTGTTTTTAATTGATCCTCCGGAGCACTTAATCACCCACTGAATGACTTTTGGTGTCCCGATAGGGTAAAAATTTTGCATCGGTAGCTGTCCATTACTGCCTGAATCGTTAAGTGTACCACTTAAATCAATTGGTTCATTTCTTTTGTTGTCATTACTGATCATAAACATATAAAACAAAATAAGTTCGCTTTCAGTCTTCGGATGGGCATGCCAGGATTCGCCCTATCATTCGATAGGGCGCCCCGTCGGATGACGGGGCGAACACAGAGTGGGCGTAGAAGGGATTGAACCTTCGACCTCATCTTTATCAGAGATGCGCTCTACCACTGAGCTATACGCCCCTAAACACAGTAAGCTAACTGCCCGACGTTCTAACTCTATATCAGAAGTCGGGGCCCCGACCTCATCTTTGATGAACATCGGGGCTACATGCCCTTATAGCAAAAACTGACCTCCTCTAAGAGGGTCGTCAGTTTTTGCTCGCCTATCGGCAAACAGACATATTTTTAATATACTTATGCCTTGCCTAAAATTCTATACATTCCAGTTCCGCAAACAGGACAAGTTCCCTTCAATGCTCTTCGAGCACCGCCTTTTCCTTTCATCTTAACTTCCTCAGCATCTTTAATCACCTGCTTTTTTCGGCATTTGACACAGTATCCAGTCATTCCTTCTTCTGCCATGATTTTAATTATGATTCTGATTTACAACTCTTTCGTTTTTAATAAAAAAGATATAAATCAAAACCAATAAAATTAAGATTAATTAGTTAATTGTTTATACTATTAAAATAGCTTAAAATCTAATAAATTTCAAGCTAAGTCAAGCTAAAACTGTGGATAACTTAAAATCCGCCAGCTAGCAGAAAAATCCTATCTTTTATAGTTGTCCCGATAGTAGATTTCTAAACGTTTCTACCACTCGCTATTTCTTAGCTTTATTGAGCCAAGAATCGACACTCAATCCGCCAGTTGGCGAATTGTAAAAAAAGAAATATTCCATCGACAGCTTCCGCTACCGATGCCTTGTTATGACTTAGTCCTGGTTACCGAATTCACCTTAGACCGAGTTAGACTCAGGTGTCGGGTGCTCCCGGCTTCCCTGACTTGACAGGCGGTGAGTACAAAGCTTGAGAACGTATTCACCGCGGCGTGGCTGATCCGCGATTACTAGTGATTCCAACTTCATGAGGTCGAATTTCAGACCTCAATCCGAACTGGGACCGGTTTTAAAGGATTAGCTCCACCTTACGGCTTAGCAACCCGCTGTACCGGCCATTGTAGCGCCTGTGTCGCCCAGGGCATCAAAAGGCCATGCTGACTTGGCGTCATCCTCACCTTCCTCCCTGATAACAGGGCAGTCTCCTGTGACACTTGTAACACAGGACAAGGGTTACGCTTGTTACCCGAATTAACGGAGCAACTCACGTCACAAGCTGACGACAGCCATGCAGCACCTGCTCTAGTGTCCTTGTAGGTAGACTTGCCTTTCGGCAAGATTTCACTAGAGTGTCAAGCCCTGGTAAGGTTCCTCGCTTAACATCGAATTAAACCAGACGCTCCACCACTTGTGCAAACTCCCGTCTATTCCTTTGAGTTTTAGTCTTGCGACCGTACTTCCCAGGCGGGCTACTTAACGCGTTAGCTTCGCCACTTGAAGGGTCGATACTTCAAACAGCTAGTAGCCATCGTTTACGGCGTGGACTACCGGGGTATCTAATCCCGTTCGCTACCCACGCTTTCGTCTCTCAAGGTCAGGAATGCGCCAGCTGAATGCCTTCGCCTTTGGTGTTCCCCAGAGTATCAACGGATTTCACCCCTACTCCCTGAGTTCCATCAGCCTCTCACATCCTCCAGTCTGACCGTTTCCTCTGCAGATTCACTGTTAAGCAGTGAAATTTAACAAAGGACGCGTCAAACCCCCTACAGACGCTTTACGCCCAATAATTCCGGATAACGCTTGGGGCACTCGTCTTACCGCCGCTGCTGGCACGAGTTTGGCGGCCCCTTATTCATAAGGTACTCTCATCCACTAAGTGGATATTGTTCCCAAATAAAAGACTTTTACACCCCGAAGGGCTTCTTCAGTCACGCGGCGTCGCTCCATCAGGCTTTCGCCCATTGTGGAAGATTCTCGACTGCTGCCTCCCGTAGGAGTGAGGCCCGTGTCTCAGTGCCTCTGTTGGGGGTCAGGCTCTCACCTCCCCTACCCGTCATTGCCTTGGTAGGCTATTACCCCACCAACAAGCTGATAGGCCGCAGACCCCTCCTTGACCGGAAAAACCTTTAATCCCGTAAACGGGATGCTATCGGGAATTAGCCCGGATTTCTCCGAGTTATGCCCAAGTCAAGGGTAGGTACCTACGTGTTACTAACCCGTTCGCCACTCGTCCGAAGAACTTCGGACGCGTTCGACTTGCATGCCTTATCCACGCCGCCAGCGTTCATCCTGAGCCAGGATCAAACTCTCAATATAAGTAGAAACAGATTGACACAGACTTCGATCAATCTGCGCAATATCCGCTTCTACAGAATAATCAGGACAACTATAAAAAATAGGAAATTTTTGCTCAAGCCCCGCACCGCTGTGATGCGGGATAAACTGAACTGTTAAAGAGCTGAATTTAAAACAGAGTTCAAACTTTTATTTATTGAGATAAAAACCTGAACTCCGTTTTAAAGAACGAATGAGTTGTGATTTTATTTCACATACATTGTCTATTATACTCTTCTAAAAATTCTTGTCAAGGGCTTGTACAAGATGACCACATAGGTAACACTTTGCTAAATTCCATGGGTGTTTCGTAATTCAAGGTTTCATGCGGTCTGACAAAGTTGTATTC
>Ga0114922_10004074_pt1 | contig 13576 bp, 10 predicted proteins | sample AartaG_FD_100975 | JGI IMG/M metagenome (GOLD analysis project Ga0114922, IMG submission 100975) | Deep subsurface microbial communities from Aarhus Bay to uncover new lineages of life (NeLLi) - Aarhus_00045 metaG | ecosystem: Environmental > Aquatic > Marine > Oceanic > Sediment | place...
GGGATCGGACTCGCACTGTATTACTCGAATTGAGCAGGAATGAAAAAAAATCATCCTCAGGAATAAACTTGAAAGAAGCGCCTTGACCAGAGTCTTAAATAAGGTTTGAAAACAAAGGGTTCGCCGTAGAATACTGAACAATGAATAACTGTACCGATTTTTTTTCGGCACTGAAACTATATCTCATGTTTAACGGAGCATGACATATGGCGCTTGATAAATCAGCAGAAAAAGCACCTCCAGAGCCGGGAAAGGCCAAACAAGCTCAGGCGCGAGGTTCAATTCGAGATAAACTGGGCTTTTTACGCCCGGGAGGGCGCAGTGTTGTCGGGGTGCAAATTACCTCCACCATCCTCCGCATGATAGAGATCGACAGAAGTGTCAAACCGCCGAAGGTGGTCAACTTCTCTGCTATCGATCCGTTGATGGAGAATTTGGCTGAAGCCGCCGATCAGATTCGGGGTCTGATGGAGGAGAAAGAAATTATGGCACGGTTTGTTAATGGTGTAGTTTGCGATCCGGGGGTGGAGCATCGGCAGGTTACCCTGCCGGTTTTGGGCCGCAGCGAGATGCAGGCGCTGGTTCGCCGCGAAGTAAAAAAGATCGTTCCCGAAGCCAAGCCTTCCGACATAGCTTTCGATTTCTGGCTGGATAAAAACGTCAAAAAATCCGGGAACAAGTCGGATATCCTGATCGGGGTGGTCCCCAGGGAAAGCCCGAGGAAGATAATCACCCTGATGGAGGCGGTGGAACTGGAAACCCAGGTTGTCTCTACCGTGCCGATGGCTATTATTGCGGCAATAGGCATTTTGGGAGACAAGGTCGAAAATAAAATAGTATCGATGATTCATCTCGAGCGCGAACGGAGTTTTCTGGTCATCGCAAACCGCGGCAGCTGGGTTTTCTCGCGTGAGTTTCCCTCCATGCTGGCAAAGGAGGAGCCCGAGGAGCACAAGGGCCTTAAATTGGAGGCCAGGCGTAAATTCGCCAGCGCCAGGTACCTGGCCGATCAGGAACGGCTGTTGGTAGAAGTCAACCGCAGTTTTCTTTATTTCAAACAGCGTTTTCGCGGAGAAGGGGTAAGCCTTGCGGTCTTGAGCGGAGAGGCCGTTAACCTGGACTCAATCGCTACCGAGTTCCAGAAGAATATTGGTATTGAGGCAGAGGTTTTTTCCCCGGTCGACGGGCTCCAGTACCAGCACCTGGAGGAACGCGCCGGGAAACTTGAGCGTATCTTTCCCTCGCTGGCCCTGCCCCTGGGTGCTGCTCTGCAGTCGGTCCGGGAAGCCAAGCTCAACTTTGTCCCGCCAACCTACCTTTCCCGTCGCAAGACCCGCTTTCGCAGGCTGATGATGATAGCCGCCTCGTTCGTTCTGGTGGTTGTTATGACCACAGGATACCTGATGTTGCGCAGCTCGAGCGCCGCGGCCGAGCGCTTGTATAAACAGAAGGTCGGGGAAAACATGGTCGCCGAACTGAACAATAATCTCGATAAAATCGCCGTGGTGACTAATCAAAGACAACTGGCCGAAGCCCGAAAAAAGTTGCTCGAAAGATTCAAAGGCAGGCAGGGACCGGAACAGGAGTTGCTCGTGGCTTTAAGCTGCCTGGTGTCGGATGAGGTAGTGCTTTATCAGGTATCGCTTGACAGGTCGAACGGGAACAAGGCTGAAATTGTAGGTAAGATTGGGGCCGGGGCCAACACTAATCCGGATAAAACTTTTAACGAATTTTACCGGAAGTTAAAAAATTCGGATCTTTTCTCCGAGGTGGCCGAAGCGCAAACTGAAATCAAACGCGACGTGTCGGGTATCGCAGAGCTTTCTTTCAAAGTCGACTGTTTTCTAAGTGGATAAACCTCTGTTTTCAGGTTGCCATGCCCATACCGACAGGCATAAAAAAGGTTATCGTGCCGCTGTCCTTTGTGTTCTTTTTCGGGGTCATTTGGTTTGGTCTGTACGAACCGCAGCTAAATAAGAGCAGGGAATACCGCGATAAGCTCAAAGACCTCGAACAACAGGTCGATGCAATACTCCGGCAGGTCGGCTCATACGAACCGCCGAAACCTGAAGAAAGACTCGAATGGCAGCGTCTGGTCGCAGAACTCGACCGGAGAATCCCCCAAGACCGTCAGCTCACCGAACTTTACGCCTACATTTCCGATCTGGCGGAGAAAAACAATCTGGACAATTTCAACCGCCGGGTGATCGCGGATTCGGACCAGGAGCTGGATGAAAGTGGTATCAAACGCAGAAGCTTCGATCTGGAGCTGACATTCGACAGTGATTATAAAGCTTTGGTGAGCTTTTTGGCCGGTTTGCACTTGCTGGATCGTCTGGTTGAGGTGGAGAAGCTCGAGGTTACCAGAAAGCTCCCACTGGTGGGGGTTAAGATGATTTTGCGAAGCTATTATTCCTCCTGATAATCATTCAGCTTGCGGCAAGGCTTGCCGTGTTAGATAGGAAAAAAATGCCTCACTCCGTATAAACGGGCTTTTCTCCGGCTGATTCCAGTATGGTTTGTTTCTTGCTGGATAGCAGGTAGTAAATCGGCACCATGAAGTCTTTCATGGGAACTTCGGGAATCAGGAAAAATATTCCACAGAGAAAGCTCTTTACCCGGGAGGGAGCGATGAGTTTCACGCTTAACAAATTGATTTCGTCTATCGGAATATGGCTTTTGGCCTTGATGGTGTTTTCGGTGATCACTTTTGCCTCTTGTGTGCGCAGACAGGTGGACCCCCGCTCCAAAGCGCCGGAGCAACCATCCGGCGGTCGAATAGCCCTGCAGGAAGAACCACAAAGCGAAGAATTGTCAGAATTGGCTGTGCCCCAACTCGAAGAAGAGAAGCAACCGGATTACACCTTTAAAAAGGCTGAAAACCTGTTTGATCTCGACCTGGAGAACGCCGACCTTCGGTCCACCCTCCAATCCATGTGTGATATGCTTGCAATCAACCTGGTGATGGACCCTGAGGTGCAGGATACGCTGACTCTCAGCCTCAGGGATGTGACTTTTTTCAAATTTATCGAGGTGGCCCTGGAAAAAACAAATTTCAAGTATCGGTTAGAAGATAATTTTCTTTTCATAGACGCGCCGCAGCTGGAAACCCGGGTTTACCAACTCGACTACCTCAATGCCGCTCGCCAGGTTATAGGGATGATGACTATTACCGGGCAAGGTGGTCCGGCCTCCGCCGGACTGCTCCCGCAGAGCAATACCACTATGCAGACCCAGATCACGGCGAACATCTGGACCGATATCCAGAACGGCCTGGAAGCGATTGTGCTCGGTCAGGGAAGACGGGTAACCCCGGCCCTGACCGCCCAGGGAAGTTTCGGCGGATATGACGCCACAACCGGATACCGTCTGATTATCGAGCCAAATTCCGGGACGGTGCAGATTACCGCTGTCCCGGAAGTGCTGGAGCAGGCGGAGAGCTATCTCCAGGCCCTGGAAGAAAGCTTGCAGAGACAGGTGCTGATCGAGGCCCGTTTTGTTGAGATCAACCTCGAGAACCGTCACGAGTCCGGGCTGGACTGGTCGGTGGTTCCAAATTTAACCAGTCTGTCCAATCTCTCCGGCTCGCTGCCCGGCGGCGCAGCAGTCTCCCAGAGCCTCAGTCCTTTAGCCCGCGAGTTCCAGATCGGTGTCTCGAATAATAACATTAACGCGATCATGACCGCCATGTCGCGGCACGGCAGGGTCAATGTGCTGCAAAGCCCGCAGGTTAGCGCGCTGAACAACCAGCCGGCGGTTATCCGGATCGCCCGTACCGAAACGTTTTTCCAGCGGCAGGAGACTCCCGGCCAGCAGGCCACAGCCACCAGCCCCGCAACTCTGCCGGTGGTCAACTATGTCCCGGTCCAGCAGCCTACCGGGGTGGTGCTGAACCTTACTCCGCAGATCAGTAAGGAGGGGATGATAATCATGTCCATCAGGCCATCGATCACCACTATCGCTTCGGTGGCCACCAGCCCGGACGGCCTCAGTACCAGTCCGATCACCGATATACGAGAACTCGATACTGTAGCCAAGGTTAAACACGGACAGACTATAATTCTGGCCGGCCTGATCCAGGAACGCGTCCTGGAAGTGACCAAAGAAACCCCTGTATTGGCCAAGCTGCCGATTTTGGGCGGATTATTCAGGCAGGTCGTAAAGGATCGTACCAAGGTCGAGCTGGTCATCCTGCTGACACCTTATATTAATTTCAGCCGGACTCCTGAAAAAATCAGCACAGATAAATTGCCCGCTTATAAAGAAGTAGCCAAGCGGTACAATATCACGGAGGGTGAGTTCAGTAAGTAGCAGGAACGGATTGTAGCGGCCCCATCGGCACTATCGCCGCGGGTCGAACGGAGAAACCTTCTCTAAGTCTTTGCCGCATGTATTTAGAATATTTCGATCTTGAAGAAAAGCCGTTTTCTCTTACTCCGGACCCTCGGTTTCTGTTCCTCAGCGAAAGCCATCGCCAGGCGCTGGACCATATGATTTATGGCGTCCGGGAACGCGAGGGTTTCATCCTGATCATTGGTGATATCGGCACAGGAAAAACCACCATTTGCCGCGAGTTGCTGGAAAAACTCGAGAGCAACGTTTCCAGTGCGCTCATCCTCAATCCCATGCTGAGTGAACAGGAGCTGCTCGAAGCCATTCTTCAAGACTTCGGCATCCGGATCGGTTCCAAAGATGGTTCCGAAGAAAGTGAAACGGCAACTCAGGAGTTGTTTGCCCGGCTGGATGAGGAAACCCGGGCGGCACTGGACCTGAACCCGTTGATGCCGGGCGCCAAGGTGCTCGATAACATCCTGGAAAAGGTCGAGCGTCCCTCCTTTGGAAAGACCAAGAAAGAGTTGATCGACCGGCTCAACGCCTTCCTGCTGGACCGCGTGCGCGAGGACGGGAATGCTGTTCTGATCCTAGATGAGGCGCAAAACCTTTCGCCGTCGGTGCTCGAGCAGATAAGAATCCTCTCCAATCTGGAAACACCCAAACAGAAATTGCTGCAAATTGTCCTGGTCGGACAGCTCGAACTCAAGCGCAAACTCGAACAGGCGAACTTACGGCAGTTGAACCAGCGTATTTCAGTGCGCTACCAGCTGCGGCCGCTTTCGGCTGAGGAAACAAAACGTTATATCGAGCACAGACTTTTTGTGGCAGGCTCGAACAGTTCGGTGGTTTTCAGCGACCAGGCCCAAGAGGCGATCTACGATTATTCCGCTGGTGTGCCGCGCCTGATAAACCTGATTTGCGAGCGCTGCATGCTTGGAGCCTATGTGGATCAGGTAAAAAGGATCGACCTTGACCTGGTCGAGCGCAGTCGAATCTCTCTGGAAAGCGGTACTGAGAATGAGGAGGACTCGGCCGCTGAGAAACCGGCTCCCGGGATGGAAAAAGATGTCGGGACCGAGGCGGAAATTGATGATTCAGAAGCCGCCGGCGATAGTTTTTCCGCCCAGAGCGAGGATTATGCAAACGCACCCCAAGAAGCGGTAGTTCAGCCCTGGGAGCGTAAGCTCCGCCAGAAAGGCTCCAGCACCTGGCAAAAATTCATCGACCGGCGCAGGCTGGCAGTAGGGGTGGGTTTTCTGTTTGTTTTACTGGTTTGCTGGATGTATTTCTCGAGCATCGGCGACGAGACGTCCCCGGAGGACAGGTCTGCTGGAGTGATAACAGGCACCGAGACTTCCCGTCAGCCTGAAGCCGGAGTGATTAATTCGGTGCGTCTTAACTATTCGATCCAGTTGAGTGCCTTGCCGAACCTGGAAGACTGTCGCGAGCAACAGCGCCTGCTGTCGGAACTCGGATTGAATGCGGGGACCTATATAGTGCCCTTGCACCAGATAAGACTGAGTGGGCGCTGGTACAGGTTGTTTTACGGTAGTTTCCCTTCGAAACAGGCGGCCGAAGGGGAGTTGAACAAGCTGGTCTCCCGGGGTCTGGTCAAGGCGAATATCGCCCGTATCGTTGAGACACCGCTGGCTTTCAATTTGGGCGACTATGTCGGCATTAAAGCCGTGGAACAAAAGCAGAAGCAGTATATGGATCGCTGGCGGATACCGAGCTACCCGCTGCCGTTGGAGAAAAAAGACAACACGATTGTTTATCGACTTTACGCCGGCGCATTCGAGAAAAAGGATCAAGCCTCGTTTCTGGGCGATCGCCTGGAATCCTCAGGCTTGAAAAGGGACTTGGTGGAGAGGCTGGGCGCCTGGCCGCAGCCCTGAGGGATGCCGTCCCCGGATACAGAAGTAATAGAGGGCCGATAATGAGTATCATTGCCGAAGCCTTGAAAAAAGCCCAGAGCAGGGGCAGGAAAAAGGTGGAGGAGCCGCCGCCTTTTGACCTGAAGAAAGAACAACCGCCCCAAGCACCGCCGCAGGCGGCGCCGGGTGCTGAAATCAGGTCGCCGGCAACGAAGGCTCCTGCGCCCAGAGCCAAACGCATTACCCGTCCCGGCGCCGCTCATCGTCCCAGGCCGGCAGCCGCTGCACCGGCGATCAGGCTCGGGGCGAGGCCCACGCCCGGAGTCGCGAAACCAAGACGATGGAGCATTTTTATCCCGGTAGGAGTCATGGTTGTTCTGGTGTCTTTGGTCGGAGTAATATATTACCTCACCAGAGGTTATCCTCCTGAAATACAGAGCACCGCTATTGAAATCCCGTCGCCCGGACCTGCTCCCGCCGCCCGGGAAATGAGCGAATCGGATGAAGCCGAACTCGGCGGGAGTCCAGCCGATGAGATCACTCCGCCAGCTGACCAGCAAGAAGGACCGCAAGCAAAGCCCTCATCCGTGCCGGGAAGGGCGGTCCGGTACCGGGAAAGACCGGAAATGGCTAAGGTCCCCGCAGAAAGCCCAGTCACCCCCGTCCCTCGGGTAACCGCGACACCCGGCCCTGAGGAACAACCACCGATAGAACTCGTGCAGGAAGAGCCGGTAGAGGAAAGTCTCGAGCAGGAGACATCATTCGTCTTCCCGGCGGAGGAAAGCCCGCCCGGTGCGCTGGAGACAATAATCCTTCCCGAGGAAGAAGGATTGGGAGAACTCAAAGTTGATTTAGAAAGTCCACCGGTCATCGTGCAGAAAGACCGGGATACCGATAAACCATTGCGCGAGGATATCTACCATTTCAACATGGCGGTTTTCTTTCAGCGCCAGGGCGATATTCCCTCGGCTCTGAAAGAGTACGATAAGGTGTTGGAGCTGTCTCCTTACAATGCCGAGGTCTATAGTAACATGGGGGTGCTTTACAACCAAATCGGCCAGTACGAGAAAGCGGTCGCTATGCTGCAAAAAGCCCTTCTGATAGATCCTGTGTACAGTAAAGCCCATAACAACATCGCACTGGCCTATTACAAGAGCGGACAATTGGATCAGGCCCTGGAGCATCTTAACCGGGCCATCCGGCTGGAACCGATTAATCTGGAGAGCTACAACAACCTGGGCCTGGTTTACAAAAAGTCGGATGATTATCAAAAGGCTGAGGAAGCATTCGCCAAGGCCTTATCTATCGACCCCGATCATGCCCCGTCAAATTACAACATGGCATTACTCTGTGAGGAAAACGGCCAGTTCGACCGTGCTGTCGAGCACTACCGGGCTTTTATCCGCGGTAAGGGAGTTACCCCGGAGCTGGCCCAGAAGGTCAACCAACGCCTGGCCAGACTGACCCGCACGGAGCCTGCAAGATAAAACTTCTGCAACATTCCACGAATAATAAAGATAAACAATGGCGTGAAAGCCGCCGCCTATAGAACTTTGAGAGCTGTCGAACCCCGGCTTTCAGGGTTTTCTAACCGGCTGCGTACCGGACTCTAAGGCGGCAAAGGTCAGCATACCGCTTGAGCTTTGAGCATAAATTCAGGCTGGTGGTGAAATTGATATTGTGCAGAATGCGGAAATTTTCCATATTAATTAAGTGGTAGAAAATGTATATTTAAGAACTTTTTTACTTGATTCGGATGATTAACAGATGAGCCGAGAGTTCGAAATAACACCCACCGGCAAAAAAGATATCCAGGATAAGCTCTCCCGTCTTCCGAGCGGCTGCGGGGTTTACCTGATGTGCGATCGCGACGGCCGGATCATTTATGTGGGCAAGGCCAAGAACCTTGCCGGCCGGGTGCGCAGTTATTTCCGGGGACGGCCGGCCAACCCGAAAATCGCCGCCATGGTCAGCCGCATCGTGGATTTCGAATACATAGTAACCGATAACGAGGTCGAGGCCCTGCTGCTGGAGAGCAACCTGATCAAGGAACATCATCCACGCTACAATGTGAACCTGAAAGACGACAAGCGCTATCCGTACCTCAAAGTCACTATCAGAGAACCCTTTCCCAGGGCTTTTGTAACCCGCCGGTACATCAACGATGGTTCCCGCTATTTCGGTCCCTTTACCAATGCAGGCGCACTGCGCATCACCCTGGAATCGCTGCGCAAGGTTTTTCCCATCAGGGTCTGCAAGCACCGTCTCCCTGAAAAGAAAGGGCCGCGGGAGTGCCTTAACTTCCACCTGGGAAAGTGTTCCGGCCCCTGTCACGGGCATATCTCCCGGGCCGATTACCGGGCGATGATCGATGAGGTGCTGATGTTTCTCGAAGGAAGAACCGCGGGTATCGTCAAGCGCCTTCGACAGCAGATGGATCAGGCCAGTGCGAGCCTGGAGTTCGAACAGGCGGCCCGGTTCAGGAACCAGTTGGAGGCGGTGCGCAAGGTCAGCCAGCGTCAGAAAATACACTCGGTGGGCGGTGAGGATTACGATGTGCTGGCCGTATCGGTCGACGGCCGCTCGGTCTGTGGAGTGATCCTCAAGGTAAGAGATGGGAAGTTGCTGGGACAGGAACACCACTACCTTCAAAATGCGCTGGCCGAGCCTCCGGCTGCAGTATTGTCTGCTTTCCTGAGACAGAACTATCTGGGCCAGCGCGAGTATCCCCCCCGGGTGCTGTTGAGCCATGAGGTCGAGGACAAACAGCTTGTCGAGTCGATTCTGAGTGAGCGTTCCGGCAGCAGGGTTCGTATTAGTGTTCCCTCGCGTGGTCCGAAAGCGGGTTTGGTTTCCCTGGCCGAAAAAAACAGCCGCCTGCTTCTCGAGGAACTGGTCCTGCGCTCGAGGAAAGCTCGTCAGAGAGTGCCGGAAGCCCTGATGGGGCTGCAGAAGACACTCGGTTTGCCGGCTCTACCGAGGTTGATGGTTTGTTTTGATGTCTCCAGCCTCCAGGGCGAGCATGCAGTGGCGGCGATGAGCGCTTTTCGAAACGGCCGGCCGGCCAAGTCCGCTTACCGGCGTTTCCGCATTCACCGCTCGGGCGAACAGGATGATTTCGCCATGCTGGGCGAGGCGGTCGGCCGCTACTTCAGTAAGATATCCGCGGGCGAGCTGGAGCCGCCGCAACTGGTGGTGGTCGATGGCGGCAAGGGGCAGTTGAATGCCGCTTGTGAGGCCATCCGGGCCGCAGGGGTCGAGCTTCCGCCGATTGTCTCCCTGGCCAAAAGGGAAGAGGAAATCTTTCTGCCCGGTAATCCTGAGGCTTGTGTTCTGTCTCGACGCAGCGAGGCTCTCAAACTGCTCCAGCGGCTGCGGGATGAGTCACACCGTTTTGCACTCGCTTATCACCGAACCGTCCGCAAACGAAGCACCTTGAGCGGCAGCCTGGAAAAGATTCCCGGCATCGGACCGGCCAGAAGCCGGGCGATTTTAAGGGCTTTCAGATCCCGGGCTGCTGTGGCGGCCGCCACCGCGGACAAGCTCCGGGATGAGGCCGGAATCCCGCTTGAGCTGGCTCGCAGAGTGATCGAGCAGTTGAGCAAAACGAAGATTTGATAGTCTAGAGGCGTGTTGAAAAAATCCAAAGCCATGGGTATATGGCTGTCTATGGTGGGCCGAATGGCCCATTTACATGCCCTTGACAGCCAAAAAAGCAATAAATTTCAATCCCGGGGCGTCTGAAATCTTTTTTTCAACGCCCCTCCGGACAAGTAACCACTCTTGCAACTCCGGATGTGTGGAGACACGACACCCGAAACCCTGCAGGATGATGTTAAACTGAAAGTGAACCGTTTCGGAGAACCGATGCTGAAAACGTTCAAGCTGCCCGTGGGTATTCTCGGCTCGAACTGCTACCTGGCCTGGGACCCGGATAACAAACAAGCGGTGGTTATCGATCCTGGAGGAGAGCCTGAGCGTATTATCCGGGCCGTTACCGAGCGGTGCCTCGATGTTCGCTATATTATCAATACCCACGGCCACGGCGATCACATCGGGGGAAATCGGCAACTCAAAGACACTTACGGCGTGCCGCTGCTGATCCATGAGGCTGATGCCCCGATGCTCGGCGATGCGCAGCTTAACATGTCTTCCTTTTTCGGTCTCCCCGTTTTGAGTCCCCCGGCGGATGGCTTCCTGGTGCCGAAAAAAACCTTGAGGTTCGGCCGGATAGAACTCACTGTGCTGTACACGCCCGGACATACCCCCGGTGGGGTAAGTCTCTACGGCGATGGGGTGGTATTTACCGGGGACGCTCTTTTTTTGGGGTCAATCGGGCGCTGCGATATGCTCTACAGCGATGAGCAACTCCAGCTTAACTCCATTAAGGAGAATCTGTTCACCCTGCCGGATGACACCGAGGTGCTGCCCGGCCACGGCGAGAGCACTACCGTCGGCAAGGAGAAAATGTGGAACCCGTTTTTCGTTTCAACCGGGACCAGTTAGGGGAAAGTGACGATCTTGTCCGGAAGTTCTATCTCGAACAGTTTCACGACTACCTTGTATTCGAGCGCAACCTGGCCGATAACTCGATTTCAGCGTACTGCGCGGATGTAGCTTCTTTCGTGGTGAAGATATCCGGTGAGGGTGTAATCGAGCCTTCGGCAGTGGAGCGGGCCGGGGTGGAAGAGTACCTGAACCAGTTGGCCGGACTGCCGCTGGCAGCCAGTTCTTTGGCCCGCCGGGCCAGCAGCCTGCGTGCTTATTTCCGCTTCCTGCTGGGGGAGAAACTGATCCCTCATGATCCTACCGAGGGCCTTGAACCGCCCCGTGCCCATCGTAAACTTCCTCACGTGCTCTCAGTAGAACAGATCCTGGAGATGTTGAAAGCCGTGGACCGGAAAAAACGCGGCGGCTTGCGGGATGCTGCACTGGTTGAGCTGTTGTATGCCACCGGTATGCGGGTCTCTGAAGCTGTGGCACTGAAACTGGACGACCTGAGACTCAACCGACAGATGATAGTGATCTTCGGCAAGGGCTCAAAGCAAAGGGTGGTACCTGTGGGTGAGGCGGCGATTGAGGCTCTGGAACAATATCTCAGGCTGGAACGCCCGCTGCTGGAAAAAAGCGCAGTCAGCGAGGGGAAAGTGTTTCTGAACCTGAGAGACGGAGCCGGGCTCACTCGGGTAGGCATCTGGAAGATACTGCGAAAGTATGCACTTCTGGCGGGTATCGAGCAGAACGTTTACCCTCATATGCTGCGGCATTCTTTCGCCACTCACCTGGTAGAAAACGGCGCGAACCTGCGCGTGGTGCAGGAGATGCTCGGTCATACCAGCATTAACACTACTCAGATCTATTCACATATCAGTGGCGAGATGATCCGTCAGGTACACCGCGAGTTCCATCCCCGGGCGTAACTTTCGGATTTTACCTGTTGCATTCAATGCGGGATAACGGTTGGAAGTGGGAAACCGGCTGAACCGCCTGTCAGGAAGTCTCACGGCGTTCGAGGACGTTCTTGATTTTTATCAGCAGGAGGCTCATGTCTATGGGCTTGATTATATAGTCCTCGGCACCTTTGCGCATGGCTTCTTTCATGCTGTCCAGAGAGGCGTAGCCGGTGATCATGAACACTATACCGCTGGGATTGACTTTTTTAGCATATTCCAGCACTTCGATCCCGTTGCCGTCACCCAGACGAATATCGGTGAGCACCAGATCGAAACGCTCTCGCTCCAGTTCCGCTAAAGCCGGTTGGCAATTTTCGGCGCAGTGCACCTGGTAGTTTTCCTCTTCCATCAAACGGGAGAAAGTTCTTCGTACCAGCGCATCGTCCTCTACTATGAGGATTTTGGGTCTTTTCTTCACAGGATCCACGGGCTTTATGATAGTACTCGCTTTCGGCCATAAGCAAAACAGCCTGAGCATGATCTTGCTAAGGCGGCAAAGATTTATTTAAAAGCTTTCTAAAAGGATTTGCCCCTAACCCTGATTTTCACAGCAGTTACGGCTTCGATCGATCTTAGCGCGCTCCGTGAAAAGTGTCCCCGGGTGGAACAATCGTCGGGGTTATCTGGTATTTGGATTAAGGTAGGATTAAAAAACAGGATGCGAATACTATTATAGTTTGAAAGTCTTTTTCAGCTTATAATCCCGGATGACAGTGTAGACTGTCATTTTTCTCGTCTTTTCGAAATTTTCGTCGAGAGGGAAGAGTAAAATTATACTGGTAGCACTTCTTCTTTCCACCTTGCCTGTGATAGTTTGTTTCTTGGAGTTTTTTAATTTGCATTCGGACTCCACTACCTCGTGTGCCAGGTCGAGGCCCTTGGAATCCTCTATATCGAGCTGAAAGGCCAGGTGGTCGGGTTTGTGCGAATCATTTAGATAGGTAATCACATAATTCAAGGTCATGAAATTGTCGCCGATAACCAGGCCGAACCTGCCTTTTTGTTCATAGGGATTTTTTTTTGCTACTGCGGAAGTAGCTGTAAGACACAATAATATGAAAAATCCGGTAGCCTTGAAAAACCTCATAAATGTCTCCCCTTACCGCGCAGTTGATGGTAATTACGATTTGCTTAACAGCATTGGCCGTTGAACCTTGACCTCTCCAGGAGATTGGGGACAATCGAACAAAATGTCGAGCGCCAATGGCATATAAATGATAGAAGGTCGTCAATTTTATGTCAAGTTTTTTTCTATCAATAAATTAAATAAATGAGCGACTCCCTTCGTCAAATAAAGATGGAAGCGGTTGAACTGCCAAAGGGCGTACCGGGGCAGGGCCATATCCCGGAAGCCAAAGGCGCCGGGATTGATTGGCTGATCGATCCCGGTACCCCTGCGCTGGTTACCGGCGGCCGGAGCCGGGAACGTTCCCTGCTTTTGCGGCTGTTTGCCGGATTCGAACCTCCTGCCGCCGGGCAGATAGAGTTTATCGTTCAAACCGGTCGAAAGTATCCGTCTGCAGAATCCGGAAAGATCAGGGCAGGCTACCTGCCCCCGCCGGGAGAAGAGGCGTTTGTCGGGACTACAGTGGAGCAGGAGCTTGGCTATAGCCTGCCGGAGAAAAAGCTGGAGTCCCGGAGGATAACCAGGCTGGAAGAGCGTTTCGGAGTCGCTTTTTCCTCTGCCGCCCGGCGTTCGGTGTGGGCGTTGAGCGACAGTGAGCGGCGCCTGCTGGTACTGGCTTCCCAGGCCCTCGCCGGCCCGGATGTCTGGTTCTGCGATGAGCCTCTGGCCCTGCTCGATGGAAAACACGCCGATGCGGTTTTTAACTTTCTGGCCGAAGAAACCCGACGGGGGATCACCGTTATTGCCGCAGCCGCCGAGCCCGGCAGACTGCTCGATTGGGCCGAGAA
>Ga0114922_10004075_pt1 | contig 13573 bp, 14 predicted proteins | sample AartaG_FD_100975 | JGI IMG/M metagenome (GOLD analysis project Ga0114922, IMG submission 100975) | Deep subsurface microbial communities from Aarhus Bay to uncover new lineages of life (NeLLi) - Aarhus_00045 metaG | ecosystem: Environmental > Aquatic > Marine > Oceanic > Sediment | place...
GAAGTATGAGAGTTGTAGCGCTGTGATAGCAGTGGAAGAAGTTAAAAATAAAAATGTAAGCAAATATGGAATAATAAAAGGCACTGAAATAGATTTAGATAAATCAGTTTATCGTATTGAAGATATAATAGAAAAGCCTTCTTTGGATGAGGCACCTTCAAACATAGGGACTGTTGGAAGGTATATTCTCACGCCAGAGATATTTCCTTGCATTAAGGAGACACCCGTGGGAAAAGGAAATGAGATACAACTTACAGACGCTATTAAAATGCTAATAGAGAAAGAGAATGTTTATGCGTATGCATTCAGAGGGAAGAGATACGATGCTGGAGATAAGATTGGGTATGTAAAAGCAATTATAGATTCCGCTTTGGAAAGTGAATATCTAAGAGAAGAAATGGAGAGACATCTACGAGAAATATGGAAAAGAGGAAAGGAGGGGATTACATGAGATATATTGTTGAAGTCGAAGAATTATCGGCAGAGGTGTTGGAGAATCTGAAAAAGAATAGCAGAATCATACATATCTTTTCATTGATTGATAACACGATAGCGCTTGAAACTGAGAATATCGAGCGCATTAAAGAGTTACGGGGTGTAAAACGAGTATATGAATCAGGTAAAGCAAAACTCATGCTCCGCGATGCGCTGAATATAATTGCTATTCTCGGCACTGCTGAAGATAAAGGATTTCCAAAATGGCTTCAAGGGCAGGGATTAATAAGACCGGATAAAGCACTGGAGATGGTATTATGCGATTGATAGTGCGCATAAAGGAGAAGAGTATAGTAAAGGAACTGAAGAGATTGGGCAAAGTGCTGTATGTTTCGGAATTGACGAATATTGTGGGAATTGATACCAAAGCCGAGGATGTAGCAAAAATAAGAAAGATAGAAGGAGTCATTGATGTGAAGGAAAGTTCAAAAGGCGTTATTGCTATATAGCTATCGAGGGGGGGTTAAAATCTAAATGAAAGCATTGGTAACCGGCTGTGCAGGCTTCATAGGAAGTCATTTGGTGGATAGGTTGTTGGAGCAGGGATATGAAGTAATATGTATAGACTGCTTCACCGATTATTATCCACGGGAAATAAAAGAAGCGAACACATCAAACGCTTCGAATCGCAAAAATTTTGAGTTCCTTGAAGAAAACATTTTGGAGATGGATAAATTCCCTGAAGTGGATTTCGTATTTCATTTAGCAGCACAAGCAGGTGTAAGAGCATCCTGGGGCAAAAGTTTCGAGATATACACGAGGAACAATATAGAAGCAACACAAAGGTTACTGGAATTTTATAAAGATTCAAATATCAAAAAATTCGTTTATGCATCTTCCTCTTCCGTTTACGGCGATGCAGAATTACCAATGAGAGAAGATTCGTTATTAAAGCCTGTTTCTCCTTATGGCGTTACGAAATTAGCAGGAGAGAATTTGTGTTATCTCTACTGGAAGAATTACAGCGTTCCAACCGTCTCACTGAGATATTTCACGGTTTACGGTCCGAGGCAGAGACCAGATATGGCGATACATAAATTTGTTAGAGCAATCATAAACGAAGAAGAAATAACCGTTTTTGGAGATGGAACACAGACAAGGGATTTTACTTTTGTTGACGATGCCGTTGAAGCAAATGTGTTGGCGGCAAAGGGCACCATTGAGGGGGAAGTTTTTAATGTTGGTGGTGGAAGTAGAATAAGTGTAAATGATTTGGTCAAATTAATGGAGAATATTATAGAAAAGAAAGCGAAAGTAAAATACATAGAAAACCAAAAAGGCGATGTCAAAGATACTCTTGCAGATATAACAAAAACAACAAAAATATTGAAATGGGCTCCAAAAATCAATATAGAGAAAGGGCTGAGGAGGCAGATAAAATGGATGAAAAGCAAAAGCCAGTAGAGATTTCAATTGTAATACCTGTTTACAATGAAGAAGAAAATATAAGAGAACTTCATGCGAAATTAATCGCTGTTCTTCCCTCAATCACTGAGAGCTATGAAATAATATTTGTTGACGACGGCTCAACCGACGACTCATTCAACATTTTAAAGGGAATTAACATGAAAGACAAGAAGGCGAAAGCGATAAAATTCAGAAAAAACTTCGGTCAAACCGCAGCACTCTCAGCGGGTTTTGACCATTCCAAAGGCGATGTGATAATCACTATGGACGGCGACCTGCAAAACGATCCGGGAGATATACCTTTATTATTAAAAAAAATCAACGGAGGATATGACATAGTAAGCGGATGGCGTGCGGATAGAAAAGACCCATTCTTCACAAAAAGGCTTCCATCGAAATTCTCTAACTGGCTTGCGTCTAAGCTTACGGATGTAAAACTGCACGATTTTGGATGCACCTTAAAAGCATTCCGTCGAGAAGTTGTAGAGAACATCGATCTATACGGTGAAATGCATCGCTACACACCTGCGCTGGCAAGCTGGATGGGGATTTCGATAGCTGAGGTTAAGGTCAGGCATCATCCACGCAAACACGGCAAGAGCAAATATGGAATAACACGCCTGATGCGAGGCTTGCTTGATTTGATTACGGTTAAGTTTTTGCTGAGTTATTCAACAAGACCGCTGCAATTATTCGGCATCCCGGGGATAATATCCTTTTTTGCAGGATTTGTTATTGGTGCGTATTTGACAATTGGGAGATTGTTTTTTGGTATGGGTTTAGCAGATAGACCATTGCTTTTGCTTGCGGTATTGCTTGTATTTTTAGGAGTGCAATTTATTACGATGGGATTGCTTGGTGAGGTTATTGCAAGGACATATTATGAAGTGCAGGGTAAACCCATATATGCGGTGAAAGAAATTATTGAATGAAGGCGGTGATAAAGTAGAATGAAAATAAAAGCTATATATGAAAATGGGATTTTAAGACCATTAGAAAAATGAGGAATATTTGAGAGGGGAAATATAGTATGAGCGAGAATTTATTAGAATTGGTTAAAAAAGGGGAATCAGAAGAAATAGAATTTAAAAAATCAACTGCACAATTAGAGAGGGCTTTAAAATCAGTTTGTAGTTTCTTGAATCATAGAGGAGGAAGAGTTTATTTTGGCATAAATAAAGGAATAATTGTTGGGCAGGAAGTTTCTGATCAAACCTTAAAAACAATATCGCAGAAAATCAGGCAGAGAATAAAAACAGAGGTAACTCCAGAGGTAAAAGTTTTAGAAATGGAAGCGAAGAAAATTATAGAGGTTATAATCAGTGAAGGAAAGAACAAACCCTATTATTTGAATAGAAGAATAACAACGGGTGAGTGTGCAAGTTTACTTAAGGTTTCTAATGATACTTCTCTCAGGGAACTATCCATATTAAGGTCTCTTGGCTTAATTGATAAAAAAGGTGTTGGTAGAGGGACCTATTATGTCATCAAATAATGCGGTGCAAATGCGGTTTAAATGCGGTGTAAAGTCACTAAAAAAGAGAGAAAATAGACAAGAAGCAGGTGTCACCAGGAGAGAAACAAAATATATTCTAACCCGACACGAACCCGCCATAAATCCGCCATATCCGTTAACAAATATGAAGCATGATAAAGAGGAGAGGATAGAATGAACATATTAATGCTGAACTATGAATACCCCCCGCTGGGTGGAGGAGCAAGTAACGCAACATATTATCTACTTAAAGAATTTTCGCAAATTGATGATAATATTACGATAGACCTAATTATCTCCTCGGCAACAAATGATTTTGAAGAAGAGAAAATAAATGATAGCATTCATCTATACAAACTCCCGGTGGGTAAGAAAAGTCTCCACTACTGGACTCAAAGAGAAATAATATCATATAGCCGTCAAGCATACAAGTATATAAAAAAACAGAAAAAGCGGGAAAGATATGATTTAATCCACGCTTTTTTTGGTATTCCCTGTGGTGCAATAGCCTACCGGTTCAGAAAAGAAATTCCATATATCGTTTCTTTAAGAGGTTCTGATGTTCCTGGATTTAATGAACGATTTTCTTTTCAATATATCTTTCTGAAGCCGATTATCAGACGTGTTTGGAGGAACGCTGTATCCGTAATCGCAAACAGCCAGGGCTTGAAGGAATTAGCATTAGAAACAGACAGAGATGCAAAAATAGATGTTATTTATAATGGTGTAAATGTTGAAGATTTCTCACAAAAAGATAATCGTGAGAATGGGGATATTATCATACTAACGGTGGCGAGACTTATCAAGCGAAAAGGCATTGATGACCTCATCAGAGCAGTTCCAGCAATTGTTAAGGAACATCAAAATATCAAAGTAAGAATCATTGGAGAAGGCAATATGAAAAATGAACTAAAGGCACTTGCACAAAAGCTCAAAGTATCGAAATACATAGATTTCCGGGGATATGTCCCCCACGCTGAAATATCCAATTATTACTTGTCAAGCGATATATTCGTGCTCCCTTCCAAGAACGAGGGGATGTCAAACACTGTTTTGGAGGCAATGGCATCTGGACTGCCTATTATCACAACAGATACAGGAGGGACACAGGAGTTGATTGATGGTAATGGAGTTATTATTCCAAGTGAAGAGCCAGATGCGATATCCAAAGCGGTTTTAAATCTTATTACCGATGGTGAGTTAAGAAGGGATATGGGCATAAAAAGCAGAACGATTGCGGAAAACATGAGTTGGGAGAATGTTGCTGAAGCTTATTATACTCTATATAAGGAAAGAAAATGAACTGGCGGAAACCGCTAATATTTGGATTACTGCATGTAACTGGAAGCAAGATACCACAATATCTGAAAGAGATAGAAGAATTGCAATACAAACCACAAGATGAAATACGGGGATACCAAGAAGAGAAATTGGAAAAGTTGCTGTTACATGCATACACAAATGTCCCTTATTATCACAGAATTCTACCAGAAGTAGAGGTAATAAAAAATGGAGAAGTCGATTTAGAAAACTTTGATAAAATTCCTATTTTAACAAAAGAGATTATCAGAAAAGAAGGAGAAACACTTTATTCAAAGGATTATAAATCGAGAAAATCCTATGAAAACACTTCTGGCGGTTCCACTGGAGAACCTGTTAAATTTATTCAGAATAAGGAATATGACGAATGGAATATTGCGACGAAAATTTATTTTAAAACATTTGCTAACCAGGAAGTCGGCGATAAAGAATTAAGGCTTTGGGGATCGGAAAGAGATATTTTGGAAGGTAAAGAAAAATTATCGATTAGATTAAGAAATTGGCTTTATAATAGGAAGGAATTAAACTCTTTTAGAATGTCTGAAAAAGATATGTTTGAATTTGTTAAGAAGTGGAATAAATTTAAACCGAGATGGATAGAAGCTTATGTTCAATCTGTTTATGAATTTGGAAAATTCATAAAAGAAAATAATTTAAACATCCATTCGCCAAAAGGAGTTTTAACTTCGGCAGGTACATTATATCCGGAAATGAAAGATTTAATTGAAGAAGTTTTTAAATGCGAAGTTTTTAACAGATATGGATCAAGAGAAGTAGGAGGGATTGCCTGTAATTGTGGAAAATATGAAGAACTACATGTTGCAATATGGCATGGTTATATAGAAATTTTAGATACAAATCGAAATCTCATACAATCGGGAGAAATAGGAAAAATTTATGTAACGACTTTAAATAATTTTTCTATGCCTTTAATAAGATATGATATTGGCGATATTGGAGTAAGATCTGAAAAAGAACAATGTTCTTGTGGCAGAGGAATGCCTTTGATTAAAAAGGTAGAAGGTAGGGAGATTAGTGTTTTTAAAACAAAAGAAGGGAAGATAGTTCCAGGAGAGTTTTTTATACACTTCATAGGCGTTGTTTTTAATAAAGGATTTATTTCTAAATTTCAAGTTATACAAGAAGATTATGATTTAATAAAAATAAAAGTTGTTATTAGAGACAAAATAGGTTTTGATAACGGTAAAAACGAAATTATAAATTCCATCAAAAAAGTTATGGGGCAAGACTGCAAAGTAGAATTTGAATTTGTAGATGAAATCGAGCCAACAAAAAGTGGGAAATATTTGTATATTATATGCGAGGTTGAAAGATGAATAACGAAGGAATTAAAATAGCGATAGTAGGGGATTGCTCTGATTGGAATCTGAGGGGTATAACTAAAGAGAATATACCTTTAGAAATTAGAGATAAAATAAAGGAGTGTGATATTTTCATTTTTAATCTTGAAGGACCCATCATTAATAATCAAATAGTTGCTGAAGGTGTAATAAAGAATAGTTTTGTTAAAAAGGCTTTAGATAGTCATGGAAAACTACAGCCCGTAGTTACAAATACAGAGAATCTATTAGATGTTCTTAATTTAGCAGAAAGAAATGTAGCCTGCTTGGCAAACAATCACATTTTAGATGTAGGTGGGGATGGAATTGATTTTACTTTAAAATCTCTTGAGAAAAATGGATTCCTGTTTCTTGGAGCAGGGAGAAATATAGATGAAGCTTCTAAACCTTTGATGATTGATGTTAAAGGTAAAAAGATAGGGATATTGAACTATAATTTTGTAGGCTGGCGAAAATTTGGATTTTTTGTTAACCTTTTTGGTGCCACTCAAAAAAAAGCTGGTGCGAACTATGCCAACAAACAAAGAATTGTCGAAGAGGTAAAAAATCTTTTTGAGAAAGTTGATTACACTGTTGCAGTAATGCATATTGGAAAAGAACTCCATGAGAATTTATCTTTTAAAGAACAGCAATTTTTGGAATCCCTCAACGCTGATTTGATTGTTATTCATCATGCACATATAATTCAATCAATACCTATCAAGAAAATTATTTCTTGCGGTGATTTTATTTTTAATTATCCAGTGCATTTGCCTGAGGATAGGGATTCCAATGTCCTTTTTTACAATTGTGGTTCAAATATTAGAGTTTTAAAGATAAAGATTAAAGGAGGAGCACCATGTCTCAAAAATTAAGAGTTGGAATAATTGGTAGGGATTTGAACAAAAAAGGAGGTGGAACAAAGACATACATTTTAAATATATTAAAGTCACTAAGCGGTAAAAAATATGAAGGGCATAAATTTTACTTAATACATAACTGTTTAGAATATAAGGGCCATTTCCCTTCCTTTGAAGAAACTTTTATAGAAGAAAAAAATAAACTTTTGTTCGATTATTTGTATGTACCTATATGGTCTAGAAAGAATAAATTGGATATAGTTTTTTATCCTAAATCTACTATACCTTTTTTTGTACGGGGGAAAAAGATTGTGACGGTGCATGATCTAGCCTATTTCATGCCGAGTCTTCATGCATACACTTTACTAAACACATTTTTTATGAAGAGAATGATAAAAAGTTCGTGCAAAAGAGCAGATAAGCTAATTGTAGTTTCTGAGAACACTAAAAGGGATATAATCAATATCTTGGGAATAAATGAAGAGAAAATAAAAGTAATTTACGAAGCCGCTGATGAAAAATATAAAATAATGAAAGACAAAGAAAAATTAAGGGAAATTAAAGAGAAGTATAATCTAAGTAAAAAATTCATTTTGTTTACAGGGGGTATAACCCCCAGAAAAAATTTGGTTAGATTGATAAAAACCTTTAATAAGATATCTAATGATATATCACATGATTTGGTTCTGACTGGAGGAAAGGGCTGGAAAAATAAAGAAGAATTAGCTCTTATTAAGCACAATAAAAAAATAAAGAGGTTAGGGTTTGTTGCAGATGAAAATATGCCTTATCTGTATAATTTGGCAGATATTTTTATCTATCCTTCACTTTATGAGGGTTTTGGTCTTCCAGTTTTAGAAACACAAGCATGTGGTTGCCCGGTAATTGCTTCGAATGTTAGTTCAATTCCAGAAGTTGGTGGAGATAGTGTGTTGTATATCGATCCTTACAATATCGAAGATATTAAAGAAAAAATGTTAAGATTGGCAAAGAATGAAAGTTTGAAAAAAGATTTAATTAGGAAAGGTTTTAAAAATGTAAAAAGATTTAGTTGGGATAAAGCAGCTAAAGAAATTTTGGATGTGATAGAATAATGAAAAATTCTTCAATAAGTATAATTGTTTTGAATTATAATGGCTTGAAATACTTGATGAGAACCATTCCTCCTCTTTTGAATTTAGATTATCCTAATTACGAGATTATTGTAGTCGATAATGGATCCACAGATGAAAGTGTCAATTATTTAAAGAGATTCAAAAAAATTAAGACCATAGAAAATAAAGAGAATTTAGGATATTCAAAAGGTAAAAATATTGGGATTAAAAACGCTAAAGGACAGTATGTTTTTTTACTCGATAATGATATAGTTATTGATAATAAAAATGTGTTAAAAATATTATTGAAAAAGTATCTTACATATACACATTTGGCATTTATAACTTGTTTATTGGTTCCCGAAGGCCAGGAAACCACTAAAATGTATGGAACATTTTTCTGTTTTTATGGTCTAAAAATGAACAACGCAAAAAGTATCAATAAAATAAGAAAGCATAATAATTATTATGTTATTAATCCTTACGGAGGAGCGGTATTTTTTAAAAAAATAATATGGAATTATTTGGGGGGTTTTGATGAATCTCAGCCATTTACTTTAAATGATTTTGATATAGGAATTAGGAGTTGGATTTTAGGGTATAAAAATATCATTATTAATGATTTTTTTCTTATTAATATAGGTAATAAAGGAATAAATTCTCGAGAAAATAATCGAAGTTATTGTTGGAAATTTAAATATTACTTTAGTGGGCATAGTAAGATGATCTTCAAAAATTTACAATTTATGAATGTTATAAAGATTTATCCCTTTTTTATTATTTTTTCTTTTTCAAAAATGCTTCGACAGCTTATCAGAAGAAAGGATATATGCATATTAAAAGCATATATAACATCTATATTTTTATTTTTAATGGATTTAAAAACTACTTCCAGAAAGAGAAAGTATTTGCAAAATATAAGAATAGAAAAGGATAATATTTTTATGAAAATTAAGTCCCCATATTCATATTGAAATATTTTTTTATTATGTTAGGATGATATTTTGTTTTTAGTGTTTTTGATACATACTTCATTATATTAGGTTTTTTTCGGTCCCCCAGATCATAACCTTTTTGAAACCGGGGTGTGTTAAATTTATAGTGGAAATAAAAGCCTGTTCTTTTGCTTTCAACTGCTTTAATATATTTTTTTCTTCTAAAAAATGATTCTAAAATAGGATCTCTTGTTGGTTTTATCATCGTGTTTGGATATATTTTATGTGGCATGTTATTATATTCTCTTTTCTCGTATTCATCGGTATATTTTGAGAAATTTTCAAAAAACGTCAGTTCTTTACCTGTTAATAAACCGTAGTCATTATCTTCATTTGTAATAGAAAATTCTTTTATCATTTCATCAGAATAAAACTGATCTACATCGTATGCCATAAACCAGCGCTCCGGCTTCCAAAATTTGGAAATGCTGATCATGTAATTAAAAGTTGTTGCTTGATTTAGTCTATACACATTTTTTCTCGCAGAACTTAAAGCAGTTAACCACCGAGAAGGTTTTAATATATTGTAACTTTTGGTTTTTGAATTGCCTTTTAATAAAGAAATAACACCATTTATTTTAGAAAGTCTCAAAGCGGAAACCATTTGAGCATTATCCCTTTCAGCTACAAATCTTTTGATAATCTCACTTGTACCATCTGTTGAATAATTAGGATTGTTTGGATCGAAACAACCATCGCATATAATTATTTCAAGGGGATTAATCATGTCAATCTGTTCCAAAGATGGTTTTATCCAATCAATTTCATTCCAATAGGTTGCAAGTAAAATTATGTTATTCTTTTTCATTTCAAACATCTCTTAGTATTAAACGTAATTTTGTAAAATGATACATACAGAACCAAAAAGGTATCACTGTTCTCCGTTTTACTTCATCAAACACTTTTGTAACATTTTTTTTTGTAGTTACAAGTTCACCTTTATTTTGTTTTTCAGTTTCAAAATATTTGTCATATACTTGTTTATTGATTGCATTATCACCGTTGAATATCACTCCGAGTGTTGCAAAATAACTATCCACCCTTTGACCATCTCTTATATACGGACTGGAATATCGATAGTCTTTATAGGTATTGATGATCTCCCAGCATTTATTATCAACAAAACTAAATTTATCAATAAAAGTTTTGTCATCACTAAAAAAAGTGTAATTAAATATCTCTTCTAAGAGTTTTCGAGTATCTGAGCCTTTATAACAGTCATGTATGGAAACCACTTTGACCAAAGGATTAGTTAGTAAATCTATTGTTAGTCTTATTGCATCCCTCCCTTTAGGACCGTCAATTAGAACACAACAATCACGTTCAATTAAATTCTGGGCGATTTTAAATGAATCTCCAAAGTGAAGTTTTAAATTTTTATAACCTTTTAGTCTTTTCATTGCTATTATAGAATCCTTAGTAAATTTATTAAATTCTATACTGTGTATATTGTAATCACTCGTTCCAAAAAAATCCGCTAGCACCTTCGTACTTTGACCGCGCGCTCTACCGCTTTCTATTATTAGGGTGCATTCCAGCATTTTTATAACTGAACATACTAACAGCAACTCAGAGTTTATTATACCCTTTACCGTGTAAGTGTAAGAATTAGTAGAAGTTTTTTCACAAAAACGTCTAACATTCTGCTCACAGTACTTTATTATTTCAGTTTTATTCATCTCACTTCCCTTCATTTTTCTTTAAAACACCAACAAAGGTTCTATATCTATTGGTAGGAATAGGATCTTCTTCATACACCTTATAGTTTTTCAATTCGAAACCTATCTTTCTGAACCAATCTAAAAGAAGTTTCTCATCAAATGACTGTCTGTGTAGAACATTTAACTGCTCAGGAGTTCTACAATGAACATGCAAATAGAAAATTTCTCCTTTTTTCAAAATTTTGTAGATGTTTTGCAGACATAAAACTATATCACCCCCATGATCAATAGCATTCATACTAAAAACATAATCAAAATATTCAGAGGGTACATTTTTCATCTCTTCACAAGTAGTTTCTCGCAGTGTGATATTTTCAGATTTACATAGCCATATATTATCCTTTTTATATTCTGATATTATTGGTTCAATTGCCCATTTTTCTTTAGCATTTAAACAATCCAAAACACCTCCAATTGGACCAGGACCTATATCAGCAATAACTTTATTGTCGCCCTCTTCAATAGGTAATAACTTGTTAAAAACAGTTAAATAGTCTTTACCTCTTGAAAATTCGTGAGAATACAAGTTTTTTACTTTTTTATTTTTGGTCTTCCAATAACCTATTTCTGTTTCTCTTTTAAAATTTAGAGTGCTTAACAATTTTTTAAATTTTTCAGTGAAATATTTTTTAAATTTTAGATATTTTCTTAAAATTTCATTTGGAGTATAAAATAAGTTTTTTATTAGCTGATTATTATCATAATTATTTTTTATCAATTTAATCCAGCGCTTTCTTAACTTTTCAGGTAAAAGCTCAAATTTCCTTTTTCTCCATGTGCTTTTAAAATGCAATATTTTGGGTTTGAACTTATAATATTCCCTATAAGGTTCTTTCATTTCTGGTAAAAAGTTATAAATACAATAATGAAATGTTTTACATCTAAGTCTTATACCATGAACATTAATTGTCCCTGTCAAATTAGCTCCTTTTGATAGATCCTTATCTGCCTCTGAGAAAAGTTTTATTAGCTCCACCTGGTCAAGCCACCATGCTTTTTCACTCCATTTTTCACAACGTTTTTTCCATTCTTCGAGAAATTTTAAACTATTCATTTTTTTAACACTGTTAATGAATAAAACTCCTGCATTAAGCCAATGCTCAATACCAAATTCATCCACCTTGTAGGTGTAGTCCGGTCTCCATGTCACACCAATATCCCAAGTTTCATCCCAAATTTCATCGATTTTTTCAGTTATAATGACATCTGAATCAAAATATACTAATGGTTCCTCTTGATTTTTTAAAAAACAATCGTGAATGCAAACAACTTTTTGATACATATAATTTGTTTCATTTGCATCTGGCCAATTAATGATAACAATATTATTATTTATCCTTTTTAACCTCTTAAAATCGTATTTTCCATCGTCCCAATCATAAATAAATATTTTTGAATCGGGATACAACTTAGCTAACCTATAAAAGCAATCTTCAAGTATTGAATAACAATTTCCCATAGTTACGAAATTCATAATGTATCACCATCCTGTTTATCGCTCTTTACGAGGAAAGTTATTGGCTGGCAGAAAGGTGTGTTCGAAGTTCTGAGAGATATTGACAGGCTATGCTTATATGTGCCTATACTTCCACCTTTCACATGCCCCTGCCTCTTCGCCATTTCAGCCTTCCTGATGTATAAATCGCTTTCTTCATATGTTAAGCCAAGCGAAAAAATTTTTCCTGCATAATCCTGCATCTCATTTAGAGTTCTCATCTGCCGACACCAGTTTCTTATAAAGAGCATTATTTATTTATCTTATAAACCTTAACTCTGCCAAATCGTGGGGAACATATAATTACCAACTGCAACATAAAGCATGCTTTTATTGATTTAACAAGGCAATAAAACCGAAAAGCTTTTTATTTGCATGTGCCCTACATGACTTTATGGGGGGCATAGAAGAGTGGGCGAGAAAGTGGTTGGAAAATCAGCGACACGAGGGTAAAACGTGTCTCGAAATCAAAACACGGGGGTCAAAGAACTATGTCTATCATTCAACAAATCGTTACGATAAAGAGATAAAAAAAGGACGGAAAGTGTCAAAATACCTCGGAAGGCTCGACAAAGAACGTGGATTTATTCCAAAGGGGTAAAATAAGCATGAGCATAAGTATATCGCGGGTCCGCGAAATATTACCGAATACGGTAATTCGATGCTACTACACAGAATGATGCAGGACATCAAACCTTTGTTGAAAGAGGGTTTTCCTGACCACTGGGAGGAAATCTGCGCTCTTGCTATGGTGCGTGCTTCTGGCAATGTCCCATTAAAACGTGCGAAAGAGGCATGGGAGAAACTATACAACGCCGACGATACTAAACCGAACCTAAATCCAAAGAATCTCTCACGAGTGTTACGTGAGGTGGGCGTAAATCGGGCTGGTCAGAATGTCCTGTTCAAGGAACTTGCAGATATGAGCAAACAACTTGTATATGACCTGAGTTCCGTGTTCTCACGCTCTATGAGCATCAGTCAGGCAGAGAAGGGCTACAACAAGGATAAGATACATGTACCACAGATCAATCTCGCTCTCCTGTGCAGTGCAGACACGGGATTGCCAGCAATGATTCGCTCTCTTCCTGGCAGTGTGAAGGATATAAAAACCCTCTATTACTCGATCGGTGAACTCGATATTGGAGGAAAGATTCTCATCCTTGATAGGGGTTTCTTCTCTGAAGGCGTCCTAAAGTTCTTGGGCGGTAAGAAGGGCAAGAATATCTCCTACGTGCTTCCGACAAAGAGGAATAGCCATTATTACGACACACGTATCCACTTCACGGAATACTTTTCCTACCACAGTCGTCTGATTAAGTGCGGAAAACGTAAATGCGGCAATTTTTAC
>Ga0114922_10004076_pt1 | contig 13573 bp, 12 predicted proteins | sample AartaG_FD_100975 | JGI IMG/M metagenome (GOLD analysis project Ga0114922, IMG submission 100975) | Deep subsurface microbial communities from Aarhus Bay to uncover new lineages of life (NeLLi) - Aarhus_00045 metaG | ecosystem: Environmental > Aquatic > Marine > Oceanic > Sediment | place...
AAATATTTCAGTGGATGGTGTACGTCCCCGTGCACCACCTGATCAATGTTGGCGCATGAGGACATACACCAACCACCGGAAAATAAAAAAAAGGGCGAATTTAATTCACCCCTACGCGATCGGTTATATTAATTTAAAGAAATGTCGTTTTTACCGCTTATACTTCTCCACGCCTTCGACGAAGATATTGCCGCCGTGGCAGTCCTGGGCTACTATAGCCGGGAAGTCCTTGACTGTGAGCTTGCGCACCGCCTCCGGGCCGAGTTCCTCCCAGGCGACAACCTCAGCGCCGGTGATTCTATCGGCAATCAAAGCGCCGGCGCCGCCGGTGGCCACCATATAGGCAGCCTTGTGCTTCTTCATCGCCTCGACTACCTCGGCGCCCATCTCTCCCTTGCCGACCATACCTTTAAGCCCTACGCCGATTACTATTGGCGAGAACTTGTTCATCCTGCCTGAGGTTGTAGGTCCGGCTGAGTTCATTACCTGGCCCGGTTTGGCTGGCGCCGGTCCCACAAAATAGATTATCTGGCCGATCGGATCAAACGGCATCTTCTCGTTTTTCTCGATAAGGTCAACCATTTTCTTATGGGCGGCATCGCGGCCGGTATACATAGCACCGGTTATTAAAACTCGGTCGCCTGCTTTTAGCTTTTCTATATCTTCATCTTTTAAGGGCGGAGTCAATTTTATATAATCCATAATCACCTTCCTCAGATAATGGTTTCTCTATGACGGGCCGAATGACACTGCGTATTAACCGCCGCCGGCAGACTGGCGATATGACAGGGATGCACTTCGATATGCACGGCAAGCGCGGTAGTTCTGCCGCCCAGACCCATCGGCCCGACACCGGTGTTGTTGATTCGTTCCAAAAGTTCCTCTTCCATGGCGGCATAATAGGGATCGGGATGCTTGCTGCCAACCTCACGCAACAGGGCGTGTTTGGCTATATGCGCTACCTTATCGAACAGACCGCCGATACCCACTCCAACAATCAGCGGCGGACAGGGGTTGCCGCCGGCGATTCTTACAGTTTCAACGACGAAATCTTTCACGCCGTCCTCGCCATCGCCCGGTTTGAGCATCTTTATCCGGCTCATATTTTCCGAGCCGCCGCCTTTGGGCAGAATGGTGATTGTCACCTTATCGCCGGGTACCAGTTTGGTGGTTATGATAGCCGGTGTATTGTCGCCGGTATTCTTACGGCGGAGCGGGTCTTCAACAACCGACTTTCTCAGATAGCCGTCCTTGTAACCCTGACGGACACCCTCGTTGATCGCCTCGTTAAAATCGCCATTGAAATGCACCTCCTGGCCTACCTCGGCAAAGACAGCGGAATATCCGGTATCCTGGCACAATGGCATCTGCTTGTCCTTGGCGATGCCGCAGTTTTTGATAATTTGATTTAAAATCTCCTTACCCAGGGGAGATTCCTCGGTTTTTTCATACTTTTTGATAGCGGAAAGGACATCATCGCCAAGATAATAGTTGGCGTCCATGCACATCTTTCTAACCGCTGAAGTAATCTCCCTCACATCAATTTCACGCATAAACTATCCTTTGATTAATTCTATTAAAGCTATGAACATATTTTCACAGTCAGCAGCCACCTCCATGAGCCGATTGGATGCCAGTTGACCGCCGGAGGTGACCAGCTTATTGTTATGATCGATGATAACCTCAGTCGGGCGGGTAGTAATTGCCTGACCGCCAGCCGCCTCGATTCCGGAATGCAATTTGGGATCGTTGCCTATGGTTACAACCGGACCGGTTTCGGTGATCCCTTGGATAGATTTGACCAGGAGCGGGACAGCATAACCAAAAGCCCCAATTGGCATGCCCCTTCTATAAATAGCCCGTAAAAAGGTGCGCAAATCTTGATTGACGCCAAAAGCGCCGCCCTTCTCCTCGAAATTACAGAGCTTATTGAATTCTATTTCACCGACAGTCAGTATCAATGCCTGCAGGGAACCGGGTTTTAAAGCGGCAGTACTTTTAAGGTCAATTCCCGATAGATTTTGATAAATCGTTTCCCTTTTTGACTGTTCAGGCGGTCTGTAATCTTCATGAGAATCAAAAACTTCATCTGTGAATGTTACCGCCATACGGAGGTAATTATGGCTTTCTATTTGATAAAAGGAGAAAACAACTTCCCAGAAAGATTCTGCAGAGAGAAGCACTCCTATTCTTTTGGGGATTTTACTTCTAAGTTCAGGCATTAATTCACGTGATAAAATTCACAAAAAAGCTGATAAAGAAACCCGGAAGCAAAAACTACCGGGTCATTTATTATGGATTTACAGAGACCTTTTTACGATCGCGGCCCACCCGGATGAACTTAACCACACCATCGACAGTAGCAAAAAGAGTATTATCCTTACCCATTCCAACATTATCGCCGGGATAAATTTGAGTGCCTCTCTGCCTTACTAAAATCGATCCTGCAGACACACGCTGGCCGCCATATCTTTTAACGCCGCGCCGCTGGCCTTGTGAGTCACGACCGTTTCTTGAGGATCCAACACCTTTTTTATGTGCCATCGTTAATTCCTTTCCTAAAAGTCCAACCAAATAATTTAACAAATTCAATCAGAATGTCAAGTTATAAAAAAGCGGCTGCTTAAAATAGATTCCATTTCATCCGCCAATGATAAATTCGCAATAATTCAGTAATAACGCCATTAACAGGACCTTTAGGGAACGAAGTAATCTAAATTAAATCCCTGACTATAATTTGCAGATTTTAACCAGTGTTATTACATCGCTTTTTCAGGCTTAGACTCAGATTCTTGTTCTTCAGACCTGCTTAATGGTTTGAGTTTGAATGAAAGCTTGTCCTCACCGTCGTTATGGAATATTTCGACATTGCAGCCGGTTGTGTAATCACCCTTTAGAATCTCCTCGGCAAGAGGGTCTTCCATATATCTCTGGATGGCGCGTTTCAATGGTCGGGCGCCAAAATTGGGGTCATAGCCTTTATCAGCCAGGAAGTTTCTGCTGGATTCAGTAAGACTAAACCGAATTCCCTTATCCTTCAACCGATCTTCGACATCTTTTAGGAGGATATCAATGATTTCAAGGATATGATCCCTGGTTAAAGGATGGAAAACGATAGTTTCATCTATACGGTTAATCAGTTCCGGATTGAAGGTTCGCTTGACTTCATCCATAATTCTATTTTTCATCGACTCGTAATCTGTTTGGGCATCGGCTTTCTGAAAACCGAGCGACTTTCCGGCTCTTGCCTGACGTGTTCCCATATTGGAAGTCATTATTACAACGGTATTGCGAAAATCGACTTTCCGGCCGAATGAGTCGGTTAACTGGCCCTCATCAAGAAGCTGCAGTAAAATATTGAACACCTCGGGATGGGCCTTTTCAATCTCATCCAATAAGACAACCGAATACGGTTTGCGCCGAACCTTCTCAGTGAGCTGGCCGCCCTCTTCATAACCAACATAGCCGGGAGGAGCTCCAATTAAACGAGAAACGGCAAATTTCTCCATGTATTCCGACATATCGATTCTTACCAACGCTTCTTCATCCTCAAATAGGAATTCCGATAGGGCTTTGGCAAGTTCAGTTTTGCCCACACCGGTCGGACCCAGGAATATAAACGAACCGATTGGCTTGTGCGGATCTTTTAACCCTGCCCTGGTGCGGCGAATTGCCCTGGCAATAGCCGCAATAGATTCATTCTGCCCGACAATCCTTTTGGAGATATCTTTTTCCATCCTTAATAATTTCTTCGATTCTTTCTCCTCGAGCTTGAAAAGGGGAATGCCGGTCATTTTGGAAATTACAGCCGAAATGTCTTCAGCTTTAAGTTCTGTTTTTTGGCTTGCCCGTTTTTCATCCCATTCTTTCTTTTCATTTTCCAATTGTTCTTTTTGGGATTTGATAGTATCACGAAGCTGGGCGGCTTTTTCAAATTCCTGACCTTTTACAGCCAGGTCTTTTTGTTTTGTCAGTTCAATGATTTCATCCTCGAGCTGATTAAAAGTATCAGGTTTTGTATAAGCATTAAGATGAGCCCGGCTGCCTGTTTCATCGATAACATCAATTGCTTTGTCGGGCTGGAATTTCCCGGAAATATAACGGTCGGAAAGCTTGACAGCCGCTTCTATCGCCTCATCTGTAATTTCAACTTTATGGTGTTCCTCGTAACGCTCCCGCAAACCTCTTAGAATTTCAATTGTATCTTCTGTGGTGGGCGGATTGATCATCACGGTCTGGAAACGTCTGTCCAAAGCGCCATCTTTCTCAATATACTTACGATATTCATTTAGGGTTGTGGCGCCGATACACTGCAGTTCGCCGCGGGAAAGCGCAGGTTTAAATATATTTGAAGCATCCAGACTGCCTTCTGCTCCACCGGCTCCTACTATTGTATGCAGTTCATCTATGAAGATTATGACGTCCTGAGAGTTTAATATTTCATTCATTACCGCTTTAAGACGTTCCTCGAACTGTCCGCGATACTTTGTTCCGGCTACAAGCGAGGCCATATCAAGCGTCACAATCCGTTTTCCTTCAAGAGTTTGGGGAACTTTTCCCATAACAATCCGCTGAGCCAATCCCTCGGCAATAGCCGTCTTACCCACTCCCGGTTCGCCAATAAGAACCGGATTATTCTTTTTCCGTCTCGATAGAACCTGGGTCACCCGTTCAATCTCATCATCCCGACCGATAATTGGATCGAGCTTGGCTCTTCTGGCAAGCTCAGTAAGATCGCGGCCGAAATGGTCAAGCGCCGGCGTTTTGGATTTTTTACGTTTCTTGCCAAAAGCTGACGGTTTGCCCTGTTGGACGTTGCGCAATTCTTCGTATACTTCTTTGTAATCGATATCATACATCGACAGGACCTGGGAGGCGACTCCCTCCTCATCTTTTAACAAAGCCAGCAGAATGTGTTCGGTGTCGATATCCTTGGACTTGAGCGCCCGCGCTTCATTTCCCGAAATTTCCAGTGTTTTCTTTGCCCGGGCTGTCAGAGGGAGTTGACCCATCTGCATAGTGCCGCCCGATGGCTGAACGATTTCCTCAATCCCTTTTTTCAGTTCATTTAATTCCACACCTATATTTTGAAGTATTTCCGTTGCGGAACCTTCGCCGAGACGAACCAATCCCAGCAGGAGATGTTCGGTGCCGATATAATCATGTTTCAGCCTGGCAGCTTCATCACGAGCATATTCAATTGCCCGTCTGGCTCTTTCGGTAAACATTTCATTCATATTTCAATCTCCCATCCCGGAATTATTGTTTACTTGCTAAGTATTCTCTAACAAGGTCTGCTCTTACCATATCACGTTCTGTAGAATCCATCTCTCGATTATAATGCTTCTGGAGGTGCGCAGGCTGAGTAACGATCAACAATTCATTTATTTCCCCCAGGGTAACTTTATCTATTAACTTGAGCGATAGTCCAAGCCTTAAAGCCGATAAGAGGTTCATCACCTCGCCCGAGGACAGCACCCGGGCATTCTGTAAGATTCCATATGAGCGCCAGACTTTATCCTCGATCTGGTCAGAAGCGTCCTTCATTAAAGTTTCATGAGAGTTTATTTCATATTCGATTATTTGCTGGGTCACCTTGGCAAGTGAATCGATTATTTCCTCTTCCGAGCGGCCTAAAGTAGTCTGGTTGGAAATCTGGAACAGATTGCCCAAGACATCAGTCCCCTCGCCATAAAAGCCCCTGACCACAAGACCGACTTTAGAAATCCTGTTGATTACGTTATCAATATCCCTGGTCAGCACCAGCCCGGGCAGGTGGATTAAGATTGACGCCCTCAATCCAGTGCCAACATTGGTGGGGCATGATGTAAGATGACCAAACGTATCATCGTATGCATATTCCATCTTGCGGCTAAGTTTATTATCCAGCTCTTCAGCCAGTTCCCAGCACTCATTCATCGATAAGCCGCCTGATATAACCTGCAAGCGGATATGGTCTTCTTCGTTAATCATTATTGATAAACGCTTAGAGTGGCTAATGTATAAGCCTCGCCCGGTACCATTTTTCATAAATTCCGGTGAAATCAGATGCCGTTCAACCAAAAAATTCTGATCTAATGAGTTGATATCAGTAGAAAGATAAAAATTGCCATTTTTCAGAATACCGGCAGTTTCAAAGACAGCTTTAACAAATTCAATAATCTTATCACGGGTGTCGGTATCGGCTGATGGAGGAAACTTAAATTCCCTGAGGTTTCTGGCAAAGCGAATTCTTGAGGACAGAACTATCTCAGACTGGGGTTCCTTACCAGTCATCCAGGAGGTGGGTTCCTTGACAAAATCATCAAACATTAATTGACCTCCTTTTTCGCCTCAAGGGATAATTCCTTGATCCGGTCCCGTAATTCAGCCGCCATCTCGAAATTTTCAGCCTCAATTGCCTGTTTTAATTCATCTCTTAAGCGTTTTTCTTCACGCAATGTCTTATATTCTTCAGTTGCCGTTTCAGCTACCTGACCGCGATGTTCAGCCGAGCCGTGAATTCGCCGGAGAAGGTTGGTAAGTTCGACTCGAAATGCCTGGTAACATTCAGCGCATCCCAGCCGTCCTATTTGCCCAAACTCGGTGAATGTCAAACCGCAATTAGGGCATTTCAAATCCACCTTTTTCCCCGTAAGATTATCGTCTGTCTTCGGCTTAACAGGACCAATCATCCCGGATACAATTTCTGCAAGAGGAAATGGCATCTGTTCGAACGGTGAATGAAATCCTCTTTTCTCGGCACAAATCTTACAGAGATTTAAGACGACTTTTTCATTATTCACAATTTGCGTCAAATGAATAGTTGCTTCGTTTTTATTACAGTCTTGACATAACATCTGTTTCCTCTACTATCTTAAACAATTAATTATCTTCAACTGTTCCAATAAACATTTTGGCACACTTAGTTAACAATAACCATTTTAACGACGCCATTTTCCATAAGAAAATGCTTACCGACTCTTTCTGCCAGACGGGAGTTATGAGTCGCAATTAAGAATGTTTGATTCAATTCATTGTTTAGCCTTTCAAACAAATCCATTAGAGCATTACCTGCTTTAAGATCAAGGTTTCCAGTAGGTTCATCGGCATATACAACCTCAGGTTTATTAAAGAGGGCTCTGGCGATTGCAGCACGTTGCGTCTCACCTCCGGAAAGTTGATTAGGGAAATGAGTTTCCCGATCAGATAATCCCACATCCCCAAGCAGTTCTTTTGCTCTGTTTTCGGCCTCGATTCTCTTAATCCCGCTTATCAGACCAGGCATCATCACATTTTCCAGGGCATTAAATTCCGGCAATAAATGGTGAAACTGGTAGACGAAACCGACTTTTTCATTGCGGAACGTCGCCAGTTCTTTTGGATTAAGGCTTCCAATATCTGTGGCCCGATACTTTATCCGACCCGATTCAGGGTTATCAAGCGTCCCCAGAATATGAAGCAGGGTGGATTTTCCAGTTCCGGAAGCGCCCAGCAACACCGCCATATCACCAGCTTGAAGCTTAAGGTTGACGCCTTTTAAAACCTCAAGATCTTCATCGCCTGAAACAAACCTTTTAAATATATTTTCGGCAGAAAGGATGTTTTGCTGAGCCATCGGCTGATTTTCGGTCTTAGATTTATTCATATCTAATCGCCTCAACCGGATTTAAGCCGGCAGCCCTGGTAGCGGGATAAATTGTCGCTAAAAACGACAGCACAAAGGCCGCCAGCGCAACACTGACAAAATCAAAAAACTGCATCTGAATCGGCAAGGCGCTTATAAAATAATACTCCTCCGGCAGGGAGATTATACTGAATTCCAATTGTAAATAGCAAAGGGTAAAACCTAAAATACATCCGGTAACAGCGCCCAAACCGCCGATTGTTATCCCCTGGTAGATAAAGATCCTTCTAATCGCCGGGGCTGACATCCCCAGTGACATCAAAACACCGATATCCTTCTTTTTCTCCAGAACGACCATTATCAATGAGGAAACTATATTAAACGCCGCAACTGCGATGATGAGTGAGAGAGTAAGGAAGCTGGCCCATTTCTCAAGCGTTAACCAGGAAAACAGATTTTTATTCATCATTTTCCAGTCTGTTGAATAATACCTATACCCTACCGCCCTATCGATTTCAATAGAAATTTTATCAGCCTTGTAAAAATCTGTTGTCTTAACGGCCAGATTGGTAATAGCGCTGTCCAGATTAAAAAGGGACTGGGCGGCTTCCAAAGGAATGTACACTAAGTTGCCGTCATATTCATACATGCCGGTCTCAAATACTCCGGCAATCCGACAGGCCATCGCCTTGGGAATCAAACCGGTAAGACTGGAAACAGCCTCTTTTAATGAGAACAATTTAATCTTATCGTTTAAGCCGACTCCAAAGCGGTCGGCCAGGTTTACTCCCAGCCAGACACCAACAGCGGAACTATCGCCTGTTTCGAAAGTCAAGTCGTTAGTCAGCAGGTAATCGCTTATTCTGGAAACTTTCTTTTCGTATTCCGGGATAATGCCTCTTACCACGACACCGTCTGACTCGGTCTTGCTGGCTATGGCGCATTTGCTGAAAATTATCGGCGAGACGGCAACCACTCTCTCAACTTTCATGACCGTATCAGCCAGCGCCTGCCAATTCTCAATGGGGCCGTGGGTTATATGATTTACTAAAATATCTGAACCTGTCCCGATTATTCTTGAACGAACTTCCGACTCAAAGCCGTTCATTATCGATAGTACAACTGCCAGGGCAGCAACGCCTATTATGACGCCGCCTATCGAAATAAACGTGATAACAGATACTATACCGTAGCGATGTCTTGAGCGCATGTACCGTTTGGCTATATCGAATTCTAAGGACATATAAAAGCTTATTCCTCTGGTTTCATAGTTGGGAAAAATATTATATCTCTAATAGACGGCGAGTTTGTCAACAACATGACTACCCTGTCTATCCCGATCCCGTAACCTGCGGTTGGCGGCATGCCGTGCTCAAGGGCGAAAATGAAATCCTCGTCAACCGGATGGGCTTCCTCGTGACCCCGCTCCATTAGCTCCGATTGTGCCTCCATCCGATGACGCTGGTCCTGGGGGTCGTTCAATTCTGAAAAAGCGTTGCCGAACTCAACCCCGGAGACAAACAACTCGAATCTTTCTGCCAGGCGCGGATCATCCCGATGCACCTTGGCCAGCGGCGACAGTTCAATCGGGTAATCCTTTACAAATGTCGGCTGGATTAAATGCGGTTCGACAAAATGGCTGAAAAAGGCATCGAAATAATCTCCTCTCCCTTTCAATCCCTCGGTTTTTATCTCGAATCTTTCTGCCAGTTTTGACAGTTCCTCTTCTGTCATATTGATTATTTCAAATCCGCAAATTCTGGTGATGCCCTCAAAGAAAGGAATAACTGCAAAAGGTCTGTTGAAATCGATTTCGTGATTGCCGAAAAGCAGCGTTTCGGAGCCGGCAATAGTTCTGGCCAGATGTCTGTACATCTTTTCCAGCAAGTCCATCAGGTCGTTATAATCGGCATAAGCCCAGTAGAATTCGAGCATGGTAAATTCGGGGTTATGGTATTTATCCATACCCTCGTTGCGAAAATCCTTAGCGATTTCATAGACTTTTTCAAAGCCGCCTATTATCAGCCTTTTAAGATACAACTCATCCGCTATTCTCAAGTAGAGGTCTAAATCGAGTGCGTTATGATGAGTAACAAACGGCCGGGCTGCCGCTCCGCCGTAAACGGGCTGTAAAACCGGAGTCTCGACCTCTACAAAACCGCGCTCTTCTAAAAATTTCCGAATCTCCTTAATAACCATGGCTCGTTTTATAAACAGCTCTTTTATCTCCGGGTTGGCTATCAAATCGAGATAGCGCCGACGATAACGCAGCTCTTTATCCTGCAGCCCATGCCACTTCTCCGGCAAAGGACGAAGAGACTTGGCAAGGATTTCAGCCGTTTCGACTTTGATAGTAATCTCCTCGGTTTTAGTTTTAAAAACAGTTCCCTCAACTCCCAAAAAATCGCCGATATCGATATTCTTAAACAGGCTAAAATTATCACCCAGGATATCTTTACGGGCATATATTTGCAGTCTGCCATCGTCGTCGCCAAGGTGAGCAAACAGGGTTTTACCGTGACCGCGAAGGCTTAATACCCGTCCGGCAAATTTGACCTTCGTACCATCTCCGGCAAGTTTTTCGAAACCGCTCAGGATTTCAGTCGAGCCATGTGTTTTATCAAACCTGTATGGGTACGGATTTATTCCCTCGCCTCGTAAAGCCTCAAGTTTTTCCAGGCGATGTTTTATATAATCCGGTCTGTTTTCCACATCTCCTCCATAATAGATTATATATATTACAATAACAGATTGAATTAGTCAAGGCCGACAAGCCATCAGGAGTTTCCCCGAAAAAGTCTTAAAATATATCAGATGGTTCAATAATGCCGCTGCCATAACAAGAAAAACCGCAAGAATCTGAATTCCGAAAGTTCCTTACGGGTCTATCCGTGTTCTCAGGCTCCTCAAAGGATAGCATAACTCTGCTTACTGAAAAAGGCTTATAATGCTATCTGTCCCCCAGGTTGGAATCAAATTAAACGCTTAAAAAAATCCAAAATAAATCAAAAATATTAATATCTACTGACAGGTTCTGTCAGTGGGCGGGTTAATAATATTAACAAAAGGGGGACCAAGGTGCATATCCGGGGAGTATTCTCTAACATGTGCTTCGGGGGAATAGTCATGTTAGGGATGCTTCTCGTTTTGTTTGATATCTTATTTATTATTGGTCGGGTTTGTTATTTCATTAATCCTCTATGGACTTCGTTTGGAACATAATCAACAAGGCTGAGAGATAAGCTATTATAATGTTACATAATTTTCTTGATAGTATCAATATATGAATGTTTAAAAAAAAGAGATGCCGTCTCCCTTTGGTTTTTTTATACTAATGCCGTTTCAACTAAGGTTGTATGAATTATTAATAATAGGCGAGACTTTCCAGAGCCGGCTGTTTTATCAAAACAAGGCAGGGTCGTCCGCTAAGACGGACTGCCCTGCCTTTCTTTTTAGATTTAGGGTAGGCTTCTCATAATCCCTTACAGCTACTTTATTATAAATTTCGACACCTTTTTTAATTAACTTTTTCCCTTGACGTTGGCAAAAAAATTATGTAAATATTACAAGTTTAATAAAAAAGACATTTAACAAAACAGAAACACAATCAATCATAAGGAGGTCTAATGGAAAAAAACCGATTTTAAAAGGTCGTTTAATTTTCTAAAAGTAAAATTAAAAAGAGGAGTAAAAGAATCATGAAACATATAAATCATACTATATTGCTTTCAGGATTGTTAATCTTCGCACTTGCGGCTGAAAATAGTCTTTGCATTGCACCCTCTGATACGTTGCGAAATGAGATAGGAGAAATAATTCAAGTTTCGCCACTGGGTGAACCCGGCGTCGATTATTTAGACCTGCAATTTATTGCTTCTTTTAAACCCGGATTTTTAACAATACCTGACGGAAAAAGCGAAGAATATCTAAAAGACTGCCAGGTAGAGGCAAATTTGTTTTCTCTTTTAGAGCAGAACAGTGTTTACTATGTTAAAAAGGTGTTCAAGCAATATAAACCCGGCGATACAATCAGGGTTATCGAATCGGACACATGTTTCGTACCCGATTTATCACAGGTTTACCTATTTCTTCAAAATGAAGGGGTCAGTGTGGCAGATGCCGTGGATAGCATGTATTTACATGAAGCCACACTTTATGCCGAGCCAAATTTTATTAGAACAACCACAAGAATACCCGATGATCCACAATGGTATTATCAATGGAATCTTCAAACTCCAGACAATGTTACAAGCTTTGGCATAGGTTGTCCAACAGCCTGGGATGGAACGGTTGGAGATAGAACATTGAAACTGGCCATTATCGATACAGGGATCAATCATTTAAATGAAGATTTAGGTTTTTTTTCGGGCCAGGACGTAAGGTGGCCGGCGGATACGATTATGCTGATGACGATAATAATCCTCTGGACTACCATGGCCACGGTACCAAATGTGCAGGTGTAGCAGGAGCATTAACTAACAATGATATGCACGTAAGCGGCATTGCTGGAGGGTGGGATCGCAATGGGGACGACATAGGAGCTTCTTTATACGCCATCAAAATTTTCGATAATGCTGGCTATTATGGCGGTGATGCCGCAGCTGCAAACGCAATATGGGAAGCCGCGGACCCGGAACATTTTGGCTGTTCGATACTAAGCAATAGCTGGGGAAGTTCTGATTATTCTGAGACATTAAGGATGGGTATTCATTGGGCTTATAGAGTCGGGGTAAGCTTCGTGGCTTCAAAAGGAAATGATGGCTCCGGCAACTGGCATTATCCAAGCGACTTTGATTATAGTTGGGTAACCGCGGTAGGGTCATATGGCCAAAATGGCATCTACTGCCAAGAGGACATAAATTGCAGCTACACCTCGAATTATGGCCGGGGTATAGATATTTCCGCACCGGGTACTATGATCCCCACAACAACAGCTGATGGCGATTATACTCTTGGCTTTGCCGGAACATCAGCGGCCTGCCCTCATGCCTCCGGCTCCATTGCCTTGTTAAGAACTCTTGAGGATGGCCTTAGAAATGAGGATACGGATTGGATCCTTAAATTCTCTGCATGGGACCAACCGCCGGATGAAAGTGATGGCAACGAATGGACCTGGCATGAGCGTTATGGCCACGGCGAATTAAGAGTTTCGACTGCAATTTCCAGAATCTATAATCCATACTATGTCAGTCAATACAAATTTTTCTCCCATACTGCCACAGGTGGTTATGATGTAGGGCATTCAGACTACCAGGGATACACATTTTTGGGTTCTCCTCTTCAAGGCAGTTACTATGTAAAAAGATATGACGTAAGAGTAGATGTAACTTATCCGGAAAAGTTCAAAGACATACCTTATGTATGGGGCATTGGGCATAATACAACAAGTTGGTCAGCCGCGAATCCTAACTATCAAGTGGGATATTGCCGGCTTGCGCCAGGGAGCCAGACCCTTGCAGGCTGTCAACTGCAGACTTTTGTATACGAGGTTTGGAATTTAATGGGACAATATATGGGTTGGTATCCCTGTACTCCCGGGAATGTGTCTTTGCAATATAAACTCTGGGGCAAATGCGCGTCGAGCACACCTAATTCTCCAGGTGGTCCAAAAATATCATTAGACGAAATTCCTCATGATTTTTATCTATATGCAACTTATCCTAATCCTTTCAACTCATCCACTACTATGTTTTTTAGCAATTCTCTGGATTGCCGCGTTTCATTATCCATCTACGATCTGCTTGGTAGAAGGGTCACTACCTTACTCGACAAAGAATTGCCTGCCGGATATCACTATATCGTTTGGGATGGAAAAAACTCTGCCGGAAACGAAAGTCCATCCGGGGTATATTTTTACAGGCTTGAAGCAAATGGGCAAGCCTTCACCAAGAAAATGTCACTGTTGAGGTAAGTTAAAATGACCGGGAAGCTTAGCCTATACAAGCCAGAAAAGAAATTATTGTCCTT
>Ga0114922_10004077_pt1 | contig 13573 bp, 13 predicted proteins | sample AartaG_FD_100975 | JGI IMG/M metagenome (GOLD analysis project Ga0114922, IMG submission 100975) | Deep subsurface microbial communities from Aarhus Bay to uncover new lineages of life (NeLLi) - Aarhus_00045 metaG | ecosystem: Environmental > Aquatic > Marine > Oceanic > Sediment | place...
ATCAATTACCTTATAGGGCATCATTAAATCGCTCCAATTGCACACTAACCATCCCGAGAAATTATGAACTGTTTCTTGAAATTTAGCTCGTAATCCGAATACTTCTAAGGCTTTCAATAAGGAATACCAGACATCATCAACTAGCTGTAAAGCACCTTTTCCAACATCTTTAAGATACCTCATAGGAGAAAACGATTCTTTAGGTTTTTGAGCATCTTCTGGGGAACCAATTGATAGTTCTTCTTCTTTTTTTTGTTTCCTTGGATCTACTATAACGTACTCTCGTAAATCAAGTACGATTTGTCGTAACTCTGCTGTTAATCTTTTTATTTCATCGTACGATATTGTATTGATATCATATTCGTTATAGTATATGGGATCTCCTACTCGAACTTTAACTTGTGTTGGTTTCATAACCAGCTTACCTTTAGGTAAAGCATACCTTGATCCTATGACTGCCATGGGAACAATAGGTACTTTTGTTTCAATTGCTAACCGGACTGCACCCGTTTTGAACTCTCCAAGCTCCCAACCTGTTTCTTCCCTCGATCGAGTGGATTCAGGAAATATTCCTACCCACTCCCCTCCGTTGATAATTTCTTTGGCCAATTCCCAACCTTGTTCGGGATTTTCGCGATCTAATTTGAAAGCTCCAAGATTTGTAAATAAAGTTTTTACTAAGGGAGTTTTAAAGTTATCTAACTTACTCATGTATCGAATCCGTCTATGACAGGCAGCTCCATAGAAAAAGGGGTCTAGATGTGACTCGTGATTCCCAACAAGAATGCCTGGACCGTATTCTGGGAACATGTTACCTTGCGGGTATTCTGCTTTAAAATTCCACAATAAGCGAGCGAAAAACTTAATATAAATGTAAGCAGCCCACCATTGAAGCTTACCCTCAACATCTTCTAGGCTCAAGGTCTCAATAGCTTTACGGTAGATGTCGTTCAAGGGATCAATCGGATTGTATTTTAATACTTTATATGTCGCATTTTGATGCGTTTTTCCAAAATCTAACTCTTCTTGTTCTTTTTCTTCAGTAGTTTTAACAATACGAGATTCTTGAGAACTTTTATACTCTTCTTCTTTTAGTACCATATCTTACATCCTCTTAAGATTTAATCTTAACACTATTTTGTGTTTTTGAATTTGATAAATTTTTATCTTCAATCAACCTTTTTAACTGATCTAACGAATCGATTAGTAAATCTGGTTTAAACTCTGCTAACATTTCTTTTTTACTCACTCCAGTCGTGACTCCTATTGTCCAAACTCCTGCTTCTTTTCCTGCTTGAATATCTGAAGGCATATCCCCAATCATAACAAATTCTTTCAAATTACACGATTTATAGCTTTCGAAAACGGGATTTAGCGCACTAGGGTCGGGTTTTAATTCGGGTAGAAGATCAGCTCCAAAAACTCCTTTAAATAGGTTTTTAACCTTGTTATCTTCCAGATGAGGAATAATGTTTTTTGTCTGGTTATGAGATACTATAAAGAGATCGTAGGACTTTTTGAATTTATTAATGAATTCTTCTGCCTCAGGGTAAAAAGGAGCTTCCTTAGCTAAAGTTAAATACCGTGTGAAGATACTTGTTGCTATTCTTAGTTTTTTTAGGAAGGATATCGATTGAAGCGATGTAATATATTTAAATAGCTCGAATGACTCAAGCAAGATTTTAGGAAGAGGAGTTCCCTGAATTATCTCCATTAATGCTCCTATTTCTTGCATAGTAGTTTCAATTTCAGTCTTTATCTGCTTCTCTTCGAAAACTTCTTCTATTGATTTCTGAAGGGGTTCTCGAATATCGAGGATAGTTCCGTCAAAATCGAAAATAATTCCTCGAATTGTTCCATTTTGAAGCCGTTTAACTAATTGATTGTCAGAGATCATTTTTTATTAAAAATCGGTTAAAATTTTAATAACTTTTTATTTAATATTGGTGAATATCTTTACTAAAACATATGTTTGTATAAAAATTTTTGTATACATATACAAGTATTATTAATTGGCATTACATATACTGTTTAGGCGCTTCCTTTAAATATTCAATTTGATGAAAATGATAGAGCGTTTGAAATAGGAGCAAAAATGAATCACATTTTAAACTAAAAACTTTCAAACAAAAAATCATGAGATTTTCTAATTTTGTCCTTTCAATTATAATATTATTCCTTTAATATACAATTTTTAAATACAATCGAAAGAAATAATTATATAATTAGAGGTTTTTAGTATGGAGCGACGAAAGGAATTCCAATCGGATAAGTATAGACACCCCGAATTTCTTGAAATGATATCAATAAAAGAAGAGAAGCTTCTAAAACTTTTTCTAAAAAGAAGAAATGATCCAATTGGGTTAGAAAACGAGATTTTTTAAGTTTTACTTTAATAATCTAAGCTCCCGCATTATAATTTTTATAATCTTTGACATTTAGGTATTATCTCCAAACACTATTCTGAAACACTTAAATTAGATTGAGTAGAAGTTACTTCAACATTAAATATTAACACAAGAAAGGATTTGACAAATATGTCCGAAACTAATTCAAGTAACATTAAAGAGGGGACTTTTGCTGCTGAAATTTTAAAAACGTATAATCCTTTAAACAATGTAGCAAAATTTAAAGAAAAATACGCTGAAAGTAGCTTTAAAATTCTCTTGAATCCTAAAGATGGGCAAGACGCTGCTTTAATTACTATTGATAAGGGGATACTTGAGGTTGAGGGGATAGAAAATCAAAACAAAAAAAACTTAGAACAAGATGAACTTGGTTGGGACGGTTTTATTCAAACCTCATTAGAACTCTTTGATGAAATTGGAAAGGGAAACCTAACGCAAAGTGATATCGTAAAGAAAGTTGTTGCACGCAAAATTAAAATTAAAAATCCCAAAATTGTAGCAAAATTGGCCGAAATGATGGCTTTAACGGATGACTGATAAGAATCTTAAAAAATCTATCCATCATTCCTTTTTAAGACTTTTTTATTTTAAACCATAAATTAACTCCGTTCTCTATATTATCGATTCTATCGCTAACAAGTAGTCATGTCAAAATAATCCAATAATAATTTGATATAACAACTAGTTATTTATACAAGAGTTGTCACTACAGATGTAAGCTTTATTAAGGATATTATAGAAACTTGAGGAACGAGGTATGCCTACTAAAAATAAAATTCTAATATTAACAGTTCTAGTTTTCTTCTCTCTATCTTTTTTCGCAATAAAAGATTTAAAAGCTTCACCTAATTCAACTTCTACTTTATCACTTTCAAATGGTATTGGGGAAAATATTACAGGAGATTATAATGGAGATCTCTCTCTTGTGTATTTTGAATTCAATTCAGATTGGAATTCGTGGTGGTATCAGAATAGGAGTACGAATATTATATCTCATAACACGTCTGTGAATGAGAAAGAATTTGTTTTAAACAGATTAGAAATCTACTCAGATAACATTATTAACGAAACTGGCTCTGGAGATTTTGTAATAGCTGATAATACCACTAATCAATTTAGTCCTGTTCCTTCATATTTATTTGCTCAACAATTTACTGCTCATGACTTATATTCCATTGATGTAATTTGGTTATACTTAAATTTCAGTGTAATTACGATTCCAGAATTTAGTCATTACTATATGGTCTTACATATTTTTAATGAGTCAGGTCCAAGTGGAGAAGAAATAGATGCAATGTGGAATTATGAATCAAGACCTATGGTTGATGAATGGGTGCCATTTTATCCTCGATCAAATATTTTTACACCTGGTGAAAAATACTTCTTTATGCTGCATCTTTGGTCTGAAAAGTCTGAGGAAGGAGATGGAATACTTTTTGATTATTGGAAAGGGGGAAATCATAAAAATTCCAGTTCCAATAAAGGTTTATCAGTACGTTTTAATGGTCACACTTGGTTACCAATCGCTAATGATGATACTGCTGATTTTTTATGTTATTTCAGTTATAAAAAGCTAATTAATCCCGCTTTAGTAGATCTGAAGTATATAATAAATGATCAAATAATAGTCCCTAATTATCAGCGAAGTTCATTTGGATTGTTTGGTTATGAGGCTTATTTATCATATACTCTCGATTCACAAATAAACTCTCCCGTAAATGTCACTGTTGTAACTAATCAAACAATTCCAACCCTCGATGTATACATAGAGAAATATTATGTACACATTGTAAATGCATCAGGAACTTACAGTGTTGATAATAATTATAATGAATGGACGATAGAGTATTATTACGAGGAAATATCATTTGGATGGCCCCCTCCGATATTTCTTTTCGAAAGAGATTGGGATTTTGTAGAATTTTCCGATCCTAATGGTGTTCCTATGAATGATATTTATTTTGGACCAATGGATTTGTATAACAAATCATATTACGGAGTGACAGATTTTTTCGGCCCTCCCTTAGAGCGTGGTATATATACCGGAATATTTCAATCGCCAAATTATTGCAATAAAATCAATTTTAAAGTGCAATCAGGAACGCAATTTTTAGAAAAAAGTTCTTTGGAGCTTGGCCAAACAATTAGGCTAGAAGCAGAAATATTTAATCCTTTTAATCAACCTATGTCTGGAGGAAATGGTTCTTTACTTCTAAAATCACCTTCAGGCTCAATAATTCTTAACGATACGGGATTAAGCGCGATAAATGGAATATTAACTAGTTCTGAATTAAATTTAGACGCTGGAGAAGGCTTTTATGAGGCTATAATATTTTGGACAAACGGGCAAGAAATTGCTTACTATTCAGTTTCCATCCAAGTTGAGGATCCCGCAAAACTTATAATACTTATTGGAATAATTGTAGGAGCTGCAGTTGCCTCCGTTCCATTAGCATTGGTTGCGAGGAGACAACTTAAGCAAAGAAATTGGAAAAAATCGTTAAAAAACTTATTTGTGTTAACTAAAGATGGAGTAAGTCTATACGAGTTCTCATTTGGAATAGAAATTCAAGATCCTGCTCTAATTTCTGCCATGATTGCGGCGCTCACCAACTTTGTGAGAGAAGCTACTGGTAGCAAAAAAGCACTTCGCACTGTGGACCAAGAAGATAAAAAAGTCATTCTCTATCATGGAGATTATGTTACTGTTGCATTATTAGCAGATAAAGATCTACCTATAATTCATAAAAGGATAAAAAGGTTCACGGAATCATTTGAAGAACAATATGGAATACATCTAAAAAGTTGGACAGGCGAAACTACAATGTTCAAGGGAACCGAAATCTTATTAAGCAAGGAATTTCCGCTAGATGTAGAGGAACAAGTCATTAGAGGCGTGAAACAAAAGCTTTTAGATTTTAGGCAACAACTTGATATGTTAAAAGATCCAGCACACATCATTTCTTTAATGAAACACATTAACGATTTTATATCGCGGTATCAATCTGTTGTCAATGCACACTACATTAATTATTATTTTGAGATTATTAAAATCGCTGAAGAGAAGATGTCTTTAACTTAAATCTTTTACTTTTTTTTTCTGGTTGTCAATAAATTAAAATTTGAAAACTCATTTTAGATTTCATCCTTTTAATGTATTTTAGAAATTTGGTACGAAATTTTTATGACTTTAAACTCATCTCAAAAGTCTTATAATAAATTAATTTGGCCGATCTACCTGCTAAATGGTTTTAACAGTATATCTTTTGCTGGAATAATAATACTTATAGTGCCATTATCTTCATTAATTTGGCCTGGAGAAGAATATCATGCCTTAGAAATGGGAGTTTTAATAACAACTCTGTTATGGTCGTCCTCTATCTCAGGATTACTCTTTGGAAGGTTGATTGATAAATATTCCAGAGTAAAAATATTAATAATAGTTACACTTGTAAGGAGTTTTTGTTTGATTTTACTTGGATTCGCTATAGCTGGTCAAGGTATGGTTACATGGTGGTATTTTTTTGTTCTAATTTTAATTTTTGGGACTTTTGCTGGTGGAAATTATCCAGCTTTAGTTTCTCTCTCAAACGATATCGTTCCCTTGGAACATCGATCCAAATTCTTCGGATACTTTAGTATCTTTGGATCTATCTTTATGATGTTTGGATTTCTAATATCGGGATCTTTAGTAGAGTTTGGTTTTTGGAGAATTTACTTTTTTAGCATTGGTTTTGCGGTCTTGATATCTGGATTTGTTTTCTTTTTTATTGTTAATGAACCAAAAAGAGGAATTCAAAACATAGAATTACGTAAAGTTCTTAAGGATGATAAAATTGAATACGATTTTAAAATAGACAAGGAATTCATGCGAAAAACAATGTTATCTCGTACTAATATAGCCGCTTTAATAGAAGGGATATTCAGTAACGTATTTATGGGAAGTTTGGATATGATAATTTTACCTTATCTAATGACTCCACCACATAATCTCTCTCCGCTTGTAACCGGACTATTTATTGTTATTTACGGTGTTATTGGAAGAATTGTTGGGCAAATTGTACTAGCAAGGCTTTCAGATAAGGTAGCTGAACGCAAAGGAGTAAGAAGAATATATTTTATAATTATTTCTTTAATTGGTGGATCTATAACATTCGTTTTAATGTTTTTTGTCCCTATCCCTAACTTAACTCCTACTGAAGGAGCAGATATTGTTCTTTTCTTCTCCCTTCCTGTAAGTTTCATGATGGGCATCCTAATTTTTAGTTCTGACGCAGTATCTTCTTTATACGCAGTGAATCAACCTCCCGTATTACAAGAAATAAATCTCCCAGAGGGACAAGGTCAAATCGTCTCGTGGAATCAATTTTTAGAACACATTGGTTATGGTTTGGGACCATTAATAGCAGGTATTTTCATTTCGATTTTCGGACAAAATTACCAAGTTAGTGCGATTATAATTACAGTTTTTGTAATCCCCGGAGCTATATTGTGGATATTATCTATATCATGGTACCCACATGATTTAAAAAATATTAAAGATATATTGAAAAAAAGAGCCAGAGTTTTAGAAAAAAGGAAAAACGCTAATCAAGAAAGCTGAAAAGTGGTTTGAACCAGTTAGCAATAATTAAAAATTTAACTTTTTTGTATAAAACCGATTTTTAAATTTATGTAATTATGAACATTCAAATATACTTACTCTTATTATAATTTTGATAGTGTAAAATTAAATCTTATCGGATTAGATGATTGAAATGAGTAGAAAATCTATTTCCAATTTGCAATTTAAGCTCCCAATTATCGGGGATGGGGGGGTTGGTAAAACAACTTTAACTCATCGGTATTTACACGGATTATTTAAAGAATCGTATCACTTAACAATTGGAGTTGACTTTTTCTTAAAAAAGTTTGAAATGGATGGAAAGAATGTTTCTTTACAAATATGGGATTTTGCGGGCGAGGAAAAATTTAGATTTCTCTTACCTGGTGTCATAAACGGAGCTCATGGAACTATTTTTATGTTTGATATAACCCGTTACGGAACATTTGAAAATTTATCTGATTGGTTTAATGTATTCAAAACAGCAAATGAAAATTTTAACCAAGATGTACCTGCCCTGTTAGTAGGTAGTAAGACTGATCTCAAAGGGCTTAGAACTGTTCCACCTAAAGAGGCTAAGTCATTCGCAAAAGATAATAATTTTAAAGGTTATATCGAGTGTTCATCAAAAAATGGTGAAAATGTCGAGGAATTATTTCGGGTAATCACCAAAATCATGATGGAAAAGGTAAAATAATAAGATTTATTTGATTTTCTATAAGATTTTTATACCTTCTAATAATTATCTAAAAATAGTATACACGATTTCTATTTTTAGGATTAAATCCTATTCTTAAAATTACCCCGTATAATTGATTGTTATGAAAACTATGCATGAATTAAATGTACCAGTTCCAGTTAAGCGTTCTTTAGTTGTAAGAAATAATAAAGAAGTTACTAAAGAACAGAGGGAAATTGCTCTAAAGGAAACGGAATATAATATGTTTTCTTTTCCGGCTGATATGCTTGTTTTGGATTTTCTCTCAGATAGTGGGAGCACTTCTATGACTGACTTACAATGGGCTTCACTTTTTCATGGAGATGAATCTTATGGACGTAATAAGGGATATTATGTTCTCCTTGAAGCTATAAGAGATACTTTTGAGCGGGGAGACGACCAGAAGAGGGCGATAAACTTAATATTATCTGGAGAAACAAATGTAGAGAGACTAATGGACGAGTTATACTTGAAACCCCATGAGGGAGGCTTTGTAAATGGTGGCATTCATCAGTTGGCACGTCCAAACGCTTTTTTGGTGCCTCAAGGGCGCTGTGCTGAACATTTATTATTTTCAACCATTGCTCCGATTTTAAAAGAGAGGAACCCAGACATTGAGTATTATGTTCCAAATAATGGACATTTTGACACTACTGAATCCAATATCGCTGCAAATGGTATGCATCCCGTAAATTTATTCTCGGTAAATCTATTTGAAGAGTTTCCTCCTGATCAAATGGATGTTAAGAACCCTTTCAAAGGAAATATGGATAGCAAAGAATTAATTGCTTTTATAGAAAAAAAAGGAGTTGAAAGTATTCCACTAATTTATCTCACAATCACCAATAATACTGCTGCCGGTCAACCTGTATCTTTGAATAACATCAAAGCCATAAGCGAGATTGCTCAAAGTTATCAAATTCCTCTCTTCTTAGACGCATGTAGGTTTGCAGAAAACTCGTTTTTTATTAAAGAATTTGAGGATGATTATAAAAATTACAGCATTTTAGAAATTATAAAAGAAATGTTTTCCTATGTTGATGGATTTACAATAAGTTTTAAAAAAGACGGGCTTGCTAATATAGGGGGGGGATTATTTTTTAGAGATCGTGGATTTTTTTACAGCAAGTTCTCAGATAACGGAAATATCGGAACTAAGTTAAAAGAAAAGCAGATATTGACATTTGGTAACGATTCCTACGGTGGACTCAGCGGACGGGCAATTATGAGCATAGCCGTAGGGCTTTATGAAGTAGTTAAAGAGCAATTCTTAAGAGAAAGAATACGTCTAGTAAGAGAATTTGCTCTAAAACTTTCACAAAAAGGAGTACCCGTGGTTCTTCCTGCAGGCGGACACGCTGTGTATATCAATGTGAAAAAATTTTTTGAAGGAACCGATATGAAGATTGATGATTTTGGAGGAGTTGGTTTCTCAATAGAACTTCTAAAGCACTATGGAATTAGAGCTTGCGAATTAGGCCCTTTTGCTTTTGAATGGGATAAAAAAACGCCAGAACAGCGTAAAGGCATCTTAAATCTAGTACGATTTGCGATACCCAGAAATGTATACGATTCTTCGCATATCAATTACGCAGTCGCAGCTATAACAGAATTATATGAAAATAGAGAGAATATTCCAAAAGTAGAAGTCTCACGCGGGGCTAATTTAAGACTAAGACATTTTCAATCGGGATTACAACCAAATTATACTACATAAAAAATAATAATTTAAGATTATACTCTTCATTTTCTACATTTTCTTTGAAATATTCTTAGAGTATGATTAAAATATAAGTTAGGAATATTAATTTTTTTATTTAAATAGTTTTAGAATGCATTTTTATCCGTTCTTATTATAGTAAAATAGTGATTTTACACGAAATTTTAATACTATTGACCTATTCATGATGTATGGTGGAAAATAGTTTTACTTCAGTTCAAATTCTTGATAATTTCTATCAAACTTCCTCATATTTTCCTATGCCCGTTGTACTTATAAGCACTTTATCTCCGTCAGGAAAAACAAATTTAGGCCCGTATTCCTTGTGTTTCCCCTATATTATAGCTGAGAAGCACTCAATGTTACTAATTACCCGTTCAAATAGTAATACTGCTGAAAATATTCGAAGAAGTAAAGTTTGCGCAATTAATTTTATTCCTTATAACAAAAAATTATTGAAAAATTGTGTTATGCTTGGATATCCTGGAGAAACGACAGAAGAAAAAATGAAAAACAACAAATTCACTCTTATTCCCTCCCAGAGGACTGAAGAGGAGAGAGTTTCTACAATTTCTTATCCCGATATCGTTGACGAAGCAATTCAGGTATTTGAATGTACCTTAGATGAATCCTCTCCAGTTTATAATAATGAAACTACCCTTGAAGCTCATTACATATTATCTATAAATAAAATAGTTATGAAGAAAGAATGGAAGGAATGTCTATTAGAAGGAAAGGGATTTCCCGATTTACCTGTCGATTTTGGATATAGAAACAACATTAATTTCTGGTTTAGTAAACATTCTACTCCGTATGCAGAACCAATTCCTAAAGAAAAAGGAAATTCAGTCGATGCAGTCATTTACGCTGCTCAAAGAACAGATTCAGAAGTTAAATGGACTGACGAAGCCTGCGAGAAACTCGTTAAAGTTCCACGTATATTCTTGAAAAAAGCGCTTAGAGGTTGTGTAGAAGTTGCTAAAAAGGAAGGTATTACATTAATTACACCCGAATTCATGGATACAATCAGAGATAAAAGGGCTATTGAAAAGCAAGAAGCTTAATTTAATTAAATAATAAAAAGTATTTATTCTCAATTATCTAACTAAGTATATTGATTTGCAAGCACATCATGCCATGGCAAGTAAAACGAAAACGCTGTAAATTCGACAAATATTAAGGCCAATTTTATATTTAAACTACTTTAACTAACAACCTTTCAGTTGGTAGCAAGAATTAGACACACATTGAATCTTTTTAGAACTATTCAATATTAAGAATTGATATCGAAGTATATACTAAAAAAAAATAATTAGATATCTAACGTTCTTAATCTTGCAGACATATTTTTCCTTCTTAGTATCTTCATAAAATCGTCTTCTTTTTGCTTTAATCTACCCAAGAATGAATCTAATTTATCAAAATTATTAAACCAATGTTCTTCTCCGTTTACTATAATTTTTACGCCTCTTCTGTCATTATTATTTATGATAGCGTAAATGCCCCCAATCTCGGAATCATGTTTTATAAAAATCTTTTCACCTTCCACATTTTCATTCTTTTCATTTCCTTTCTTAGCCCAAAATTGATTTTTAAGAAGATAACTTCTGTACATACTCATCTTTTCCCACACACAACCTATTTTTTTATGTATTTTCTAAAAGTCATCAAGATATCAATAATGATAACCCTTAGAGTAGTATCCAAGTAATATAAGATCAGTTGTAGTAATAGAATGCTGTGTTATCCGTATTATATCTACGTAGTACGCGAATTTTAATTCTTAATTACTATTTTAACTCATATTACTCAGATGCGTTATAATCAAAAAACATCAATTTAGTATTTAAATGACAAAGTAAACGGAATTAAGGTAAATACTATAAAAAAATTACTTTGGGTCATCCCAAAAAAATTTCCATTGCAAGTTTGTAATATGGGTACGGTTTTTAAAAATATAAATTCAATTTAAATATTAAGTAAATAAATGTATACATAAGTACCAAAAATGGAGATTAGGATAAAGCGAGGAGACCACTTAATATGATTGCAGAATGCGACTTTTACATGAATCTCTACGATGATTTCATAAACACTCGAGATGACGAAAACGATAAAATTTTATGGAAAATGCATAAAATTCTTGACTTAATGAAAGTTACCAGAGAAAAAGATCCCAGTGGGTTCATGGAAAATGGTCTGAGAATGATAATGGTTCTCAATAAAAACTTTAGAATAAATTCTTGTGATCTTAGTAGTCTCGATTTAAACGAGACCCCTCCTGATAAAAAGGAAGAATTAAAGGTTATTTTAAAAAGAGAATTTATTTAAACTCTTTTTCAAATTTCCACACATCGTCTTGAATTGTGTGAAGATTTTTGACTACTTTTCCAGAACTAGTGTCTTCCATTTGTTTAGCGTCAAACATCGATTTGCCTATTGCTAAAGCTCTATTATGATTCTCGTCAACTATTACCACAATATCGCCCTTCTCAATTAAAGGATCAATCTTTGTTATGCCTGGTCTCATAACATCTGCTCCATTTGTCACAAATCGAATAGCTCCTTTGTCAACAACTATTGTCTTCATTTCTACTTGCTTATTTAAGAGCAGAGTTAAGACAGGGATGTAACCTTCTTTAGATTTCCATAGTTTTAATACATTGTTTACAGCAAACAATGTATCTCCCGCATCAGTTTGGATTAATTCTATCCGAGCTTTTTTAGGAAAGATTTGATTTACGAAATTTTCATCGTATTGTGCTAAGATATCATCCTGTAATTCTTTAAATTGAGATTTTTGTATGAAATGTCTATGTTTAATATTCATAGTCCAAAGTGCAAATAAAAATCATCACATAAAAACCTTTTATATCCCCGTGTTTGTATTAATTATGAGTTATGACTAAAGTTCATTACACTGCAATAGTGATTATTCCTCCGAAAGAGATTTGGGGGGCAATCCAAGATACCCGAAAAAAATATGATAGACGTTTTCATAGGTGGATGCCCCACATCACTCTATTATACCCATTCAGACCTCAATCCGAATTTAGTAACCTTGAAATTCTTTTTTCAATGATATGCAAAAAAATAGAATTATTTGATATTTCTTTTAACAAATTCAATTGTTTTCATCACGGAAAACAGAAATATACTCTCTATTTAGATCCAGAGCCAGAAACTCTGATCAAAAATCTCCAACATAAGATCTTAAAAATCTTCCCCGATTGTAATGATGTTAACTCGTATAAAACCGGTTTTATACCCCATTTAAGCGTAGGACAAATTGAAGGAAAAGACAACGTTAAATTTATCTTAAAAACACTACAGAATAATTGGAATTCGCTGAAGTTCAAATTGAATTTGATTTACTTTATCGCGCGGGAAAAAGATAAATTATCCGAATTTAAAATAAAGAAAGAAATCTCTTAAAAATTAGATAACAGTAAAAAAAAAGACACTATTTATAATTCATTTTAGATTTATAGACTAATTCTGCAATCTTTTGAAAAACAACTTTCACATTCTCTCCAGTTAAAGCTGAAGTTTCAAAATATGGTGCGTTTAGTTTTTCGCTTAGATGTTCTGCCATGGGTACTATTATTTTCCTATCATCTTTTAAATCTATTTTGTTCCCAATTAAAATTCTCGGCACTCCACTAAGGCCATATTTTACTGCGGAACTGTACCAATTATTTACATTACTAAATGTACTCGTACGGGTCATATCAAATACTAAAAGAATTCCGTCTGCTCCATTGAAATATGGTCGGTGAAGCATATAGAATTGAGGTTGACCTGCAATATCCCAAAACATAAGACTTATTGTAGCGTCAATATCTTCCAATTCAATTGGTTCTTTCAAAATTGAAACCCCAACTGTTGGTAAATATTTTTCTTCAAATTGATTAGTAGCAAATTTTGTAAGAAGGCTTGTCTTCCCCACTGCAGGGTCTCCAATAACGATTACCTTATAAATCGCATCAGTTTTCCCTTTATAGATAATTCCTCCGTTATTATTCTCGTTATTACTCATGTGATTTTCGATCGTTTGTGTTTTTAATTTAGTTATGTTATAATAAATATGAACTTCTTATTTATATTTCTTAACAATTTAATAC
>Ga0114922_10004078_pt1 | contig 13573 bp, 11 predicted proteins | sample AartaG_FD_100975 | JGI IMG/M metagenome (GOLD analysis project Ga0114922, IMG submission 100975) | Deep subsurface microbial communities from Aarhus Bay to uncover new lineages of life (NeLLi) - Aarhus_00045 metaG | ecosystem: Environmental > Aquatic > Marine > Oceanic > Sediment | place...
GGTCCGCTCTAATACGTCGATGTACTTTGCTTCGCCGCCGGACAGGAACATCCGGTGGTTCCACATAACGTTGCCGATAGCGGCACACGTCTCACAGTAAGCCGTCTCGTTGGGCAGCTCGTAGTTATCCCCGAACGCCTCACCCGAACCTCTGGCCCCGATACCGCCCGTCAGATACAGCTTTTTGCTGACGACATTCTCCCAAATCCGGTTCGCTGCCCTCCGATAACTTTCATCGCCCGTAAGTGCCGCCACGTCCGCCATCCCGCAATACATATAAGAGGCGCGGACCGCGTGCCCTACAGCTTCACTCTGCTCAACCACCTTTTGATGTGACTGATGATATGCGTTCCCGCCCGGACCGCGGGTATCAAGAAAGAATTTAGCGAGCTTTAAGTATTTTTTGTCTCCGGTGGCACGGTACAGCCGGGCCAGACCCATCTCAATTATCTGGTGCCCGGGCGCGGTCTCGTTCTTACCCGGCCCGAACACCGTATCTAAAAACTCGGCGTTTTTAATCGCAACATCCAGCAGGCTTCGTTTGCCGGTGGCCTGGTAATGCGCCACGGCCGCCTCATATAAATGGCCCATATTGTAAAGTTCGTGACTGCCTCCCAATTTTGACCACCGTTCTTTGCCGTACCAGTTAATCAGCTTCTGTGATTTATTCGTACGACAGGTAAACAGGTACCCGTCCTCCTCCTGCGCAGCGGCAATCTTGACAATCAGCTCGTCCAGGTATTTCTCCAGCTTCTTATCAGGATGCACGCTCAATGAGTACGAAGCGCCTTCAAGAATTTTATACGGGTCCGTATCGTCGAAGGGATAGTTGGCGCGATGCTCCCCTTCCATAAGGCCGCCCGCTATGGCGAAATTGTCGATTCGCCCCGTCTCTTCGCACTTGCCGAAAGCGTAAGGAATCGAAACTTTCCGGTTCGTTTCAATACGCTGAGACCAGAAATCATCCGTAACCTTAACATCAGTAAAGGATACCGGCTCAATAGGATAGTCCTTCTTCATCTTTTGACCCGAGACGTTACTGCGGGTCTGGCCCTCGCACCCCTGAATGAGCATTCCCAGACAAACCCCCAACATCACTATCAGTTTGGTTATGCGTTTTGCGTTCATAATAATCCCTTTCCAGTTTCGTTTGACTGTATGTTGAAACAATGATTGTAAGCAAACTCACGAGAAATGCAACTCAATAATGTCTTTGTCGCTCAGGACGTGATTTTGCTGGACGTTTTGCCCGGCATAAACCCCCGCCCCCCATATCCGTGCGAACTTGAGTTTACCCGCCAATTCACGGTGGATAGCGCCGGCTAAGTCCATAACGTTTGAACCGGCCGGCAGCGTGAATGGGTCGCTCATATCCGCGGGCTTGCCCGGCGGTTTGGCGTAAATGCGGATGATGCCTAACAAGCTAAAAAACGTCGCAGACAGTTTCTCAAGGCCTTCGCCGGTTTTAGTCGAAATCTGCACGAACTTAAACGGATATTTGCACGATTGTTTCAGCTTGTCAACAGCGCCGGTTTTGGCAATGTCGCTTTTGGTGCAAATACAAAAGGCCTTTTTAGCCAGGGCGTTACCGTGTTCGTCCACGGCCGATGTCTCCGCATCGATAAGCAGGTTCCTCGATTCGAGAAAGTCCAGACAGATGCGTAACTGCTCGCCGACATCGCCGGATTGGTCGATAACGATGCCGATTACATCGCAGTTGCGGTATGTCCCCACCTGGCCCGGAGCGATGTAGTCGGCGGTAATCGGCGGCGTATCGACCAGTTGGATTGGAACGTCCTCGAACGTCACCATTCCGGGTACAGGGGCGGTGGTTGCGAAGGGAAAATCGGCAACGTTGACTTTTGCATTGGTCAGGGCCGCAACGATGGAGCTTTTGCCGCTGTTCGGCGTGCCCAAAAGGACAATCTGGCCTGAGCCGCTTCGCGGAACGTGGAAGATATCGACGTGTGTGGCACCACGCTTCTTTGCAGGAGCCTCTCTTAGTTTGCTTAGTTTCCGCCGCAGGTCCGCACGCAGATGGTCAGTGCCTTTGTGCTTGGGCATTACGCGAAGCATCTGCTCGAGCGCCAGGATTTTCTCCTCAGCGGTCGTCGCCTCACGAAACCACTTCTCGGCCTTGAAATATTCTGGTGTTAAATTCGCAGGCATAATTTTGACCGTAATTTACCAGATAAACCTCTCAAAATCAAATCACAAGGCCGGCCGGCTTTAGACGGAACGCCCAAGCCGGCTGAAACACCCTGCTTTATCTTGTTATCCCGTCTGATTTTTCTTTGTGCCTGGGTGCCTTTGTGGCAAAAGAACTGTTATCCTGTCTAAAAACTCTCTGCGCTCTCCGCGTCCTCCGCGGTAAAAAAATCTGTGCAATCTGTTGCGGAGAAAAATCGAAAAAAAACATTTGCAAAAAAGTTGCGTGCCTTGTATAATTGGTTCTATGAGCATAAATTGCACAATTCGCTGTCACTTTGAGGGCCTTCTCGGCCTTAGCCTGCTCCTGCGCCGTTAGGCGCAGAAACCCTTTACAATCACAAAATCCAGTAAACCCTTCTTTTTTGATAAATTCGTGGCAATTTAACGCCAATTGGGGCATAATCAACCGCGATTAGCCAAAGTTTTTGACAAGATTTACAGGATTATCATGTTTATCCTGTCTGAAATTGGAGAAAAAACAGATGTCTAAAGAAAAAATAATAATCTTCGATACGACGTTACGTGACGGAGAGCAGGCAGCCGGGACCCGGTTGGGGGCCAGAGAGAAGCTGGAAATCGCCCGCCAGTTGGCCCGGCTGAAAGTCGATGTTATAGAAGCGGGATTTCCCGCCTCCTCCCCGGAAGATTTCGAGGCTGTCCGCCTGATATCGCAGCAGATTGAAGGCCCCGTCGTCTGCGGCCTCACCCGGGCCATAGCAGAGGACATCGAAATCTGCCAAAAAGCGCTGGCCAAAGCCAGGCGGTTCCGCATACATACGGGTATCGGCGTCTCCGAGATTCACATCGTGGGAAAATTCGCAGATGATAAGTACGGCAAGACGATGGGTGAAAAGCAGGCGACCATCCTGAAGATGGCCGTCGATGCCGTCAAGCACACCGCCCAATATACCAGTGACATAGAATTCTATGCTGAAGACAGTGGCCGGGCCGACAGGGGTTTTCTTTATGAGATTCTCGAAGCCGTGATTGATGCGGGCGCCACTACCGTCAATATCCCCGATACGACGGGTTATTCCATACCCGAACAGTACGGCTCTCTTATCCGTGATATACGGGCCAACGTGCCGAATATTGAAAAAGCGACAATCAGCGTGCACTGCCATGACGATTTGGGGATGGCGGTGGCCAATTCGCTGGCCGGCGTCAAAAACGGAGCGCGACAGGTGGAAGGGACTATCAACGGCGTCGGCGAACGGGCCGGCAACGCGGCCATCGAAGAGGTGGTTATGGCTATCCATACGCGCCGCGATTTCTTTGAAGAGGTTGAAACCGGCATCAATACCCGCGAGTTCTACCGAACCAGTCGAATGATAGCGGATCTGTTAGGTATGCCGGTTCCAGCCAATAAGGCGATTGTGGGGCGCAATGCCTTTGCCCACAGCTCCGGGATTCACGTGGACGGATTTCTGAAGAAGCGGGAAACGTATGAGATTATGCGGCCTGAGACTATCGGTCTGGCCGAGAGTCGTGTCGTTCTGACGGCGCGTACGGGACGTCACGGCCTTCGACATCGCCTTGAAGAAATGGGATATACATTGAGTAAAGAAGAGATGGAGAAGACATACGAGCGGTTTTTGGCCGTCGCCGACAAGAAAAAAGAGGTCTTCGACGAGGACCTTGCCGCGATAATCAGTGACGAGATTCACCTGATAGAACAAACTTACGAGCTGCTGTACATGCACGTTGCCTGCGGGACCGGCACACTGCCTACGGCGAGCGTAAAAATAAAAACTAAAGATGAAACCAGACAGGCGGCGGCGTGCGGGGACGGGCCGGTCGATGCGGCTTATGAAGCCATAAGGGAAGCCACCGGCCAATCGCCCAAGCTGGAAAGCTACTCCATAAGGGCAGTCACCAGCGGTAAAGAGGCGCTCGGCGAAGCCACCGTCAGAATCAGCGAAAACGCCCGAACCTTCGTCGGCAGGGGCATCTCCACGGATATCATCGAGGCGAGCGCAAGGGCCTATGTCGATGCCATCAACAGAATGGTCTCGGCACAGGAAAAAGGCGGACAGCCGGAAACAAAAGCAGAACTATAAACTTATAAATTCGAAACACGAAACCGGAAATCCGAAACAAATTCGAATGACAGAAACTCTAAATTCGAAACGGAGAAGCAAAAACCAATGGGAATGACGATTACCGAAAAGATATTAGCGAAAGCGACCGGCAAAGAAAAAGTCGTGCCGGGTGAGCTTATCAATGCAAATATTGACGTTGTTTTGTTTATTGATGTCACGGGGCCGCCGGCTGTTTCGATGTTGGCTGAGAAGGGAATGGATAAAGTATTCGACAAAGAAAAAATCGTTGTAACGCCCGACCATTTTCAGCCGGCCAAGGACATCAAAAGCGCCGAGCTTCACAAGCGACTCGATGAGTGGGCGAGGCGGCACAATATAAAATACTATTATAAAATAGGCAGGGCCGGTGTCTGTCACGCACTGCTGCCGGAGCAGGGGCATATTCGGCCCGGCGAAGTCATCATCGGGCCGGATTCGCACACGTGCACATACGGGGCGTTTGCGGCCTTCGGCACAGGGGTCGGCTCGACGGACCTGGCGGCGGCAATCGCGACAGGCCGGCTTTGGTTCAAGGTGCCGGCCTCGATGAGGTTCATTCTCAATGGTTCGCTCGGGCCGGGTGTTTATAGTAAGGACGTTATCCTGACCGTAATTGCAAGAATCGGGGTTGACGGCGCGCTTTATAGGGCGATGGAGTTTGTCGGGCCGACACTGGCAGAGATGTCAATGGAGGCGAGAATGACGATGACGAATATGGCAATCGAAGCCGGCGGCAAAAACGGCATAATCGGATTCGACAAGGAAACAGAACAATATCTTGACGAGCATCTAAAAGACAAAACCGATTACACCATATATGAATCTGATGAGGATGCTGAATATGTGAGAGTGGAGGAATTTGATTGTTCGATAATCGAGCCGATGGTTGCCCTGCCGCATCTGCCAGGTAATGGCGTCCCCATCAGCGAATGCGCCGGCAAAACGATGGACCAGGCCTATATCGGAAGCTGCACGAATGGGCGAATCGAGGACCTGCGAATTGCCGCGAAAATCCTTAAAGGAAAGCAGGCCGCCATCCGAACGATAGTCGTGCCGGCCACGCCGACTATCTGGAAGCAGGCGAATGACGAAGGCCTGTTCGATATCTTCTATGAGGCCGGATGTGTAATAGCAGCGCCGACCTGTGGGGCGTGCCTCGGCGGATTTATGGGTGTATTAGCCGCCGGCGAGAAGTGCGTGAGCACAACCAACAGAAACTTTATAGGCAGAATGGGGCATCCGGAAAGCCAGGTTTTCTTGGCCAGCCCGGCCACCGCGGCAGCAAGCGCGATAGAAGGGAAGTTAGAAGACCCAAGAAAATATTTGTAGCAGTTTAAGTTATGGATGAAGTTAAAAAACCATCAATGCAAAGTGCTATTCTAATAACGCTGGCAGCATTGCTCGATCTGTTAGCTTCATTTATGATGGCTGCCAGTAATACTAAATCTGAACTCCTGATGACTTTTGTGTTGTGTGAAATAATTATGATAGCTTGTGCAGTTGCTGCTTGGGTCAATTATTTTAAGAGATATGTAAATTTTGCAATCGAACAAAAATTGAGAGAGAATAACAAGAAATCAGAAGATTAATAGAGGTTCATTATGGGAAGGGCGCATGTATATAAAAGAGACCATACAAATACCGATGAGATAATACCGGCCAGGTACTTAAATACCGATGATGAAGCTGAGCTGGCGAAGCACTGTCTTGAGGATTTGGACAAAGACTTTGTTAGTAAGGTCAGGCCAGGGGACATAATCGTTGCCGGTGAGGACTTTGGCTGCGGCTCATCCAGAGAGCACGCGGTCTGGGCCATTCGTGGTGCGGGCGTGCAGGCTGTCATCGCCAAGTCCTTTGCCCGAATATTCTATCGCAACGCCATCAATAACGGATTCTATGTAATCGAATCACCTGATGGACTGGAAAAAATCAACGACGGCGATGAGCTGGAAATCGATTACAAGGCAGGCGTGATTAAAAACATAACAGCCGGTATCGATATCAAGTTTAATCCGCTGCCGGACTTTGCACTTGAAATTATCAATAACGGTGGCTTATTAGAGCATATAACGAAACAGCAGAAATAATAATCTTTTCTGTATTTACAAGATGAAGGGTGATTTTATGAACAGGCGTGATTTTTTGAAGGCCGTCGGATTGGGTGCGGCGGCGATGGCGCTGCCGGGATGCGCGAGTGCGGGACAGGCAACAGGAGAAGCGGCTAAGCGAAAACCGAATTTTGTTTTCATTCTCATCGACGATATGGGCTGGATGGATGCCGGCTGTTACGGGAGCAAATACTACGAGACCCCAAACATCGACAAACTCGCTAAAGAAGGTATACTCTTTACCGATGCCTACGCAGCCAATCCGCTTTGCTCACCCACACGTGCCAGCATACTTACGGGTAAATACCCAGCTCGCCTGAAAATTACTACCCCCGCCGGTCACTTACCGAAACTCCCAGCCGAGAGGCCCCTACTTGCCAAACAGGGGCCGCTGTGGCAAAGAATTATTACGCCTGTCAGCCGTCGTTACCTGCCTCTGCAAGAGTACACGATTGCGGAGGCCCTGAAAGAAGCGGGTTATAAAACCGGATTTATCGGTAAATGGCACCTTGGCAAGGATTCGATGTACTGGCCGGACAACCAAGGCTTTGATGTTAATGTTGGTGGAGCAGGTAATCCGGGGCCTCCGAGCTATCACAGCCCCTACCGACTAAATAATCTCAAGGACGGGCCAAAAGGTGAATACATTACCGACCGGCTCACGGACGAGGCTGTTAAATACATCGAATCCAACCGGAAGAATCCGTTTTTATTATTCCTCTGGCATTTCGGGGTACACGGGCCCTGGGGACATAAAGAAGAGGTCACCAAACGTTACGCAAATAAAAAAGACCCCCGCGGCAAACAGAACAATCCCATCATGGCTTCGATGCTGAAGAGTATCGACGAAAGCGTCGGCCGTGTGATGGACAAACTCGATGAATTGAAACTTAACGAGAACACAATTGTAATATTCTTCTCGGATAACGGAGGCAATACCCACAGTCGCATCGGGCCGGATGAACTGGCTCCGACCAACAACTATCCCCTTCGCGGCGGAAAGGCAACCATTTATGAAGGCGGAACGCGTGAACCGCTGATTGTCCGCTGGCCGGGCGTCGTAAAGCGAGGTTCACGATGCTCTGAAGTTGTCAGCAGCGTCGATTTCTATCCAACAATACTGGAAATGAGCGGCGTAAAACCAAAACCAGAACAGAAACTCGACGGCGAAAGCATCGTGCCGTTACTAAAACAGTCGGGCAAACTGAAACGCAAAGCCATCTTCTGTCATTTCCCGCACAATACGCCGGCTACCGGCAATATTGCAGGCACATACGTACGCAGCGGCGATTGGAAACTGATTCGCTTTTATTACAAGGGAAAAGGTGGAAAACATCGCTATGAATTGTACAATCTGGACGAAGATATCAGCGAGACAAATAATTTGGCAGTTAAGTATCCACAAAAAGTAAAACAACTTGATGAGCTCATTGAGGGGCATTTGAAAAAAACAGGGGCGTTAGTACCCATACCAAATCCAAGGTATGACCCAAATGCCAAGCCGACCGAAAAACAACCACGAACCAATAGAAAACAAAGACCACAAAGGAGAAATACCAGGTAATATAGCGAGGATACAGCAAAACTACAAAAGCAACTATCTGAAAGAAAATGATTATGGCCGATAAGAACAAACTGACCAGGCGTGATTTTTTGAGGGCCATCGGATTTGGTGCGGCGGCGATGGCTCTACCGGGATGCGCAAGTGCGGGGCAGCAAGCGACAAAATCAGGCAAGCGGAAAAGAGGACCGAATTTTGTTTTCTTTCTAATTGACGATTTGGGCTGGATGGACGTCGGCTGTTATGGGAGCAGTTTCTATGAGACGCCGAACATAAACCGGCTGGCCGGTAAAGGTATGCGCTTTACCGATGCTTACGCGGCGTGTCCGGTCTGCTCGCCGACGCGTGCGAGCATAATGACCGGCAAGTATCCGGCAAGGCTGGGTATAACCCAATGGATTGGAGGCAGCAACAAACCGACCGAGTACCAGCACTATATGGCCCTGGAGGAGGTGACGATAGCGGAGGCATTGAAAGAAGCCGGCTATGCGACGGGCTTTGTAGGCAAATGGCACTTAGGTAATAAACCTTATTATCCTGAGCATCAGGGCTTCGATATCAATATAGGCGGCGATTCTTCCGGTGCGCCGCCGACATACTTCTATCCCTACAAAAGGCGTAACCGGGCTTTGGAGACTTTGCCGGCCGGCGGTGAGGAAGGTGAGTATCTAACGGACCGGCTGACCGATGAGTCGCTGAAGTTTCTGGAAGCGAACAAGGACAGGCCTTTTCTTCTTTATCTTTCGCACTATGCGGTGCATACTCCCATAGAGTCGAAGCAGGAGTTGATAGCGAAGTATAAGGAAAAAGCAGAGAAGCTGCCCGGCACAGATGGGCCAAAGTTTGTGCCGGTGTACGGCAGGTACAAAACCAGGCAGGTGCAGGACCATCCGGTTTTTGCGGGGATGGTGCAAAGCGTGGATGAAAGCGTCGGCCGAGTTATGGCCAAACTGGAAGAATTAGGCGTGGCGGACAACACGGTTGTTATATTTATGTCCGACAACGGTGGGCTTTCGACCGTGCCGCGGGAGGCGCCGACGAGCAATCTGCCGCTTCGGGCTGGTAAAGGGTGGCTTTACGAAGGCGGGATCCGCGAGCCGATGATAATCAAGTGGCCCGGCGTGGTTAAAGAGGGGAGTGTATGCAGCGAGCCGGTGATAAGCACGGATTTCTACCCCACTATGTTAGAGATGGCGGGACTGCGGCTAAAGACCAGGCAACACGTTGACGGTGTAAGCCTCGTGTCACTGCTTAAGGGCAAGGGCAAGCTGAGTCGCAAGGCAATTTACTGGCATTACCCGCACTACCACGGCAGCGGTAACAGGCCGAGCGGAGCCATACGGGCGGGCGATTATAAACTCGTCGAGTGGTATGAGGACAATCGCGTTGAACTGTATAATCTTAAAAATGATATTGGTGAAAAACACGACCTCGCAAAAAAAATGCTGGAAAAGACGGACCAGCTTCGGTCGATGCTGCACAGGTGGCGAAGGCAAATGAAGGCCAGAATGCCGGCGTCAGGTCCACGGGAAGATTTCGAGATGTGGCAGGATGTCCGGCAAAAACAACAGGCGAATAAATAATAATTTCGTTACGACAAGGAGAAACAGAAGTGTATAAGATTGCTGTGATACCCGGTGACGGGACGGGGCCGGAAGTAACGGCCGAAGCGCTAAAGGTGTTAAAAGCCGCTGCGGACACGTTCAATTTCAAAGTGGATTTGACCGAATTCGATTTTGGCGGTGAAAGATACAAAAGAACGGGCGAGACCCTCCCCGACAGCGCCATCGAAGAGCTTCGCAAATTCGATACAATCCTGTTAGGCGCAATCGGCCATCCCGAAGTGGCGCCGGGGATTCTTGAAAAGGGGATACTCTTAAAGGCCCGCTTTGGATTAGACCAATATATAAATTTACGGCCGGTCAAGCTCTACCCGGGAGTGGAAACTCCCTTAAAGGACAAAGGGCCGGGCGATATAGACTTCGTTGTCATTCGAGAAAATACCGGCGACCTCTACACGGGCACCGGCGGATTTACAATGAAAGGAACACCCAACGAAGTGGCTGTTCAGTCCGCTGTCTATAACCGCTTTCAGGTCGACCGCTGTTTGAAATACGCATTCGAATACGCGCGCAAGTACGGCAAAAAGGCACGCGGCAAGGGAGATAAAAACACGTTGGCTCTCTGCGGAAAGACCAACGTGCTAACGTATATCTACGACTTGTGGGAACGCGCCTTTCACGAAATGGGCGAAGCGGAATATCCCGATATCGAAAGGCAATACTATCACGTTGATGCTACGTGTATGTGGATGGTCAAAAATCCCGAATGGTTCGACGTCATCGTGACTGGCAATATGTTCGGCGACATCATCACCGACCTCGGGGCGATGGTTCAGGGCGGTATGGGCATCGCGGCAGGCGGAAATATCAATCCGGAAGGCGTTAGTATGTTCGAGCCGATAGGCGGAAGCGCACCGAAATATACGGGCAAAGGCGTTATAAATCCCTTAGCGGCTATTTGCGCAGCCCAAATGATGCTTGAGACTCTCGGTGAAGAAAAGGCGGCAGAGGTAGTGGAAAAAGCTGTAATGTTTGTAACGGCCAACAGGATAAAATCACTTCAGGCCGGGCGAATGGGTTACTCGACCAGCGAAGTTGGCGACCTCGTTGTTGAAAAAGTCGCGGGATAAAAAATACTTAACCACGGATTGTAAGAATTGATGTGGATTAGCACAGACACCGTCCCGAGCATTGTCGAGGGTTCTATTATTCTTAACAGATTTTTCTTGCGATTTTTCATCAACATTTGGGGTCTGGGAATCGCCTTATTATTTCGCGCGGGTTATTGTTTAGGTGCGGTGGGAGAGGAGATTGTATAACTGCTATTTTGATTGAAAAGCCCGTCTCTTCAGGCTTTGTCCCAGCCTTTGACCTTTTCACGTAACTGAGTGACAACATCGTCTTTGTCTTCGTAGACAACGTAAAGGCGAAACATTTGAAAAAAGTAATTTGCATATTTGACAACAAGACTGTGTTCAATATCCATCAGAGAGGTTGGTTCCTCGTCATCACCAACGAATATCTTTATATCCTCTTCTTCCTCTTCAGATGCCTTCTCTTTGATTTGATCAGGTTTCATCTGGGCCGCCTGACCAAACGTTGGTCCTTTGTGGTGTTTCACAATTGTAGATTTTGGCTCGCAAAGTAAAAACTGTTGAAGGGGAATTTGAAATTCATCCGCAAGGTCTCTTAGCTTTGCCTTGCAGTTCTGAATAAACGTTTTGCCAGCATGGTACTGACTCTCTGTTTCTTCGCAAACCGGCACTTTCTTCAGCAGTGCCGGAGGCCTTCGGCTTTGTATAGACTTTGCCAGCGCACGGACGACGCTGTCTTCATCATCAACAGCCCTTTGGATAATGTTATCTACAAAGGCATCCGTAAACATACGCAGGTCTCCCGACGTAACTAAATTCTTGACTGCCTCCCCGTCAGTTGGGACCCCATAATGTTCACCGTCTCGGTCCCTCAGACGTCTCAACAACTGCCGACAAGCCTCCTCCATACCGTAGATTGTCTTATGATAATAAACCGTGCGCTGCATGAAGAACCGAGCAAGGAGGAAATGCTCCACTGCAGGAAGCGCCTTATCCGAAAAACCAACCACTTTCTGTGGGCTTACTTTCAGGTTGTTGAGTAGATAATTGATATCGATGTGTCCATAGGGAACACCTGTAGCATAGGAATCTCGAAGCAAGTAGTCCCACCTGTCTATATCGAAACTGCTGTGAATAAGTTTGCTCAACTGGGCATCTGCCGCTTTAGATCGCGTAAAGATATCGGCCACTGCTTTGGCACGCTCTTCACCACCGATGGCTTTCACCAAATCATCCTGACCAGTAGCGATGAGCGAGCCGACTTCTTCATGTTCCGGATACTTGCTTTTTCTTGCGTCTATTTCTTTTACAGTTGGTTCCACTCCTTCGACTTCTTTTTCAATCAGTCTAACGTCATCAAGCTTCTCCATTAAATGCGAATATGGATAATGGCCAATATCGTGCAGTAGTGCGGCAAGCCTCAAATTTTCTTCAACGTCCTGTCCAAAATTGATTCTATTTTCCTCAGCTGCTCGAATAATCCTTATCATTGTACCCAAAGCGCCGATACTGTGAGCAAACCTGGTATGTGTGGCAGTTGGATATACCAACTGGGCCATCGCCAACTGTTTAAGTTGGCGCAGGCGTTGAAAGGATGGAGTGTCGATGACTTGAACTTCGCGGTTTGTCAGGGGGATATTACCGTGAATCGAATCGACAATATGTTTAGCAGAGTCATCATGCTGCGAGGAGACCATAATCTATAAGCTCCCTCAGCGCATCTTGAACTTCCTCCTCACTGAAATTCTTCTTAAAACGCTCCAATGTCTCGGCAATCTCTCTCGCATCATTTTGACGGACCTGTCTTCGATTAACCAGAAAGTGGACCGACGCCAATAGCTCAAGTTTTTGCCTGATATGTGCTCTTTCACCTTTTGGGATGAGATTTTGCAATTTTTTAAGTCGCTCTGACGAATCGTCGTCCAATTTCCACCCTTCTGAATCATCAATGCCTTGGTTGCGTTCATAGCCAATGGCATACTCGTCTCGAGTCAGTGAGGGACTATACGGGCCATGAAGATACCAATGATAGTAGTATCCCAGGTTGACTCCCTTTGCTTGCGCAAGATAAACGGCTTTTTGTAGTATTAAACGGTCCTCAAAGGTGTCAATTCGAAAAGGCAGTTTTAATCCATCGACGGTCAATTTAAGTCCAATCTGCTGCCGATCCATAATAACACTCCCAAAATAAAGATTAAGCCAAGATTTGAAGCTTTTTTTTGATAATACATATTTTTTATCGACCAATCAATGCTATTTATATTATTTTTTACAAATATTGCTGAAAGTTCTTGGGCGCAATGGCATAACAAAGACCAGTAGCCCTTTTAAGCTCTAATCCTCCATATTCGAACAACACGCTACACAAAGTTTGCTAATCCGTCGGCGTCCAAAATCCGGACGGTTCGATACAGTAATAGATCACGGCAAGGGCCTATTTAGTACGAGACGGGTGTGGATTAGTGGTTATTCCGGAGGGGGAAATTGAGGTCTTCAAAGTTCTTATGATACTTTCGGGCGGCTTTGTTTCGCAGGGGGCGGACAGGCTCCGGCCTGCGGGGACAAGGGAAGTTTAATACTGCGAACTCCTTGTGATGGATAGTCGTTAGTCGTTTGTATATAGTATTTAGTGAGGGAAATTGAGTACGGCAAATTCCTTGTGATGAATTCATGAATCGTGAAGTATGGATGAGAAGGGGGGAGGGAAGAGGGATTAGGCAATGGCCTCCCGCCTTCGTTGAGGTTCGGCCGTTTTTTTTAAGAAAAAAGTCGGATTTTTATTGTATATTTCGCCAGAGTCTGGTATAATGCAAAACGCCATAGAGATGGCAGATTAGCGGAGAACCGCACGTCTTAGTATCAGCAGATACACGCAAAAATAAGTTCAAATTCAAAGGAAACTACGAACTATGAACAATGAACTACTCACAAGCATCGAAAATCCAACTTTAGCTCA
>Ga0114922_10004079_pt1 | contig 13570 bp, 7 predicted proteins | sample AartaG_FD_100975 | JGI IMG/M metagenome (GOLD analysis project Ga0114922, IMG submission 100975) | Deep subsurface microbial communities from Aarhus Bay to uncover new lineages of life (NeLLi) - Aarhus_00045 metaG | ecosystem: Environmental > Aquatic > Marine > Oceanic > Sediment | place: Aarhus...
ACCACGCAGGATAAGCTGCCGGGTCGGAAAGGTCGGCGTGCGAGTCAATATCCCAAAGCTGTGGTATATGCCAGGTGTTCCAGATGTAGCCGGCAAGCCTGTACGTAGCCGGGTCGTTGACGTCGACTGATTTATAGTCCGCCCGTTCGAGCCCCGTCTGTCCCGACTGATATGTCTGTGGGTTATCATTTGGCGGAACAATCGTTTCAAGCCCTGATTTGTGTTCCCGCAAGGCGAGGTCCCTCCAATACAGATATTCGGTATTGTCGATGGTTTTGTATGATTTAAGTTTGTTTTTCCAGTCCGCCGGCCTGCCGGGCAGGTTCACCAGGATGCCGTCAAATTCGTATCTTTGCTGCAATTCAACGAGGGCGTTGGCAAAGGTTTCAGAATCGAACCAGATTTCCGAAGGACGGTAGTCGCAGTGTAAGAAATAGTGTCCGAGTGCAAGCTGGCACATCACCGGAACTCGGTCCGGCTTTCTATGATTCATTGCCGCTAATACGCGCTGTTTTGAATTCATACTTTTTTCTCTCTTCAAATAACGCTAACTTTTGTTGAGCAGTACCTTCATTTCTTCGGTGAATAATGTAGCCATTGAGGCTTATTATACACGGTGACCGTAGTCAAATACAGGTTTGGCTGAAAAGTTAATCTTTGCATTAGCCAAACAGATTTACTAATATAGTGTGGTTGTTAGGTTTAGGGTACATAGTTTCTGTCGAATAAGGCTAAACCCCGTTAGAAATTCCAAGGCGGGTAAGAATACCCCCCAAAAAGCGAAGATTTCTAACGGGGGTAAAAGGAGGAAAAAATTATTATTATGAAACGAAACAAACTACTTTTATCAATTTGTTTGCTGGGCATTCTTGCAGTATCCACAACGGATACCCTTTCTGCTCAATCCCGGACGCCGGCAGCAAAGGTCGTATTAGCTAATGATATTGTTCGTTTCGAGTTTGAAGCTGAACGTATGGGAGTTGCTGCTATGGTGGACCTGGCTGAAAAGGTAAATCACATTCAAACGATTGATGGAAAACATACGCTCTGGGAGCTTACCTTTTGCCAGGGTAATCAGAAACGAAGCCTGTCGAGTACGCAAGTGCCCTGCGGTTCTTATGATATGAAAGAACTTTCTGATGGGCTCAAGCGAGCAACTTTTGAATGGCCTAATGTGGACCTGGATAAAGAGAAACGGGTTGTCAGCGTACGGGTAACAGTCGACCTGCCTCGAAACTCCGGTATAGCCGAATGGCGAATATGGGTCGACAACGACTCCAATATATGGGGTCTTTATGAAGTTGACTTCCCGAAATGCAGCGGATATTTGAAATCGGGGGAATATGACATTGCCGTACCCAGACGTAACTTTGGCAAGCTATTTAAAAAATGTAATAAAAGAATGTCGTACAAATATCCTCATGGCGGGTCAATGCCGATGCAGTTTATGTGCGCAATGAAGCGCACAGCGTCCCAAAGCGGAGGAACGAATGCGGTCTATATGGCCGCCCACGACCCAAGGGCTTGGGACAAAAGTTTTACCATAGAGCCCGGCAAAGAGTTTTATATAAGAACAAACGTTGAAAATATGGCGGTCCCCGGCTCTGACCATAGGGACCCATTCCCGGTAATGATGGGAGTGTACCGTGGAAGCTGGATGCAGGGTGCCAAGACTTACCGTAAATTCGCCGTTACTGCTCCCTGGACATCCGAGGGGAAAGTTTCGCAGCGCATGAGTATGCCGAAGGCACTCAAGGACATCGGATTATGGATGCTGGTAGGCAACTATATCGGCCCGGAAAAAGGAACTCTGGAAGAAAAGAACAAGCCACTGATTGATGCACAGAAGTATTTTGAAGTCCCCACCGCCGCCCACTGGTATAATTGGCACGCCATCCCGTTTGATACTCACTACCCACACTATTTCCCGACCAAGCCCGGTATCTCAGAGCAGGTACGCGACCTGGTGTCAAAAGGTCTTGTCATTATGCCTTATATCAACGGCAGGATTATTGATGTTTCTAACGATGACTTTGATGAATATTTGCCTTATTGTGCCAAAAACCGGATGGGAAAGCATTATGTAGAAACTTACGGAAACAAGGTAATGCAGGCCCCTATGTGCTGCTATACGGAATTCTGGCAGGATAAAGTTACAAAGATTGTTGAGCGTCTGGCAAAAGAGGTCGGTGTTAATGCCGTTTATATCGACCAAATAGCTGCCGCAAGCCCTGTCCTTTGTTTTGACAAATCACATGGCCATCCGCTCGGCGGCGGCTGCTGGTGGGTGGATGGTTATCGAAAGATGCTAAAGAAGGTTCAGAAGATTGCTCACAGTAACGGCAGAAACATGATTATAACCACAGAATGCGCTGCAGAACCCTTTATGGATGGTATTGATGCTTTCCTTATATGGATAAAGCCGGATGAGCGTTCCATCCCCATGATAACAGCGGTATATTCAGGCTACAGCATTTATTTTGGCAGCCCGGCATGGTTTCAGCACGGCGACCGAGCCTGGATTATGGCACAAGGGCGGGCCTTCCTCTGGGGAAGCCAGAACGGATGGATGGGCCTGGAGTTATTCAAACCGGAACATGCCAGGAAAGCCGCCTACCTCAAGAAGATTGGAAAGTACCGAGTTGCCGCCAAAAAATTCCTTACTTTTGGAGAACTGGTTGAGCTTATAGAGCCGACAAACAACGTTAAGACCATCACAGAAACCTGGCCTGACCACGGGAATCATCCCCGAACCGCTACCCTTCCCAGTATACAAGGAGCTATCTGGAAGGCCGAAGACGGAACGCTGGGTATCTTCATCGCGAACTATCTTGAGAAAAATAATACTATAGAATTTGAGATTGACCCGGCCAGGTATGGCTTAAACGCTGCTTCTTTCGGTTATACTGTCACTGGGGTCCAGCCTGAAGGAAATCATATCGAAGAAGAAGCTCGGCAAGGAGTTCTCAACCGAAGCGAAGAATTGGGTCCCTGGGAAATACGCATCCTCGAAATTCGAGCTGCTTGGCCCAAATACACTGTGACTTCCGACTATACAGCCCGAAAAGTCGAAGGCTGGAAGGTTCTCGTCAACACCGAGCTATTATCCGAGTAGGGGCAGGCCTTTGTGCCTGCCCAGGGCGACCACACGGGGTCGCCCCTACGTGCGAGAAGATTATTCTTGAACGCAAACAATATAACAGTAGAATTGTGCTGAATTTATTGTCAATCTCAGTTTCTTAACTTGTGGGACGGCCATCCTGGCCGTGATTCACGCGCTGGAATCACGTGATACATTTGTGTTAGTGAAACATAGAATATTGAAAGGTAACAAATGGGTTTTCAAACTCTGGATTGGATTGCGATATGTATGTATTTTGGCCTTCTTCTGGTTGTCGCCTGGTGGGTAATCCTTAGGCGGAGGGACACTGCCGACGATTATTTTCTTGCCGGCAGAAATCTGGGATGGTGGGTAGTCGGCGCCTCCATTTTTGCGTCTAACATTGGTTCCGAGCACTTAGTCGGACTTGCAGGCTCCGGCTGTACTGACGGAGTGGCAATGGCCCATTACGAGCTTCATGCCTGGTGTCTGCTGGTTCTGGCGTGGGTGTTCGTTCCTTTCTACGCTCGAAGCCGCGTGTTCACGATGCCGGAATTTCTTGAGCGTCGATTCTCTGAAACCAGCCGGTGGGTGCTCTCGGTCATTTCCTTAGTTGGGTACGTCCTCACGAAGATAGCTGTCGGTGTCTTCGCCGGAGGTGTTGTCTTTCGGACCCTTCTTCCGGAGTTACATCTCGATTTGGGATTTGTGGTGATGGACAGTTTCTGGATTGGCTCGTTTCTTGTTATCATCCTTACGGGGATTTATACGGTCCTGGGCGGTTTGCGGGCGGTTGTTTATACGGACGCGGTCCAGACTGTTGTACTTGTGTTTGGCTCGTTGGTGGTGACGATATTCGGTCTCAAAGCATTAGGCGGCTGGGGCCAGTTGAGAGAAGTTTGTGGTTCGGACATGTTTAATTTGTGGAAGCCGTTGATTCCCCAGGGCGTGGAAGGGACATGGGCCCCTGTTTTGGTAAAAAACGCCAACGATGAAGTTATCCGGCAGGCGTGGTACTTCAACGGGAACTACCCCTGGCTTGGTATGCTGTTCTGTGCTCCCATCATCGGTCTGTGGTATTGGTGCACGGACCAGTATATCGTTCAGCGTGCCCTTGGAGCGCCGAACGAGCGTGAAGCTCGGCGAGGCAGTATATGGGCGGCCTTTCTGAAGCTGCTTCCGGTGTTCATATTCATTATTCCCGGTATGATATGTTTCGCATTGGCCAAGAGCGGCAGGATGACGGAACTTCGGGAAGCTTTGTATACTGCCGGTGCGCTTGACAATGAAAAAAGCCAGGCGGCTTTCCCGTTGCTGGTTAAGCACGTGCTTCCGGCGGGCGTTCGAGGTCTTGTTGTGGCCGGGTTGTTGGCCGCCCTGATGAGCTCGCTATCGAGCGTGTTCAATGCTTCCTCGGCCTTGTTCACGATGGACTTATACTCGAAGTTCAGGCCCGGTGCATCCCAGCACAAACTGGTCTGGATGGGTCGTATCGCTACCACTGTTATGGTCATTATTGGTCTGCTTTGGGTGCCTGTGATACAGGGAGCACGGGGCCTGTACCACTACCTGCAGGCTGTGCAGGGATACCTGGCGCCGCCTATCTTTGTGGTCTTCTTCCTGGGTATATTCAGCAAACGGCTGAACAGTAAGGGATGTTTGTCCGCCCTGATTATCGGCTTTCTGTTGGGTGTCTTTCGTCTGGCTGTCGATACTCCTGTCAAGCTGATTGAAGGATTCCAGTACCAGGAGGGAACATTGCTCTGGATAGTCAGCAACATCTACTTCCAGTACTACAGCCTTTTCATCTTCATTGTTTGCGTGATTGTAATGATAGCAGTTAGTTTATGGACGTCTGCGCCGTCCTACGAACGGATTAGCGGCCTGACATACGGCACTCTGAATGATGAGCATCGCCGTCTGTCACGAGGTAGTTGGGACTGGCGCGACGTTGCAGCCTCGGCAGCAGTGCTGGCCGTGATTCTTGCTGCATTTTTGTACTTCAGAGGATAAAATCTAAAAAAAGGCAGGGGCCAGTGGCACGGCCATCCCCTCGACTTCGCTCGGGACAGGCTTGGCCGTGTTTTCACGGGCTGGAAGCCCGTGCCACAACCGACTGTACAAATGTCAGACGTCAGACGTCAGAATTTTGTCTTCTGCCCTTTCGTTTGGTATGGGGTCTTAAACGATGGCTTATACGATTGGATTGGATTACGGGACTAATTCTGTTAGGGCTTTGATAGTTGACGTTGCTGACGGCAATGAGTTGGCTGAAGCAATCTACGAATACGAAACCGGCGAAGCTGGTATCATTCTTGATTCGGCTGACCACAATCTGGCAAGACAGAATCCGGCTGATTACCTGAAAGGTGCCGAAGCTGTCATCAAAGCGGCGGTTACTAAAGCCAGGAAGGCTGATAAAGATTTTGATGTCAGCGATATTATAGGTATCGGTATTGACACAACCGGCTCAACGCCAATTCCAGTCGATGAGAATGGTACACCTTTGAGTATGTTAGATGAATTCAAAGGTAATCCCAACGCCTGTGCCTGGTTGTGGAAGGACCACACCGGCCACGCTGAAGCCGCCGAGATTACCGAACTGGCTCAAAAGGAACACCCCGAATACCTTGCCAGGTGCGGCGGGACATATTCATCCGAATGGTTTTTCAGCAAACTTCTTCACTGCTTGCGAACCGACCCTGACGTTTTCGACGCTGCCTATAGCTGGGTTGAATGCGCAGATTATATCCCCGCAGTTTTGACCGGCAGACAGAAGCCGGATAATATGAAGCGAAATCGATGTGCTGCCGGTCACAAAGCTCTGTTTAATGACCAGTGGGGAGGCTTACCCGCTAAAGATTTTCTGTCCAGGCTCGACCCAAAACTTGGTGAACTTCGCGACCGGCTTTACGAAAAAACCTACACAATCCAGACGCCGGCAGGAAAGCTCGCACAGCAGTGGGCTGATATTCTCGGACTGCCCGCCGGTATTCCGGTAGCAGTAGGGGCCTTTGATGCCCACTTAGGTGCCGTCGGCTCCGGTATTGCCACCGGTAAATTAGTTAAAATAATCGGCACAAGCACCTGTGATATGCTTGTGGCCAAATCTGACCATAAGTTGGCCGACATACCAGGGATATGTGGCATAGTTGACGGTTCTATTCTGCCGGGTTTCTTCGGCCTGGAGGCCGGCCAATCAGCGGTCGGCGATATATTTAACTGGTTTGTCAATTACATTCAGCCGGGAGGCGAATCGGCGGGCTCTCATGAGGCCCTTACCGAAAAAGCAGCAAAGTTGAAGCCGGGTCAGTCCGGCTTATTAGCTCTCGACTGGAACAACGGCAATAGAACAATACTTGTTGACCAAAGACTGACCGGACTGCTGATAGGCCAGACGCTGCACACAAAGCCGGAAGAGATTTACCTCGCATTGATTGAGGCAACCGCCTTTGGGGCCCTTACCATTATCAATCGGTTTGAGGAATATGACGTTAAGGTAACAGAGGTGATAAATTGCGGTGGTATCGCTGAAAAGAACCCTTTGCTTATGCAAATTTACGCTGATGTAACGGCTAAGGAGATGAAGATATCCCGCTCTGCCCAGAGTTGTGCCCTGGGAGCGTGTATTGCTGGTGCGGTTGTAGCAGGTCGGGATTCCGGTGGCTATGACAATTTCGCTGATGCCCAGGCCGCTATGTGCGGCATAAAAGACGTTACTTACAAACCAATCCGGGAAAACCAAAAGATTTATCAGCAGCTATATACCCTTTACAAGCAGTTACATGATGCCTTTGGTCTGCAGGACTGGTCAGGCAAATTGGCCAATATTATGAAAGACCTTCTGAACATCAAAGACAGCGTCAAGCCTTAAAGGCGATGTTATGTATGAAGAATTGAAAAAAGCCGTCTGTGTGTCAAATATTGAACTGCACAAGCAAAAGCTCGTCATCTACAGTTGGGGCAATGTCAGCGGAATTGACCGCTCCGCAGGGATCGTGGCCATCAAGCCCAGCGGTCTCGCATACGATGAGCTTACCGCTGACAAAATAGTATTGGTCGATTTAGACGGAAATATTGTCGAAGGGCAGGGTGACCAGGCCGAAGGTCTGGACAGGATCAAACCCACCTTCGGTGGGCTGCACAGGATCCCACCCGCCGCTGGCGGGCTCAAACCTTCGTCGGATACGCCGACCCATCTTGAGCTTTACAGAAATTTCAAAGCCATTGGAGGTATATGCCACACACATTCGCCTGTCGCAACTATGTGGGCGCAGAGCTGTCGGGAAATTCCCTGCTTCGGCACTACCCACGCCGACTATTTTTATGGCTCGATACCTGTTACTAAAGTAATGACGAAAAATGAGATACAAAACAATTACGAACTGAACACAGGCAAAGCCATTGTCAGGCGATTTGCAAACATAGACCCGATGGAAATACCCGCAGTTCTGGTAGCTAATCACGGTTCATTCACGTGGGGCAAGAGCGCAGCTGTTGCTGTCGAAGCTGCGGTTGTGCTGGAGCAGGTGGCAGCAATAGCTCTGGGTACTGTAACGATAAATCCCGGGCAGGGCCCAATAGCCGAGGCCCTGCTGGACAAGCACTATTTACGCAAACACGGCAAAGACGCTTATTACGGTCAACAGTCCGTAAGGACTCCCAAGGAGAAACCAAAAAAAGAATAACACTTTTTAACGCCGTCTAAAAAAGGAGAGACTCAAATGAGAAAAACCACGTTTGGAGTAATCGTTGGAAACCGGGGCTTCTTCCCCGATTTCCTGGCCAGGGAAGGACGAAAAAGCATACTTGATGTACTCAAGAAAAATGGCTTTAATGCAGTTACACTTCCAATGCAGGAAACGAAATACGGCGCGGTTGAGACTTTTGCCGACGCTAAGAAATGTGCCGCGCTTTTCGCAAAAAACGCTGAAAAGATTAACGGCATAATTGTAACGCTGCCCAATTTCGGTGACGAAAAGGCAGTGGCTGAGACAATAAAACGTTCCGGCCTTAACGTGCCAATCCTGATTCACGCTGAGCCGGATACACAGGGAAAAATGAGCGCATCAAACAGACGCGACTCTTTTTGCGGCAAGATTAGTGTTTGCAACAATCTCAGGCAGGCGGGTATTCCATACACGCTGACAAAATCACACACGGTCAAACTGCAATCCGCTGAATTCTCAAATGACTTAGACGATTTCACCTCTGTATGCAGAATCGTTAACGGTCTTAAGAACCCCAGGTTTGGCGCTATTGGCGCTCGACCCGCTGCCTTTAATACTGTTCGCTATAGTGAAAAAATCCTCGAACTTTCAGGTATTTCCGTGGAGACAATAGATTTATCTGAAATCCTTGGAAGGGTGGCACTGCTTGCCGATAACGATAGGGGAGTCAAACGAAAGTTAGATGCCATCAAGAAATATATTTCGACCAAATCAGTTCCAGCCGACAGCCTTTTAAAGATGGCCAAATTCGGTCTCGTGATAGATAAGTGGGTCAGGGATACGGAGCTTAACGGCACTGCCGTTCAGTGCTGGACGAGTCTGGAGGAATTCTTTGGAATAGTGCCCTGCACGCTTATGAGTATGATGAGCGAGACGCTGCTGCCCAGTGCCTGCGAGGTTGATATTACGGGCTTGTTAGCGATGTATATTCTACAGTTGGCCGGCGGTACGCCGAGCGCTATTCTGGACTGGAACAACAACTACGGTTCCGACCCCGACAAATGTGTCGTCTTTCACTGCAGCAATCTACCCAAGTCAATGTTCAAGACTTCAAAGATGCACTTCCAGGAGATCATTGCAGGAGCGATGGGAAAGGAAAACGCTTACGGCACCATCGACGGCAGGATAGCCGCCGGCAAAGCAACCTTCTGCAGAACCACTACTGACGATACCGCTGGTGTTATCAGCGCTTACGTGGGCGAAGGTCAATTCACAAATGATAAACTTGATACTTTTGGCGGTTACGGCGTGCTGAAGGTTCCTAACCTTCAGCGACTTTGCGAATACGTCTGCAAAATGGGTTTCGAGCATCACGTTGCGGTTAGCATGACGGAAAAAGCCGACCCTATTGCTGAAGCTCTGGATAACTATATGGGCTGGGAAGTCTATCGCCACGAATAGAATTCAAGGCTCTTTCGCAATTTTATTGGCGATGCTGCCACCCCGCAGGTGAATTACCCGGTCGGCATACTGCTGTGCCTGCACTCCATGGGTAGCTAAGATTATGGTCCCGCCACCTTTATGAAACTCAGATAGGTATCCGAGCACTGAAGTTGTATTATCGTCGTCGAGATTACCCGTAGGCTCATCGGCGAGGATAATCTTCGGATTGTTAAACAGTGCCCTGGCTGTGGCCGTTCGCTGTTTCTCGCCGGCACTGAGCTCGGCAGGTTTGTGATAATCTCTCCCTGCCAGGCCAAACCGTTCTATCAATTCAAGGGCCTTTGCTTTTTCACCTTTATTCGCTACTGTTCCGCTCGCAAGAAGGACATTATCCACGACATTTAGATACGGTACTAAGTGGAACATTTGAAAAACAAAGCCGATGTTCTCAGCCCTGAATTTCGCTCTGGCCTGTACACTCATAGCATAGAGGTTGTTATGTTCCACGGCGACTATTCCGCTGGTCGGGCGCAGCATCGCCGCGATAGTCATTAGTAAAGTTGTTTTTCCACAGCCACTGGGACCACAGATAACTATAAATTCACCTTTTTCGATTCTGAGATTGATATCATTGAGGGCTTTGACGTCGCCTCGTCGAGTTCGATATTTTTTCACAACATTTTCAAGGCAAATCATATCTATTCTTCCCTTAGCGTAACTGCCGGGTCAAGGGTTACTGCGTACGCTGCCGGAATGAAGCTGCAGATAGAAGCAAATACAGGCGCAGCAACAAGCGAGAAGGCGAGCAAAATATACTCCGGCCTAATCGCTTTGGCAGTTACCTTGAATATATCCGGGCCGAAGTTCAAGGCCAGAGCCGTTCCTACAAGGAAACCCAAAACCGCTCCAAGCAGCCCTGTTATTACCGATTTTCCCAGGAACAGCAGAGTAATTTGCCGCCAGCCGTACCCAAGCGCTCTCATTATGCCTATTTCCTGCTGTCTGTCCCGAACGTTTGTCATTGCCAGGGCCCCAATCCATGCCCCACATACTACGACAATAACCGGCATTAAAAACGCTAAGTATCCCTCCATAGCGGCCCTTTGTTTTTGACGAATTTCGGCAATGCCCTGTAACAGGATTACCTTTGCTTCCGGGAGCACCTGCTCAAGTTGAGTCTCAGCAAGAACGAGCATGTCTATTGCTACTTTATTCGACTCGATAATGCACAGGCACTCCAATGCTTTTATCTCATTAATTCTGCCTTCCAGATTGAGGATGCTTTGTATATCGTGAAGATGCCCGTATATGCGGATATCGTCACTGCTTCCGCTTATAGAAAGACACTTTGCTACAGTAAAAGTTTTGCCGAAGATATCAATTTCATCTCCCTGTTTAATCCCCAAGCGGCGGGCCGGTTCAAACCCTACGTAAACTGTCCCCGGCTTTACTGAAAAAGTCATCGGTTTTTGCTGCTGCTTATCCAGGGGCAGCACCTCCGGCAAGATGCCGGTCAAGATAACATTCATATCTCGCCACAACACCTTTTTCTGAAGAGTGGCGGTCAGATGGGTATAGCTGAAGCCTTCAAGCGAGGCAAAACGCCGAACATATTCCTCCGGCATTGTATGTTCTGAGAAGCCGACCGACCAAAATTCATCAATACTGGTTTCTTTGGGGATGATACGAAGGTTTTGCCCCATGTCTCGCATTACTCGTCGTGTCTCGCGTCTGTAGGCCCTGCCGGTTGTCACGAAAGCCACGAACAGAGCAATAGCAGTCAGTACGGCTAATAAGCCAAGCATAAAATTTGTCTTTCGGTGACGTATTTCTTTAAGAATAAGGCCTAATATTATCATATTGTCTCGTATCCACCTTTAGTCAGAAGTCAGAAATCAGATGTCAGATTATCTGTCCTCTGTTCTCGGCTGTTCAAAGTTTCAATTGGAATATATGCCACGGATGTCTGCAAGGCAAATCCGCATGTACAACCTGAGCTGGATTCAGGAATAAGAACCAGCCCACCGGCAGGGATGATGTTAATCCAGCAGCCTGGCCGCGTCACGCTATTTATCCGAAATGCGCCGCCGCCGGGTCCCAAATCGTACATCCAGGGATTGGCGCCTCGCCAGAACATACACTGTGCCGAAGCAGATACACCACCGCAGCCGTGCCCTCGCCGCTCAAATCTCCATCCCTGGACCTTTTCACCCGTTTTCAGATTATACGCATAGGGCCATGCGTAGATTGTATCATCGATGATTGTCGGATGACGGTTGTATTCGCCGTGGCCGCCATCCGTAGGAAGACCGCTGTCATGGCCTATGGTCCAGCAGTCTTCTCCCGAGCGGGCATCGAACGCGTAAAAATGATAACGAATAGAATTTCCGACCAGCTTCGAGCCGCTCAACAAGAGTATCTTTTTGGCATAGTTCAGATATACGGGCTCCTCGAAATTGCTGACATCAATCTTCTTTTTATACACAACCCGTCCGGTTTGCATATCCAGGGCAACCAGTTCATTCTCACCGCCGTCGAACAGCTGTTTAACCGGCATGCGGCCAACCATGTCGGCCAATGCCTTTGGGCTGTGAGTCTCGATAAAGTACATCCGTCCGCCGGCGACGGTAATGGTTGCGTTCACGACGAGACCGTCCCTATATTTCCAGAGAGTCTTTCCGTTGTTTTTATTCATAGCGAACAAGTAATCGCTCGTAACCAGTTTCATGTTTCTGTGCCACAGTGCAATGTCGGCCTCGTAGCTCGTCTCGGTATAAGAAGCACCTTTCCTGCAGCCACTTCCAAACAGAATATCGCCACTGTAGGCGGTGTATCCCCACAAGCGCGCGCCGTCCTTGATGAGCTGCGGCATTGTGTATGTGAGGCGGCGCCGGCCGGTTTGAACATCGAAACCGTGACACTTGTCCTCGGCTGCCACGTACAGGAACTTCTCATCAACGGCCATACTTCCACAGTCTAAGAATACGCCAAGCCGACGTGAATGTGGAATTTCCGTCTCCCATAGGATTGTCCCATTGTAGGCGTCCACTGCAAAGATGATACAGTCACCCGGAACGAAAATGCGGCCGTCCTTGAAAAGAGGCGACACATTGCGATGGTGACGGTCAATCATCTGCCTCGGTCCGGGCAGGCCGAACCACTGTATTGCCATCTTGCCCTTAATCAATGCGTCGTTGCTGCAAGCTGTATTACCAGGCTCGCCATACAGGTGCGTCCACTCACCCGCGCCTTCCAGTTTTCGGCGCCGCGCTAATCCCCAGATAATTTTGCCGTGTTTGGCTACCTTCCACCCGGGTATAAATACACGGCCCCATTTCTTTAGGCCACTTTCATTCTGTTTGTTGGCCGGAACGCCCAAAGCAATAACCCCACCATAGGGTCGAACGAGTTCAAAAACTTCCTCGCGCCAAGAGGGCAGTTTGCCAGTAAGCAATGCTTCGTCCGAGACTATCAGATTAGCGAAGTATTTGGTATAGGGCAGTTTCGCAACAGAGCCTTGGTGAATAACGACTTGGCCGTAAAGTCCCGCCTTATCGAGGGCTTTTCGAGCGGCGGCAACTTTATTTGCGTCCTTCTCTACTCCAATGATTTGTAAATCAGTTATTCGGGCCAGCTCGTATGCAAGCCTGCCTTCGCCGCTGTCCAGGACCAGGCAATAACCTTTTCGATGCTCCGTTTGCCTGACAATATGCCTGGCCGCCTCCGCATACAGCCTCGTTAGCTTATCCTGAGGATACGGTTTCGTATTTATTCGCGGACTTACGAGTCTGCTTTTACCTCGTACACCGTTTCTAAAGCAATGTATGTGTCCTTTATCCGTACTGACATACAAACTACCATTCATAACGCTCAGGCCGTGTGCTTGCCCCGAAACAGCCGCGCTCCAGCTCTCTTTGCCGTCCTTGGTGCTAAATGCCGCCACCTTATTCTCGCCCCCTGCAAAAACAACATCGCCTGCTAAAATCATCGAATACGGGTATTCGCACTCCACCGTCCACAGATAACAATCTCTTAATTTCGTCGAAAGTTCTCCAAGTTCGGCCTCGATATGACGTAGATTTTCCTGGAGCTGTTTTGCTTCCGGTGCCTCTTTGTTCACCTTGCCAAGTTGTTTCTTGATTGTTTCGTGCTGCTGCCTCAAGCTGTTTCTCCGTTTCGACAGTTCGAGATACCGGCTTCGATTGAATGCCGACAATTTTTTCTCAGATTGCATATACGCTATTGGCCCATTTACAAGCATCCGCAGGCCGCCGAAAGTTGCAATTCTGTCTTTCGTCTTCACATCGTCTGCATTAAGCTCTTTTGGGCCTCGGCCGGGCCCGGTCACCAGCACATC
>Ga0114922_10004080_pt1 | contig 13570 bp, 15 predicted proteins | sample AartaG_FD_100975 | JGI IMG/M metagenome (GOLD analysis project Ga0114922, IMG submission 100975) | Deep subsurface microbial communities from Aarhus Bay to uncover new lineages of life (NeLLi) - Aarhus_00045 metaG | ecosystem: Environmental > Aquatic > Marine > Oceanic > Sediment | place...
CCTCTCCGATGAGGAGCCTGGGGCGGCAGGTGTTAGGGCCCAGGAGAGTGAGGCAGAAGCTGCAGGGCCAGAAAGCGGAGTATCCGACGCTGCTTCGGAGACGGCGGAACCTGCTGCAGAGGAAAAAGCCGAGGAACCGGAGACGGCCCAATCTGTTGTAGAGGAGAAAGCCGAGGAACCGGAGACGGCCCAATCTGCTGCAGAGGAGAAAGCCGAGGAACCGGAGACGGCCCAATCTGCTGCAGAGGAGAAAGCCGAGGAACCGGAGACGGCCCAATCTGCTGCAGAGGAGAAAGCCGAGGAGCCGGAGACGGCCCAATCTGTTGCAGAGGAAAAAGCCGAGGAGCCGGAAGAGGCAGCATCGGATGAGGTACAGGCGGAGGAGAAAGATACCACGAAGGCCTCTGAACCCTCGGAAACAGCACCAGCCGAAGATAACGCGCCAGCTGGGGAAGAGGAGGATGGTGCATCTGATGATGGAGCTGAGGTAGGGGAGGCTGTTAAGGCAGATGACAAGCCGGAGGAGGAAGAAGCCGAGTCTACAGAAGATAAGAAGGATGAGTAGAGAACATCACTGCTCATTCCAGAAGGATGGAGGTATAACGTGGCAGTTAATGCTCAGTATGTGAAAGAGTTGAGGGAGAAAACCGGCGCTGGTATAATGGATTGCAAGAAAGCTCTCATGGAGAGTGGTGGCGATCTCGACCAGGCTGTTAAATACCTCAAGGAAAAGGGATTGGCAGACACCAAGAAGCGCAGTGGGCGTGAGGCCAAGGACGGTAAGATTGCCGAGGCCCATTCCGATGATGGGAATATTGTGCTCATGGTCGAAGTAAACTGTGAAACCGATTTTGTTTCACGCACAGATGAGTACGAACGTTTTACACAGGAAGTTGCACGGGCAATCCTGGAAGAGGGTATTGCGAGTATAGAGAAGCTTACTGAGGCTATTAAGGACCGGATCAAGGACGCAATTGCTTCCTTCGGTGAGAACATATTAATCAGGAAAGTCGTCTGCTTTGAGAAGTCTGACCCTGAGAAAAGTGTTTTCAACTCCTATATACACATGGGAGGCAAGGTCGGTGTTATCGTTGAATTCCTTCTCGATGGAGATGGGTTGGCAGAAGATGCTGAGGTGAAGGAGTTCGAGCGGAACGTTGCGCTTCAGATCGCATCGATGGCACCAGCCAGTGTAACGAGAGACGATTTTCCTGAGGAACTGCTCGAAGAGCAGCGCAGTATATTCATGACACAGGCCAGGGAGAGCGGGAAACCTGAGAATATACTGGATAAGATCGTAACGGGAAAGATGAATAAGTACTTTTCCGAGTCCTGTCTTCTTGAACAGAAGTATGTCAAGGACGGTGATCTCACTATAGAAAAATACCTGAAAAACGTGGAGCAGCATGCAGGTGGCGGGCATATTGAAATCAAACGTTTTGCCCGCTTCAAACTAGGAGAGGAATGAGTTGCCTGCCTATAAACGAATTCTCCTCAAACTGAGCGGCGAAGCCATGGGGGCTCAGGACGGCACCTTTCATCTGGAAACGGTAGAGCGAGTTGCCGAAGAAATCGGGAAGGTGTGCCGCCTCGGTGTGGAGATGGGGATCGTCATAGGGGGAGGTAATATCATCAGGGGCAGTGAACTGGAGCGGTTTGGTCTAGACCGTATTCAGTCCGACTCAATGGGCATGCTCGCTACGATTATCAACAGCATACTGCTCGGGCAGGTGCTCCTTTCGCAGGGGATCCCTTCGGTACTGCAATCAGCCCTTCCCATCGAAACTGTTGCAGAGAGCATCACTCTGAGCCGAACGGTAGCCTATCTTCGGGAAGGCAGGGTCGTGCTCTTCGCAGGCGGAACGGGCAGTCCCTACTTCACTACCGATACGGCAGCTGCACTGCGGGCCTGTGAGATTGGTGCCGATGCGCTGCTGAAGGCGACGAAGGTCGACGGTGTCTATGACCGTGACCCTGTCAAGCACAGAGACGCAACCTTTTATAGTACACTACGCTACGATGATCTTCTCGGGCAGCGGCTGATGGTGATGGACATGGCAGCCGTATCCATGTGCCGGGATCGAAAAATACCCATTGTCGTATTCAATATGAAAAGGGAAGACGAGCTTGTCATGATGGTACAGGGCAAGGGCAATGGGACATTAATCAAGGAGTAAGCCATGCATGAAGAGATCAAGAGCAAACTGAGAACACGGATGGACAGGACGATCGAGAGTCTCCAGGAAGAGTTCAAGAAGATCAGGTCAGGCCGTGCCAATGCGGGTCTTGTGGAAGGATTGGTCGTTGATTATTACGGAAGCAAGACTCCTCTAAAGCAACTGGCAAGTATATCCGTCCCCGAACCAAGACTGATTGTCATTCAGCCCTGGGATAAAGGTACACTTTCGGAAATCGAAAAGGCATTCCATACATCAGACCTTGGACTCAATCCCAATAACGATGGTAAGGTAATTCGTATCTCCATACCCGCACTCACCGAGGAGAGGAGAAAAGAACTCGTCAAGGTTGCAAAGGGAAAGGCTGAGGATGCACGGGTCGCTATCAGGAATATACGTCGCGACGGGAATGAAGAGGTCAAGACAGCGGAGAAGGAGGGTCATGTGAGTGAGGATGATTCGAAGAAAACCCTCGACAAGATACAGAAAATCACGGATGAGTATATAGAGAAGATCAACAAGCTTCTGGACGCAAAGGATGCGGAGATAATGGAAGTGTAAATGGTGGAACCCATTCCCGCTGTATCCCAGGGAGATACCAATCCGATTCCCCGACATATTGCCATCGTCATGGATGGCAACGGTAGATGGGCCCACGAGCGGGGTCTTCCAAGGACCGAAGGACACCGTGCAGGAGCTCGAAGGGTGAAGGAGATCGCCCGCACATGCATGGATATCGGAGTCCCATTCCTTACCATATACGCATTTTCCAAAGAGAACTGGAAACGCCCTCGGGCCGAGATCAACGCCATCATGAAGCTCACCGATTTCTTCTACCGGAGGGAATTCAGGGAGCTCCGAAATGAGGGTGTGTACTTTGTGCATCTCGGTGATCGAAGAGGTCTCCCCAGATCAGTGGAAAAAGTCCTCAACAGCATCGAACGTGACAATACCGAGAAGCGCAACCTGGTTCTAAGCATTGCCTTTAACTACAGTGGAAGATCTGAGATTGTCCGGGCAGCCCGTCTTGTGGCAGAAGAAGCTGCCCGGGGTGCGGTGCGGCCCCAGGACATTACAGAGGAGTATGTGGGCAGGCATCTCTACACATCGGACATTCCTGATGTGGATCTATTCATTCGGACAGGGGGCGAGATGCGGGTCAGCAATTTCCTCCTGTGGCAGATCGCCCATGCAGAGATCTGGGTGACCGACACTCTGTGGCCTGATTTTACCGGAGAAGTTCTTAAGCGAGCAATCGACGATTTCGGAAAAAGGGAGCGGAGGTTTGGAGGGGTTTAACTGGAGAGTATCCCCGGGCCGGTTCGACCTGTTCTCCCAGGTTACTCTGCTCATATAACCTCACCATGCGCAAACGAATTCTAATCTCAATTCTCATCATTCCCGTGCTGGTCTATGTCATCTATGCGCCATACTGGAATGGTATATACTTCTTCCTCTTTCTTTTCCTCCTTTCCGCCCTCGCATCGAGAGAGATCCACCTGCTGATCGGGATGGTGGTGTCCTTCAGACATAGAAGGACATCCGGTCTCTGGTTTGTTCTTCCTCCACTTCTCATTATTGCGGCTGGATATACAAATCGCTTTATAAACGCCTCTCCGGGTGCTATGTTATATACAGGTGCGGTTATTGTCGCAGGGCTGTGTGTACTCTCACTGGTCATATATGGACTGAGAGATGGGGTACTTCACTTTCTTATATCCTCTGCGAATTTTGTCTACAGCGGTGTCTTTCCCCTCTTGCTCCTGCTGCTGCACGGGGAGTATCGGGGTTTTATGTTCATCTGGTTTCTCTTTTTCGCCGTGTGGGTGAATGATGCCGCGGCCTATTTTATAGGATCACTATTCGGTAGAACACGGGGTATATTGCAGTACAGCCCGAACAAGAGTCTTGAAGGGTATATCGGGGCTTTCGTTATTACTATGATCATGGTGAATGTCTTTAAACTCATTTTCCGTAGCGGCTTTGCTCCAGACATTGTTCAGACTAACGTTATGGGTTTCTGCATCGCCCTGACCGCTCCCTTGGGTGATCTGGGAGAATCCTTCTTCAAACGTAAAACCGGAGTGAAGGATTCCTCAGCCTTTCTCCCGGGACTGGGTGGTGTACTCGACATATTTGACAGCGTGCTGCTCAGTGTACCCTTGTATTATATCCTCGTGCAGCGTATTCTCTGAATTGGGTGGGTATATGGGAACAACCATACTTCTTGGTCTTATATCTATAGGGATTTTGATTTTCGTGCATGAGCTTGGCCATTTCCTTGCGGCCAGGGCTGCAGGTATTCGAGTGGAGGTGTTTTCCATTGGCTGGGGGAAGGGCATTGTATCTTTCAAATGGAAGGAGACCAAGATACAGATCGGATGGATACCCTTTGGCGGTTACTGTAAGATGGCGGGAGACTCACCCAGGGACACCCTCAAAGGTGGTTCCGGTGAATATTACTCGAGCCCGCCCCAGCGCAGAATTATTGTGGCCCTGAGCGGACCTCTTTTCAATTACCTCTTCGCAGCACTCCTGTTCATCATGATCATCATGATAGGCTATGAGATCAATACCTTTCCCAGCCGTATTATACTCGCTGAGGGTGATGGCGTCACTCTCGCGGGAGGTGCGACGCCTGCAAAAGCTGCCGGGTTGCAGGATGGTGATATCATTATCGAAATCGACGGGGAGAGGATCAGGAACTGGGATGATGTTACTGAGAACATCGTTAGAAATGCTCTGAAACCGATTCAAATCACCGTGGGGCGGGCGGGAGAAACAGTGACCGTAACCGCAATACCTGCTCTGGACAAGGAGACCGGGAGGGGGCTGATCGGCATTCATCCCTGGGTTGAACCCGTCATTGGCGAGGTATTACCCGGTGAGGCTGCAGAAAGAGCCGGACTCAAAAGGGGAGACCTGATTCTCAGTGTCAACGGCCGGGACATACGGCATCATGTCGATTTCTACGATGCGCTGGAAGGGAAAGCCTGGCAGGAGGTGGAACTGGTCGTTGAGCGGGATGGTGGGATTGAACGGGTTGTCCTCATACCTGAAAAGGTCGATGAGTACGATTCTGCCGGTCTCGTGTTTCAACAGATCGTGTACCGCTCAGAGCGGTATATACTACCCGTTGCTGTGGGAAAGGGTGTTGCCCAGTCCGCAGAGGCCGTTCGTGATACGGTTCGGGGAATACTCTTTGTGTTCAGCGGAAAGATTCGTGCGCGTTCGGCTGTTGCCGGGCCGGCAAAACTCATCTATATATCAGGGGTTATCGCGCGGGAAGGCTTCACCTACTTTCTTCAGGTCATGAGCTATATCAGTATTGCCTTCTTCATTATGAACCTCATTCCCTTCCCGGCCCTGGATGGAAGTCACATCGTTATAGCACTCTGGGAGATCATTACGCGGAAACGCCCCAACCTGAGCATCATTTACAGAATACAGACCTTCGGGTTCATCGTGCTCATTGTCGCACTCATCTTTATAACCATGAACGATATTCGCAGTTTCTTTTAAAAGAGGCCCAACAGGCCATGGGAGGGAAGGAATGAGGATTCGAATACTGGTCCTGGCCCTGGTGTGTGTCGTTGTGGCAGCGTGGAGCTCTCATGCCGGTGACGATCCCCATGTTTTCGCAGTGGGTGAAATGATCGGATATCAGCTGCACGCCGCAGGACTCTTCATGGGCACTCAGACTACGGTGCTGGAGTCTGTCGACCGGCTCGATGGCAGAGATGTCTACATATTACGGGGTCACACCAAGAGCTCGAGATTCATGAACATGTTCTACCGGGTCGATGACAAGTGGCTCGTGTTTGTGGACAGACACGAGCTTGTGCCCTTGAGACTGGAAAAGGACATGTGGGAGGGGAAGAGAAAGGCCTCTCTCATCTACCATATCGACCAGCAGGGAAAACGGGTTGTCTTTGAGAACACCACGTCGGGAAGCAGCAAGGAGAAGGAAGCGGAATATCTCGTGTTCGACCTTTTCACACTGGCCTATTACTACAGGCAATATCCTGAGCGTTTCGATGATGTCTTTACCTTCGAATTCCTGGAGGAGCGCAACCTCAAGACTGTTCACTTTAAAAATGAAGGTGAGGTTATGATCAAGGTGGTCCCCATATCCAACAGGAAAAAGATACCGGCTGTTAAATTAAAGCAGGTGGGAGGCATCGGCATAGAGATATACGTGAGTACCGATGAGCTGCGCATACCTCTCAAGATAGTGACCCCCGCTCGTCTGAAAAAGGGACGCACACTCAACGTGGAGATGAATCTGGACAAGTACAAGCCGGGTGAGGGCCAGGGTGACATTCCAGAGCTCTACAGAGACCTCACATTCTGAAATGTTATGCAATGCATCCCGGCGGGGTCCTCTGTGTCTATTGGTAAATATATGGATAAAACTGTCGATACATTGATTATAGCACTGTTCTCTACGTATTTATGCGCTCACTACACTTCCTTTTCCAGGGGATGATCAACTGTGGACACCTTTCAACTCTCCACTCCGACAGCTGCCCAGGTCATTATCCTCGTCATCGTAATATTTATTATAGGCATTGGGCTCTTCATTGCTGCTCGGAGAACAGGAGGCGGCGGGACCCGGAAGAAGGGTGCCGCTGCTGCGGGCACGGGCTGGCACAGTTTCAATCAGATTGCAAAACTGCGCGGCCTGAACAAGGATGAAGCAGCACTGCTCCGCGGACTTGTTGTTGCCAACAAACTCTCAAAACCCTCTCTCATATTTTCCTCCATGAACATAATGGATTCCTGTATTCAGAGGCAGGTCAGAAAACTCAGCCTGCAGGAAGTTCGGGGTGAATCCAAGGAAGACCTCATCAACCGTTACTACAGGCTGAGAAACAAGGTTGTGCGTAACCGGGACGTTCGGGGTCTGTCCACAACCCGGGCAATTCCCCTAGGAGCGAGAATGAGGGCAGAGGTTCAGAATTACGGCCAGTATTCAGTACAGGTGAACCAGAATGAGGAGGAATTCTTGGGAATTAGCATCCCGGTCCTGCCACCTGGTAAGTATGTACCCTGGAACAAGAAAAGAGTCAAATGCTTGTACTGGAAAGAGGAAGATGCCTCCTACATATTCGAATCAAAGGTAATTGATGTCATAGTGACCGATGAGATACAGTCGATATGCCTGAAGCACGTGGACCAAATTACACGGTCGCAGAAGAGGTTCTACCCACGCAAGAGTGTGCGGCTGCCCGTGTACTTTTCACGTGCACGGGTGGTGGTGGAGGGCGGTAAAAAAAAGGCTAAAGTGGATCGAAAGGATACACACTGGGGTACCATCATCGATATTTCCGTGGGCGGTCTCTCCATTGAAACTGCTGTACCCTTCAACAGGAACAACTTAATAAAAGTCGAGTTCGAATTGAGGGAAGACTACAAGATGGGTGCCTTAGGCAAGGTGAAGCGTATCGAGAAGAACGCAGCGCGGAATACATGGATCATGCACATTCAGTTCATCAAGATCGAGACGAAAGACAAGAACGAGATATTCGCAGTCCTGTATAACTATCAGACTGTATAATCCTATCCATTGCTCCCCTTACCAGCTTTGTATATATTCAAGTGTATGTCACAGTTCATATCAAACAACTATGAGGATACTGTCGAATATGGGAAATCCATAGGCTTATCGCTCACCGGCGGTGAAATGATTATTCTCTCAGGACAGCTCGGCAGCGGTAAAACAGTCCTCACCAAGGGGATTGCAGACGGTCTTGGTATCGATGAAGTCGTCACGAGCCCCTCATTTGCTATTATGAATTTGTACAACGGAAGATTGGAACTCTGTCACTTTGATTTTTACAGAATAGAGAACAGGGTGGAGATGGAGGACCTTCTGGAGGATTTTTTATACAGGAATGGTTACGTGTGTGTGGTTGAGTGGGGTGATCCGCTCATAGGTATACTCGAAAGCTATCTCCATATTCAGATAGATATCAACGAAGAGGCCCGGGTCATAACTGAGGAACATCGGCATAATGGCGTCAGGGTCGATAAGGAGCGGGGAGGGGCAGTATGATACTCACCGTGGACACATCGACGCGTTCATTCTCCCTGTCCCTTTTCGAGAAAGGAGAGCTTTTAGCCCACATTGAACTGATACGTGAGCTTGCCCACTCGCAGCAGATTGTACGGGTATTCGAGTTCATGCTCGAGCGCCTGGGGCTGACCATCACTTCTTTGACTGCTGCCTATGCGGGGATCGGGCCCGGCTCTTTTACCGGGATACGTATCGGGCTCTCCTTTGTGAATACCCTGTCCCAGGTTCAGTCCATTCCGATCGCAGGCGTTTCCTCCCTTGATCTCCTTGCCTTTGACGGTACCGGATGGTATAATTCCGCTGTAACCTTTCTGCGTTCCAGAAAACATGAGGTGTATGCCGCCCTCTACAGTGGGGGCGAGCGGAAAACAGATATTCTGGCTCTCACCTGCGATGAATTCCCCTCATTTCTGGAAAAGCACTTGCCACAGTATATTATTGCGCCTGAAGAGGATTTCCGTGATCTTGGGAAGCTGGAAGGGTTACCTGGAAAGGTCATACATGCATTTCCCTCCTCGAGATCACTCTACCATGTTGTTCGGGAGCGCGGTTTGGCGCCTCAGAGGATATATCTGAAGCCTCTCTATGTACGCGGAATCTGAAGGGCCTCCGGAAAAACTGCCGGCGCGCATCCTTTCTCACCCATATTAATGTGACACGGGCCGCAGTGAACGTGAAAAAAATGAGCACCCATACTGGTGATGAGAAATCCAAAAGGGCCGGGCAGACCCATCAGGAATATGTGCCCCTCGTATTGAACCTTTCAGTCAAGGGGACGCAGGCCAAAACGACGGTAGTGGAAATCGGAACGGGCACTACTATCAGGAGCAGCGATTTTCGTGTCAGCTCGCATCTCTTCGCACTGCTCGGTTCAAAGAAGAGAAGCTGCGAAAACCTCCTTCAGTATGAACGAATGGAAGAGATGCTCCGTCTCATCAGGGACATGGGAGAGCTGGTCTACACGAGTGTTGTTGAGCATCTCGGGCTTGAGCATCTCTTCGAGGAGGGCGGCTACCGGGTAAGCGTGCATGCTGAGGGTCAGGCACGGGCACTCCCCATCGAGCTTACTCATCATGATCGGTTCATATTCGAGTGCAACCTTCTGAGCCTGCGGGGAAGGAATGATCCTCCCAGCGATACGCTTGCCATCGGCAGGGTGCTGATCATAGCAGACCCGTCGGCCTGCTACCGGTGGGCACTGAGGGAGGGGATGCTGCTGTACGATTTCTTTCGCTCCATGGGATTGTCGGTGAAGCTCATCTCCAGGCCTCTGCAGAGGGAAAAATTCATCGAGTTGTTCACCGCGGCTGATATCGTACACTTTTGCGGACACATCGCTACTGATGAATCCCGCACCGGATGGGACATTGGTACAGGTGTATTCAGCGGCAGTGATCTCGTTTTGCCTAAAAAGCCCCCGGCCCTCGTTTTTTCCAATGGCTGCGGTAATACACTGCCTCTGGGTTTTACCTTTCTCTCATTGGGTGTTCGAAACTGTATTGGTACCCGATGGCAGATTCCAGATACCGATCTGTGCAGCTTCATCCTGGCATTTTATGAGTGCCTCTTTCGCGTTGGGGATATAGGGCTTGCCTTTCACCGTTCCCTCAAGGGACGGTATGACCGCGGTGATACGATGCCCCTGGTTTTTACGCTCCAGGGAGCGTCAGGGACTCGCTATGAGAAATCCGATACCTGATGCAAAGATCAAAGAATGTATGAGATCCTATCAGAGCGGCAATACAGGCGTATTCCAGAAAATTGTGCAGCTCATTTCTCTCTATGTCTACAACTACCCGCGCATTGTGTTTGCAGCCGATCCGGACTGCTGCAGCGAGTTTTATGAGTATATGCTTGCGCGCCTTCGGAAAGTACTGCATTCTTATCGGGAGACAGACGCCAAATTCGTAACCTGGTTCACCGTTGTACTGAGAAGCAGGTATTTGAACTTCATCAGAGAAAAATCCTCAAAAACCGCTGACACTGCCGACTGCTGCGTCATTTCGCTTGACTACAGAGACGGGAACAGGCAGAGTTTATATTCCTTAATAGCTGAAAGAAAGGACTTCGTTCGGTCAAACTATGCCTTCTATGATGAGCTCATCGAACGAGTCGTTTCACATCTCAATCAGAGACAGCGTATATTTTTTCACCTCTACTTCATAGATTCGCTCAGGCCTGAAGACATTGTCTTCCTGTCTGTAACTCTGCATAGGTCTGTAAGAGATATCTTGCAAAGTGTCGGCAGATTGAAAGAAGCTGTGGTCAATCGATACGAGAAGAAGAACGAAAGCTTCGGCAAGCTCAATCTGTACTACAGGGAACTGATCCGTGCACAGCATACGGGTGACCGTCAAGCGGTGACTCGCATACGGAAAAAGCGCGTCAGTGCACTCGAAGAGTACCGCAGAGTAAAGATTCACCCTTCTTATGATGGGCTTGCGGGATTTCTGGGAATACCTTTGGGCACCGTTTCAACAGGCATATCACGTATGAAGGGTGCCGTTCGTACCATACTTGAGGAGCTGTATCATGAAAAGCTGCCCCTTTGAGAGCAATCCGGAATATATTGTCATGTACCATGATGGCGTTATGCCGCCCCGGTTGGAGAGGAGGTTCGCAGAGCATCTCACAACCTGTCAGAGCTGCATGGAAACATTGCTCAACCTGCAAAACGACCTCTTTGTAATGGGCAACATGGGGCTTGAACCAGTTCCCGGGGAACTTGCCCGGAGAACAGGTGTACTGGCCGACCAGGGGAAGGTCTCAGCAGGCCGGATAGGCTTGACAGGGGCATCTTCGATCCGTGGAGCCATATTCAAGGTTATACATGGTACGCTTGATATGATAGGGGGTAGGTTCGGCACGGGAAGCTTTGAACGGATACCAGCACCTGCAGTTCGGGGGAAAGAGCAGGCTTCCTATGGGGCTACCGTTCTGGGAGTACGCGTCAGGCTCTTTTATGAGGAGAGTGATCGTTTCAGCGTGGAGCTCAAAGGAGTCCGCAGCAGGTCGGTCGAGCTTCAGCGGGAGGGACGACCCTGTGAGAGGCATATAGATTTGAAGAGAGACAATCTCGTGATAGAAGGACTGCCCAGAGGAGAGTATACGCTCAGTATCGATGACACGCATGTTATGATATTTACTGTGCAATAGGAGGACATGAACATGGATTTGAAGCTTGCATTTGAAACTGCAATGAAGGGTGAGATTGAAGGAAGAGAGCTCTATAAAATTGCAGCTGACAGGTCGGAAGACGCCAAGGCGAAGGAAGTATTTACCTATCTGGCAAAGGAGGAGGACGCACACTTCGAGGCATTGAAAGGGATGTACCACTCCCTTCTTAAAAGTGAGGAGATTATTATACCGGACCTGCCGCGACTCGTCAGGTTCGAAGATGCAACAAACCCCATTTTTTCAGATGATTTCAAGAGCAGGCTCGAGGGACGTCATTTCGAAATGTCCGCCCTTTCGATTGCCCTCAAACTGGAGCAGGATGCCTTTCAGTACTATCAGAAGGTTTCCGACGAGAGTGGGGATGAGGGGTTGAAGAAGTTTTTCGGCAGGCTCTCGGCCTGGGAGAAAGATCATTACGATGCCCTTCACAGGGAGATAGCATATCTGGAGGAGGACTATTTCACCGAAAACAGGTTTTCACCCTTTTGACTGCACACTGTAGATGATGCCTGTACCCGGATGTGCGAATATGGATAGGCAGGATGTCCTTGATTTTAAGTGTGAGATAAGAGGGCTTTACAGACAGATCCGTGCTGAGGTGGAGGAACGTCTCATCGCTTTCAGGGGAGTCTGGGAGCGGGGTATTGAGGAGGAACTTTTCTGTGAGCTGCTCTTCTGTCTGCTCACACCAGCCGCCCGTGCTCATTCAGCCTGGCATGCACTACAAAGCTTGAAGCGTAAAGGTCTCATACTCCGCGAGGTCCCGGAATCCCTCGATCAGAAGAGCAGGCGACAGCGCATCGCGGATGAGCTCCGTATTGTCAGATTTAAAAATAACAAGGCCAGGAATGTGCTGGAAGCGGAGAAGCTTTTCATGGTTGACGGGAAGGCCTCGATTCGTGCGAGCCTGCTCAGGTTTCACTCATCCATTGAGATGCGCGAGTGGCTCGCCGGCACTGTTCGTGGCATGGGGTACAAGGAGGCGAGCCATTTCCTGCGGAATATCGGTCAGGACGGAGATATTGCGATACTGGATCGGCATATACTTCGTGCCCTACAGCGTTTCGGCATCATTGAACGTATACCCGAAAGCCTCACGCGGGGGCGGTACCTGCAGATAGAGGAGCGAATGCAGGGACTTGCCCGAAGGCTCGATATGCCCCTGCATCACCTCGACCTCGTTCTCTGGTATTATGAAACCGGTGAGTTGTTCAAATAGCCCCCACAAACCCCATCTTTCTCACCATCCCTTCTAACCCTGGAGCCTCATTTTCCTTGCAAGTCTCTTCTCGGCCATCTCAAGTACACTGCGTACGAAAGCTGCCGCTTCTTCGATAGCCCTGTACAGTTCAATTGACCTGTTCAATGCGTGGTTCATGTTTTCCGCTGGTGTTGCGGCCAGAGCCTCGTTTATTGGTTCCTGCATAACCATGTCGATGAGCCTGCTGCAGTCTCTGAAGGAGACGATGCGTTCTTCCAGAGACATAAGCTTCCTTTCAACTTCCGGGGAGGGTGTGTTTTTCAGGCTTTTAGCATATGCACCTGCCATTGCGCTGAGTGACTGCATCGTATCGAGATCGTCCCGTCTCTTCGTAAGATATTCGATAAAGCGACGGGCTTTTTCGGTCTGAATTGGCACTTTTCCTATAAGGCTCCGAATCTCATCCATGCTCCCCTTTTTGTTGATTGATTTGGGGACATGTTTTTTAATCTCTTCAGGAACAATGTCGGGAATTCCCTCTATGCTCAGCCCGCCTCTTGTTGCGTTTAGTACGGTGGTGGTTTCGTACCTGATCTGCCTTTCAAACCAGTTTCTGTACAGAAGCATCCTGCGGTCGCTGAGCACGGCAGTGCCGGATTTGTCGGTGAACACTTCGGGGCTGCCCCCCCTGATGTAGGTCCATGTAAAGTTGAGAATGGTCCTAAGTCTGTTTGCGTATGAATGTATATACCGCTCCACATAGGACCCCGATATATGGGTTTTGCCTCCCGAAAAGGACAAATCCAGGCCCATGAGGATTATAGGGTCGGCTCCCATGATTCGTGCCAGATCAAATGCCGCTGTTGCCACCGAACCGCCTGCTGCGATGCTTCCCTTTATCTCTGCAAACTGTTCAATAATCCTGCCTGGGCTGAA
>Ga0114922_10004081_pt1 | contig 13564 bp, 11 predicted proteins | sample AartaG_FD_100975 | JGI IMG/M metagenome (GOLD analysis project Ga0114922, IMG submission 100975) | Deep subsurface microbial communities from Aarhus Bay to uncover new lineages of life (NeLLi) - Aarhus_00045 metaG | ecosystem: Environmental > Aquatic > Marine > Oceanic > Sediment | place...
CTTGTAGAGGTTGTTGAGGACGACATCGGCGTTGGCGTCGCGCTTGAGTTCGATGACCATGCGCATGCCGCTGCGGTCCGACTCGTCGCGGAGCTCGCTGATGCCCTCCAGCTTGCCGTCGTTGACCATGTCGGCGATCTGCCGGAGCAAGGAGGACTTGGAGACCTGGTAGGGCAGCTCGGTGACGATGATGGCCTCGCGGCCACGGGGGAGGGGCTCGACGACGGCGCGGGCCTGCATAGTGACGGCGCCCTTGCCGGTGGTGAAGTAATCCTTGATGCCCTTGAGGCCGAGGACGATGCCGCCCGTGGGGAAGTCGGGGCCCTCGATGTGCTTGAGCAAATCCGCGGCTTCCAGCTTGGGGTTGTCGAGGAGGGCGATGGCCGCATCCACGACCTCGGCGAGGTTATGAGGGGGCATATTGGTGGCGTAGCCGACAGCGATGCCGGCGACGCCGTTGCACATCAGGTTCGGGAAGGCGGCCGGGAGGACCTCGGGCTCCTGAGAGCGCTCGTCGTAGTTGGGCTGCCAGTCAACGGTCTCCTTGTCGAGGTCCTCCAGGAGGTCCATCGCGACGGGCGAGAGGCGCGCCTCGGTGTAACGCGGCGCGCCGGCCGGATCGCCATCAATGGAGCCGAAGTTGCCCTGCGGGTCCACGAGCGGGTAACGCAGGGAGAAGTCCTGGGCCATGCGCACGAGCGTCTCGTAGAGCGCCATGTCGCCGTGCGGGTGGTAGGTCTTCATGGTCTCGCCGACGATGGAGGCGCACTTGGCGTGAGCGTGATCGGCGGTGAGACCGTCATCGCGCATCGCCAGGAGGATGCGGCGCTGGGAGGGCTTGAGGCCGTCTCGAACATCAGGCAGCGCGCGAGCGACGATAACGCTCAGCGCGAACTGCATGAACGAGTCTTCCATCTCCTGCTCGAGAGGGATGGTGGCGATGTCGTTGGCTGCGGGCTTTCGTGCCATCAGTTGCTCCTCGTGGACGGCATATCGGGCCCGCCTTCGCCAAGGCTACGGCGGACAGGCTTGGAAAGCCCGACCTACGTGATCCGTTGGTGTTGGCCGTTAGCTGCCGTTAGGCCCACAGGTCGAGGTTGCGGACTGCGCGGGCGTGCTCGGCGATGAAGTCGCGGCGCGGCTCGACCTTCGTGCCCATGAGCGTGCTGATGATCTTGTCGGCCTCCGCAGCGTCCTCCATCGTCACCTGGCGCAGCACGCGCTTCTCCGGGTCCATCGTGGTGTCCGCCAGGTCGCCCGGGTCCATCTCCGAGAGGCCCTTGAAGTAGTTGACCGTGAGGCGACGCTTGCCCAGCTTCCCCTGGAGGGCCTCCAGCTCATCGTCGGTGAGGGCGTAGTAAGTCTCCTTGCCGGCTTTGACGCGGTAGAGGGGCGGCTGGGCGATGTAAAGGTGCCCCTCGCGGACCAGCGGCTGCATGTAGCGGTAGAAGAAGGTCAGGATCAGGGTGCGGATGTGAGAGCCGTCCACGTCGGCGTCGGCCAGGATGATGATCTTGTCGTAGCGCAGCTTGTCGAGGTCGAACTTGCTGGAGGCCTCGCCGTTCTCACTGCCATCGCCATCGCCGCCGTTGCCCCCGTCCATGCTGAAGCCGGTGCCGAGGGCGGTGATCATCGCCTGGATCTCCGCGTTGTCGAGGATCCTGTCGAGGCGGTTCTTCTCCACGTTGATGATGACGCCGCGCAGGGGCAGGATGGCCTGGTAGCGCGCGTCGCGGGCCTGCTTGGCATTGCCGCCCGCCGAGTCGCCCTCGACGATGAACAGCTCGCACTCCTCAGGCTCGCGGGAGGCGCAGTCGGCCAGCTTGCCGGGCATACCGGCGCCCGCCAGAGCCGTCTTGCGCGTGGCCGCGGCGGCCTTGCGGGCGGCGTCGTTGGCGCGGGAGGCGGTGATGACGTTGTTGATGATGCGCCGGGCGATCCTGGGCGTCTCCGCCAGGAACTCGCTGAAGCACTCGTAGACGATGGAGTTGACCATCCCCTCGACCTCGGAGTTGCCCAGCTTGGTCTTGGTCTGGCCCTCGAACTGGGGCTCCATCACCTTGAGGCTGAGGACGGCGGTCATACCCTCGCGGACCTCGTCGCCGGTGAAGTTGCGCTCCTTCTCTTTGCGGAGGCCCTGGGAGAAGGCGTAGTTGTTGACCACGCGGGTGACGGCGGTCTTGAAGCCGGAGAGATGAGTGCCGCCCTCCATCGTGTGAATCGCGTTGACGTAGGAGAGGAGGTTCTCGTGGATGCCGTTGTGGTACTGGACGGCGATCTCGACCTCGGTGTCATCCTGCTCGCGCTGGAAGTGGATGACCTTGTGGAGCGTGTCCTTGCCGTCGTTGAGGTGGGTGACGTACTCGGAGATGCCGCCTTTGTGATGGTAGACTTCCTCGCGCTCCTGGCCGTTGCGCTCGTCGGTGAGAGTGATCTTCACGCCGCCGGCGAGGTAGGAGAGTTCGCGCAGACGCTTGGCGACGGTGTCGAAATCGAAGGTGGTATCCTCGAAGACCTCCGGGTCGGGCTTGAAGGTGATGGTGGTGCCGGTGCCCTTTACCTTTCCGCTGCTCTTGAGCTTGCTGACGGGTGTGCCGCGCTCGTAACGCTGGCAGTGCTTCTTGCCGTCGCGCCAGACCTCGACCTCCAGCCACTCGCTCAGAGCGTTCGTGCAGGAGACGCCAACGCCGTGCAGGCCGCCGGATACCTTGTAGCGCCCGCGGTCGAACTTGCCGCCGGCGTGCAGCATAGTGAGCACTACCTCAACGGCGGGGCGCTTCTCGGTCGGGTGCCTGTCCACCGGGATGCCGGGGCCGTCGTCTCGCACCTCGACGACATCGTCATCCATCAGCCTGACCGTGATCTTCGTGCAGTCGCCGGCGAAGAACTCGTCAATGCTGTTGTCCACGACCTCGTAGAGAATGTGATGGAGCCCGCGCGTGCCGGTCGAGCCGATGTACATCGCCGGTCTGCGCTGGACGGCCTCGAGGCCTTTGAGCACCTGGATCTGCTTGGCGGTGTAGCTGCTCTTCTTTGCCATGTACGCGTGGCTCCTTTGCTGCTGGCTCGGCGACACCGCAGTGAAGCTGCCTGTGGAGTGACCGACGACGGGAGAGACCCAGGGGCAGGGAAGACAACAGGTCAACATCCGCGAGTTGGGGCCGCTGTCTGCGCGTGCTCCCTGTCCGTGCTGCTTGCTCTGGTCCGTGTGACGCCCTCCGTGGCGTCGGCTGCGATAGGTTCTGTGGCGCCGGAAGCACCATTGGAAAAGGCGAAGAGACAACGAACAGATAGGGGGCAAGACGAACTCCGCAACGCCCTGAAACAGCGCCTATCTCACTTGGTTCCCACGACGTTATTATAGCAGATTCGGGCGAGTCCGTCAACCTGAGAGGGGGTCTTCGAGAGGGTGGAATCGGGCAGAAAAACGCCCGAATCCGGCGGGTTCCGGTGCAAGTTTGTCGCGTGCACCTTTGACAAAGCTGAACGGGATGGCAAGTGCGTGCGGGAGCCAGAGAAAGGCCCGTTTCGGCGGGGTCGGAGCAGAGCAGCGTGGCCCGAGAAACGCGCCAGGTGTGGGTTCATTTCGGGCGCGAGGAGGTGCCGTGGCGCACGCGCGGAAACTGCGCGCCGGTCGCACCGAAAGGCGTCGGTGGTCGGCGATGCGCCTACCATGCCGGACCGGATAGAAAGGACAGCAGAAATGAGCGCCGGCAACAAGACAATACGGGTCGGTATGATAGGGTGCGGGGGGAATGCGCGCGGACATATGCGGCGTCTGGTCAACATCGCCGGGGTCGAGCTGGTCGGCCTGTGCGAGCCCAGCAAAGACGCCATCAAAGCGACGCATGAGGCGGTGCCGGAGACCGAGGGGCTCCCGGTCTTCGAGGATCACAAGGACCTGCTCGCACAGGTCGAGATGGAGGCGGTGGAGATATCAACACCGCATACGCTGCACTACGAGCATATCGTAGACAGCCTGCGGGCGGGGCTGCACGTGTGCTGCGAGAAGCCGATGGTGTGCACCGTCAAGGAGGCCAAGTCGGTCATCGAGGAGGCCGAGCGGTCGGGGAAGGTGATGCTGGTCTCGTATCAGCGACATACGCAGGCGCCCTACCGGTACTGCCGGGACCTGATCGGGTCGGGCAAGCTGGGCAAGGTCAACTTCATCACCGCGCTGCAATCGCAGAACTGGTACCAGAACCAGGTGGGGAGGAATACGTGGCGCTCGCAACTGAAGTGGTCCGGGGGCGGGCAACTCAACGACTCGGGCAGCCACCTGCTGGACATCGTGCTGTGGATGACCGGCCAGCAGCCGGCCGAGGTCTTCGCGTACATGAATAACCTGGAGGCGGAGGTGGACATCCTCAGCGCCGTTGACGTGCGCTTCGACGGCGGAGCGCTGTGCACGTTCTCCGTGGTCGGTCACGCCGTGAACTTCTTCGAGGAGATCACGATCTGGTGTGAGCAGGGCACGCTGGGTATTCGGGGACAGGAGATCTGGCTGTGGCGCGACGAGAAGAAGCAGGTGATCTCGGGCGAGGAGTTGGGGCGGAGTTGGACGCCGGATGGGAACTTCATCGCCGCGATACTGGGCGAAGAGGAGGTGCAGGCGCGGCCGGAGGACGCCCTGAAGGTCATCCAGCTCAGCGAGGCCGCGTGGGCCTCGGCGGATAGTGGCGAGCCGCAAGAGGTCCAACGCTAGGCGCGAAGTGCGAAGTGAGTAGCCTCGAGTCGCGACCAGCAAGTAGGGGCTGGACAGAGCGGGCGCGGCCCGTCGGCCTCGTGCGGGTGGCCCGCTTCCTGGCTCGGCTGGTGCTGGCGGTGATAGCGCCGGCGGTGCTGGGAAGCCAGTTCGGTCAGTGGCTGGCGCCGCAGATGGCAGCCGGGATGAAGGCCACGGACGCGGCCCTGATCGGGGCTCTGGCGGGGATAGCGATGGGGGAGATGTTGGGGCTGTTGCTGCTGCGTCGGAGCCTGGACCGGGAGGGCCTGGGCGCCTGGGCGGCGGACCTGGCGCTGTGCTCGATGGCCCTCGCGCTGCTGGTGCGAACAGTCCTGGGACTGGTGCGCCCGCTGGCCTTCGAGGAGGTGGCGGTCGCGTACGGGTGGCTGCTGGCGGCGGCTGCCGGGATTGCGCTGGTCAGCGTGGCCGCCGGGCGGCGGGGGTAGGAAGAGGCAGGATCGCGCCCGTCTGCGGGTCCGATGGGGCGCGTCCATTCGTGGCGCCTCTGGGCGAGGGCGGCTTGACTTGCTCGGAGGCTTTGCCTATAATCCATAGCGAACCACGCCCGACGACAGCCGCAGGAGCGGAAGTCGGGAATCGCTCACACCCTCGGAGGATCGCAGTTCATCATGGTGGAAGCGGGAAGCGTCGTGGAAGGACGAGTCGCCAAGCTGCTGGAGTACGGCGCGATAGTCGAACTGCCGGACGGGAACTCGGGCCTCATACATATCTCCGAGATCGCAGATGAGTTCGTGAGGGACGTAGCTGAGTACCTTCGTGAGGGTGACGCCGTGACGGTGAAGGTGCTGGGCCGGAAAGATGAGAAACGCTGGGAGCTATCGCTGAAGCAGGCTCAAGCAACAGCGGGGGCGCCGTCCGCGCGGCCGCGTCGCCGGCCGGTCACCCAGCAGTTCGAGAAGCGGCTGTCCGACTTCATGAAGGACAGCAACCGCCGGCTCAACGAGCTGCGGCGCAATCGCGACCGAAGACGCTAACGGTGAACGGCGGAGGCTGGAAACGGCGTACGGCGGAGGCCGGAGGCTGGTAGCTCATAGCGCGTAGCTGGTGCAGGACCGGGTGAGTTAGATCGTGTCAGAAGAGGCAAGGAAGGAGCTTGATCGCTACCGGGTCGTGGTGGTTGAACTCCAGCGTCGGATCAGGCAACTGGAGGATGAGCTGGAGACGGCCACCACGATGGCAGAGGTGCCTGCGGTGGTGGTGACGCAGCCGGAGCTGAGGAACACGCTGGCCCGGCTCGTGAACAAGGTCGCGATGATCGTCCAGACAGAAAAAGTATTCCTCATGCTGCACCAGTCGGAGACGGACCAGTTGACAGTGCTGCCCCCCGCTCTGGGGATAACGGAAGAGCAAGCGAACGAACTGAGGCTGGCGACCAACGAGGGCGTGAGCGGCTGGGTCTTCCAGAACCGGCAGGCAGTGGTCTACAACGACGCGGTGAATCACCCCCTGACGCTGAAGCGCAAGATCTCTCTGCTACGGCTCCGCAACGGCATCTGCGTGCCGCTGGTAATCAAGCAAAGGGACGAAGATGAGCGCTTGGTTGACGAGCACGTCATCGGGGTCATGCACGTGTGCAACAAGCGTGGTGACCAGGAGTTCAACGAGGATGACGTGCGGCTGATGGAGATGCTGGCGGAACAGGCCGCCGCCGTGATCTCGAACGCGCAACTGTACATCGAACTGAGGGAGGAAAAGGAGCAACTCCAAGAGGCCTTCGAAAGCATCCACGTGGGGGTGATGGTGTTCGACCGCAACGGCATCACGCGGCTGATGAATCCGGCGGCCTGCGAGGCCCTGGTGATCCCCTACCGGGACTACGCCGGGGAGCCCCTGAAGGCGGCGGTGCCGGAGGGCGAGGTCCGGGACCTGGTGACGGAGACGCTCGAGCTGTCGCAGGAGCTGATGCGGGAGATCACCCTGGGGGAGGAAGACGGACGCATCTACCAGGCGCAGACGACGTTGATGACCGGCGAGAACGGGGCGGTGGAGAACATCGTCGCGATCTTCTACGATATCACCGAGATCCGCAGAGTAGAGCGAATGAAGACGACCTTCGTCTCGACCGTCTCCCACGAGCTGCGCACCCCTCTCACCTCCATTAAAGGCTTCATCTCCACGCTGCTCGAAGACGATCAGGGAATGTACGACGAGGAGACGCGGCAGGAATTCCTCATCATCATTGACGAGGAGTGCGACCGGCTGACGCGGCTGATCTCGGACCTGCTGAACGTGTCGCGGATCGAGTCGGGTGGAGGCCTGGACCTGCAACTGGCGGACATGGACCTGGCGGAGGTAGCCGGCCGCGTCGCGCATACGCAGGAAAGCTACAGCACGAAACACAGAGTGTTGGTGGAGGTGCCCGAGGGGATCGGGCCGATGCGGGGCGACGTGGACAAAATCGCGCAGATACTGGACAACCTGGTGGGTAACGCGGTGAAGTACTCGCCGGACGGGGGCACGGTGAAGATCGCCGTGACCGATGAGGGTGAGAGTGTGCGCATTGACGTCACCGACGAGGGGCTGGGCATCCCGGAGCGGCACCGCGACAGGATCTTCGAGCGCTTCCACCAGGTTGATGATGACGTGGACCACAAGGCCATCGGCGGCACGGGCATAGGCCTCTACCTGGTGCAGCACCTGGCGCAGGCCCACGGCGGGAATGTGTGGCTGGCCGACAGCGAGGTGGGGCAGGGCTCAACCTTCAGCGTCGGGCTACCCAAGGATCCTGAGGCCGTGCTCCAGGCCCGGGCCGCAAGCGGCTAGGGTATTGGGGAGGCGGGAGGCGAGAGGCGGGAAGCGGGTGGGGAGCACTTCTCGCTTCTCGCTTCTCGCTTCTGCCGTTTGTCGTTGGGCGTTCTCGTTTCCCGCCCCTCGCCTCTCGCCTCCAATACAGGAGGTTGCTATGACCATCGCTATCGGCGCGGACCATGCCGGCGTGCAACTCAAGCAGGTGGTCATCGGGCACCTGGCCGAGATGGGACTGGAGAGCGAGGACTTCGGGACCCACGACGAGGAGGCCTGCGACTACCCCGACATCGCTGAGGCGGTCGCGCGCGCGGTCGCGGGCGGGGAATACGAGTTGGGTGTGCTCATCTGTGGCTCGGGCGTGGGGATGTCTATGAGCGCCAACAAGGTGCGAGGGGCGTACGCGGCCCTGTGCTGTCACCAGTACGCCGCGGAGACGGCGCGCGCACACACCGGGGCGAACATCCTGTGTATGGGGGCAAGGGTCGTGGGCACGGAGTTGGCGAAGGCGATCGTGACCACCTTCGTGAGGACTCCCGTCAGCGGCGAGGAGCGACACGTTCGCAGGCGCACCAAGGTCGAGCGCCTGACGGCAGGCAATGGGCAATAGGCAATGGGCAATGGGGGAACGACTTGCGGCTTGTGCCGTCGCCAAGGCTTCCGCCGTCGCCAAGGCTATGGCGGATGAAATGGCGGACAAGTTGCCGATTGGCGCGTATTCCTGCCGGTTGCCCGTTGCCCCGGGCGAGATGATGTGAGGCGGACTTGTGCAGGCGAGAGCTAGCAGCGGGCAAGTGGACCGGCGCCCTTCGTGGGACGAGTACTTCATGGAGATATGCCATGTGGTGGCGCGGCGGTCAACGTGCCTGCGGCGGCAGGTGGGAGCCGTCCTGGTCTCCGGGCGGCGTATACTGGCTACCGGCTACAACGGGGCGCCCAAGGGCCTGGCTCACTGCGCGGAGCTGGGGGGCTGCTACCGGGAGCGCATGGGCATACCCTCGGGGGAGCGGCAGGAGCTGTGTCGGGGGCTGCACGCGGAGCAGAACGCTATCATTCAGGCCGCCATCCATGGGGTGAAGCTCGAGAACGTCACCGCCTACTGCACAGAGCAACCGTGCGTCACCTGTGCGAAGATGCTGATAAACGCTGATGTGAAGCGCATCGTCTACGAGCGCGATTACCCGGACGAGCTGGCGCTGGAGATGCTGCAAGAGGCGGAGGTCGAGCTGGTGCGGTGGGCTGAGGAGCGCGAGGGGAAGAGTTCGGATTGACCACGTTCTGCGCTCTGGCGATCTCCCTGGTTCTTTCGCTGGTGCTGACCCCGATCTGGCGGGGCTGGGCGGCGCGCTGGGGCGTGATGGATCACCCGGTGGCGCGGAGTTCGCACACGGAGCCGATCGCCACCTGCGGGGGCTTCGCGATCTTCGGGGCCTTCTGGCTGAGCACGCTGGTGCTGCAATGGCCGCCGAGCCAAGTGATGATCGGCATGCTGGTAGGCTCTGCGATTCTGGTCGGGGTTTGCTTCTGGGACGACACGCGTGGCCTGCCCGCGCTGCCGCGGCTGGGGGCGCAGGTAGGCGTGGCCATCCTCACGTATGCCTGGGGCCTGCGCGTGGTCGGCGTGACTAACCCGCTGTCGTCGTGGGCGGGGCCCGAGTACCTCTCCGTGGGGTATTGGTCGGGGCCGGTGACGGTGCTCTGGATCGTCTTCGTCGTCAATGCGGTGAACTGGCTGGACGGCATTGACGGTCTGGCTGCGGGCGTGAGCAGCATTGCGGCGATAACGCTGGCCACGGTCGCCATCTCCGGCGACAGGGCGGACATCGCGATAGCAGCCGCGGCGCTGGCCGGCAGCGCGCTGGGCTTCCTCCGGCACAACTTCAGTCCGGCCAAGGTGTTTATGGGCGATGTGGGCGCGATGTTCCTGGGCTACATCCTGGCCTGTCTGGCGGTGGGGGGTGCGGTGAAGGGGCCTACCGCGCTGGTGCTGGTGGTGCCGGTGCTGGTGTTGGGACTGCCGATCTACGACTCGGCGACGACTATCCTGGCGCGACTGTGGGCGCGACGGCCCATCTACTACCCCGACCGGGCGCACCTGCACCACCGTCTAATGGACCGGGGCTTGAGCGTTCGTGAGACCGTGCTGCTGATGTACGGCATCACCGGGCTGTTGTGCATGGTAGCGCTGGGAGTGTGGCTGCGATGACGAGCGCCACCATCGCCATCATCTTTGGCACACGGCCGGAGGCCATCAAGCTCGCGCCGGTCTACGAGGAGATGCGGTCGCGTGCGGGGCTGAAACCGCTGCTGATCACCACCGGTCAGCATCGCGAGATGTTGGGTCAGGTGCTGGAGGTCTTCGACCTGGAGCCGGACCTGAGCTTTGACATCATGCAGCACGGTCAGTCGCTGGCGCAGGTCACGTCGCGGGCGCTGGTGGCCCTGGAGGTCGCCTGCGATGAGCACGAGGCGGACCTGGTGCTGGTGCAGGGGGATACCGCGACGACTTTCGTGGGTGCGCTGGTCGGCTACTACCGTCAGGTCAAGGTGGGTCACGTGGAGGCGGGCCTGCGCAGCGGGGACAAGTACTCGCCCTTCCCCGAGGAGGTCTTCCGGCGGCTGGTGGGGGGCATCGCTGACCTGCACTTCGCGGCCACGACGCGCGCGCGGGAGAACCTGCTGGCCGAGGGCGTTGATGTGGAGACGATCTTCGTCACCGGCAATACGGTCGTTGACGCGATGCAATCCATCATCGAACGCAAGCCCACGCTGGCGGGCACCGACTTCGAGTGGCTGGAGGAGGTGAGCGGGAGGGTGCTGCTGGTCACGGCGCACCGGCGCGAGAATCTGGGCGTGCCCTTCACGCGCATCTGCACGGCTATCGCGAAGCTGGCGGAGGACTTCGAGGACCTGACCGTGGTGTTCCCGATGCACCTCAATCCGATGGTTCGACAGGCAGCGAACGAGCTGCTGGGGGATCTGGAGCGCGTGCACCTGTGCGAGCCCGCCGACTACGTGACCTTTGTGCCCCTGATGGCCCGGGCCGACCTGATCATCACCGACTCGGGCGGCATCCAGGAGGAGGCGCCCTCGCTGCACGTGCCGGTGCTGGTGGTTCGGGAGACCACGGAACGTCCGGAGGGCATCGAGGCGGGCGTCGTGAAGCTGGTGGGCACGCAGACCGAGGACATCATCGCCACCGCGCAGGAGTTGCTCACGAGCGCCACCGCCTACCAGCGGATGGCCGGCGGCGGCAACCCGTACGGCGACGGACGAGCCTCCGAGCGCATCTGCGACGCGCTCGAGTTCGCTCTGGGCCAGCGCGAGGAGCGGCCGGCGGACTTCCAGTACGCGCCGGCGGAGAGCTGAGCCAGGCTCAAGGGCAAGCGAGGTTGCAGGCATGGCTTCCGAGGACCAGGAGCAGAGCGCGGCGGGCAAGGGCACCTGGACCAACCGCCGCATCATCCTCCTGACGCTCGTCATCGCGATCGTCCTCTACCTGGTGTTCAAGCTGCCCGGCGCGATCAACTACGTGCTGGTGCGGACGCGCGACATCCTGATAATGCTCGTGCTGGCGGCCGCGCTGGCGTACTTCCTCAAGCCGGTCATCGAGTTGTTCATGAGGATTCCGTCGCCCCTGGGTGAGCGAGGGCAGCGTATGGTGGCGACGATGGTCGCAATGGTGGCTGTGGTGGGCTTGGTGGTGCTGCTGGTAATGGTGATCATAGAGCCGCTGAGCGCGGAGATCACCAACCTGGTTGACCTGAACCGGGAGTGGGCGCAGCAGGTGCCCGATAAGGTGCAGCAGCTCCTCGACAGCTACGCGGAGCTGGTCTCGCCCGAGGCGGCCGACACGATCAACGCGAAGCTGGGCGATTGGGGCGCCAGCATCTTCGAGTGGCACGCGAACCTGCTCAAGGGCGTGGTGCTGAGCGGGCGATATCTCGTGGGGCTGGTGCTGATCCCGGTGCTGGCGTTCTACTTCCTGACGGACGCCAAGTCGCTGCGCGAGGGAACCGCGACGCTCGTGCCGAAGGACGCTCGGCCGGCCTTCCACGATACGCTCTCGGACGTGGACGAGGTGGTTGACAGCTACATCCGGGTGCAACTGCTGATCGCGCTGGGGACGGCGATAGCGACGGCTCTGACGCTCTATCTGGCCGGTGTGCGGGTGTATCTGACCTTCGGGATAATGGCGGGGGTCTTCAACCTGGTGCCGATCATCGGCCCCATCGTGGCGGGGGTGCCGATCTGCGGGCTCACGCTGCTGCAATCGGGCTGGGTGGCGATGCTGGTGGTGCTGGGCGTCTTCCTGCTCATCCAGGCGGTGGGGAGCCAGGTGATCGCGCCGAAGCTGCTGAGCGGCGGGGCGAAGCTGCACCCGGTCGTCATCATCATCTCGCTGCTGATCGGCGCGGAGTTCTTCGGCGTGATAGGGCTGTTTGCCGCGGTGCCGGTGGTGGCGGCGGTGCGCGTGGCAGTGCTGCACTACTGGACGTACACGAGCGGTGAGGAAGCGTAGGACGGCAGGGAGTGGGGAATGGGGAATGGGGAACGGCAAACGGCGGGCAAAGGGCAAAGGGCAATGGGCAATTGGGAACGGCAAACGGCAACGGCAAACGGCAAGGGCAACGGCAGTGGCAAGCGGGTAGTTGCTGATGGGTGCTGCTGAGGCCATCGGGCTGGCCGTCCTCCAGGGCCTGACCGAGTTCCTGCCCGTGTCCAGCTCGGGGCACTTGGCCCTGGCACACTGGCTCGTGGGCTCGGGGAGCGGGGAGGCCGAGGCGCTGCCGCTGGAGTACGTGGTGCTCGTGCACTTTGGCACGCTGCTTGCGGTCATTGTGTACTACTGGCGGGACCTGGGCGAGATTCTGCGCGATGTCTTTGCGCCAGGCGCGCAAGCTGAGGCAAGGAGGCCCAGAGGCTGGGGGAGGAAACTGGGGGCGCTGCTCATCGTGGCGACAGTGCCGGCGGCGGTGGTGGGCTACGCGGCAGCGGACTACGTGGAGGGCCTGTTCGACATCCCCTGGCTGGTGGGCATTGCGCTGCTGGTGACGGGGACGGCGTTGCTGATCTCGGAGCGCGTCGGGAGCAGGGAAAAGGGGGACAGCAGCACCACGTGGCTTGACGCCTGGCTGGTGGGCTGCGCGCAGTCGGTGGCGCTGATACCGGGCATCTCGCGGTCGGGCGTGACGATCGCCGCGGGCCTGGCGGTGGGCTTTCGGCGCGGATGGGCGCCGCGCTTCGCGTTCCTGATGTCGGTGCCCGTCATACTGGGCGGGAGTGCGTTCGAACTCAGGGAGTTGATTGCGCAGGGCGGGTCGGGGGACCTCGCCCTGTATTCGCTGTGCGGGCTGCTCTCGGCGGTGACGGGGTACGTCGCCATCAGAATGGTAATCGGGGTAGTGCAGGCGGGCAATCTGAAGTACTTCGCGGCGTACTGCTATCTCGTGGGAGCGCTTGCCATCGTCGCGAGCGGATTCAAGCTGCTCTGACGTGTGGGGAACGGCTTACGGCGCACTGCTCCTCCAGCCCTCGATGGTAGGGCGGGCTTCCAGCCCGCCACGGGCGTCGGGCCTGCGTGGTTGGCGGGCTGGAAGCCCGCCCTACTGGATAGTTGTGGGTACTCGGAGGTTGGGCTTTCGCATCGGCGCGGTGTGAGGCCGCGCGCTACAAAGGGCCTGCGTGAGTGGGCCCGCACACCTGGGAGGAATCTGACGTGGAGCTAACTGCTTTTGAGAATGCAGCGTTGTGGGTCACGCTGGGGACGGCGGTAGTGGGCCTGCTGTACGGCCTGCTACTGCGCAGCCAGATCCTGCGCGAGGATCCGGGGACGGAAAAGATGCAGCAAGTGAGCGGTCAGATTCAGGAGGGCGCCCGCGCCTACCTGAGCCGGCAGTTCAAGACCATCCTCGTGCTGGTGGGCATCCTGTTTCTCGCGCTGACCATCAGTGGGTGGACGTCGGGGAGCGAGGAGCTGCCGGGCTGGCAGCTCGGCCTGGGCCGAGGCGTGGCCTTCCTGCTGGGTTGTTTCGCGTCGGGCTTCACCGGCTTCATGGGGATGGGGATGGC
>Ga0114922_10004082_pt1 | contig 13561 bp, 12 predicted proteins | sample AartaG_FD_100975 | JGI IMG/M metagenome (GOLD analysis project Ga0114922, IMG submission 100975) | Deep subsurface microbial communities from Aarhus Bay to uncover new lineages of life (NeLLi) - Aarhus_00045 metaG | ecosystem: Environmental > Aquatic > Marine > Oceanic > Sediment | place...
AGGTGAAACGGTGAGGTAAGAGCTCACCAATGTTTTGAGTAATCATTACAGTTATGTAAACCCAACCTGGCAGCAAGAAAAGAGTGGTAAAAACTTCACAATATATGTCTTTTCGCTATAGTGATTAAGTGATTAATCGTCTAGATAAATTATTACTAAATACAAAACTCAGCTTACCGTTGTACCTTTTTACTATAAATACACTCATAAATAAGTACTTTAAGTGTAAATTGGTACTTTGATTTCTTTTGTATATATCCTATCTTCTTTTAATAAATAGTACTTTTAGATAGTTAGAATCCCTAATATTACTATCAACTTTAAAATCTTTTGGTAAAGAAAAATTCTCTTTTATCTCATACTTTATATTTAACTCTTTAAAAGCAGTTTTCACAAAGTCTATAAACATACCCAAACCTAATTTACTTGAATTTGTAGAAGCTACAATAACACCACCTTTGTTAGTAATAGCAATAGCTTCTTTTAAAAGTTTTGTATAATCTTTTAAAACACTAAAGCTCATCTTTTTAGTTCGTGCAAAACTTGGTGGGTCCAATACAACCAAATCATAAGTGATATTTTTTTTCAAAGCATATTTAAAATATCCAAAAACATCTTGAACTACAATATTTTGAGTATCAGGGTTTATATCATTTACACTAAACTGTTCTTTAGTTTTTGGTAAACTTCTACGTGCTAAGTCTACACTTGTAGTTTTTGTGGCTCCTCCTAAACTAGCATATACAGAAAATGCACCAGTATAAGAAAATGTATTTAACATAGTTTTACCACTTGAATATTTGTCTCGAATAGCTTTACGCACATCTTTTTGATCTAAAAATATTCCAGTCATAGCACCATCGTCTAAATATACAGCAAAATTAACACCATTTTCTTTTATGATTAGAGGTTCAGGTGCCTTTTTACCAGTTATAAAATCATCGTTATCATCAAGGTACATAGCAACAGTATCAAACCGTTTCTTTTGATATATACCATTATATAAAGGTGCATTTTTAAGTATCTCAACTATTTTATCTTTATCTTTATATCTATCCATGTTATACCATGTGATAAGATAGTATCCATCATAAAAATCTATAGTTAAACCATCTATTCCATCACCACTACTATTAAAAACTCTAAATGCAGTTGTTTCTTTGTCTACATAAAACTCTTTACGATACTCTATTGCTTTTTCTATTTTTTGTTTCATAGTTGAATTGTAGCTAATTTTATATATATTTTCATAAAAGCTCCACCAGTTAACTTAAAAAGTTCCCACTAATAAAAAATGTCAGATAAAATATATAGATGTTTAGAATAATTATTTAGATTGTTTAAAATAATCTATGGAGTTTTAATCCATAGTTACTTTGGTTGAATAGTTTGTTGGTTTATTTTTTTCCTACTTTACCTAAGAAGTAAAGTCCGATTGATAAAAATGCAATAGATATTGCGAAATATAACATCTCTAAAGGTGTTGTAAATTCTGTGTGTAAAACTCTCTGAAAAAAGTTTACAACCAAAACCATAACAATGACTTTTGCAATCTTATCTTTTAGTTGATCTAAAGATGTAATAGCAAGTATTTTACTTGAATTTCCATCACCCATAGCTTCATCAATATCACTAATAAATAGTTCATATAAACCAAAAGCAAATATAAACATAACTACAGCAATAAGATATAAATCAACAGCACCAATGATACCAGCAACTATATCTTCATGAAACTTAGCAGGGTGTGCACCTGTTACTATTGTATTAAATGCATATACTGCAACTCCCCAAATATCCATAGAAGCTACAACAAAAAGTACAAATGCTCCTAGTAGTCCAAAAACAACTGCAAGGATTACTACAAATCTACTTCGCCAAATAGCACCTTCAAATACTTTTTCTAACATAATTCATCCTTTTGCATCTCAATCCATTTAAGACCAATTCTTACAGAGTTAGTTGCAGCTCCAACTCTTACTTGATCAGCTGCATTAAACATATGTAAAATATTATCACTATAGATATCTTTTCTTAATCTTCCTACATATGTTAAATCAGTATCAGTTGAAATAATAGGCATTGGATAAATTCCATTCTCTAAATCATCCATAACCTCTACATTTTCAAAGTTGTTTAAGGCATCTCTTACTTCACCTAAATTTATATCAATATTATCTTTAAAAGTTATAGTTATAGCTTCACTATGACTTCTTAAAACTGGAACTCTTACACAAGTTGCAGCAATAGCAATATCTTTTTTCAATATTTTTTGAGTTTCATTTATCATTTTCATCTCTTCTTTTGTAAAACCATTTGGTTGAGGAGTATCAACGTGTGGGATTACGTTTAGAGCAATTTGATGCATAAACGCTTCTTTTTTAGTTTCACTTAATTTAAATGCAAAAAAGTCTTGCATTTGAGTTACAAGCTCTTCCATACCAGCTTTTCCAGCACCTGATGTTGCTTGATAAGTTGCTACATCAACTCTTTTGATACCATATAGGTCATCTAGTGGCTTAAGTGCTTGTACCATTTGAATAGTAGAACAGTTTGGATTTGCTATAATCCCTGTCTCTTTCCATTGTGATATATCTTCTGGATTTACTTCAGGTACTACTAGTGGAATATTTGGTTCCATTCTAAAGTGACTAGTGTTATCAATAACAACTGCACCACCTTCAACTGCATATTTAGCAAACTTAGCAGATATACTTCCACCAGCACTAAAAAATGCAATATGAACTTCATTTTCTTCAAAAACAGTATCTGTTAACTCTACTACTGGGTAATCTTTATTTTTAAATGTAATAGAAGTACCTACACTATTAGCACTTGCTAATGGTAAAAGTTCACCTATTGGAAAATCTAAATCCTCCATAACTCTAAAAAGTTCTTCTCCAACTGCACCTGTTGCTCCAACAACTGCTACATTATATTTTGCTGACATTATTTTTCTTCCTCATTTTCATTACTTAATAAATTTCTTTCTTCTAAATCTATACCTGCTAAATCATCTGCAAGTTGTATATCTAGTTCATCATCTTTTGCTTTTGGACATTTTGCAATACTTACAACAGTATCCCCTTTGTCTACATTAACAATAGTTACTCCACTTGTATTTCTACCTGCTTTTCTTATACTATCCATATCAACTCTTATCATTTTACCTATTGAAGTAAGTGCCATTAAATCTTGCTCTTCATCAACTATAACATTTCCAATAACTTTTTTACCAGTTTTTGGACTTAGTTTCATAGATATTACACCCGACCCAGCTCTATTTGTAAGTCTATATGCTTCAACTTCTGTTCTTTTACCAACACCATTTTCACTAACTGTTAGAAGCTCTTGCTGTTCATCTTTAATAACATCTGCATCAACAACATAATCCTCTTCAGATTTAAACTTAATACCTCTAACACCTCTAGTAGTTCTACCTTGTGTTCTAGTTTTATCCATATCAAATCTAATAACTTGACCAAGTGCTGTAAATATCATAAGATATTTTGTTTCACTTGTTGTAATTGAAGCAGTTACAATCTCATCTGCAACATTTCCATCTTCATCTGTATCAAGAACTATTGCTCTTACACCATTACTTCTAATGTTACTAAAATCTTTAAGTGATGTTCTTTTAACAATACCATTTTTAGTAAAAAATGCCATAGATTTAGACTCATCAAAATCTGTTGTAGGGATAATAGCCATAATCTTCTCATCAGCTTTTAGATTGATTAGATTTACAACTGCTTTACCTTTTGCTGTTCTTCCAGCTTCTGGGATTCTATATACTTTTAGCCAGTAAAGTTGTCCAAAGTTTGTAACGAATAATAATGTATCGTGAGTATTAGATACAAAGAATTTTTCTATAAAATCATCCTCATGTGTAGTAACAGCAACTTTACCTTTACCACCACGTCTTTGCATCTCATATGCTTTAATAGGAACTCTTTTTACATAACCGTTATGTGTGATAGTTACTACCATTGGCTCATTTGGAATTAAATCTTCCATATCGATATCATCATAACTATCTTCAATAGTTGTTCTTCTATCGGCTATTAAATCTCCCTTTTTATTTTTCATCTCTGCATACTTGTCTCTAGTTTCAAGTATTTCTTCTTTGATAATACCATTTAGTTTATCTTCACTTTTTAAAATAGATTCTAACTCAGCAATTAATTCAAGAAGCATTCTTAACTCTTCTTCTAGTTTCTCTCTTGATAAACCAGTAAGTCGTCCAAGTCTCATATCTAAAATAGCTTTTGCTTGTATCTCAGAAAGATCAAATGCCGCACATAGTTTTTCATTTGCATCTGTATCTGTTGTACTTGCTCTAATAATTTTAATAACTTCATCAATATTATCAAGTGCAATCTTTAAACCCTCTAAGATATGAGCTCTTGCTTTTGCTTTTTCTAAATCAAAAATTGTTCTTCTAATAATCACAGTTTTTCTATGGTTTAAGAAGATATTTAAAACTTGAGGAAGATTAAATATTTTTGGTTCTTTGTTATGTACTGCTAAAAGAATAATACCAAATGTTGTTTGCATAGGAGTTGCTTTGTAAAGATTATTCATAATAATCTCTGCCATAGCATCTTTTTTAAGCTCAATTACAACTCTAGTACCATCTCTATCAGACTCATCTCTTACTTCACTAATACCTTCAACAGTTTTCTCTTTTGAAAGATTTGCTATTTGTTCAACTAATCTAGCTTTGTTTACTTGGTAAGGTAATTCATCTAAAACGATAATCTCTTTTTTACCTTTAGTCTCAATATGATGTTTAGCTCTGATTTTAACTTTTCCACGACCAGTTTTGTAAGCATCTGTAAAACCTTGTCTACCAAATATAGTAGCTCCCGTTGGAAAATCTGGACCTTTAATAAACTCCATTAACTCAATAGCATCACTCTTTGGATTTTCTATAAGATGGATTAATGCATTCATAACCTCTGTTGGATTATGTGGTGGTATCTTTGTGGCCATACCAACAGCAATACCCTCAGACCCATTTATAAGTAATAATGGTGCACGTGTAGGCATAACAGTAGGTTCTTTACCCATGTCATCATAAGTAGCTACATGATTTACTGTATCTTTATCGATGTCTTTTAAAACATCTTCACTAAGCTTAGTCATTCTTGATTCTGTATATCTCATGGCAGCAGCATTATCGCCATCTACAGAACCAAAGTTTCCTTGACCATCAACAAGAGGAACTCTCATTGCAAAGTCTTGAGCCATTCTTACTAGTGCATCATAAACTGAACTATCCCCATGTGGATGGTACTTACCAATAACATCACCAACGATTCTCGCTGATTTTTTATAAGGTGTTCTTGAAGTCATATTTAAATCATGCATAGCATAAAGGATTCTTCTGTGAACAGGTTTTAATCCATCTCGTGCATCAGGTAAAGCACGACCAATAATAACACTCATTGAGTAGTCTAAGTATGAAGCTTTTATTGAGTCTTCAATTTTAATATCAACTATATCTTGCGATTCGAAAAGATTTTCCATATGTTATGATTACCTTTGTATAAAATTCATTTATTTTATCCAAAAGTAACTTAAAAGTGTAGTATTTATATGGTAGAATTTAGATATTGCTTGCTACTATATCCCCAAATCTAACTTTTTGATTTACTAGGTTTTCTATATTTACCATATCTTTTTCCCAAAACATAAGAACCGTAGAACCCATCTCAAAATATCCTAGACAATCACCTTTTTTAATGTGTAAATTATCATATTGATATTCTTTTATTTCTGCTACATCACTATTGGTATTTACTTTTGGTTCAAAAGTGAATACCATTTTACCAACATTTAAAGCACCAACAAATACCATATAAAATAGCTTGTCATCAGAAGTCTTACACTCTAAAATTACTCTTTCATTTTCAATAAAAAGATTTTCTTGTTTATTTAAATATGTAAAATTTACAGGATATAGTTTACCTGGAACATGTATAAGTTTTGTTACCTTACAAGTATAGTTTGCGTGGTATCTATGGTAGTCTTTAGGGCTTAAATAAAAGTTCATAAACTTACCATCTTTTATTTTTACAAAATCTTGATTATCAATTTTATTAGTTAGAAGATCTTCTACGCTATAACTCATACCTTTTATCTGTAATGCTGTTGTATCTTTTATCTCACCAGCTTCACTTACAAAACTATCTGCAGGTGATATAAAGTTATCTAAGCTACCATCAATATCTCTAGGTACTCTTAATTCTCTTGTAAATAGTTTATTTAAAGTTTTATATGAACTTGCATCATTAAATTCACTCATATCGAGACCCATAAGTTTAACATAGCTATTATTAACAATATTTTGAAACCATGGTGAAAATTCTTTTGTTGCGAATTTATGGAATTGTGTTGAAATTTTGTTTGTGATATGCACTATTGCATCCTTTTAATTATTTAATTTATTAGGTATAAAAATATATAGTTTACCTGGTTGTTTCATTTTACCAGCTAATTCTTCTGCTAACACGCCATTTCCAAAGAAAAAGTCAGCTCTTATTTTACCTTTGATTGCGCCACCTGTATCAGCTGCTACCATTAGTTTATTTATTGGTTCATTATTTATTGGGTTTGTTGTATTAATAAATACAGGGTATCCAAGTGGTATATACTTTCTATCTACTGCTAAGTTTCTATTTGCAGTAAGTTGTGTACCTAAGCTTCCTGTTGCTGTTTTTTCACTTTGATTAAAAAAAACATAGCTTGGGTTTAGATTTAATATCTCATCAACTCTTTGTGGGTTTTTTAAAAGCCATGCTTTAATTGTCTGTAACGAAATATTTTCTTTTTTTATATATCCATCATCGATAAGTTTTTTACCTATTGCGTAATATTTTCTACCATTTTGTTGAGCATATCCAATATTTAAAATATCACCATTAGGAAGCTTAACTTTACCACTACCTTGTATATGTAGAAAAAATAGATCTATTTTATTATCAACATAACATATTATTTTCATATTATTTGAGTTGTTAGAATCAATTTTCTCTATATATTCTCTTGTATCGTAAGGTATAACTTTATTTCCAACAATTTTACCTCTTAATCTCATATTTTTAAGGGTAGGGTAAGCAGAACTTAAATCTATACTTAGTAAATCTTTAGGCACAGAATAAACTGGATATTTGTACCTATTTGTTTTTTCAAGATTTCCATGTAAAAGTGGTTCATAGTAACCAGTTATTAATCCATTATCACGATTATCATCTGATATTAGTTTATATGGTGTAAAGTTAGCCATAAAAAAAGTTTTTGGATTACTTTGTAAATAAGACTTTTCACAAACATCTTTTAAATTTTCATATTTTTTTGATGCTTTACAATCTTTTTTAAATACATCTAAAGCAATATCAAAATTATCTTTGTTAAAGCCTTCTATCTCATCCCATGAAGATTGTTGAAAATTTGCTTTTGATATATTTGGAAACTTTTCAACTTTTTGTGAGCAACCTGCAAAAAAAGTTAAAAGTATTGAACTAAATATAAAAGACTTATATTTTAACATTATACGTTTACTAACTCTTTTTTTATTTTTTCTTGGTTTAGTTTTAAGATAGTTTGTTTTTTTATCTCTTCATATCTTACGTTATCACAATGTAATTCTGTACAAATAGTTTCAACTGATGCATTTTGAATTTTAAGTTTATAAAACTTTAACTCTTTTTTTGTAAGCTTCTTTTTTAAAATATCTGTTAGTTGCTCATTACTTTTAAGTTCTCCAACTATTTTCTTTATATCTTTTTTTAACTCTTTTGTGTATTCTATTACTTCACTACTCATTTATCCATCCATCCTTTTAATTTATCTATATCACTATAACTAGTCATATCTAATTGCACTGGTGTTATTGAAACATAGTTATCTTTAACTGCTTCAAAATCACAACTTTTAGTTTCATTTGCTTTCCAAATAAGAGGGTGCAAACCAATCCAATAAACCTCTTCACCTCTAGGGCTACTATATCTATGTGAATCATTTCCGTACTCTCTATATCCAGCATTAGTTATTTTTATACCTTTGCACTCATCAATACTACATGGTGGAACATTTATATTTAATAACTTTCTTTCATCTAATGGAAAATCTCCATCAAATATTTTTCGTACTATATCAACTATAACCTTACAAGCTAATTCATACTCCCAAGCATTTTTATTTGCATTATTCAAATCATTAAATACTTGACTAATAGAAATTGCAGGAACACCTTGCAAAACAGCTTCGCTAGCACCTGCTACTGTTCCACTATATGTTATGTCTTCACCCATATTAGAACCAATATTTATACCACTTATAACTAGGTCAGGTCTTATATCTTCTCCGTAAAGGTTATTTAATCCTATAAATACACAATCCGTAGGAGTACCGTCATCCATTTTATAGTAGTCATCATCAACACCAACAAGCTTCATTGGACGAGTTAATGTCATACTATGTGCCGATGCAGACTTCTCATTTGCTGGTGCTACAATAATAAGTTGGGCTATGGGTCGTAAAGCTTCAATTAATTTTTTTAAACCTTTTGCATCCCATCCATCATCATTTGTTAAAAATATTTTTTTCAAGTCTATTTACCTTTTATCTTTTATTGTATCATGTGCAACGGCAGGTTTTCCTGTCCACAGTTTAAAAATATCACAAGCTACTTTTGCACCTTCTCCATTTGCAATTGCAAACATAGTTTTTGCGCCAGAAGCTAATCCTGCTACATAAAGTCCATCTTTTATTTTATTATTATCATTTTTTAAACATATTTTATTTGGTTTCATAATATCATTATGTGGTAAAACTTCTATTTCTGCACATTTTATATTAAATTGGTGCATACCTGTAGCTATCACTACTATTTTTGATTGATATGTTTTATTATTTGTTATGATTTTATATCCATTTTCACAATCTTTTATTACTAATACTGTATCATCAATAATAGGGCAACTTTTAAAATTATTCAATTGTGTTTTCATATTTAATAATAGTTCATCACCACCCATACCAAATGAAACTCCTGCAAGATTAAAAAAACTTGCTTTTAAAATATCGCTATTGTTATCATCAATCATTAAGTATTTTTTTTCTTTTGCCCACTCAAATTTATCTTCAACAGAAACTAAAGTTAGAGCTGTTCCATATCCAGCAGCTCCACCACCTATAATAAGTACATCATACATTGTTATCTCCTTGTAAAATTATTTTAAATTCACTACCTTGATATTCGCAATCTTCATATTTATATGTAGTGTTTTCTACTGTTATACTACCATTTAGTTGTGTATTTATAATATTATATACATGGTATAGACCAAGACCTTTGCCTTGTGATTTGTGTTTTGTTGTAAAGTAGGGTTCAAATATCTTTTTTATGATTGAACTATCAATCCCCCCTGCATTATCTTTAATGCAAAGTATATATTCATTATTTATATATTTAAGTGTGATAAAAATGTAATTATTTTTATCATTAGTTAGTGTAAACTCTTCAATTGCATTAAACAATATATTTAATATAGATTTAGAAAAAAGTTCTTTATATCTAATTGAATTGTATTTATCATCACAATCAATAATGATATTTATATTTTTTTCTTCACTTAATCCTTTTACAAAAGATACACAATTATCTATCTCTTTTTTAAAATTAAAAGATTCTTTTTGATTTGAATTATCATGAATAAATTTTTTCATTTGATCTATAGTTAAAGATAAATCTTGCGATATTTGCTCAATATCAGAAGATAATCTAAACAACTCATCATCTGATAATATATTTAATTCTTTTTTAAGTTTTATAGTCCCAGCAGCCGTTGATATAATAGATAACGGTTGTCTCCATTGATGAGCAATATTTCCAATAATATCTAATAACGCATCATTTTTATCTTTTAATATTAATTCTTTTTCTTTCTCTTTTAGCTCTCTTTCTAAAACGATAGATTTAGCATAAAAATATATAGTATTAAATAGTTTATCTTTATCAATAGGTTTTATTACATAACCATTTACACCTTTATCAATTGCATCAATAAGTGTTTCAGGTTCGCCATGAGCTGAAGTGATAATAATAGGTATGTTTTTATCTATTTCTCTTATTTTTACACTCATCTCTAATCCACTCATATAAGGCATTTTAATATCTGTAACAATTATATCAGGCTTGAACTCTTTAAATTTTTCTAAACCATCTTTTCCATCAACAGCAACTTCAAGTTCTTTTACCCTTCTTTTAATTCCTCGTGATAAAATAGTTCTAATATTCTCATCATCTTCAATATAAAGTAATCTAACTTGTTTTAATATATCATTCATCTTTATACCTTTTATTTATTAAACTTTATTGTAAATATTGCACCGTTTATATCATTTTTAGCACTAAGTGTTCCTAAAGTCTTATCTTCTATAATCATCTTTGACATATAAAGACCTATACCTGTACCTTGACCTTGTTTTTTTGTAGTAAAATAGGGTTCAAAAATTCTATCCATAATCTCTAAAGGTATTCCACCTGCATTATCTTTTATTTGAATCTGATTATTTTCTAATATTATATCTATTCTACCCTTTTTTATATTATTATTTGTAATTTCATCTTTTGCATTATTAATAATATTTAAAATTACTTGTTTGAATTCACTCTCGTAGCCATTTATATAAAAATCATCACCTTTAATACTTAAAGAAATATTTAAAAACTTTAGTTGTGATGATTGAATACTTATAACACTTTGTATTGCTTCTTTTATACTAAACTTTATTTTCTTGTTATCAATTCTAAAAAAGTTTCTAAAATCATCTATCGTATTACTCATAAAATTTATTGTAGTTTTATTTATATCAATAAATTTGTCAATAAATTTTTTATCAATTAAACCATCATCATAGTCATCATCCAAACTTTGAATATTTAAACTTAATGCATTTAAAGGTTGTCTCCATTGGTGAGCAATAGCCCCAATCATCTCTCCCATTGCTGCTAGTTTTGCTTGTTCATGTAGTATTTTATCTTTTTTTAACAGTCTATCTTCATAGTCATCAAATATAAATTTTAATTTTCTATGAATTATAAGAATTATTATAAGAATAATTATTGTAAAAATCACTACATAAAAGATTGTTGTTTCAATCATTTTATTTGAGGTGATATTAAATTGTTCTTTTTGTTTATATATATAATTATTAATATCCGTACTATAAACACCTGTACCAATTATCCATCCAAATCTATCATAATGATTAATAAAAGAGATTTTTCTAGCACTCATTTTTGTAATTGGGTTAATAGTGGCAGTATAATCTAAATATCCACCATCTTTATTTCTAGCAACAGAGATAAGATCTTGCAGTATATATTTACCATCTTTTTTTAAATCCCATCTATTTATACCTATAAGATCTTTTTTTATATGTGATATTGTTACACCATCATAGGTATATGCAAAGAAATAACCTTTATTTCCAAAACTACTATTGTTTATAAAAACTTGAGCTTCTTTTTTTGTTTTTATTTGATCTAACATTTTAATTACTCTATCAACTCTAATTCTAACTGTTTGTTTCATATTAATATAATTATCATTTTCAAGTTGTTTTAATCTATTCTCATTATTAGATTCAATTTGTGTAATAAAAATATTTGCTGTAAATATTGCTGTTATAATTACTGCAACAAGTGGTATAAAACCTATCCAAAATATAAGATTATTATTACTTTTATTGTTCACTTTCTAACTCCTTATTATTTTCTACTTTTAAATTAATTTTAAATACTGCACCATTAGTATCATTTGAAACACTAAGTTTACCATTCATATGATCCTCTATAATCATTTTTGACATATAAAGACCAATACCTGTCCCTTTACCTTCATCTTTAGTTGTAAAATATGGTTCAAATATTCTATGTAAATAATTATTTAGAATACCTTTTGCATTATCTAAAATCGTAATAGTTCCAATTGAATCAGAAAAATCGATAAATATATCAATCTTACCATTTTCTATTCTTTTATCTATTAATGCATCTTTTGCATTATTAATTATATTTAAAATTACTTGTTGAAATTCACTTCTATATCCTAAAATATTAAATGTTTTATTATTAATAGATAGTTCAATGTTATTTGAATCTAACTGTGCTTTAATAATATTTATTGTTTCTTTTATGTTAGCATATACAGAAAAGATAGTTTTAGTTTTATCAATTCTAAAAAAATTTCTAAAGTCATCGATAGTATGACTCATAAAGTTTACAAGTTGCATATTTTCTCTCTTATATCTTTTTAGATATTCAATATCTATAAGACCATCTTCAAAATCATCTTCAATAAACTGTACCTGAACTGCAAGTGCATTTAATGGTTGTCTCCATTGGTGCGCAATAGCACCAACCATCTCTCCCATGGCTGCAAGTTTACCTTGATGTGCTAAAAGTTCATCTTTAGTTCTGATTTTTAATTGAGAACTTTTTAGATTTTCAACCATTGTCTCTAATGAGTGTGCAAGATCTTCTATCTCATCATTTGTTTTAAAATCATTAAACTTGATACTATCTTGACTTTTCATATTTGAAACAAGTCTAGCTTTTCTTGTCAAGTTTTCAATTGGAGAAATCGCAGTTCTTGTGAATATTAAAACAAAAATAGCTATTAAAAATGAAACTAATATAATATATACTAAAATTGTATTGATATATTCTCTTCCTTGTTCTTTTATAAATACATTTGTAGCACTTCGTGCAATGACAATAAACTTATCTCCCATTAGTATTTTTTTAGCAATTATAGCAGTATCATTTTTATCATAAAAACTAATATACTCTTTTGTAGATGTAAAAAGCTCTTTAATATTAAAATCATTTTGAAGTTTTATATCTCTATTAAATTCAAAACCAAATATTTTATCATTATTAGGATGATATATATAGTATCCATCTTTATTTGCTAAATATGTTTTTCTATATACATTATTTTGATACCTTTTTAAATTAAATAGTTTATCAATATTAGCATTTATAATTATAAAACCAATAATATCATTTTTATTAAAAATTGGTGTAGCAACTCTAATTGTTGGTTCTATTGGATATACAATAGAACCTCGTTCTCTATTTAAATCTATTTTTGAAATAAATATTTCACCTTTTTTTAGTTTAAGTATTTTATTAAAGTAATACCTTGAACTCTTACTTTGTAGCAAGTTTGATTTTATACTTATAATTGTGTTATTGATTCTGTCAACTCTAACTAACTCTTTACCATTCTTTTTTATTCCAATAAAACGAACTTGTAAATAAGATTCTTTCTGTTTCATAAATATTTTAAAGTGATTTTCAAGCTGATATTTATATCCATTGTAATTTATATCATTTTTTTGAAGTTTAATTAATCTATTAATTGGAGTGGTAACCTAAATTCATACAAAAAACTTAAATAGTTTTAAGTAAAATAAATGAATAAAGGTTAGAAATGAAATATAGTAAAGAATTCAAAGATTCAACAGTACAATTAATTTTAAA
>Ga0114922_10004083_pt1 | contig 13561 bp, 12 predicted proteins | sample AartaG_FD_100975 | JGI IMG/M metagenome (GOLD analysis project Ga0114922, IMG submission 100975) | Deep subsurface microbial communities from Aarhus Bay to uncover new lineages of life (NeLLi) - Aarhus_00045 metaG | ecosystem: Environmental > Aquatic > Marine > Oceanic > Sediment | place...
TCTTGCGGCGCTTCTCCTCGGTCTCCTTGCGCTCCTCCTCGTCGATCTCGAACTCCACGGCCTGCTTCAACTCCGAGGCCTCCCGCTTGAATTCGCGCAACGCTTTGCCGATGGAGCGACCCAGCTTGGGAAGGCCCTTCGGCCCCACAACCAGCAGGGCGATGATCAGGATTATCGTTAACTCCATCCAGCCTATCGGACCGATCATTGATGCGCCTCTCGTGTTCGCCTGACCCGGCAATGATACGTTTCGTTGCGCAAACAGGTCAAGGCGTGCACTTGTAACCAATTGCGTGCAAAGTTGCAACAGCAAATGAATACCCACTCAGATAAATCATCACTCGATTACCGGTTTGTATTGCGGCCCGCAATCCGCTCACGCTATAATCACATCCCCGCGAATTTTGTTTGATCTTTACTCAGGAGGTTTTCACCATGTTTCATAAACGACTCTTCATCCCCGGCCCCGTCGAGGTTCGCCCGGAGATGCTTCTCGCCCTCGCGCGCCCTCAGCTCGGGCATCGCTCACAGGAATGGAAGGACATCTATAAAGGGATCTGCGAAAAGCTGCAGAAACTCCTGAAAACGCAGCAGACCGTCATGCTCTACACATCGTCGTCTTCCGGAGCCTGGGAGACCGCCGTGCGCCAGGGCTCGCTCAAGAAAATCCTCTGCACCACCTGTGGAGCCTTCAGCGAACGCTGGCAGCAAACCGCAGAGCTCAACGGCATCCCCCACGACACCCTCGCCTTCGACTGGGGCAAAGGCGTCAAGACCGATGAGATCGACAAAGCCCTGGCCACAGGCCAGTACGACGCCGTCACTTACGTCCTCAACGAGACCTCAACCGGCATCCGCAACCCGATCGAGGACGTCTGCGCGCTGCTCAAATCAAAATACCCCGACGTCTTCATCATGGTCGACGCCGTCAGCGCCATGGCCGGCGAAGACATCCCCGTCGACGATCTCGGCATCGACATGATCTTCGCAGGACTGCAGAAGTGCTTCGGCCTGCCCGCGGGCCTCGCAGTCGTCATGATCAGCGACCGCTTCTTCGAGCGCGCCAAGGAAGCCAAGACACCCGGCTTCTACTTCAACGCGCTCAAGCTCAAGGGCAATCACGACAAGAACCAGACCCTCACCACACCGTCCATCCCCCAGGCCTTCGCGCTCGACGCCCAGCTCGACGACATGTTCGTCGAAGGCCTCGAAAACCGCTACAAGCGCCACGCTGAGATGGCGGCCGTCGTCCAGGCATGGGCCAAAGAACACTTCGCAATGTTCTCCGAGGAAGGCTATTACTCCAAGACCGTCTCCTGCATCGAGAACACCAAGGGCGTCAGCATCGCCGACATCAACAAGGAGCTCGCCAGGCACAACGCGATGATCAGCAACGGCTACGGCAAGCTCAAGGAAACTTGCTTCCGCATCGCCCATATGGCCGACACCCAGATATGGGAGATCCTCGGTATCCTCGCACTCATCGAACGCATCCTCGGCTTCAAGAAGTGGGTGTGATCCTGATCCGATAACGGAGAATTGAATTCCCTTGCGTCGGCGCCCCGGCGGAGGGAAGGAGGAAATATAATGAGCTGCAAGATTCTGCTTTGCGACCCGATCCCCGACACGGTCAAGAACCGCCTGGAGGCGGCCGGCCATCATGTCGACGTCAAGCACGGCATGAGCCCCGAAGAGCTGGCCGAAGTGATCGCCCCCTACGCCGGTGTCGTGGTCCGCAGCGCCACCAAGGTGCGCCAGGTCGCGATAGACAAGGCTGAAAACCTCAAGGTTATCGTTCGTGGCGGCGTGGGAATCGACAACATCGACCACGAGTACGCCCGCGGCAAAGGCATCAGCGTGCGCAACACACCCACCGCCACTTCCAACTCGGTAGCCGAGCTGGCGCTGGGCCACATGTTCTCGCTTGCCCGCCACATCCCCCAGGGCACTATGACGCTGAAGAACGGCGAGTGGGCCAAGAAACAGCTCAAGGGCACCGAGCTGCTCGGCAAAACTCTCGGCCTGATCGGCATCGGCCGCATCGGCGCTGAGCTCGCCAAGAAAGCGCTCGCCCTCGGCATGGATGTCATCGCCTACGACCTCTACGTTACCGAGAGCCCCGTCGAGGGAGTCAAGCTCGTCAGCCAGGACGAGGCCCTCGCCAATGCCGACTACATCAGCCTCCACATCCCCTTCGACAAGGAGAAGGGCGCCTCCATCGGCAAGGCCGAATTCGACAAGATGAAGGACGGCGTCTACCTGGTCAACTGCGCCCGCGGCGGCGTGGTCGACGAGGACGCCATGCTCGCCGCCCTCGACAGCGGCAAGCTGGCCGGCGCGGGAATCGACGTCTACCTCGGCGAGCCTAATCCGCGCCCCGACGTCGTCGGCCACACCAAGGTCTTCTGCACCCCCCACCTCGGCGCCAGCACGGCCGAGGGGCAGGACCGCGTCGCCGACCTTGTCGTCGAAGTCCTGCTGGAGGAGCTCGGCTGAGAAACGACAACCACCTCACTGCCGGACAGTCGTGGCGGTGAGTAGCTGAATCTGCGGGCGGGTGCTGCGGGGCGCCCGCCCGTTATCACTGCCGGGGGAGAGATCAGTGGAAGGTATCCTCAACGCCGTCGACACCTTCGACAGGGCGGTCGTCGACTGGATTCAGGCCAACCTTCAGTGGGACTGGCTCACCGCCGCGATGAACATCGTCACCGACAAGGTCTACTGGTACCTGCCCCTCGCCGCCCTGCTCATCTTCTTCATCATTAAGGGCGGACGACTGCGGGCCGCGGCAATCCTGTTCCTACCGTTGATACTGCTCTCCGACTCGGGCACCGCCAAGCTGCTCAAGCCCCTCTTCGGCCGCCCCCGGCCGCTCGGCCACGGCGGGCTCTCCCTGCCCTCCGTCCACGCCGCCAACGCCTTCGCCGTCGCCACCCTACTGTCCCACTTCGTCCGCAAACTCCCATTCAGCATCTTCGCCTTTGTAATGGCCGCGCTCGTGGCCTACAGCCGCGTCCACCTCGGCGTCCACTACCCCACCGACGTCCTCGCCGGCGCCGCCGTCGGCATCGCCGACGCAATCATCGTCATCGTCATCTACCTGATCTTCCGCGAATGGCTGGAGAACACTGTGCCCTGGCTCTTCCCGCGGATTAGCGAGGAAGAATAATCCGTTTCACTCGCCCTTTGCCTGCGCCTTGCGCCGCAATAGCTCGGCGGCCTCGTCCATCAACTCCACCGCGCGGCGGACCTGAGAGTCGACCGGCAGGAAAGCCCGGAAGCCGGCCTCGTTGCCTGCGATCCTGCTGACAACCTCCAGAGTGATCCGCGAGGTGAGAAAATCCTTGTCCTTCTCCCACTGGCCCTCGTCAAAATCCACGTCCCTCGCCTGAACGAAACTGCGGAAATCCTCGATTACCTCGGCCCCCGCCCGGAAGCCTTCATTCGTGTCGGGATGCTCGCCAAGGTAATGGGTCACGTAATCGAAGATCACGCCGCTGAGGAAGATCTGCTGCGACAACGTCGTCAACTCCTCTTCCTCCACAACCTCGTCGGGCTGCAGGCCGTTGCCGCCGTAGACGACACGCCCCAGGCTGGTGCGCGCCATCTGCATCGGCTCCTCCCGCCCGTTGGCGTCCGGAGCGTAGTACTCGTCGAAGCTGCCCGGAGTGTAGCTCCGCTGGATCAGCCGCCCCGACGGTGTGTAGTAGCGCGCCGTGGTCAGCGCCAACGCCGCCCCGTGGCTCAGCGGCAGGACAGTTTGCACAAGCCCCTTGCCCCAACTGTTCTCGCCCACCAGCAGTGCCCGGTCGAGATCCTGCATTGCGCCTGCTACAATCTCCGAGGCCGAAGCCGAGCCGCGGTTGATCAGCACCACGATCGGCCCCTGCCAGCAGGATTTACCGGTATCGGCTTCGTAGTCCACGCGCGAGGCCTCCACGGCGCCCTGCGTGTAGAGGATTAGGCCCTCGTTGAGGAAGCAGTTGGCCACCGCCACCGCCTGGTCGAGGTCGCCGCCCGGGTTGCCGCGCAGGTCGAACACGAGCCCCGTCATGCCCTCCTTCTTCAGCTGAGCAACGGCCTCCTTGACCTCGTCGCCCGACGTGCGGGAGAAGCGGGTGAGCCGGACATAGCCGACCTGGTCGTTTATCATCAGCGCATAAGGCACGGTCTTCAGCGATATCTTTTCGCGCTTGATCACCACGTCAAACGGCTCCGGCATGCCCTCGCGCATGATCGTCACGATGACCTCAGTCCCCTCGGGACCGCGAAGTTTGCGCGCGTTGATGTCGAGATCGAGCCCCGTAGTCTGCTCGCCGTCGATTGCCGTGATCAGGTCGCCCGTGCGGATCCCCTGCCGCGACGCCGGTCCGCCCTCCATCGGTGAGATCACCGTCATCTCGTTGTTGCGAATGCCGACCGTCAGGCCTACACCGAAATACTCGCCCTCCTGCTCCATCATCAACTGCCTGAGCTGCGAGGGGGGGAAGTAATTGCTGTGGGGATCGAGCTGGCTCAGCATCCCGCGGATTGCCGCCTCGATCAGCACCCCGGGCTCGACATCCTCGAGATAGTTACCGCGAATCACCTCGAGCAACCGCGCCACCTCGTCGAGACCCCTCAGCGCCACGCTGTCGTCGCGCTCCTGCGCAGCCAGGCACGTGGAGGCGAGAACCGCTATCAAGAGCACGGTCGCAAAACGCGCGACAAAACGTTTCGTGTCGAACCTCATCATGCGCTCCTCTTCCCTGCCGGGTTCCCCCGCCCGGCACGGCAGATTCTGTAGATTGTGTACTCCAATAAGTAGCGTTCGTCCACTCCCGCCGATTTTATCGAGTTCTCCAGCTCGAACAGCAGGCGAAAAAAGCGCTGGAGTTCCCTGGCCGAGAACATCCGGGCCTGCCTGAAAATCCGGTCGCGCCAACGTCCCAGCCCCGCAATTTCGGCAACTTTGTCATGAGGTACTTTTCGGTCGAGAAGTTCGCGCACCGTCAGCAGTTGCCGGAACTGCATCTGCAGGCTGAAGCTTATCTGCAGCGGATGCTTGCCCTCGTCGAGAAGCCTGCCAAGCGCGTTGACCGCCGCCTCGGCGTCGCGCGTCCCGATCGCGTTCGTCACTTCCCAGATCGCGTGCTCCCGCGCCACGTTCAGGCTCTTCTCCAGATCCTCATACTCGATCTGCTTGCGCTCGCCGCAATACAGCATCACCTTGTCCAGCGCGTTCCTGATCATCAACAGGTTCGACCCTAACAGATCCTCCACCAGCGACGTCGCCGACGGCGGCAGCGAATAACCCCTGTCCCGCGCATACGCCGCGATCCAGCCGCGCAGATCGTTACCGCGCAGCGGGTCGCATTCGATCAGCTCGAATCCGCCCTTCTTCACCCTAAACAGCGGATGCCTCTTCTCGAGGGAATCTGCATCGAATATCAGCGTCAGGTCAGGGTTCGGCGCTGCAAGATATTTCTCCAGGGCCGAGAATTCAGGACTGCCGGCTGAGGCCTTGAGCGCTCCCGCATGCCTCACGACCAGCAGCCGGTGGCTTACCAGCAGCGAGCCCGTCGAGGCCTGGTCGAGTATCTCGAATATCCCACTCTCATCCGCATCGATGCGCTCCAGGCCCGAGTCGATCTCCTCCCCCCCCGGCAGCAGCAGCTTGGCCGCCCGCGCGACCACCCGGTTCTTGAGGTAAGTCTCCGCCCCGAGGAGTAACAGCACGCGGGGAATTTTTTCCGCTGATGCGGACTTTAGAAATACCGTTGCCTGCATGGCGATTAGAAGCCGGTCAGGATCGTGCTGACCACGCTCTTGGCGAAATCCTCGGCAGCCCGCTGGACCGATGCCGACTCCTGGGAAACAAAGTCGGATCCCTCCTCGCTGAGCTGATACTCGCTCTGGAAGCGAAAATTGTTCTGCTGCCAGATCATCTTCTCTTCCACAAGATCTCGGAACGCGATGTTGGCGGTGATGTAAATCAGGTAGGAGGTCGCCATACCCTGCTCGTCGACCGCACGGGGAATATAGCGATACGAGGTGATCTCCCCGCTCAACACCGCATCGACGCCGCTAATGTTGGGGCTGAGCTGAAAATCGCCGCGGGTGAGAAATTCCGAATAGATCTCGCTGGTGATGATCTCCTCGAGGCCCGGAGTTGTCGTCAGGTTCTTGAAGGTGGGTACTCCGATCCTGAGAATGTGCGACGGCAGAAAGCTGCCGCGACCCTCAAGAGCATAACCGCAGGCCGAGAGCAGAACTGTCGGCGCAAGCAGAGCCAGAGCCACTAGTACGCGCATTGTTTTCATCAACGGCAATATAACAAAAGTGGGGAAAATAAACTACAGAATTCAAAGCAGCCCGCGCTGCGCCATGCCCTTCAGGACCATCTCGACAATATGCGGTGGCGTGAATCGGCTGTTGTTGATGACTAGGTCGAATTCCTCGCTGCTGCCCGACCTCTGGTCGAAGTGATATTTGAAAAACTCGTTGCGCACCTTGTCCATCGATTTGAGATGTTTCAACGCCACGGCGGCACTGGCCAACTCCTGGTCCACCAGGATGCGCGAGCACCGCCACTCGACCGGAGCGACGATCTGGACGTGAAACCCGTTGTCCATTTCGGAGCAGAGCCGAAATCCGCCGCGTCCAATGATCACCGCATAACCGTGCCAGGCGAGGCTCTTGATCACCCGCGCGGTCCTGATGAAGATCTTGTCGCGCGAAGGCAGCTTCAACACCATGTCGCGCAGGAACTCCTCAAAGGCGAAGCGATGCTCCGAGGTCATCGACCTCACTATCCTGTCGGAGATCTCCTCATCGCGAGCCACAAGCTCCACCAGGCTGCGGTCGTAGACATCCCAGAGATACTCCGGACCGGAGTGCTCGTTCAACTTCTCCGCCAGGCCGCTGGCCACCTCGAAAGCATCGCAGCCGTACTGACGCGAGATCGTCACAAACGGCCGCACTTTCTTGCTCTCGCTCGGATAATGAAACTTGCGGATGGAATCGACCATTCCGGCGATGCGGTCGTCCACCTCCTTGGTCACCCAATTCTTCACGGCATGCACCCTACATAATTGCATTTACTGGAGACAGCTCTGATTAAAATGTACTTTGAGCATTGCCTATAGGCAAGCCTCCCGCCTGACAGCCCCTTTCGGTCACTGCTCCCGGCGGTTTCACGGCATTCATTGCGTAATTACGTGGTGTAACATAGAATTCACTGATCCACCTTGGGGGGAGAAACATGCCTACTTTATCCAAAAAACTTACTTTACTGCTCGTTCTGCTCGCGCCGGCCGCCCTCTGTTTTGCAGAGGAGATCGTCGCCATCCACGGCGGAACGGTACTCACCGTCACCAACGGCACCATCGAGAACGGCACCGTACTAATCCGAGACGGTAAGATTGCCGCTGTCGGCGTCGACGTCGCGATTCCCGACGGCGCCGTAATCATCGATGCGACGGGTAAGTTCGTTTTGCCCGGGATCATCGATTCCCACAGCCACATCGCTCTCGGTGGCGACATCAACGAAGCCACTTCGCCCACCACGGCCCAGGTCCGCATGGCCGATGTCATCGTGCCCGATTCCTACGCCATCTACCAGGCACTCGCCGGTGGCGTCACTGCAGCCAAGCTGATGCACGGCTCGGCCAACGTCATCGGCGGCCTCAACGCCACGGTCAAGCTGAAGTACCGAGGCAAGGTCGAGGAAATGCTTATTCCCAGCGTGCGCCAGCAACTGAAGATGGCTCTGGGCGAAAATCCCAAACGCCTTTATGGCAGCAAAGGTCGCATGCCTTCGACGCGCATGGGCATCTTCGCCCTTCTGCGGCAGAAACTCCTCGACGCCCAACATTACAAGGCGGGCTGGGAGGCCTACCGCAAGAAGCTGGAAGAGGGCAAGGAGGCCGCGCAGCCCAAGCGCGATCTCGAGTTGGACATGCTTGTCGACCTGCTCGATCACAAGATCACTATCGACTGCCACTGCTACGTCCACCAGGAAATCGTCGCCCTGCTGAAAATCGCCGACGAGTTCGATCTGCCTCTCCTCTGCCTCAGCCACGCCTTTGGTGCCTACAAGGTCCGCGACGAAATCGCCAAACGCGGCGTCAGCGTCCTCACCCACACCGACTGGTGGGGATACAAGTGGGAGGCCTTCGACGCCATCCCCTACGCGCCCGGTATGCTGATGCGGGAGGGCATCAACGTGACCATCTGCAGCGACAGCGGCGATGTCATGCGCCGCCTCTTCCGTGAGGCTGCAAAGGTCGTCCGCTACTGCGGTATCAGCGACGATCAAGCGCTGGCGTTGATCACCATCAACGCCGCAAAAGCGCTCGAAATCGACGACCGCTGCGGCTCACTGGAAGTCGGCAAGGACGGCGATGTCGCGATCTTCAACCGCCATCCGCTCGACGGCCTCACCAAATGCGTCATGACGCTGATCGAGGGGAAAGTGATGTTCGATATCAACGCGCCCAAGACGGCCCTGGACCGCTGAGGAGACCCGAAATGAGAAGAAAAGCGATCTTCCTGACCGCTGTAATCGCGATGCTGATGGTCTCCACGGCGTATGCGGAGACCGTCGCCATCATCAACGGCAACATTATCGTCGGCAACGGCACCGTTATCGAGAACGGAACGCTGCTGATCGAGGACGGCCTGATCAAGGCGATCGGGGCCGATGTCGAGATTCCCGACGGCGCCACTCTCATCGACGCCGGAGGCATGCGCGTCCTGCCCGGCTTCATCGATCCATGCACCACTGTGGGAATGGTTGAGGTTCGCGCCGCTCAAATGACGAACGACACCAACGAGGCCACGCTGACCGCCACACCACACATGCGCGCCGCCGAAGCGATCAATCCCGATTCTTCGGTCATACCAGTGACCCGCAACGCAGGCATAACGACCGTGCTGGTCGTGCCCGGCAACTCGAATCCGATCAACGGCCAGGCGGCGGTCATCAACCTTTGCGGCCGGACGGTCGACGAGATGCTGATCGCCGACGGCGTCGCACAGGTCTTCAACCTTACACAGCGGGCCCAGAGACGCGACAGCTATCCGTCGACACGCATGGGCGTGTTCGCCTTTGTCCGCCAGACCCTTTATGACGCCCGGAGCTATGCTGAGCAGTCAGCCAAAACAGCCTCGGAGGACGAAGAAAGTCAGGGCGACGACGAGCGAAAACAGCCCCGCAAGCGCGACCTGGCCAAGGAAGCGCTGATCCCTGTCCTCAAAGGCGATGTTCCCGTGATCGCCGAAGCGAGGACGATTCAGGAGATCCGCGCCGCGCTCGCCATCGCTAAGGAATTCAACCTAAGAATGATCCTGCTGAATCCCGCTCACGCCTACAAGATGCTCGACGAGATCAAGCAAAGCGGATATCCGGTTCTCCTCGGAAACACCTTCAATTTCCCCAGCGATACCGAGCCCTACGATTGCTATTATTCGCTGGCCACCAAAATTCACGAGGCCGGCATTCCCTTTGCTTTCACAACCGGCTCGGCCCACAGCGTCCGCAACCTGGCAGAGCACGCTTCGATGGCGGTCACCTTCGGACTGCCTCCGGCTGCCGCGCTCGAGGCGCTGACCATCCGCCCCGCAGAAGTCCTCGCCATCGCTGACAAGGTCGGGACTCTGGAGGTCGGCAAGGTCGCCAACGTTGCCGTCTGGGACGGCTGCCCGCTGCAGCTCAAGAGCCATGTCGTCCGCCTCCTGATCAAGGGAAAAGATGTCCCCCTGGTCAGCCGTCAGGAAATGCTGAGGGACAAATTCGAGGATATCGGTAAATGATTTTAAAACTCAGACTACTTTTAATAACGCTGCTTGCCGCGGCGCTGATCCTCCTCCCCGCCTGCGCGGCAAGGCGGCCGGCGGAGCAACAACAACCGTTCGACTTCGACCTGCTGATCGTCAACGGCACAGTCGTCGACGGCTCCGGAGGCCCGCCCGAGCGGATTGATGTCGGCATCAAGGGCGATACCATCGCTGCCGTCGGGGACCTCGATGGCACCACCGCTCACCGGATCATCGACGCCGCCGGACTCCACGTGATGCCGGGCATCATCGACGTTCACAGCCACGCCGACTACGAACTGGCCGAGATACCCGACGCCCCCAATCTCATCCGCCAGGGAATCACAACGCTCGTCACCGGCAACTGCGGCGGCTCTGAGTACCCCGTCGGGGAGTACTTCACAAAGCTCGAGGAAATAGGAATAGCGCCCAACGTCGCGCTCCTCGTCGGCCACAACACAGTCCGCCGTCAGGTGATGGGCATGGAAGCCCGCAAGGCGACCGCCGAAGAGCTCGAGGCAATGAAAAAGCTCGTGCGCGCAGGAATGGAAGAAGGCGCGGTCGGCCTTTCCACCGGCCTCAAGTACGCTCCCGGCACCTGGGCCGGCACTGACGAGGTGGTCGAACTTTCCAAGGTTGCCGCCGAATTCAAAGGGCTTTACGCCACACACATGCGCGACGAGGGACGAGGCGTCGTCGACTCCGTGCGCGAAACTATCGAGATAGGCCGCCGTGCCGGGCTGCCGGTGCAGATCTCCCACCACAAGATCGCCAGCCGCGACCTCTGGGGTGCCAGCACGCAGACGCTCGCGCTGGTCGACAGCGCCGTCAAGGAGGGCATCACCGTCTACCTCGACCAGTACCCCTACCCGGCCACCAGCACCGGCCTGACCGTCCTTTTCCCACCCTGGTGCCTCGCCGGGGGTCGGGAAGATCTTAATGCCCGGCTCAAAAATACCGAGCAGCGACAAAAGATCGCCGAAGGAATCATCGACAACATCCTCCACGATCGCGGCGGCTCCGATCCCTCCAACATCCTCATCGCGCACTGCTCCGCGCGGCCCGAGGCAGAGGGAAAAAACATCGCCGAGCTGCTGCAGGCCCAGGGGCACGAAGTCAGCCTCGAGGAAGCGGCCGAGATCATCATGGAAATCCAGGCTCAAGGCGGAGCACAGGCTATCTACCGCTGCCTTGCCGATGAGGACATCGAGCGCATCATGCGCCACCCGCTCACCATGATCGCCACCGACAGCCACATCTGCCAATACGGCGTCGGCGTCCCCCATCCGCGCAATTACGGCACATTCCCCCGCGTCCTCGGCCTCTACACCAGGGAAAAAGGAATCCTCTCTCTTCGGGATGCGGTCAAGAAGATGACCTCGATCCCAGCACAGGCGTTCTTCCTCTTTGGGCGTGGAGTGATCACGCCAACCTTCAAAGCCGATATCGTCATCTTCAATGCCGACACAGTCTCCGATACCGCCACCTGGACAGAGCCGCACCAGTACCCGACCGGGATTGAATACGTCATCATCAACGGCACCGTTGTCGTCGACGACGGCAGGCAGCTCGATGTGCGCCCGGGAAAGGTACTGCGCCACCGACCGTTTGAAAGAAAGTGAGTGGAAACACGATGAAGCAGTACAAAATCGGCTCTGAAATCAACGTCAATCTCCGTATCGAAGGCATCGGCGAGGCAACCGTCTTGCTCGACGACGTCGCCGCAAGGGCGGTCAGGTTAACCGACGGCCGCCAAGAGCCAATCGAGATCAACGGCAAGATAGTGGCGACCGAAATCGATGGCACCGCCAAAAAAATAACCGTGATCCTCTGGACTTTCGGCCTCGAGCCGGGCCGCTACCGAATCCTCAGCCTGCCACTCGGCGGTATCGGAGAGCGGATAAATATCGATCTCGACGCGCGCGGCCGGGCGCTTGATTTCGAACTCTACTCCGAACCGCGGCTGGCCGACTGCGAAATAGGCGATATCGAGGCAAGCCTCGGAGAGAAATGATGCATAAGCAAATCATCAACGGCAGGACATTGGAACTGGTGCAGGGCGATATCACCAACCAGAAGGTGGATGCAATCGTCAATGCCGCCAATTCGGCTCTGGCGGGAGGTGGCGGTGTCGACGGAGCAATCCATCGCGCCGGCGGGCCGTCCATTATGGAGGAATGCCGCAACATCGGCGGCTGCCCAACGGGCTCGGCGGTTGCCACCGGAGCCGGAAACCTCGGAGCGAAAAGTGTTTTCCACGCTGTCGGTCCCATCTGGCGAGGCGGCGGCAGAGGCGAGCCGGAACTGCTGGCCGGAGCCTACGCCGCCTGCCTTAAAATTGCATCCGATTCAGGCTACCGTTCCATCGCCTTCCCCTCGATCAGCACCGGAGCCTACGGCTATCCGGTCGAAGCTGCCGCGAAGATCGCTCTGCAAACTGCGGCCGGCTTTCTCCGAGGGGAATCGTCCGTCGAGCTCGTCAGCTTTGTCCTCTTTGATTCCGCCACACTCGCTGCCTACGCCGAGGCCCTGAAGCAGGTACATTCCTGATAAATGAGCAAACAATGGCGTAAATCAACCTTTATTCTTGACTTATTTTTTATCCGGAATTAGATTTTAATTGGTGCCCGCCGGCGGGCTAAGGGGTTTCGAGAAGCCGGCTAGGGCGCCTTTTTTCATCTACCTCCAGATCGCGCCTGCGTCTCGACACGAGAAATCGAACTTCAACGTGACGACTGCTAACTTGGTTATGCAACGGAACTTACACCGAGTCTCGCCGCACATCAGTTATCCCAAAGGCTACCCTTATCAACATCCGAAAGGGGGTGGTATCGGCAGATGAATGCCTAGGCGGAAGTGTCGACAGATTTTCAATCAACTACGGAGGTGACATTAATGAGCGAGGAGAAAGAATGGAAAAAGCGCCTGACGCGCGCCGAGAACCAATCCCTACAACCCGGCGTGCCGATCAGGGGCGAAATACGTGGGAACACTACCCACATCAACATCCGCAGCCTTGCCAACGAATACAAACTTGGCAAGGCGTACGAGCAGGTTAGAAACCTCGAGTTCCGCTCCGACAAGGAAATCGAGCTCGAGGTCTTCCCGCAATATCTCGAAGCACAGCGCGCGCCACGCGCGCGTCGCTTCACGGCAAGAACAGTCAGGAGACCCCGCTACCCCGCCGATGAAGGTTACCGCAACCGCCGCTCGCGCCTGCACTACCCCAAGGGCAAGATGCTGGTACTGGTCGACAAAGCCGTTTACGACGACGTTGCCGGCAGCATCGCCAAATACGTCCTCGACGTCGGCAGGGACGGATACTGGGCCACAATCCACGTCGTCGACGGCGGAAAGCCCGTCCACTATCGCAAATTCATCAAGAGCAAGAGGCCCGTGGGCGTGTTCCTCATCGGCGCGATTCCCGCTCCCTGGTACGAAATCGGCAGCGACCAGTTCCCCTGCGACCTCTACTACATGGACCTCAACGGCACCTGGAACGATCCCGACAACGACGGTAAGTTTGAAGGACACATCGGCAACCTCGACCCGGAGATATGGGTCGGCAGGCTCTACACGCCGACCAAGAACGGCAACGACGCCGCCCTCATCAACGACTACTTCAAGCGCAACCACAAGTTCCGCCTGGGACAGCTCGGCCGCACTATTTCGGCGATGGCTTACGTCGACGACGACTGGCAGGGCTTCGGCGACTGCGCCCTCGACCTGACATATCCCGCCTCCCAAATCACCACCTACACCA
>Ga0114922_10004084_pt1 | contig 13560 bp, 4 predicted proteins | sample AartaG_FD_100975 | JGI IMG/M metagenome (GOLD analysis project Ga0114922, IMG submission 100975) | Deep subsurface microbial communities from Aarhus Bay to uncover new lineages of life (NeLLi) - Aarhus_00045 metaG | ecosystem: Environmental > Aquatic > Marine > Oceanic > Sediment | place: Aarhus...
AATCAGTTCCGGCAAGCAATGGTATTTCTGGCCCGGAGACATTGTTCCAATGGCGGTAGAGTGCATTCTTCTTGCAGTGCCGCTGATTGTTCTTACAATGTTACTAAGCTCTGTTGGTTCTCAAAGTGACTTCAGTCGCTTCGAGAACAGCCGATTGTATCAACAAGCGATGACACTTCCGTCCTGTTCATCTGTGCAGGACTATAATTCACAATCATCTGGTTACGAAGCCGATGCATCCGGTCGGAATCATTTATTATTGGCAAATATAGTGACGGGGATAGGAGCCGGAATCTACGAAGAGCTGGTTTTTCGTTTGATTTTGATATGTATTCTAATGCTGTTATTTCAGGATGTATTAAAACTCAACCATGAAAAAGCCATTATACTTTCGGTTTTGATTTCGGCGGCTTTGTTTAGTGCACACCACCATGTAGATTTGCTGAGCGGCAGAACGAATATTGTAGATCCTTTCGATTGGACCAGGTTTGCCTTTCGGACCATCGCAGGGGTTTATTTCGCAATCCTTTATGCAATTCGCGGCTTTGGAATAACGGCCGGAACTCATGCTTTTTATAATATTATTGCGGTCTCTATCACTGCGTTCTTTTTTACGAATTAGAAATTCCGGATATAAAGGTTTTTTTCCAAAAAAATATCCCTGATATTACTCTTTTACAATGAACAGCTTGTAGAATAATCGTCCTATAAGTGCACACAACCCCCTTATCAGTACTGATATAAGCCTTGAAAAGACATGTTGATTTTGGTATAATAATAGAAAACAAGAAGTGAGTTTTTTTAAGTTGGGAACGATTTATGGAATTACCACAAATCAATGTAGCTGTTGAAGAACTAATGTTCAGTCTTTTTCAGCGACCCGTGCATCCTGAACTTTTTCAGATATATGCCAGCCGACAGATAAATACCGAGAATTATGAAGCTGTTATTTGGGTAACCGGCTGCACTCATGTTGTTAGTGTTTTTGCCGGCGATATTTGTCTTAGTGAGGTAATCAGCACGCCCGGTCAGATGCTGCCCTCGAGAGGATTGATTGAGCGTTTTCAATTCCGCGGCCCACGTACTCATAAATGTACCTTGAGCCGTGGCGTTAGTTACATGACTGATTTTCAGGTCGAGAAAATGAGCCCCAACTTATATCGACAGAGCCATACCGACCTTGAACGTTTTGCTCGAAACAGGGGCGTATTTGTGAAATTCCCAGAGCTGGAAGTTGGAAGACTTCAGCCGTTTTGCTATGTGGATTTCGAGGCAAGAAAAACTGAATTGCACATCCATACATTTGCTGCTTATCCGGATCAAGTGACAATGATTAAAACTCAGTCATTGTTTGATTTTCAGTAATTGCGGGTAGGACGGGCATGTCTAATTGTTTTGCATCTGGACGTTTTGTTTAAGAATATCCAGTTTCATCCGGATTTCCTGGGACATTTTACTGTTTGGAAAATCTTTGATAATCTGTTGGCCGGTATCCAGCGCGCTGGTCCATCTCTTTTCAGTTACGGCAATTGAGAACTGAACGCCCATGTTGTGTAATTTAGTCCGAAATACATCACTGGCCGCTTCCTGAAGAGCCAGTGCTTCGTTGGGAGTAAGATATTGATCGAGCTCTTTGAGGATGTCCAGGCTGCGATCCGTTTCCTCGTGTGTTATTGCATCGTCCCATGCTGCAAGCAGGATTCTTTTTCGTTCCTGTTTCTTGTCGTGCAGGACCTGACGCATTGCTTTGGCCTTTTCACTGTCCGGATAATTAATGATTAGCCCTTCGATTTGTGCACTTGCCCTGGACCATTGACATTCAATAATAAGTTTTTCGATATGCTCTATTATTTGATTCAGCCGTTCCTGGTCGGTAGCATTGTGATATTGTTCGGTCTGTAATCTTAATTCTTCGGCCAGCTCCGTATATTCCGGGCGTTTGGCGATCTCGCTGATAATATCGTTAGCTGCGTTATAATCCTGCATTTGGAGCTTCTCAAATACTGCCTCCCGCAGAGATTGTCTGTCCGCTTCACGGAATGCAATGGCCTTTGCCGTTTCGCTGATGCGGGTGCTGTGATTGATTTGCGTCAATCCTGTGTGGATTTTTTCGAGGGCACCGGTTAGGTCTTCGAGTTTCGAACTGTTATTCTGTAACGCATCAAGTATCTTAATTACCCTTGAGAGCATCACAAGAAGAGCGATGAGAAAAATCAAAGCGCCGAATAAAAACACGAGTTGACGCAGTAAATTGGTCTCGGAGGGCTGAAAGAGGTCTGTATATAAAGTCAGAACAAGAACAATCGCCACTGCAATACATATGACCACAATGTGCCATTTGTATTGCCATACACCGCCGTCTTTTCTCGAGTCCATATCTTGGCTCTCAAAAAAAGTAATAATATTATTCTATCTCTACAATAATATCATATATAAAAGCCATGTTTTTGTCAACAGTTGACCGAGTAATAACGAAAAAAATATGCTTTTGCCCATAACCGGCGGTTGAGGTTGATTCCGCTATTTCCTTGTTTTTTTAAGTTATAGTGGGATTATTTGCAGAAGCTTTCTTCGAGCTATAATAAAACGCTGCAGGAAATCATATATTGCGATAGAAATTGAGTAATCGAATGAATGAACCATTATACGGAAAGAGCCTATACGTCACGTGTATTGTTGGATAACACCACGTCCCTGCACAGAAGAAAACAAGCTCTTTTATGCCTTAATATTATTTAAGCCGCAAGGATTTATCACCCCGGCTGCACTGTGTATAGACGGACTCCGTTCCGGCTTGTCATTGTCCTACGACCACGTTGTTGGTGTTGGGCTCTCGTTGTTCCGCCACTTCTTCAATTGACCATTCGGTCTCATTGTAGAGTGCATCGCGTGCCTTTACACGGAAAGTATGACCCTGTCCGCCACGGCCAACCTGAACGGTATATGTCGTATTTGTTATCCAGCCACTGCTAAAGCCCGATTCGCTCGTACACCAGAAGTAGTACTCCACAATTCCGCTGTCGTCGGTTGCTTCAACGGCTGTCATAGTAACCCAGTAGTCAAAACTGCTATTGCCGTCTTTGTATTCACGAGGCAGTCCTGTGTAGCCGTTCGGGTCCTCTTCAGTATTCCATTGCATCGGGTCCGGTGTCGGAGCAGTAAGGTCATCCTCCGGCAGCGGAGTGATGGCTTCATAAGGGGTGGTTACATAAGAGATCGCCGACCACTCGGTTTCATTAATATTGACTGATAAGTCTCTGGCCTTGACTCTATAGCCGTATTCGGTATTCGGATCGAGCCCGGTATCCGTGTAATTCGGATCTTCCAGCCAGCCACTGTCGTGCCCACCTTCAGTCACGGCCTCGAAATAATATTCTACCGGATTACGATCATTGACAGTTATTGAAATCATTGTGACGGAAGTTCGCGAATTTGCGACTATAGATTCGATGTACGGTGCGGGTGCGGGCGGAGTTGTGTCAATGCCGGCATAACGTAATTTCGACCAATCTGTTTCATTGCCTGCTCCATCGCGCGTTTTTACTCTATAGCCATATTCCATATCGAGAGATATTCCGCTGTCAGTGTAATTCGGAGTTGTTAGCCAACCGCTGTTTTGGGTTTCATTATCGCCTATGCGTTCGAACAGATACTCAACATCCCATCCCCAGAAATCAATGGCGGTTTTTGCTACCATACTGACCGTGCCTCCTGAACTCAGGTAAGGTTCTATTTCCCATTGACTCGGATTAGGCGTTGGAGCGGTTGTGTCCCTAACAAGCCAGCAGTCGGCTATGAAAAGAATGTCTTTGAAATCGACATAAGAATCCAAAGTAATATCTGCACCCTGGCACCAGTTATTTCCTTCGGAACAGCCGCTGTTGTTCCAGTTTTGGGCAATAAGTGAAAAGTCCTGGAAGTCGATTATACCGTCAAAGGCAAGATCGCACAGGCTGCACTGTTCCTGAACCAGATAGTGATAACCCAAATCAATCAGACCGGTATCGGTTAATCCATCGGTGCGGGTTGTGTATCCGGACAAATTCAAAGCATGTGCATAATTGCTGCCGGCATCAACACATGGACTTTGTTGTTCCTGGCCGGAACTGGTTTGACTGAGGTAATACCGACCGAGCGGTCCGGATGCGAATAGCGGGTCTTCGTAAATGTTATTTTCGTAGTTTAGTGTGCAACTATCGTCAACAAAGATTGCAGAGCGTCCGTTCTTGATGTCGCTGTTGTAAATCGAAAGAGTCGAAGGTCTGCGGTCAAATTCGAAGCCTGTACCAATAGCGATTCCATCGCCATGTGCGGCTAAGTTATCCCATAAGATACTATCGGTGATCGTACATTCGCTGAGGTAGGAACAATATAATCCACCACCGAGACCGGTACCATTTGTATCTTCACTATCGTCATCGTTTTCATCCGTGACACCTATCGAGGCATTGGCGGCAAACGTGCAGTTGGAGAATATCGAATAAGTGTACCAGTTAACGGATATACCACCGCCGTCCCGGTTAGCTCCGTTGTTGACTATCAGGTTATTGTTGAACGAAGCAAGACCGAGGTCACGCAGATATGCACCACCGCCGGAGAAGTTGGCTATATTGCCGCTGATATTGCAGTCCTGGACGCTTATACCCCCCGTTGAGCAGAACAAACCAGCGCCGTTTGTATAAACATCGTCGTCATTGGGATCGTTGACGTCGGTCATTGCTCTGTTATTTGTAATATTGCAGTTGGAAATATCTACTAAGGTGGTCAGGCTGCATAATCCGCCACCACGAAGTGCATTATTGGAGGTGATATCGCAGTTTACGATTGTTACTTCCGTATCATCGAGGTATATAGCACCACCGGTGTCGGATTCATTGCCAACGAAGTTGCAGTCCGTGAATGTAACACATGCGCAGTCCTCGGCACAAACACCTCCTCCATAACCGCGATACGGATCGAGACTGTGATTGGGGTCGTTGCCATCCGCATCGTTGCCATCCGCAGTTCCGGAGGCGATATTGTCTTCGAATGTACATTTAGAGAAATCGACTGTAGAACCACCGGCACAATAGACGCCGGCTCCGAAACTTGGAATCTCATAGGGCACCAGAGGCTCCTGAAACCTGCCGCCCGGGCCCATCACGCCACCTTGTCCGCTCATCCCGCCGGAAGTTCGATTGCCTCTGATTTGGCAATTGATAAATTTGACATTACTTCCAATATCGCAAAACGCTCCTCCTCCGTATCCGGAATACCAACGATAGTCTCCTATGAACGAGGTTAAAAGCGGTAGATTGTATATGTCCTGATATCCGAATGCCATATCCCATGACAAATGTGACCATATTCCATCAGTAACCCACGTCCAAAGATAACTAAAGGGATCGATGACATACCCTTCTTTTCTACTCCAGGTTCCCCCGTAGTTCGCGGTGCCACCCTGTGCATCATAATCACCACCGTTGCCGCCGTTGCCACCGAGGGCCTGATTATTCTCGATTATACAGTTGATAAATTTGGGACTGCTTTCCGGGGCGCAGTATATTCCGCCACCGTACGCCCAGCCGCTCCAGCCGCCTCGGCCTGCATTGAGAGCCGGGTTGCTCTCTGCGTCCACGCCGTTACCGCCATGACCTCCCTGAATCCAGTTGTCTCTTATGATGCAGTTTTTTATTATGGGAGAGGCTCCATTAGCGATGTATATTGCAGCCCCTTCGAGGCAGCCGCCATCAACGCCGTTCGGATAACCGTCTTGTCTGTTCCCGTCTATACTCTGCCCGGCCCATCCGCCGCAGTTCTGAATCGTAATGCCGTTGAGAACCGTTTTAGAATCTGTATCAGGGCCGAAAGAGATACCTAAATTGTTATAACCTTCAGGATTGGTGTTCATATACCCATCGATGATTGTTGCTGCGACGCAGCAGGGGTCATCCGGGTTTTTCGATGTGATCATTATCGACTTGTTTACCTCGATCGATCGACCAAAATATCCACCGAAATATCTGCCTGGATCGAGTACGATAATATCGCCGTTTTTAGATTTAAATATTCCTTCCTGAAGCGTTGTATAATCACCGGGGATGGTTATGGTCTTTCCAACGTACTCGGTGAATTCGACAATAACAGTCCTGTCGGTATTCATTGTCACGGTATTAACAAGAGCTTTGGAATTGTCGTTGTCGGTTCCTAACCACCCGACACTATAGCCGAGGTCCACTGTTGCCGTGAGTGTTACTTTTTTATGCTTGGGGAAAGTCCCGCCCATCGGCCAGACCGTACCGTGCTCTCCGATAACCTTAACGGTTAATTTGTGCGTGTCCTCTCCGGTGGGATAGTGGAAGCCCATATCGACTATGCCATCGTCTCCGACATCGTCTATACGAGTGGTTAAGTCGTCTAAGTTGAGATTAACAGCCAGGTCGCTTCCGGTATCCACGCACGGACTCGGATCATCGACTTGCCTATCTTCAAGATTTTGATTGAGATAGTATGTCCCTGCGAAATTCGGATCCGTGGTAAATTGCGGGTCTTCTTTTATATTGCCTTGCCTCCATTGCAACTTCCGTCCCAATTCGACAAAAATGGCTGTGGTAGTGCGACCACCCTGAACGTCGCAGTAATTAACCGTGAGAGTGGAAGGTGGATCGAAGTAATCCGGTTCCAGGATATAACCGATCGCAGCCTGGTTACCTTTTGTTGCCGTATTACCCCAGAGGATATTATTTAAAAGAGTTGTCTGGCTTCCATAAGAGCAGGAAATGCCGCCTCCTCTTCCGTGAGTTGTGTTATTGGCATCATATGCGGAATTTTCAACGATTGTACAACTGGAAATAATCGGTGTGGAAAGCCATGTTGCCATAACACCGCCACCGCTGATGATAGCACTGTTTCCTTTTATCAGGCAGTTTTTAATTTTAGCCGTATCGGAGGTTCCGCCGATATATACACCGCCTCCCGAGCCGGAGGATGAATTTCCGGTAATAAAGCAATTTTCAATCGTGGCGTTTGAGGACCAGCAGAACATTCCGCCTCCGCCGCCGTAGAACCAGTCAAGATAATCGATTTCAGATGGAACGGTGTTAATTTGAGCTTTATTTCCTATGAAGCTACAGTTTGATATCACCGGCGCTCCGCCGCTCCAGTAAATACCGCCTCCATGATCGGCTGTGTTGTTACTGACGGTCAGTTTGGAAAGCGCGACCTCGGCACTGTCTCCGTACCAGTGAATAGCGCCTCCGAAGGATGCTTTGTTGTTGCCAAAGGTGCTGTCTGTTATCTTTATTGAACCGCCGTTATACCACTGTTCGGTGGCCGAATCTATTGCTCCACCGGCATATATACCACCTCCGGCACCATAAGACCAGAGTGTCTCATTACTTATAAAAGTGCTGTCGTTAATATCCAGCGCGCATTCGTACCAGCAGTATATTCCACCACCGTCGCGACCGGAGGAATTGCTAACATATTTACTTTCGTTTATATTTATAGAACAGTCCCAGCCAAAGTACTGGCCGCCGCCAGATCCGTAATAACCTGACGTGTTACCGGTGGCTTCGAAGCTGTCCAGTATCACCTGGCAGCCGTCATTATAAAATTCACCGCCGCCGTCCTGGCCGTTACCGTCGGTTTGTCTGCATGTATTAAAGTTTAATGTGCAACCTGTAAGAACGGCGTTGCAGTCGATTTCGTAGTAATTAGCGCCTCCATAGCTCGTGGTATAGCTTATGTCATACATACCATCAGCACCGTCGCCACCGGCATTGCCACCGTCTCCTGCTTCACCTCCGGGACCTCCGGTACCAGTGGTCACATTTGGTATATTCGGGTCGTCCTCTTCGTCATCTTCTTCCTCTTCTTCCTCATCTTCTATCTCCATTGGACCGCCTGACCCGCCGTCACCGCCGACGCCGCCGTTTCCGCCGGGAGCTTCTCCTTCGCCGTCGCCACCGATGCCGCCGCTGCCGCCGTCGCCGCCGCCGTATGTATAAGTCGGTACGATGGTAGTTGCTTTATTGTCGGTTATGATGGTGTCTTCCATAATGACCTGGCAGTTTTCGCCGTAGTATATGGCGCCTGCCCATGAAATCGCACCGTTGAGGCCCATATTACCGCCTGCTCCACCGTCACCGCCGTTTCCACCCGGTCCTTCGGCACCTGGTTCGCCATCAACGCCGTCCGGCTCACCGTTACCGCCGCCGCCACCGTCACCAGGTGCTGCACCGGCTCCGGCGTCACCACCATTGCCGCCGTCACCGGCGGAATTGCCGAGTCCCTGTCGTGTGACGCAGTTGATTATTTTACATGAGAGTATCGTCGGATTACAGTTGGGGCCGAAGTATATGGCTCCACCTTCTGCTATACCGCCGTCGCCGCCGTCGCCGCCGTCGCCGCCTTTTCCGCCGTCGCCACCGGGTCCGCCGTCGCCGCCCATTCCGCCGTTACCGCCTGCTGCAGGGTTGCCGCCGTTGAGAGCTTCGGTTGCGGCCTGACCGTCCTGGCCGTCCTGGCCGTCTTGTCCGTCCTGACCATTCTGACCGTTCTGACCAAATCCGCCCCAGCCGCCGTCACCGCCGACTGCAAGGCAGTCGACAATTGTGCAATTTTTGATGATTGGGCTACAGCCGGCGTCGAAATACATCGCGCCTCCATAAGCACTGCCGCCGTCACCACCGGGCAGGCCGGGCTCGCCGTCGATGCCGTCTTCACCTGCATTACCGGCCCGACCGTCTACGCCGTCATTTCCGGGAATACCAGCTACGGGTATGGTTTCGTCACCGGGATCTAAAGGTGCCGGCATTTCCTCCGGGGGATCGAATGGATCCAGTGGTTCCTCAGCATCATCAGGATCGTCGGGGGCCTCAGGTTCAAAAACATTGTTCTCACCGTCGCCGCCTCGGGCTATGCAGTCTTTGATAACCAGACGAGACAGGGTCGGACTGCTGCCGTTAAGGCATGTTATTGCGCCGCCAATGGCATCCATACCCGACAGTGGGTCTTCGCTGTTTGGTTCTGTCAGGGCATAACCCGGATCTCCCGGACCTTGAATCGTGAAACCATCTACTACGGAATCGTTGCCCTCGCCGCTTTGGAATATAAATGCCGGGGGTGCAGTTGAAATAGTTGGTGGATAATATCCACTGAGTGAGATAACTGTCGCAGCCACGGAGCATGGATCGTCCGGATGTTCACTTGTAACAGTGATTGCTTTGCCATCGAAATCGTAAGGATTATTGTAGTATGTACCGGCCGAGACGACGATCTTGTCGCCGTGGGTGTAAGCCGCATTGATCGCATCGCTTATATCGCGAAATTGTCCGGGTACGTGTAATGTCGCCGGTCTGCGGAACGAGACGGTAATTACTTTATCGGAGTCCATTGTCACCGTGTTCGCAAAAGACCATAGCTCGTCGTCATCGGTTCCCTGCCATTGATCGACGATATAGGTGTCGTCGGGGATGGCTTTCAAATCGATAACTTCACCTTCGTAGTATTCTTTGCCGCTTCTGTAATAAGGGTCAATAGAGCCGTGACCGCCGATAACTTCGGTACGCAGGGTATGCCTGGGTCTCTCCTCAAATTCAATGGCGACAAGTGTATCATTAACTAAGGTTACAGTATTGATAATATCTGTTGATGAGTCGTCATCTGTCCCGAACCATGATTTAATTCGATAACCAGAATTCGGAAGGGCCGTGATTGTTACGACTTCATATTTTCGGTAAGGGCCGGTGTTAGGATCTACAAATATCAGACCTCTTGACTGGCCGGGTTCAACAGGTATATTATTAATTACTTCAATGATATTTAATTGTACATATTCCGTGGGTTCAGACAGGTAGTGATACCCCATGTCTATAACACCATCATCGGCCTGGCCGTCGGTTCTTGTTGTGTATTGGTTTGTTTGAATATTCGTATCCAAAGGCGTACCGCCTGCATTTACACAGGGGCTGTCGAATGTTTGTCCCGCTGCAATCTGAGTCAAATAATACTTGCCGCCGAGCGGTCCCTCGATGAATTTTGGATCTGAATGTATATTGCCGCCGCCCTGGTCGTTATCTTCGATATTTGAATAAGTTGCCGAACAGTTGTACAGGTCGTCGCCATTACCCCATAAGATACAGTTAGTGATTGTCGGAATTGAATCATTATATGCAAAGATACCACCGTCTTGTGGAGCATCCGGTTCGTCTATAATAACAGTACAATTAGTGATTATCGGTGAAGAAGCATCCAAAGCAATTCCACCACCCTGGTACACCGCTGCGTTGTTATCAAACAGACAGTTTATTATTGTTGGATTCGAATTATAACAGGATATTCCACCGCCAATGTCTTCGGCGAAATTTTCGGTAATCTGGCAATTGGCAATCAACGGAGAAGCGTCATAGCAGTCGATACCGCCGCCGCGGCGTGTTGATAAGTTATTGGTTATAATGCAGTCGGTGATTGTCGGAGATGATCCTTCACAGACTATACCACCTCCATATTCGGCACTGCCCCAACCGATAGCGAGACCTTTGAGAATTGTATCAGGACCTTCACCGTTTATGAATGTTACTACGGAAGTCTCCGGATTCGACGAACCTAAAATATATGTATCGTCCGGGCTGATGCTGGGATCGTCGGGATTGTTTATATCACCGCTTCTAAGGGTGATTGCTTTGCCTTTGAAATCAATTGTTTCGGTATAGAGACTATTGGACTCAACGATTAACTCGTCACCGTCAACCGCATTGTCAATTGCATCCTGAATAAAGTCATATAAACTATCATTAGGATCATCCGGATTATATTTTGTTGCATTCAGAATTTTACCGGCGTCTCCCCTCGGTAGCGCCAGTAATGCTTTGTGAAGATTAATACTGCCGTTGGATTGAGAAAACCGGGAGATGGTTGGTATGGGATCGGCGGTATTCAAAAGCATATTTTTAATCGATTGATTCGGCAGCGATGCATATTGCGACCAGAGAAGTGCACATGCAGCCGAGGCGTGCGGAGTCGCCATCGATGTCCCGCTCAGGATATCGTAATTGGTTGAAACGCCGTTTACGAGCATCGCAAAGGTTTCATATGTCGGTGTAGTGCTAAGGATATCAGTTCCCGGTTCGGCTATATCAACCGAACTGGCACCGTAATTCGAGAAAACAGATAACCGGCCGTCGCTGTCTTTTGACGTTACGGAAATTATATTACCCAGGTCGTAGCTTGCAGGATAGACGGGATTCGAATCATTATCGTTGCCGTAATCGTTACCTGCAGCGGCAATAAAAAGCAATCCTTCGTCTCCGGCGTCTTTGATGGCGTCATAGAGAGACTGAGAATAGAAATCTCCACCCCATGAAGCATTGATAATCCTGGCGCCGTTGTCAATTGCGTACCCGATCGCTTCAACCGCATCATCTGCAAATACCTGTGGTTCCAGGGCATAATCATCGGCGAATACTTTCAGGGTCATCATCCTGATATTATAATTATCGTCCGGAATATCTTCATTATTATTACTTGTTGTTCCGATGATGCCGGCTACGTGGGTACCGTGGAAAAAAGTATCTTTGGGGTCGCTGTCGCCGTCATCCGGGTCGTTTGCTATGGCACCGGCGAAATCATATCCGTAAATATCATCTACATATCCGTTGCCGTCGTCATCGATATCGGGGGTGCCGTTCAGCTCTGTATTGTTAACCCAAATATTATCTATAAGGTCGGGATGGGTATAATCAATGCCTGTATCGACTACCGCCACAATGATATCGGAGTTGCCTGATTGAGATGTATCGATGTCGGCTTCGGTTGTTTCGCCGGTTTGAATTGTGTTGTCTGTTCCATACAATTCGCGGTAACTTGTCACATTCGGCAGATCGAGCAATTTGTATTTATAGTTTGGTTCCGCATATCGTATATTGGCCGAGAGGTTGAATTTGATAAAGGCATCTACGACAGTAGTGTCTTGAGGTAGTTTTATAACGGCCAGTCCCGAGGAAACGTTGTCATATTCTGTATCTACCGAAGCACCTTCGATAATGAAATTTGAAATCGTGTTTCTTATCGCGCGACGTGATAGCGGTCCGATTATTACAGGTCCTGTTGCCGGTTGGGTGCCCGGATCCGGATCGGCAAAACGCACAATCAGTTCATTCTGTTTGTATGCTGCCGATTCCTCTTCGGATAAAATGATATTAAGTCCCGGTAACTCGAATGCCCCCGCATAAACAGTTGCGGATAATAAAACTAATAAGCTGATTAGAATTTGCCGCTTCATAATTCTGCTTCTCTAAAAAAATTCCTTTTATTGTTTTTAGAACCGTAAGTCCCTTGTGAAACTACACGTTAAACTCTGTCAATCAGGTCCTGTTAACTGTGTGAATAATTACAAAACCCCTGCAAATACCTTGCTTAAGATTACAGACCGTTTTCCATCGCACCTATTGCTTCAGCTTCACGTTCATCCTGAAGAAGAATGGTTGATTTCACCAGCACCAGTAATATCTTGTAGTCTCTGACTTTACTGGTGTTACGGAATACTCTGCCGAGTATAGGTATTTTGCTTAATACAGGCACACCCGCTTCAATCTCGGATTCTGAAGTTATTTTTTGACCGCCTAACAGCAATGTTCCACCATCAGGTATGTTTACACGTGTCGAAATTGTTAGATATTCGGTCTCGGGAATTTCAACATTGATTGTTTGGGGTTCATTATTATTATTTGGTATTTCGACTTCACTTTTACGAACTCCGAGAAACTGATTCTGAACAGTCATTATATTAAGTAAAACGTTTTTCTTGTCGTGCGTAATGATCGGCGTAATATACAAAGCATTCCCCGGTTGTATCGTATAATACTGTGGAGTTAAACCGCCGCCGGACTCTGTTGTAGTACCTGTAGCAGTTCCTGTAGTAGTGGTACCGGATTCCTGGAGTGGGGTTAATGCGAATATAATATATCTGCTTAGTTGGAAGTTTACCGTCTCTCCGCTTAGAACCGTGGCTCTTGGAGCATTAAGGGATTTCGCATCTCTATGGGCCTGGGTAGCCTTTAACAAAAACGCCACTTGTAAATCGTCGAGTATGGAGCCATAACCTCCGGAGGCCGTAGCAGATGCTCCAATACCGCCCAGACTTTGTGAAATATCTGATTCTGTCGAAGCTGCTGAAGTATAAGAGTCTTGATCGATGGTTACCAAACCCCATTTGTTGCCGAGATTTACATTAAAATCGACATCAAGACCGATTTCTTCAAGGAAGTTCTCGCTCACAACCAGGAATCTGGCTTCGACGGAAACCTGATGCCCGAGTGATTTTCGCAGTGCTTCGAGAAGTTTTTCAATTTCTGTGTGTACTTCGGGGGTATTGTAAACAGCGAGCTTTTTAGGTTGTTGAGTCGGATATGGAAAGATAGAACCGTCGGCGTCTTCGTTTTAATCATACCAACTCATAGGATCGATACTCTCTTCAACAAGTGTAACCAGATCCTGTGCAATATAACCACTGCTTTGACCGTAGCCTCCCATGCCGCCCATGCCACCTCTCATGCCGCCTCCCATGCCACCCATGCCACC
>Ga0114922_10004085_pt1 | contig 13556 bp, 10 predicted proteins | sample AartaG_FD_100975 | JGI IMG/M metagenome (GOLD analysis project Ga0114922, IMG submission 100975) | Deep subsurface microbial communities from Aarhus Bay to uncover new lineages of life (NeLLi) - Aarhus_00045 metaG | ecosystem: Environmental > Aquatic > Marine > Oceanic > Sediment | place...
GTATAGCCGACAATGGCGACTATCGGGTAGGGCACCTTGTGGCGTCCGGCGCGGTGAAGCTCACGGGTTTTGACAACTTGTGCGAGCTCTTTACGGATCCCGTCGATGCGGCTTTGGATCATGCGCCGGTCAAGCTCGATTTGTGCCTCTCCGGGACCGCCGATGAAGCTGGCACCGCCACCACCGCCACCACGTTGGCGTTCCAAGTGGGTCCAGGCACGCACAAGCCGGCCTTTTTGATAGGACAGGTGGGCAAGTTCGACCTGTAGGCGGCCTTCCCGCGTGTGTGCTCTCTCGCCGAAAATTTCGAGAATGAGGCCGGTTCTATCGAGCACCTTGCAGTTCCAGGCCGTCTCGAGGTTGCGCTGCTGGACGGGGCTTACTGCGTGATCGACGACGGCAAGCTCGATCTCCTGGCTAGCGATGGATTCGCCAAGCTCCTCGACCTTGCCTGTGCCGAACAGCGTACCGGGTTTCGGCTTGGTAACGGTGACCGTGCGGGCGTCGACGACATTGAGATCGATGGCATGGGCGAGGCCGACAGCCTCCGCCAGTCTTTCTTCGGGGGAGTGAGCCGACAGCCCTTCGTTATCAGCAGCTGCATCTGCCGCTCTTGGTAGGATCGGCACAAGCACCAACGCCCGCGAAGCGACACCCGAGCGTCTCTTCTCCAACGAAACTGTGGGTGCTTCGCGGTCGCCGGTATCGGTGTCACTGTTACTTTTGTCGATGCTTCTGCCTATGCGTTCGGTTCTTCTTCTGAGGTTTCGCCGTCCATCAAATTGACTGGCTGGCCTGGCATGATCGTCGAGATTGCGTGCTTGTAGACGAGTTGGGAATGCCCGTCCCGCCGGAGCAGGACGCAGAAATTGTCAAACCATGTGACGATACCCTGCAGCTTGACGCCATTGATTAGGAAGATTGTCAGCGGCGTTTTCTGCTTGCGCACGTGGTTGAGAAAAGTGTCTTGCAGGCTCTGCGTTTTTTCAGACGGCATACTTTGTTGTCCGCTTCTTAATTCTATCTTCTGGTGATTTCGTCTGGTGTTGCTTCGCTCATGCGAAGGGCAGTCTAGACGAGGTATTTTACAATTTCAGCACCGATATCGATCGAACAAGTCTTTCACACGCCTTCTGCGGCGAAATACGTCACTAAACAGATCTCCGTCAGTATTTAGCAGGCCGCGCGTTCGCGGGTATTCGTTCGGCGTGGTGATGAAATGCCTGGCGAAGCTTTAGTGTGATGGGACCTGGTGTGCCTGAGCCGATCGACTGCTCATCGATGCGTACGACGGGCATTATCGTAGCACTTGCCGAGGTGTTAAAGGCTTCTTTGGCGGTATAAGCCTGTTCAGCGTTAAAGGCCCGTTCCACGACGCGAATGCCGGTTTTTCCCGCCACATCGATGAGTGTTTGACGAGTGATTCCGGGAAGCAGGGCATGAGACAGCGAACGGGTTTGAAGCTCGTTATCCTGATTGAGGATCCAGGCGTTACTTGAAGCTCCTTCGGTGATCCAGCCGTCTGTGTCAACGAGCCAAGCTTCGCTGGCGCCGGCTTGATGTGCGCTGCTCTTGGCCAAGACGGCAGGCAGCAGCATGACTGTCTTGATGTCGCAACGGCCCCACCGGATATCCGGCAAGGTCACAACGGAGATGCCTTTTGCTGCAATGCAGTCGCGGGCGGAACTGGAGGTGGCCCGGGCAATGCAAATGAGGGTGGGGCTCAAGTCCTTGCCGTTGATGGGAAAGTCCCGTGGGGCGGTGCCGCGGGTTACCTGTAGGTATACAATTCCATTGTGAACACGATTACGGCGAACGGTCTGCTCGATAATGTGGCTGAGGGCGCTGCGTGACATGGGCGGGGAGATCGATAGTTCGCGCATCGAGCGTTCGAGACGGTCAAGATGCCGGGTCGGATCAATCAGCTGGGTGTTGTATACCTCAATGACCTCGTAGACCGAGTCAGCGAATTGCAACCCTCGATCTTCGACGTGGACGCCGGCTTCGCCGTATCGGCGGTAGTGGCCATTGACGTATACGATCCGGCTCATAGGGGTCCTACGTGGCGGATCTGCCGATCCGAGTGGGGCCGTTAGGCGTGCTTTAATCAAAAATAATCCGGACTAACTCGGAAAATTTGCTCGACCTCTCGTATGTAGTCGGCCAGGGCGAACAAAACAACGCGGTCCTTGACTTCCAACTCAGTCGAGCCGGTCGGTTGTATGACCTTACCCTTTCTTAGAATTGCGCCAAAGCGAACACCTTCGGTGAGCCTCACTTCGCGCAGTGGCTTTTCAAGTATCGGGGCAGTTTCAAGGACCTCGGCTTCGATGATTTCGCCGGCACCATTGTGGATCGAGTGAACTCCCCGGATGCGGCCGCGGCGGACGTGCTGCAAAACCCTGCTGACGGTCACCGAGCGCGGATTGATCTGGGCATCGATACCAAGCGACCGGATCATTCCCGAATAGTTGGCAGAGTTGATCAGTGCCATACTGGAAGCGCACCCAAGTTGCTTAGACAATGCCGCCGTCAAGAGATTGGCCTGTTCGTCGTTAGTCACGGCGACAATCGTGTCGGCCGAACCAATGTCGGCTTCGCGCAGCATGTCCTCACTCAGGGCTGAGCCATGTAGGACGACAACGCGGTCGAGTTGTTCTGCAATGCGAACTGCGCGTTCACGCGACAACTCGATCACTTTAACGCGGGCATTCGGCTGCAGCTTTTCCAGTGACTGGGCGAGGTAGAGACCGATGTTGCCGCCACCGGCAATGACAATCCGGCGAGCTTGACGTTCCTCATGACCAAATATCTGCAGGGTTCGTGCGACTTGCGTTGTCGGCAGGACGAGATAGACGTCGTCGCCTTCCTCAAGTGGATCGGTTTTGTGAGGGACGAACAGCTTGCCCTCGCGCACGACCGCGACAACGACTGCGGGCAGGTCGGGAAACAGTTCGGAGAGTTGGTGAAGCGGCGTATTGAGAACCGGGCAGTCGGGGCCGCAGGTGAGACCAACAGCAACAACTTCGTGGTCGGCGAAGGATGCCGAGTCAAAGGCGCCGGGTAGCTCCAGGCGACGCAGCACGGTGTTGCCGACTTCGATCTCTGGCGAAATGATGTGGTCGATCGGCATCGACTCGCGGGAGAAGAGCTTTCCGTACTTTTTGTCGAGGTAGCTTTGCGCGCGTACGCGCGCAATTCGGGTAGGTACGCTGAACAGCGTATGCGCCACCTGACAGGCTACCATATTGACTTCGTCATGGAGCGTGACAGCGATGAGCATGTCGGATTCCATGGCCCCCGCTCGTTCGAGGACGTCGGGATGGGCGGCATTACCCTGCAGGGCGCGCACTTCAAGGACTTCATTGGCGCGGTCAACGAGAGCTTCGCTGGCATCGATTATCGAGACGTCATTGCCCTCTGCGGACAGCCGTTCGGCGATCCCGCTTCCGACTTGTCCGGCCCCGCAGATGATGATCCTCATGCCGCCTCGAAAAGCTCGTTACTCACCAAAGGTCTTTGTGTTGGCAGCGGGCGTCCACTGCCGGTGTTCAACAGATAGACGAGCTATACCAAGTTACCGGCCGTCATCGAACCGTATTTCTCTGCGTTGGGCTAACCGGCTTGCCGGGCTTCGGATTGACGATGCTCGGATGAGACCCCCAAAGCACGCAGTTTGCGGTGCAGTGCGGAACGCTCCATGCCGACAAATTCGGCCGTGCGCGAGATGTTCCCGCCGAAGCGGTTAATCTGCGCCAGGAGGTATTCGCGCTCGAATATCTCGCGGGCTTCACGCAAGGGTAGGGACATCAGATGTTCCGCGCCGCCATTGACGGGCAGCGGAACGTTGGAGCCGATTTCATCGGGAAGCATGTCGGCGCTGATTACGGCATTGGCTTCGCCGCCTGCGAGGATCATTAGGCGCTCGATATTGTTGCGAAGTTCGCGAACGTTGCCGGGCCAGTCGTGCGCCTGCAAAACGGCGATGGCATCTTCGCCGATTTCGCGTGGGGACAGGCCGGAAGACTGCGCTAGCTGGCCGATGAAAAATTCTATCAGAGCGGGGATGTCGTCACGGCGCTCAGCGAGGCTTGGCACACGCAGGGGCACCACGTTGAGACGGTGGTAAAGGTCCTCGCGGAAGCGGCCTTCGCGCATTTCCGTTTCCAGATCGCGGCTGGTTGAAGAGATGATGCGGACGTCGACGGCGACTTTTTGGGCGCCGCCAATGCGCAGAAACTTTTGCTCAACGAGAACGCGCAGAACCTTGCCCTGGGTTTCCAACGGCATATCAGCGATTTCGTCAATGTAGAGCGTGCCGCCGTGTGATTCTTCCAACGCGCCGACCTTGCGCGGCCCGCCGGTACGATCCTCGGTTCCGAACAGTTCTTCCTCAACACGGTCGGGAGCCATGGCGGCGGCATTTAGGACGACGAAGGGCCCTTCGCAGCGATGTGATTTCAAGTGGATCATGCGTGCGGCGAGTTCCTTGCCCGAACCGGACGCCCCGCGAATGAGAATGCGGCTGTTCGTGGGGGCGACCCGCTCAACTTGCCCGCGCAGCTGGTTCATTGCGACGGACTTGCCAACCATGTCGACGGACACATTCGAGCGCTCACGGAGTTCCTTGACTTCACGCTTGAGTTGATAGGCTTCCAGTGCTCGGAAGGTGACCAGTATCAATCGGTCCGCCTTGAACGGCTTCTCGATGTAGTCGTAGGCGCCGCGTCGGATGGCGGTCACAGCGGTTTCGATGTTGCCGTGGCCGGAAATGATCACCACTGGAAGCTCCGGATAGACCTTCTTGATGATGGACAACACCTCAAGTCCATCGAGGCGGCTACCCTGCAACCAGATATCGAGGATCACCAGTTGCGGGCGACGCTCTTCAATCGCCCGAAGCGCTTCATCGCTATCTCGGGCCAATCGTGTCGCGTGGCCCTCGTCTTCGAGAATTCCTGCAACGAGTTCGCGAATGTCTGCTTCGTCATCCACGATCAGAATATCAGCGGCCATATCGTGCTCCTTGAGCGCGTCTTGCTAAGTCGAACTCGACGTTAATTCGCAACCGGAGTCCCCTGGGGCGCTCGCGGTGGAATTGCTTGGCGTGTATTCGGTCGTCGCCGAGAGTGGCAACGTGATGCGTACGAGGGCTCCGGTGGAAGGCCGGCCCTGTTCATCAGCGGGGGCGTCCTCAAGGGTCAATGAGCCGCCATGCTGTTCGGTAATCTTGAGAACCATAGCTAAGCCAAGGCCAGTGCCCTTGTGTCCTTTCGTTGTAACGTAGGGTTCGAGCAGCCTGGAGCGCTGTTGTTTGGGTAAACCCTGTCCATTGTCGATCACTTCGATAAAGACGCGGTGATCATCGGGGCGTACGCGAGTGATGATGCGTCCCTTCCAATCCTCATCACGGTCGCCCACTTCGGCGGCGCTTTCAACCGACTCGGTTGCGTTCTTGACGAGATTGGTGACGGCTTGGGTGATCAGTCGGCGGTCGATCGATGTGAAGACCTTATCCTTCGGTAGCTCCAGTTTGTAATCGAGTTTTGGGTGGGCTTCGCGGAAAAGCACCACGGAATCCAGGACGGCATCGCGAAGATCAGCCACCGCCATCTCGGGCTTGGGAATTCGAGCAAACGCCGCAAACTCGTCGACCATACTCTTAATATGAGAGGCTTGCCTCTCGATGGTCGCGGTGAGTTTTTCAAATGTCTCACGGTCGTTTTCAATTGTTTTCGCATACTTACGGCGGAGACGTTCAGCGGAAAGCTGGATCGGGGTCAGCGGGTTCTTAATCTCGTGGGCGATGCGGCGCGCGACATCGGCCCAGGCCGAAGTGCGTTGTGCTGTAACAAGTTCGGTTATGTCATCAAACGTGATTACCGATCCGACATCGTGCTCACCGGCTTTTTCAAAGGTGACGCGAACCGCAAACGTGCGTTCATCGTCGTCGATTTGCATTGTCACTTGTTCTTGCGGCCGCGCCTTAATAGCGGGTTCGGCTGCCTTTAGATGGATTTTGCCGAGCTCCGGGAGCGCTTCATCCAATGGGCGTCCGACCAAATCGCTGGAAGAACGTCCCAGCAGACCTTCGGCGGCGCGAGAGACGAGCGTGATCCTTTCTTGGCTGTCGAGACCGATCACGCCAGCGGAAACACCCGATAACACCGCTGACATGAAGCGACGGCGGGATTCCAACTGCTCGTTGGCGTTGACCAGAGCGTCGCGCTGATGCTTCAGCTCGCGTGCCATGGTGTTGAACGTGTGGGACAGCCGGCGCAGGTCTCCTTCGCCGCGTTTTTCTGGAAGCGCGACGGACAAGTTTCCTGTGGAGATTTCCTGAGCGGCGGCAAGGAGACGCCGGATCGGCGCAACAAAACGTCCGCCAAACCACATGCCGGCCCAGATCGCGGCCAACAGACCGGTCATCGAGATGGTCATGTACATTAGACCGTGGGCCCATTTCAGACCGCCGCGCGCACGCCGTAGTGCGCTATACTCGGCAGCGTTCTGCTCGGTCTGGCGCATGTGACGGATGACGGTGGGGCTGACCGGGCGGCTTACGTAAAGAAAACGGCCTGGGTAGCGCCGGAGCATAGCGATTGCCGAAATGCGCTTGTCCCTGATCGAGACGGACAGCGGGATCTGGCCGGCGGCGGCTTCATTCAGGGCGGCTGGTGTCGGACGTGCGAAGGGCAATCGTTTGGCTTCGATGGCGCGAAGGACTGGCTGTCCTTTCCTATCGATCACATAAGCAGCGGGCAGATCGCGCAAACCTGCCTGGGTGGTGATGAGTTGCTTCAGAGCCTGTGCGTCGTCTTGCGCCAGATCAGCCGCGGCATTCAGGTCCCGGGCCATATTGACGATGTCGGTTCGGATGACCTGACCATGCTCCTCGAGGTAGGTGCGAGCGACAACGGTTGAGTTGTCGATGATGGCCCGGACCCTGTCGGAGAACCAGTTGTCGAGTGAGCGAGAGAAACTGACGGTTGCGCCAATGGCAACCAACAGAGCAGGCAAAGCCGCGATGATCGAGAACAGGGCCACAATGCGAATGTGGAACCTGGCACCGGGAACTTTCTCCCGCCATGCGGTGATAAGGCCGGATACCTGGGTTGCGATCACCGCGATGACCGCAACGATGAGGATTACGTTGAGGAAGAGCGCACCGAGGACGACGCCGCTAGTAGGGATGATCGGCGTGAGACCGGTCAGAATAAGGAATGTGAGAAGCGCGGAGATGAGCGACAGGACGACGGTCCAAAGACCGATGAAGAACATCCGGTCGCTTGGCTCAAGATGCGGTTGGTCCGCATCGAGATCGATCCCAGAGGTGGCTGCACCAACGGTGCTTGACATCGGAGTACTCCGGACGGCGATTTACGCCGATTGGTTCGCTTGGCCGCGCAGTTCAGGCGCGCGACCGGCCGCAGCCCTTCTTGGCATCGGCGCAACACTGATACGGGCACACAACAAAAATTAGACTTATCGTGACATTTTCGCGACGATTAACACGTCCCACACACGGTTTCACCCCTGAACTGTGGCAAGTTGACGGCGGCACGTGTCCGAAATGACGCCGCAGTGGAAATCCGCTGGACAGCTAATTCGCGGGAGAGCGGAAGACCTGGATATCAAGAAGTTTGATGCGCGACCTCAACGTATTGCGGTTGAGACCAAGCAATTCGGCAGCTCGGATCTGGTTGCCGCGGGTGGCAGTGAGGGCGGCCGTTAACAGCGGTTTTTCAACTTCGCGGATGATCCGCTCGTAGATTCCAGCTGGTGGAAGCTCGTTGCCGAAGGAATTGAAGTAATCAGCCAAGTGGCGTTCAACGAGCTCACTGAGGCTGACCTTCTCGTCCGTGGTTTCGTGGCTTGCAATCTGGGATGTTTCTTTGATTTCACGGTCAACCGAGTCGAAAGACAGCGTTTCTTCGCTGTTGAGAGCAACGAGCCGACGGACGAAGTTCTCAAGTTCGCGGACGTTGCCAGGCCAGCGGTATTGGCGCAGCCGTTCAATCGCGGCGGTTTCAATGGAGCGCTGACCGAGACCCTCGGCGTCACAGCGGCGCAAAAAGTGGCGGACCAGATCACCGACGTCATCGAGGCGTTCGCGTAATGGTGGAAGCCTTAGCGGAACGACGTTGAGGCGGTAGTAGAGATCCTCGCGGAACAAGCCTTGCTGAATTTGCGAGCGTAAGTCGCGGTGGGTTGCCGCGATGATGCGGACATTAGTCTTGATCGGCGTGCGGCCGCCGACAGTGGTGTATTCACCCTGCTGCAGCACGCGCAGCAGACGGGTTTGCGCCTCAAGAGGCATATCGCCGATTTCGTCAAGAAAGAGCGTACCACCTTCGGCTTGCTCAAAGCGACCATGCGTGCGGGTTTGGGCTCCTGTAAATGCTCCCTTCTCGTGTCCGAACAATTCGCTTTCGATGAGTTCGCGGGGGATGGCCGCCATGTTGAGTGCAACAAACGAACCGTTGCGCCGTTTGCCGTGGTCATGAAGGACCTGAGCGACGAGTTCCTTACCGGTACCGCTCTCTCCGGTGATAAGAACAGTCAGTTCGCTCTGTGTCAGTCGTGCAAGAGTTCTGTAGATTTCCTGCATGGCCGGCGAGCGGCCGATCAATGGCAATTCTTCGCTTTCGTCTTGGCGGGTGACGCCGGCCGGGCGTCGCCCGGGTTCACGCAGAGCGCGGCCGACAACGGCAACGACTTCCTTGATGTCAAAGGGCTTGGGAAGATACTCGAAGGCGCCTCGATCCGCTGCTGTGAGCGCTGTCATCAGTGTGTTTTGTGCACTCATGACGATGATCGGCAAGTCTGGGCGGATTTTCTTGAGCCGTGGGATGAGTTCGAAAGCGTTTTCGTCGGGCATGACGACATCGGTGATGACAACATCACCTTCGCCTTGGCTCGCCCAGCGCCAGAGAGTGGAGGCGTTTCCAGTTGCCCGCGGGGCATAACCTGCTCGTGCCAAAGCTTGGTTCAAAACCGTGCGGATGGCTGTGTCGTCGTCGGCAATTAAGACAGTTCCGCGGGCCATTGTTGGTCCTTATCTACTAGTTTTTTGTTCAAATTGCTTTAGAGGCATCTCGTGCCTTATAAGGCAGTTCCTGCATTGGTAGGAGCACCCTGAAGACCGTACGCTGGGGCTCGCTATCGCACTCGATCGTGCCACCGTGGTCGGCGATCAACTTTGCAACGAGTGCCAGTCCCAAACCGGTCCCGTTGGCCTTTGATGTGACGAATGGATCGAACATGTGCTCCCGCATCGTGCCTGGAATGCCCGGTCCGTTGTCTTGAATTGCAATCATCAACGGCAGCGCTATTCGGGTTCCCGAGCCTGGGATGGCTAGTCGTACTCCCGGGCGAAAAGCCGTCGTGATAACGATGCGTCCGTTTTCTGTTTCGGGACCAACGGCCTCGGCCGCGTTCTTTACGAGGTTCAAGAAAGCCTGGATCAATTTATCGCGACTGGCGGGCACCGCTGGCAGAGAGGGATCGTAGTCGGCGACGAATTGAATATTACGGGCGAAACCGGCTTCCGCGAGCTGCCGGACATGGTCCAGCACGTCGTGAATATTGATGGGTTCTTTAGTAAGGGGGCGTTCGTCTCCAAACACTTCCATCCGGTCGAGCAGCGATTTAATTCGGTCGGTTTCAGTGCAGATCAGCTGTGAGAGGACACGGTCTTCATCGGTCAGGCCAGACTCAAGGAGTTGAGCGGCGCCGCGGATGCCGGATAAAGGGTTCTTGATTTCGTGGGCGAGGATGCTGGCCATACCTGAGACTGAGCGCGCTGCCGCGCGGTGGTTCAGCTGACGCTCGATCATCTGCGCCATGGTGCGCTGTTGGAGCATCAAAAGGACATGATCTGGATTGTCGGGCGATATGCCACCGTAGACATCGACAAGCTTGGGTAGGGTTTGCCGCGGGGTTGCGATGTCGACACCGTACTCGTTGAAGGTCGTACGTTCGCGGCGGACTTGACCAACCAAAGAAAGTAGCGGACACCCAAAAGCGACGATGTCATCGAGACGAACCCGCTTCAACATTGCGAGAGAGGTCGACAAGAACGCCTCGGCGGCGGTGTTGGCGTAGATAAAACCGTTGTCGGCGGCGAGTACAAGGACGGGATGCGGTAACGCGTTGAGTATTTGGTTATAGGGAATTGTGCCTGTCGATCTGCTCTGCGCGGAGAGTACGGCACCCATTTGAGGCGAAGAAGGTGCGGGAGTCGGAGAGACATCGGCGTTCTCCGCGACCAACATCGCGGCAGCGGCAGGCTTTTTTTGATTGGGTTTTTTGGCCGGCGTTTTCGCGCGCTTCGATGGGATTGCCCCGCGCTGTCTTTTTAATGACTTATCAGCCGGTGTCGTCTTTTCTGTCATGCCGCAACCTCAACGGATGTTGCGTTGCTGGCATAGAATTCGCGAAGGCCTTTGAGGGCCGTCGCCGGGCATTCTTGGGTGCACAGACGTGAGCGCCAGAACTTAACGGTGGCCGGACTTGCACAGGACTGCTCGAGGTACCAGCCAATGTGTTTGCGGGCATTCCGCAGGCCGAGAAACTTGCCGTAATGGGACAGCATCTCCACGATGTGCTGTTCCGCGATCAGGCCTTGCTCTTGAACTGAGGGAGGGCCTGGATCGATACCGGTCTCCAAGTAGCGTCCAACACGGCCTGGCTGCCACGGTGCGCCGTATGCGCCGCGGCCGATCATGACGCCATCGGCTTGCGACTGGGTGAGCGCCTTGATCGCATCTTTCGGTGTGAGGATGTCGCCGTTGACGATGACAGGGATTGATACCGTATTCGTAACGTTTGCAACCTGGCTCCAGTCAGCCGTGCCCTTGTAGAACTGACAGCGGGTGCGGCCGTGGACAGTAAGTAATTGAACGCCGCTCAATTCGGCCCGTCTGGCCAGCTCGGGCGCGTTAATCTGGGTGTGATCCCAGCCCAGGCGCATCTTCAGCGTAACAGGGACATCAACGGCTGAAACGACAGCCTCGATGAGTGAGGCCGCATGATCGAGGTCTCGCATCAGAGCGCTGCCCGATAGTCTGCCTGTGACCTCACGGGCGGGACACCCCATGTTGATGTCGATAATATCGGCGCCTAGGTCGCAGGCGAGGCATGCTGCTTCACCCATCCAGCGGGTTTCGCGGCCGGCCAGTTGGATGACAAATGGGCGTAGCTGGTGGCCTTGGGCACGGCGCAGGACGTCCTGCCGGCGTGCGACCAGCTCCGCGCTGGCAACCATTTCGGAGACGACAAGACCCGCCCCAAGTTTATGTGCGAGGGTTCTAAATGGGAGGTCCGTAACTCCTGACATTGGCGCCAACAGCGCCTTGTTGGGCAAAGCGTGGCCACCGATTACAAGCTGGGTTTTCAAGCTGTCTCGCACGCCCAAATGATCATACTTTGTGCAACTTTTTAATGTGATGATCTCTTGTGCAGAGTAGGCTTGCCGCTGGATTTAGGCAAGAGGTTATGTCAGCGGATTTGTTTGGTGTGCACAAACAGCTCTCGGTAGCGTTTTTGACGTGCAAGGAGGCGTGATTTGAAGATAGCGGCAGTGATTGTTGCGGCGGGACGCGGAACGCGGGCGTCGAATGCGGGGGCTGGACCGAAGCAATACGCTAATCTTGGTGGGCGTTCGATGTTGGCGCATTCGATGACCTCATTCATAAATCATCCCAAGGTGGATTTGGTGAACGTTGTTATCAATCCCCTTGATGAAGATCATTACCGCGAGATTGCCCTATCCTTTGGTTCCAAACTACGCGCAGCGGTTGCCGGCGGTTCTTCGCGGCAGGAGAGCGTCCTTCGGGGCCTCGAATCCTTGGCTGGGGAGGGCTGCGATGCCGTTTTGGTCCACGATGCGGCACGGCCGTTTGTCAGCGCTGAAATCATTGACGGCGTGATCGACGGACTGGCCACCCATCAAGGCGCGGTGGCCGCATTGGCGCTTGCCGATACCCTAAAGCGGGCCAAGGACGACGGCGTGATCGAAGCCACCGTGCCACGTAGCAATCTTTGGCGGGTTCAAACCCCGCAGGGCTTTAACTATCAAGCGATCCTCGAGGCCCACCGTCACGCCGCCGCGGCTGATCGGGGAGACTTTACAGATGATGCGTCTATCGCCGAGTGGGCCGGGTTAACGGTGCGGCTGACGGAGGGGTCAGCGAGAAATGATAAAGTGACAACAGCCGAGGACTTGCAGACAGCGCGGCGATCTTTTGCGGAAAATGAAATCTTGGAGGCGCGCACAGGTAGCGGTTTCGACGTGCATCGCTTTACAGAGGGTGATGCGGTAACGCTTTGTGGTGTTGAGATACCCCACAATATGCGGCTTGTGGGACATTCGGACGCCGACGTTGGATTGCACGCGCTGACCGATGCGATCCTTGGGGCGATCGCGGATGGTGACATCGGGCAGCATTTTCCGCCTTCGGACCCTCAATGGAGGGGTGCCGCCTCACACGTCTTTCTACGCGATGCGGCGCGTCGCGTTGGTGAACTGGGCGGGCGTATTGCGAATGTCGATGTGACGATCATCTGCGAGGTGCCCAAGGTTGGACCTCACCGGGACGCCATGCGGCAGAGCATTGGCGACATTCTGCAACTGGAGCTTTCGCGTGTCTGTGTAAAAGCCACAACAACGGAGCGCCTGGGTTTCACGGGGCGCGGTGAGGGGATCGCGGCGATGGCCACCGCGACCGTATTGCTGCCCGCGGCTCGATAAGTGAATTGGAAATGCAGCCAAGGCATTGACCGGGATCTGAGAATCGCGGCATCCAATAACACATGGGGTTGTATGACCAAAAAAGGATGGACGCTTTGGGGGATGCGAGCATGGAGCTAGCTACGGGCATGCTTGAGCGCCGAGAGGCCGACCAGGCATCGATGCGGGAAATAGCAGAAGCGACAGCTTCTTCTTGTTTGGCAACTCGCGTGCGGCAACTGTCACGCATCGTGACGCGGCTTTACGACGATGCTCTGCGTCCACTTGGTATTACGGCGAGCCAGTACACGCTGCTCGCCCAGCTTGCTTCGCGCGACGGTATCACCGCGGTTGAGATTGGGCATGAGCTGGATATCGAAAAGTCGACACTTTCGCGAAACTTGAAGCGGCTGTTGGCGCTGGGTCATATCATTATGGATCCGCCGGCAGGGCGACGCGGCCGTGGGCTCCATCTGACGCCAAAAGGTCAGGCGGTCTTGGTTGATGCCTTTCCGATTTGGCGGGATGCTCAGGAGCGGGCAACCAATATTCTTGGCACGACGACCCGTGGCATTCTTGACGAATTGCTTGGTCAGGCTGAGAAACTGGTCATGCCATAAGGGCGGCTGTCGTGATACGGTTTTTGGACGTAAAAAGGGGCGCAGACGTGCCCCTTTTTTGTTGTGTTCGAGAGGTCGACCCGTGGTCCCCAGTGCTGTCTTAGATGATGCAGCTGCACTGCTCGCCGATTTGCGCCGTCATGGATTCACGTTGGCGACGGCTGAAAGCTGCACGGGTGGTCTAATTGCTGCGGTGCTTACCA
>Ga0114922_10004086_pt1 | contig 13555 bp, 10 predicted proteins | sample AartaG_FD_100975 | JGI IMG/M metagenome (GOLD analysis project Ga0114922, IMG submission 100975) | Deep subsurface microbial communities from Aarhus Bay to uncover new lineages of life (NeLLi) - Aarhus_00045 metaG | ecosystem: Environmental > Aquatic > Marine > Oceanic > Sediment | place...
CCGAGCCTTTCGATGTGATTAGCATTCTTGACCAGGAGGGCGGATTAAAAGACAATTACCGCATGTGGGTTCTAAATTACGATGGAAACGGTAAAGTACTCACCGACAGAGCTTATGGCAGGTACAATCTGCCGGGCGATGTCGATAGAGATGGTAAAGTTGATATGTTTGACTTCGCGTGGATGGCCGATAGCTGGCTCAAATGTGTGCCAGGCAGCGGGGCGTGTGGAGCGACTAAATAATCGTAAGTGTCAAGACTTTGCTTAGCGGTCTTGGCTCAATGTGGACTGTCGCTTATGAGACGAGCTTTTGCGCTAGTTGAATTACTTGTTGTTGTCGGGGTCATTTCGTTGTTGATGGCAATCCTGATGCCTGTGCTGGGCCGGGCAAGGGAGCAGGCTACGATTGTCGCCGTCAACGCCGAACTCTACGGCATAGCAATGGCGCTGGAGTCTTATGGATTGGACAACAGTAACAGATATCCTCCCACGCGGGCGGACTGCAACCCCTGGGCTCTCGAGCACGCGTACGCCCTACCCGAGGAATTGGTCGACGAGAGCTATTTGCCGGGCGGCCAGATAGGTAGAATCCGCTATGCGCAGGTTGAGGACAAGTTCAACAGGGGCCGTACCTACAAGTACATCGCCGTAGGCGCTAAGTACGATTTCCTCGGTACTCCGTTTGGCAGACAGCGTCTCTATGTCCCCGCGGGCTTTCCAAGCTCTGAGGCTGATAACCTTCTAATGTACAATGACCCTATAGACTCGCCGGTGACATGGGTACTGTTTAGTGTGGGCCCCCGCGCTAACCAGGAGATGCTTGAAACAGGGAACTTCCCTCTTACACAAGGCTTCCCCGTTGCAAAGTGGTTCTGGTACTCTCCGGAGGAACGCTGCGGCATCCTGACCCGCTTGCGACTAAAAAGGGGGCAACACGTAGGTTCGTTTTTGGAATAAACCGCGGAGGCTAAAACAAGAGGCGGTTAATGTACGAACAAGGTGTTCAAAATCGTCAGATTTCCGGGCCGATATTTTTCCGAGCTTGCGGCCAGATGGCTTCGAGACAATGAAGGAGCGGGAACGTTTTTTGCGATGCTGCCAGAAAAGGAAATTCATATTGTCAATTTGAAAGCTGACGTCGAATATCAGGAGTTGTTGTCGGCTGAAGCGCAGACAAACGGAATGCGTTCGGGTTTGGTACGTTTGGAGCCTGGCCAGAGTTGCGGTCAACACAGCACCGAAGCTCACGAAGAAATGCTGGTTTTCCTCACCGGGGGTGGCCAAATAATCATCGGCAATGATGGCTTGTACGAAATGACTGAAAACCAGGTGGCATACATACCGCCCCGTACGCTCCATGATGTAAAAAACACCGGCCAGAAGCCGCTCGCTTACATTTATTGTGTGGCCCCAGTTAAACGTACTTCCGCGCGCAGGCAGTGAGGCAGGTAAGGGCTAACAGTGCGTTTACTTGGCGCCGAGAGTGCTGTTCCACAACGTCACAAAGGTGAAATAGATGTGCAAACCCAGGTTCTTATCAACAACAATTGTTTCATTAGCACTGATGCCCGCGGGATTTGGCGGCTCCGAGGGGACCAGGCTGTCGGCAGCGGCTGGAAGTCCAGCGCCGCGGCAGGCGCTTCCAGAGCTCTTTCAGAAAGCGAACGACGAGTTGCTTGACCGGGGTGTCCAATTGTCTCTCAGTGCCACGCAGATTTATCAGCAAAACGCACACGGGGGCACCAGCACGCACCGGCAGGCAGGCCGTTTCTCAGGCAGCTATGACCTGGAACTCTCGGCGGACCTTGGTAAACTGCTTGGGATTGAAGGCGCAAGCGTGTATATGCTGACCGAGGGGGTATGGTCAAAAACAGAAGGAATCAATGGCCCGGCGGTTGGCAGCTTCTTCGGGGTAAACGGAGATGCCCGAGCAAGGCGTTCGATTGATGTCACCGAGTTGTGGTATGAGCACGCGTTCCGGAATGAATCGCTTCGCGTTCGGATTGGCAAGATGGACCTTACCGGTGGGTTTGAGCACCGGGGTTGTCCGGTTGCGTTTGACTGCAGCAGCTACGCCAACGACGAACACACACAGTTTCTCAACAACGCCCTGATAAACAACCCTACCATTCCATTTCCGGACTACGGGCTTGGTGTGGCGGTTTATTATGCGCCGACAAAGCGGTGGTATGTATCCGCAGCAGCAGCCGATACCCAGGCCGACATCCGCGAGACAGGTTTCAGCACTACTTTCCACAATGAAGATTATTTTTTCTATATTATTGAGACAGGCTTGACACCGCAGTTTCATTCTCTTAACGGTCCCTTACAGGGAGCTTACCGAGTCGGTTTGTGGTATGACCCGCAGGATAAGCAGCGGTTTTCCGATGGCAAAACCCGCCGTGACGATACCGGCTTCTACCTCACTTTCGACCAAGCGCTGTGCAGGGAGAACAACGACCCCGCCGACAGTCAGGGTCTTGGTTTTTTTGGTCGATATGGCTGGGCAAGCGGCAGCGTAAACGAAGTAACAAATTTCTGGAGCGCGGGCCTTCAGTACCAGGGCCTTTTGCCCGGCCGGGACGATGATGTGCTCGCTGTGGGTTTTGCTCAGGGAATATTCAGCGACCGGGCCGCCGGCTTTACCGACGACTATGAGACTGTCTGGGAGCTTTACTACAGTTGCCAGATAACCGACCGGTTGGTCCTCAGTCCGAGTATCCAATACGTGACGAATCCGGGCGGGGAAGGGACCGCCGGTGACGCAGTGGTGATAGGCGCCAGGCTGCAGATGAGCTTCTAAGTGAGGCTGGTCCTGGCGCGAATACTGATAAGGTTCGACAACCAATCGGGACGAAGTACGCCGCATCAATACAGCAACGGAGGATTTTATCGGTCGCTGCTGATTGCCTGATGGGCATTTGCAGGCGGGGGCGGTTTTTTGCTTTGGCAGGATTTATTTCTTATAATTAATTACAGTGAAGGACATGGAGGCGTTAGCCCATACGTAGTCCATACACTCAGACATTTAAGGGGGGGAAGAAATGAATTCCCGCAGAATTCGCAGGGGCGCCGCACTTTTGCTGGCGATGATAATTCTGGCCACACTTTCGGCCTGGGCTGTTTCTATTTGTTCAAGTTCCGGAGTGAACGTCCAGCTTGCCGAGAACCAGCGCAAAGCCGACGGGGCACGGGCCTCGGCCGAATCCGGACTTGAGATTATGCGCTTCTGGCTGGGCCGCTTTTCGGCACCCGGAAAAACAGACCATGGCGATGTATTCGAGATGCTGGCAAACTCGGCAAATTCACATTCACTTCAGGCCGACCTGGACGAGAACGGAATATCAAACATTACGACGGACTATACAGGTTCAACGATAACCGTGCCGTCCGTAACACTCGACTCACTAAAAGGGCAGAGCTTTTCGGTGCAGATCACACAAGTCGGACCAGTCGGCGCCGAAATGCTGCAGGTCGACGTAACCGGAACTTACGGGGCGTTGACGAAAACACTCAGGGCCAATTACCAGTTCGGAACCAGACCACATACCGTTTTTGACTATGGGGTAGCAACAAAAGGACCCTTGTCGTTAGCGGGAAATATTGAGCTGGAAGGTGTCAATGTATCTGTTGAGTCTGACGTTTATATTGAAAGCTCCGGTTCGAATTTGGCTTTGTCAATCATAGGCAACTCGCACATAGCCGGCGATGTCCATATTGGAAACAGGCTTGCCACAGTAGACCTGCAAGGCGGACAGGCTTCGATAGGGGGTGAAACAGGACAGGCGGCAATAGACAACCATGTTTCTTTTGGTGTGCCCATGGAAGAATTCCCGGAGCCGGACCCCGGAAGTTTCGAGCAGTATGTTGTTAACACCGTGGATTCTTCAACAGATACTACGTCGGATGCAACCTTTGAAAACGTGCGAATAGTTGCCGGCACCAATCCGACATTTTCGGGCCATGTCACGCTAAAAGGTGTTGTTTTCATTGAAACACCGAACGTGGTCACGTTCACAGGCGACTCAACAGTAACCGCAATCATTGTCGGCGATGGCAGCCTTGAAGACGATTCAGGTACAAACCAAATCAACTTTATCGGTAATGTTGAGAGTCATTGCGTTAGTGAGTTGCCGAACGAAGCCCAGTTCGAAGGGCTGAGAGACGAGACCGGGACTTTCATTGTTGCGCCTGGTTTCCACGTCTCGTTTGGCGGCAGTTTCGATGCGTTAAGCGGAGCCATAGCAGGGAACGGTATTGAATTCTCCGGAAATGCCGGAGGCACAATCAATGGGTCCGTAATCAATTATTCCGACGACGACATGACCCTGACAGGCAACAGCGACCTGTTTTTTAATCGTTCCGGCACCGTCAAGATACCGGCAGGGTTCGTCCTTGAGATAGTACTGAGATATGACCCCAGTTCCTATTCGGAAGTCACGAACTAACTCGGTATAAAGGACAGGGACAGATAGATTATTAACAAGGGCTGTGAGCATTACGCTTGCAGCCCTTTTGCTCTATTAGAATCCGCAGGCAAAAGCAGTTCTCCCTTCGTCAGGATATTTCTCAGCCGCCATAAAATTGGGCTGGTGTTGTTTACTTTCAGGCCGATTGCGGTATACTCACCTGCGGTGAAGAAATAATCAACGGAGAATACAAGATGACAAAACAAAACACAAGCAAACTGATAGTATTGGCCAGCGTAGCAGCGTTGTGTGTGGTCCTGACTGTTGGCGTCTCCGATGCGGCCCAAAATGCCGTGGTCGTGCGCTGCGACCGCAAAATCGGCGTTATCAACCCGAACATCTACGGGCATTTCGCCGAACATCTCGGCAACTGTGTCTACGAGGGAATCTGGGTCGGGCCCGACTCCAACATACCCAATGTTCGAGGCATCCGCAAAGACGTCGTCGAGGCGCTGAAGAAGCTCAAGCCGCCAATTATCCGCTGGCCCGGCGGCTGTTTCGCCGACAGCTACCACTGGAGAGACGGCATCGGACCGCGCGAAAAGAGACCAAAGCGAATCAACATCCACTGGGGACGCGTCACCGAAAACAACCACTTCGGCACACACGAGTTTATCGACTTCTGCAGGCAGGTGGGCGCTGAGCCGCTCGTAGCGGCAAATGTCGGCAGCGGTACTCCACAGGAGATGCGCGACTGGCTCGAATACCTCAACCTCGACGGCGACTCGACCCTTGCCGAGCTTCGCGCCGAAAACGGCCATCCTGAACCCTTCAACATCCGCTACATCTGTATCGGCAACGAGAACTGGGGCTGCGGGGGGAGTATGGACCCGGTGCACTACGGGCGGCTCTACCGACAGTTCTCCGAGTTCTGCGACTTTCCGCCTAAAGGCAAAGGCTTCTACAGAATCGCATGCGGACCTTCCAGCGCCGGCTACGACTGGACAAGGAACTTTTTTAAGACGCTCTCAGGCGCCGAAGGCAACGGCAGAAACCGGCTCGGCAGAGCACAGGCCTTCGACCTGCACTATTACACCGGCAGCAAGGGCCAGGGAACCGCCACCGAGTACACCGTCGAGCAGTTCTACGGCCTGCTCGCAAAGGCGCTCCACGTCGAAGAAATAGCCCTGAAGCATTGGGAAATCATGAGCGAGTACGACCCGGGACACAAGGTGAAACTCGCCGTGTGCGAATGGGGGACATGGCACAAAGCAATGCCCGGTACAAACCCGCGATTCCTGCGCCAGCAAAACACCGTAAGAGACGCCCTGCTGGCGGCACTGACGCTCAACATCTTCAATCGTCACTGCGACATAATCGATATGGCCAACATAGCTCAGACCATAAACGTTCTGCAGTGTATGATTCTGACCAAAGGTCCGAAGATGATTACCACGCCGACCTGCCATGTATTCGAGATGTATGTTCCGCATCAGGGCGCCGAGGCCGTTCAATGCGATGTCAACACATCGAGGATTGACTTTGTCGACAAGAACAACAAGGCCAATACCCTCCCGCAAATCAGCGCCTCCTGCTCGAAAAAGGCTCACACCCTCACGCTTAGTCTGGTCAATACTCACGCTTGCGAGACTGCCGAGGTCAAGGTGGACTTTCCCGGTGTAAACGTTCTTGAGCTAAAATCCTGGCGTGTGCTGGCTGCTGATGACATTCACGCTCACAACAGTTTCGAACAGCCGAACCGCGTCATCGGCGCCTTGATGGCCGGCGACGAGGCGACCGACCTCACGCTGCTGCCGGCGTCCGTAAACGTGCTGAGCTACGCGTTCAAAGAATAATGCTCCCTTGCGGTATTTTCTCCGGAGAAGCGCTATTTGCCGTGCACTGTTTGGCGAACCTTGACATCGAGGTATTTAACGCCCCAGTTTAAGGCCTCCTGGTGGGAATGGAAGAACACGTCCAGGCGGTTGCCGCGAATGGCGCCGCCCCTGTCAAGGACCTCAACAGCTTTGTCACCGTTGTAGCCCGGAATTATCATTTCGGCACCGAATGCGAATATCCTGTCGGCAGCGACAAAGTAATCGCCCGGTTGTATCTTGTGTCCGCAGGCGGTCACGCCGTCTGCGTAGCGCCCACAGCATTTTTCGCAGGGACAATATGCAGTGACGCGCATTTTCACGGTCTGGAAGTTTTCAGCCGCTTTGGCCTGAGACCGGACAGAATCATCCGAAACTGGTTTGGCGACTTTTTCTGCGGGACCGACGTTGGCCCCATGTGACAGCCCCGGGCTGTTGGCCCCGGCGGCGATGACGCCGCTTAGCATACAAACCGTCACACCAAGGAACAATGCAGCCGCGCCTGCGCCGGTTACTGGAATTGTCCGGCAAAAATGCGCCATCTTCTTGTGCAACATGCCCTCTCCTTCACAGCTCACCCATCAAATACTACTTCACTTGTGAATCCGTAATTATCCCGGCGAAATACTGCTCAAGCGACTGAGCCCCCCATGCCTGGAATGTTCCAAGTATTCTACCGCAAAAGCAGATTCGATTCAAGAGAAACAGTCGCAAGGCCGCCGATGGAATCTGAACTGTGGGTTTTGGGGCAGGACAAAAAGGGTTTATCGGGCATGCCGAAAAAGATTTTCGCAGACTTTTGCCTGCGGGCTGAGGCGAAAAAGTGGTGTGTGGTAAATTGTGATGAGGCTGATTTGGTGTTTGTGTTGTGAACTTAAATCAATCTCGTGGATTCATTACGATTATGGCAACCTCGCTGAGTTTTTCAATGTCACACGCGGGTTCGACCGTCACGGCCCAGAGGAGGGGATTCTTCGTGTCTCTTTCGCAGCGCTGCACCGTTCCAACGATAATCGGCGCACCGAGCAGGCCCGGGTTCTTTGCGGTAAAGACGGCGCTTCCAACACCAACTCTGCGTTCTGCCGGGAGCAGGTCAATCCTGGCTAAATTATTGCCGGCGCCCTGCATCATCATTGCCGGATTCGACAGCGGCCGGCTGGTTTTACTGTTCTCAGAACGGGCGCCTCTTCTTATATTCACCGCTATCTTAGACGCCGGGTCGGTGACCAGATTGACTTGGGCCGTGCGGGAAGTAAGGCTTGCTATGGTTCCTATGAGGCTGTCGTTGCCGAGCACGAACTGGCCTACCTTCAGGCCGTCGTTTCTGCCGCGATTTATTACAACTTTACCTTGCGAAGCATCGATGGCGCTCGTGACTACGTCGGCAATTACAAAATGGACGCCTTGCCAAACAGCTCTGTCGCACAGTCCGGATAGTTGCTCGACCTTCTGGCGTTCCTGGTCGAGCCACTGTGCGGTATTGGCGAGTCGATTGCGAAGCCTGACATATTTTGTGCGGGGCACAGAATCTTCGGTCGCCTCGGCCTTGCGCAGGAAGAGTGAGAAGTCTCTGGCGACAATCAGCGGCCGATGCAAAACCGAGACGAAGCTCAATTGCAAACTGCTCGTCCAGCGCTCGGGGGCGAAGAAAAGGATAAGCCCGGCCAGCATGAGCCAGCCAAAAACCACTCGGCTGGAGACTTGGTTATGATTGCGTGCCATAAGATGTTTCAGGTTCGATATTTGTTTTTTTTGTCAGTGGGTCATTCCCAAATACTCTGGCCATCGTCCATCGTATCCTTCCACAGTTCCAGGTTTTCCAGATACGTGCAGGTGCCGCGAGCCACTGCGGTAAGCGGGTCATCGACGATTTGGACTTCGAGCCCGGTTGCGTTTGTCAAAGCTGCATCCACCCCTCGCAGCAGGGAACCGCCGCCGCAGATATGTATGCCGTTGTCTATCAAATCGGCTGCCAGTTCTGGTTCTGCCTGTTCGAGGGTCCTTGTAACTACGTCTATGATTTGCGCTATTGGTTCCTTAATAGCGGTGCGAATTTCCTCGCTTGTTATAATGATTTTCCGAGGCAGTCCGGAGATGGTGTCTCTGCCAGCCACCTGCATTGTCGATTCGGCACTCAGCGGCACGGCCGAGCCGATTTCTATTTTTACCTGTTCGGCTCTTCTCTGGCCAATCAGCAGGTTGTACGTTCTCTTGAGATGATTAGTGATTGCCTCGTCCATGTCGTCGCCGCCGATGCGAATGGACCGCGCACAGGCAATATCAGCCAGGCTCATAATGGCCACCTCGGTTGTGCCGCCACCTATATCGACAATCATCGAAGCGGTAGGTTCTGTAACCGGCAGTTGGGCTCCTATGCCGGCGGCAAGCGGCTCCTCGACCAGGTATACCCTGCGTGCGCCCGCACGCTCGGCACTATCGATGACCGCTCGGCGTTCAACAGGGTTTATTCCGCTCGGCACGCCAATTACCACACGGGGCCTGGCAAAAGCGCTGCTGTTGTGCACTTTCTTGATAAAGTAGCTCAGCATTGCCTCTGTGACCTCAAAGTTGCTTATAACGCCCTCCTTGAGAGGCCTGACAGCCGCAATAGAGCCCGGCGTTTTGCCTAACATCTCACGAGCAACCAGACCGACTGCTTCGCCGTTGTTCAGAACCGTACGGGTCTGCCGGTTGATGGCAACGACGGACGGCTCGTTTAGAACGATTCCTCGGCCGCGCAGGCAGACCAGGGTGTTGCAGGTGCCGAGGTCAATGCCCATATCCATACCAAGCAGTGAGCTCAGCCGGGCTGCCGTTGACTCGAGTACTGTTCTTGAATTAGTCAGGAGCATTTGAAATCCTTTGCGAAATTTTGCATTTTCTATTCGGACAGCTTGCCGGCCACGAACATCTTTGGCTGCGTTAACGGCCGGGGCGGCTCGGCCGCAACCCGTCCGCTGAATCACCGTTCGTTATCGGTCTTGTAGAATTGCAACTTAACGTGGTTTTGGCTTTTTGGTCTCTATCACCCACGGCCTGGATAGTGCACGGATTCGGGTGCAATACCAAAAGCTCTGCAAAGCGTTTCGAGAAGCGCCTCCAGTCTCCTTGTCTGGTAGTCGGTCGGAGGGTTGCTCCTCAGCTGGGCTATAATGCAGATGCGAATAGTCCTGTCATTGGTCTGCGTTGGCGTTTCATCGCGTCGGTCAGGCGAAAATGACTGTTGGCCGCTTCTGTCGGCGTAGCTCATCGAGCCCGGCACAACGGACAACTGGCGAAGCCACCTTTCGGTCGACAGTATCTGCCCGTCAAGGCCTCCGGCGCCGTTGCAGATACAGAAGTGGAAATTGACATCATCCGGATTGTCCAGACCCGCCCAACAGGCCAATTGTGCTATATTGCCCGTTTTGGTGCCGCTGAAACAGATTTCAACACTGTTCCATCGGCCTGGGTATTGAGCAGCCCGTGAGACGAGCACCATTTCGACCGGTTCAAGCGAGTAATAACTATTAAGGCAAAACGCACCGGCCGACGGCGGATTGTTGCCCAGCGCCATCAAGAGAATCGCGCAGGCTGCCATTGAGGACAAAAGTGCGGCAAAAAGCTTAGCTTGTCGCGGCTTGACTGACATCGCCTACCCTCTTTTAGTACTCCTGTCAAAAAACCTCCTCCTCCAAGTTGAAACGTCTCCGGTGCATTCAAGGCAAATCCACTTCTCGATGCTATCGGTGCGAACGAGCAGGCACTTTATATGGGATTTCATTCAGCCGCGATGACGCAAGTGAAAACTCCCCGGCTCGCACGTGTTTATGGGACCGGCACCGGCAGACGGCATTGTCGGCGTAGTTCTTGAGAACCGACTCGCCCTCTTGTCGGCATCTCTAAGGGGGCCCTGTCGAGTCCTAACGTCTTTTACCAGCGATACTTTGGAGCTTTTCTGAACTTACCAAATATGCGGCAACTAAAAAAATTTGGGAAAAACAGTGATATAAAGTTGACACCGGCGGTGCGGGAGGTATACTTGGTACTTCAATCCACATATTACTCCTGGCTTCGGCGAAAGCGGGCGGAACAAGGTGTAATTTATGCATTTGTAAAGACTCTCTGACGGACTGATTCCGGTACCAATAGTATCGGGAGATTCGAGGCAGAAAGGCTGTAGCCGGTACAAGTTGCGCGGGAGAAAACGGTTTTTGTGAAACCTGTCGCTGTGGTCCTGAGCCAGCATGTCTGCTGCCCGATTATAGTCTACCCGAGAATGCGAGAAGGGCTAAGCTATTCGGAAAAATCGAAAATGGCCGCCAACATTTGGCTTATCTGCTTCGCCGCAGGTAAAGGCAAGGATTCCAGGCCGAGTGTTTGCATGTGGAGCAGAATGGGCGTAAGCAACTGCAGCTTTCCGGCAGTCTTTTTGTGAAAAACTGCTTCGGCGTGTGGCTTGGCTGCAATTTGGCAGTGAAATATACGACCAGGAGAAATTGTACATTCTGAAAAGGAGCGTATTGTTCGGCGGGATAAAGATAAGCGTATTGTTGACAACCTATTATCCTTGAGAGCAGGAAAGGAGGTGAGAAACAAAAACAGCATTTGTCAAATGTTATTGTGCAATTGTGGCGCTTACAAGAATTTAACAGCACTTTTAGGAGGTCGAACATGTGCAAAAAAATGCTTTATTTAATGAATTTCGTTCTGGTGCTAAGCCTGATTAGCAGCGCTGCTGCAGACTGGGTGGAGTTGACCAACGACGACTTCGAATCGGGCTGGGGCAGCTACACAGACGGCGGCGCAGACTGTTCGTTGTACACCGCAGGTACATACGCTCATCAGGGAAACAACGCAGCCAATATCCAGGACAACAGCGGCGTGTCTTCCTCGTTCTATCACACCAATGGCATCGATGTCGATGGGCCGGGATATACCCAGATCAAGGTTGATTTCTGGTTCTACGGCTACAGAATTGACAACGGTGAAGACTTCTGGGTCCAGTACTATGATGGCAGCACCTGGCATACCGTGGCTGACTATGATGTCGGCGACGAATTCGTCAATGACCAGTTCTATCATGTAACTGATGTGATAATCGATGAGGGACCTTACAACTTCCCCACCGATATGAAGATTCGTTTTATGTGTGATGCCAGCGGCAATAACGATGACATCTACATCGATGAAGTGGTCGTTTCGGCCTGGGAGGAAGGAGTGCCGGATACGACACCACCTTCTCCGGACCCGATGACCTGGGCGACTGCGCCTTATTCGACGGGCACTACTTCGATTGCGATGGTTGCCACTACCGCGACCGACGAAAGTGGCGTTGAGTATTACTTCCAGTGCACCTCAGGCGGCGGTAATGACAGCGGTTGGCAGGACAGCACCTCTTACGAGGATACGGGTCTTAGCGCTGCAACACAATATTGCTATGCCGTTCAGGCCCGCGACAAGAGTCCGGCCCAGAACACCACCGGCGCGTCAACACCAGCGGCGTGTGCGACCACAGATGCCGTGCCGGATACGACACCGCCTTCTCCGGACCCGATGACCTGGGCGACTGCGCCTTATTCAACCGGGACCGGCTCCATTGCGATGGTCGCCACTACCGCAACCGATGAAAGTGGCGTTGAGTATTACTTCGACTGCACCTCAGGCGGTGGTAACGACAGCGGCTGGCAGGACAGCACCGGCTACACCGATACGGGCCTTAGCCCGGACACGCAATACTGCTACACCGTTCAGGCGCGGGACAAGAGTCCGGCCCAGAACGCCACCGGCGCATCAACACCGGCGGCCTGCGCCACAACCGACGCCCTGCCGAGCGGCGTTTCCATATTGGCGGACGTGGGCGGTTGCGGGCCTGTCCAGACCGACTGGACCAGCCTGGGCGCCTGCGGCAGCTATTATGACGTTGGCGGCAGCGGTATCGATGTAACGCTGGCAACCGGCAATCCCGGCGCTTGTGCTTGTCGAAACCCGGGTGGTACCGGAACCTTAGCTGATGTGGAAGCCGATTTGCTCTTTGCCGACAATGAGAATACCACCCCGAACGCTGACTTCATTGTGACACTGAGCAACCTGACGCCAAGCGCAAGTTATCAACTGCTCAGCTACCATAACCGTTCGGATGAGGGTACCACAACCATCCCGAATGTTACGGTAACCGGCGCGACGAATGTTACCAAACCGGCATCCATCGTTCAGGACCACGCCATAATGGACGCCCCTGCGGAAATCACGTTTACCGCCGGCAGCGGCGATGTGGTTATCACGTATCAGGCCCCGGACGGTGGCTGTCCCGGCTGCCAGGTCTTTTTCAACGGCTTTGAGCTTTATTCAACGGGTCCGACCGTGGGCTTTGAAACGGATGCTTCGGCAGGCCTTGAGACCATCACTCCGGCGCTGATTTCGGTCGTTGTTACGAATCCGGACGCCGGCGAGACCTATACCGTCGACTACGCAGCTACCGGCGGAACGGCCACCGGTGGCGGCGTGGACTACACGCTCAATCCCGATACGTTGACTTTCAACCCCGGAGAGACCCAAAAGGATATCAGCATTGATATCGTCGACGACGGCGGCGGTGAGCCCGATGAGACCATCATTGTCACCTTGTCGAATCCTACCGGTCAGGACGTAGTACTGGGGGCGTCGGAGCACACTTACACTATCTCCGATTATCTGCCGGACGTCGCATTCGACACCGCCAGCAGCAGCGGCAGCGAAGGCGTTACCCCCGCCGATATCGGGGTGAGCCTCTCACACGCCAGCGACCAGACCATAACCGTTGATTACGCGGTTACCGGAGGTACAGCCGCCGGCGGTGGCGTCGACTATACCCTGCTCGGAAGCGGTACGTTGACGTTCGACCCATGTGTGACGACCCAGAACATCAGTCTTGACATCGTCGACGACTCAGAGGGCGAAGAAGGCGAGACAGTCATACTGACTCTGTCGAATCCAACCAACTCCGGCCTGGGCTCGGTCACCGAGCACACTTACACCATCCTTGACAATGAAGAAGGTCTGGTCTGGGACGGTTTGACCTGGTTCTATTCCGGCAACCCATCCGACTTCTTCATAAACGGTGACGGTGACCTGGAGTGGAGTCCGCAAGGTGGTGAGCAGTTTATCACCCGACTTCCGGACCAGGCTCTGAGCCAGACCGGCCATGTGGTGTCCCGTTCGTACTATTGGCTGACCGACGGCGACCACGACTGTCCGGACTGTTTCGACTGTCCGGACGGCTGCTACGACGACGACATAATCTGCATCGCCGGCA
>Ga0114922_10004087_pt1 | contig 13553 bp, 6 predicted proteins | sample AartaG_FD_100975 | JGI IMG/M metagenome (GOLD analysis project Ga0114922, IMG submission 100975) | Deep subsurface microbial communities from Aarhus Bay to uncover new lineages of life (NeLLi) - Aarhus_00045 metaG | ecosystem: Environmental > Aquatic > Marine > Oceanic > Sediment | place: Aarhus...
AAGATGATCTCTTTAGCCAACGAAGCTAACCTCCTTTCAGCATCTCACAGCGTTTTGTGCGACGCCACTCTCTACCGGTTTCAATTCACCTACTCCGAAAGAAGCCCATTACCGGGTATATAGCCACAAATTAAACATGGGTAAGCATCAGTGAAAAGCTGTGTCAATCCATGGCTAATCCAAACCCTACCCATCCGCAGCCTCAAACTTTGCATGATCGTCTTCGAATTCTTTGAGCTTATTAGCTAAACTACAGACTTCCTAATCGCGTTTGAGATCTCAACTGGCTTCTTTCTCTTATTTTCCTTACTTTGCCTATGCTTATACTGCCATTTGAGATCCTCTTCTAACCTAGGTTATAATGACAGAATGATCAATCGATTGGGATATCAGGATTCAGGAATAGGCCCTATGGTGAAATCCTCGTGCGGGCCTACTTTGGACAGGACATACTCCCCCTCACTCCACCAGTAATGCAAGCGGAATCCCATTTTTCCACCCGTTATGTATAACCTCCATGCCCCCCATTTTCTGCCGGATATCGTTCTCTCAATAGGAGGACCATTCCTTCCATCTCTCAGAGGGTGATTTACTGAAGTCGACCTATGTGACTCTAGCATGAGCAATCGAGATATCTTCAAAAAGCACTGGGCCAAAAGATCAGGACGTGTATAGAACTGGCATTTCGATAAAGACTGGTTGAATTCTGGCGCTACCAAATAATGGGCCAATTTTGCTCGCCTACCAATATGTCTTTTGCGTTTTAGATCATCAACTGCCCAACCTATAGCTTTGCCAGTATCCTGCCAGATTTTCTGAAGTCCTTTCACTCTATACAAATCTTCTGGTGTCTCTACTATGGGTAGATCAGTCTCAAGTTCACATTCTCCGTCTTGGTTACTTTCTAAAGTCACACCGATCATAAGTACTTCACTATCTCTTACAGGATGAGTGAGAAGGATTAGGTCGGATGCAATAGGATGTTGAGATACCTCTTTGGCGTAAGCCACATAGCCGAATGTTTCGCGAAGAGAGTCCGCGATTATTGGTTGTGATATGCGTCTGATCAGATCAGGATTAAGGCTCATGCTATCACAATACACCAGTAAATCTGGTAAAGATGCCCTCTCCTCAAAGTAAGGTAGGTTCTCTATAATACGCCTGCAGGCCCGATATGCAGTTATCGCATCGAAAGGTACATCACCACTAGCTAAAAGGCGTTCCATCAGATAAAATTCTGGGTATCTTTGCGAGTCTATCAAAGCCAAACAGCACGTTTCGGAAATGAAAAACTGATCCTCTACAACGTCCTGCTGAACTCTGATAAGCTGGCTCCAATCGCTAAGAAACTCGAAGAATTGCTCTATATAATCCGGTTCCGCTGTTTGCTCCGGTAGACATAAAACAACTGGATCAACTAGCAAGTGCATATCTCCCTCCTACTCATGTTGCAGTCTTTTTTGACGTGCCTCGCGCCGCTTTTCTGTGGATGCTTTTATAATCGCGCTTGATTCTTCTTCAGCTTCATCAAAGAACCCCTTTGGCCACTCTAGAATGGCCCCATACTCATTTGCGTCGACTGGCCGAAATTGAGTTACAGCATTTTCCAACTGAGTAAAATAGATCTGTATCTGCTGCAGGATCTTTGTGTCTTTCGATTCGGCAATGCGACGCCTTATTCTATTGATTAAATGCTCACTGTGTGTTTCCACAATGCATTGCTTGCCGCAGGCCACGATCCCGAGAAAGAAATCCCCAAGAACCGATTGGACTTTGGGATGCAGGTGAACCTCGGGTTGCTCGAATATTAACACACAATCCGCAGGAGCAAGCAGTGCCATAACGATTGTTGGTAGAACCTGACTTACTCCAACACCCAAGCTCGTTAGATCCAGATCCTGATTTATTCCCTCTGGACGTACTGATAATCTGTATCCTACCTTAGAGGTTATCGATGTTCCGAAACTTTCTGCTATACCCATACGTTTCAACCAGATCTGTACAGCTTCACCCAATCTGCCCTGCCTTATAGAATATCTTCCGTTAAAACGCTCTTCAGGCTCTGGTGGAAGCGGGTAATATATATCAAGAGTGTGATGAATATTAAGCATAGCAGCGGTATATTCACCTTTAAGTCCGACTTCCCTCTGGTTTGGCAGAGGAGGTATAGCATAAATGACCTTCGGATCATCGCGTAATGGGCCCAAATACAGTAATTGACTACCCAATAGCTGCCTAATCTGTTGTATAATCTGATTATGCTGAGCAGAAAATTGCCTGGCCTCAAGTTGTGTTTCTTGACGTGATTGTAAGTGATCTTTCGTCAATGTCTGCATATCTGACAATCCTCCGCGCAATCGGCGGGACAAGTCATCAATCTGGTATCGAGATAATCTGCCTGACTTTAGCCGTCTTCCTAGCACTTCCTTGATTTGACCAATTGTAAGTTGATCTGGCCACTCTGATATTTCCCTTACAGTTCTTATATAATCATCTTTCTCAGAATCTCCCTCTGGCATCGGTATTCTTTGTGCAACAAACTTAAAAATCCCTCTGGCCCCATCGCTCAACTCACGTTTCCAGTCAATTGATGCGCTAGAAGCCTGTTCATCCTTCGCGGCAAGAACTGCACTCGCTAGATACTCTATCTCTAGGGCCAGGTCGCGGATTTTCGATTGAACCCGCGTCAACACTTGCCCGGGTAGAAAATTGGTTAAGCAAGCTGATACAACTTCCTCAAACTGAGTAAGAGATTCTATACTTTTGGGATAGATAATCTTATAGTCGAACAGTCCCTGATCAATCTGCTTTTGTATGATCTGGTTAGCTCTTTTCCTTTCGCCAGCTTCCAGATCGACCGGTTGATAGATTAATTCAAACCGGCCTTCATCACTGTTTTCCCAATACACCACGGAACGCCGAACACGCATATAAGATAGAGCATTTCCCATTTGGTTCGGCGCGCTATATCTTTCGAAAGTAACCTTGGCAGTGATCTGCGCATCCATGCCTTGCTTAATGGCAAAACCGAGTTCGATCTCGGGTGGGTCACACCCATGATGGAGGATATCGTCAAAATTTCCCAAATGGGTATATTTTCCATTAAGAACCAACGGCACTTCCCAAGCTGAGGAACTCAGAGATTGGGCTACCATCAGAATGGACTTAATAACAGCACTTTTTCCCGAGCTATTGGGACCAGAAAAAACGGTTAGAGGCGCTAAAGATAATTCCACTCGTTCACGAATCGATTGGAAATTGCTGACTTGCCAACTTGCTATAGTTGACCGAGCAGGAATTTCTGGAAATTCTGGCCCAACTTCTTTCTGTGAATTATGCTTACTCATAACCTTTTCCCTCCATTGACAGAGCAACTACCATTCTATCGTAAAGGCTATTCTTATAGTATTGAGTCGCTACCATCACAAAAGTCAATTCAAGTGCCTGCTTAATACCTAGCTAAGGCGCTGCAGAAGGTGAATCTTCTTCCAAAGCTTCTATTCAACTTCTTGCATAGATCTATCTTCTTTCACCTCAGAAAATTCGCCTTCCAACCCCAGATCACGTAGCGCGGTGTTCAGCTGCTGCTTTACTGAAGAATCCTTAACCGTTGCACGAATAGCCACTTCAATTGTTACATCTTCAGAATTGCCGATCTTCGTTAACACGCGATGACTGAGGAGGTTCCATTTGTCCTTTGGCAATTGTCCTCGCCATTCGATCTCCTGAGGTTTTTCTGGCTCGGGCTCGGGCTCGATATCAGGTTTGGGGATAGTGATGCCTCCAATTATTCTGTCATCTGGCTTTTCTTCTTCGGCTTCCTTTGGCTTAACGGGTATCTCTACCTGTGCTTTCTCATACTCAGCTCGCAACTTTAGCAGAACATAAGTCTCATGATCGAACTTTATCTCCGCCGGATCTATCAGTTCCTTAAACCATATCCGCTCCAATCGCGATGGGTCCCCGCCTACGCCTAGACCCAGTTCCCCCCTTTGAACTGCGCCTAGCAGCATCTGCTTTAAGGCATCCTCAGCTTTCTCTAGTCTTGTGAAATTCCCCTGGAAAAATGCCGCCTTTAGGCTTGCCAGAGGCCATGCGCCAGATTCTTTCAAGGCCGGGGGCCAATGTCGCTTAATATAAGATGCCCCGATCTCTCGGTTTAGCAAACCCTCTTGCCTTAACCTTGCCATCAACGCAGCCGTTATGCAACTCGCCTGGCTTTGATGCATCTGTCCCATGCGGATTTCGCGTAATTCGCCGTCTTTGCCATTCCAGAGTAGCAAACGATTATAGGTACTCCAGACCTTCTCCTCGACTGCATCCCTGGCATTCTGCAGTTCCGAGCGGATCATCCGTTTGTCATGTTCTTCCAGATCGCCCAGCAATCCTTGCTCGGTATCGTTCATAATTGTCTGCCATGCCAGCCAGTCCTCAACGCTTGCTCGCAACCCAAACGCCGATTCCGGGATAATCCAGAGAACGCCGCCTGAGTACTGACGCGGGCTTTGTCCATAGTTCCGGGTCCATTCAGTTAGCTTACTTTTCAGGGATTCATCAAATTCCTGATCCGGCGACAGAACAGCCAGACTCAACACCGAGCGATCGGTGATCTCATTTGAGTCCTTTGGGAAGAAGCCTATATCAATTTTAGCTTTGTCTCGGAATACCTTCCGTACTACTTCACGTAGCTGTACATCTACATAACCAGGATCCAATCCAGCTTTACGGTCTGCATGAACCTTTCGCAAAGTAGGTGTATAACCGAACCGCCACCCACCAGCTCCCACAGGGCGAAGATAATAGCAGCGCGTCTCCAGCGCCTGCACCGCCATGTCTATCAGAGTCGTTTCAACATCGGGGTCGCCCAACGAAAAACGCAGATCCGGCAATGTAGCTACCTTATCATGAACCATACCACCGCAGGATTCAAAGAATATGGCTGTAGCAACACGCTGATGTAACCTCATTGCCCCAACACCGTTTGCAAGTTCCTTGTCTAACGAGATGGCATGGGCGTTCTCACCTGCAATATCGTATTCGATAGCTGCCTCCAGGCGAGATTCGCCCAACTGATCAAGTAGCTTCGACCTAAACTCCCGGTCATAGAGGGGGGCAGAACCTAGAGTTAGCAATGGTTCCCTCCACGCTCTTCGATAACCTTCGCTGTATGCTCGTGAAATCCATAATCCCAGCATTGCCAATGTGCCTCTGGTCTGCTGGAAGGTAGCCAGTGATTGCCATTTCCTCTGAAAAACCGTAAGCGTACTTGGGTGAAACGGATAACACATCTCAAATTGACGGCGAATAACCTCTTCAGGGAAATTGGCGAATTCCGGTGGTAGACGGTCTCGACGCTCAAAGACCCATCTGGCAAACTGCCTTCCCGCTGCCTGCTGCATACTCCTGCGGCCTGGATCCTCGAATAGCCTCCGTCTGATGATCTCAGAGACCTCTTCAGGGTCAGTTGCTATAAGCGGCTTTCCCAGTCGGCCTACCACCTTTGTCAGCTTTGTTTGCCATTCGTAAAGCCTCTCAGTCATCTCTGTGGGCGAGGCGGGTAAGCTTAGCAAACCTACGGCCTGTTTAGTGGAAGTGAGAGCACTGGTCAGATTTTGCACAAACGAATGGAATTGATCCTCATGGTCACGATACCTTGCCACGTAGTTTAATGTCTCGTCGAATAGTATCAGAATAGGTTCGTTGACAATGGCAAAAAGCTTCTGCAGAGTTGAAGTACCTGGAGATCTTACCCGGGCTTCATCACCCAGCAACCGCCGGCCTGCGTCTCCTGCCAGTTGATATGCGATGTCAATCCACGGCGTTTCTCGCCCTTCCTCCGAATCCCATGCGTTTCCCACAAAGACAGCAACCCTGGCTCTGGGTACTTCGCTGAGTCCGATCCTTTCTAATAATTCTGGGACACCTTGATACTCGCGCGCTTTGGGACCATTGTTGACAAGATGATATAGCGTCGCTAATGTGTGCGTCTTTCCACCACCGAACTGGGTAATCAGCGAAAGCACAGGAGCAGTGTTTGCTATCTCGCCACTCAGCCTGCGCAGCACCATTCCGCAATAATCTACCAGAGCGCTTGCGAAATAAGTACGTAAGAAAAACTTCGTGGGATCTCTATACTCTTCCGGTGCAGAGCCGTTGACGATCTGATCCAGATGAACAGCGAACTCACTGGGATCCAGCGAGCGCCCTTCGCGGAGTTCCTTTCTCGGATTAGCAACCTTATACCAGAGTTCCATAGCGACTTAACCTCCTTTCAACGTTTCATGGCGTTTTGTACCACTTCAAGCCAGCGCCGTTCCTGGCTACCTTCAGGATACAGAGCTGTGAGTGAGAGTGCCAGGCGCTCAAAGCGCTTCCCTTCTTGCAGCTCTTCTTCCAGAACACGCCGTAGTAAAGCCGTTCGGCCTGCGCCAGAAAGAAGCATTGCCCTATGCAGCCGGTCCAGCGTTGTGAGATCCTCCAACTGCTTCGACGAAGCTCTACCAGCAACCCGTGCCCCTCTGACTTGCCCGGGTGCATCAAAGAGGGTGAGCTGCTTGGGGCCTACTCCGAACTCCACAGGAAGAGATGAGACCTCCTCGCCGAAAAGAGCTTCCTGACGCTCGGCTACTGGTATAAGACGCACCACGCCTTTCTTGATCCTGATAATCCGATCCTCCCAGTTCTGATAGTGGATTCCCATAGGACGGGTAATACGAATGAAAGTATCAAAAGGCATTGCTAAACCACCTTTTGCCTCCCTCTGTTCCTCTTCCTCCTCATCTAACTCAACATCCTCCCCTTCCTCTTCTTCCGTTTCCTTCGTATTGTTTGTCCGTGCTGTCTGAATCGTCCAGAGGAAAAGGGCGGTGAGGCGGGCATCCTCCTCAAAACCTTCAGTTTCAGCTTCTCCCAACACCTGCCGGAGTGCCTCACGAGATACAGCCTCAAATATATAGGCAAGGAAACCTCGCTCATGCGGTTCTATGGCTTCAGGTTCACCGCCAAGCGGAACAACGTTTCCTGCAGGAGTCTCTACTTTTTTGTAACGGCTATAAGCCTCAAGAGCCGGACCAATGCAGGAGAAAATGGCATCTGCTCCGCGAATACCTTCACTAAGCAGTTCCTTCATCCACTTCTGCACCCGAATATCCATTTCTGCCTTTACATCTGCCCAATCCCCGGTCTCCGATTCTTCTGAACGTGGGCGACACACAAGATGCACACTTGTTGCCAGGGCTGCCGAATCCTGCGCTCGAAGGCGACCTGGACGCTCTGTATGAATAGGCCATGAGGCAGTTATAGTCCAGTTGGCCTTGATCATACCAGAAAGTAGCGCCTCCCAACCTTCAGTGGTCTTATGAGCAAAAACTACGCAAGCAAGTCCATTGCTCATTAGCACACGACGTCCTTCTGAAAAAGCTCCATTCATACCTTCCTCAAAGAATTCTTTATCCTTGTGGAAATATCTTTCTGGATCCCAATGCGCCATCTGACATAGCTCTGCTTCCTTCGGTGTTAACGGGTTCTTATCATCGAAGGGATCTCTAAGAAGCGGGTGATGAGGTAACATTCGTCTTAACCAGACGAAGAAGAAATCTGACAGGTCTGCGTAAGGTATGGCAAAGTAGTAGGGGGGATCGGTGAACCAGATTGCACAGCTTCCGTCGGGGAGCGGGGAATTACAGGCATCTGATAATTGTGTTTGGCCAGGTTTACGGATAACTGCAATATTTCTAGCAGCCTTCTCAACCCACTGGAATGATCCCCAAAGAGACCATGAGGCGTCATCAAAAGGCCAAATTTCGCAGAAATCCCATAGCATGGGTAGTGCATTTCGCGTGAATGTTGGTCCAGGCGTTTCCCTTGGCATCCAACGACAGAGGCTTGAGAAATCGTCAGCAAACCTTGTTATGGCAAGAGATGCCAATTCTCTTGCACCACTTTCTACTCCAGATTCCCCAGCTAAAGTTCGCAATTTCTCTGATAGAACTAATAGTGTTAACTTCTGGCGTTCTGTGAAGAGATCGCCCCATTGATTCATACCGTAGATAGGAACATTGAAAGTGCCGCTCATAAGCGGTAGTTTTTCATTAGGAACGGCAGAGAACCCATGTTCGGAGTCTTGTATGTTTCTTTGCCGCAAGGAGCATTTTGCTCTGAACACGTCCTCATAATCTTCCTCACTAGGTAGTCGGTAATGTCGTTTTTTATCTTGCGCTATTGATACTACAATTGCCAAAAGCCTCGCTCCACCAAGGCGTCTCCCATGATCGTCAAAAATGACATCTGCTCCGCCATTTTGCTCCATTAGTTGCGCCCGTACTCGACTAGGCGACATAGTTGCGTTGCAGGCAATGCATCGCGCTTTAGCACGTGAGACTGTGCCTGATGGCACGTCACGGTCTGAATCCGGCTCAAATATCTCAAACTCAATGGACGGAACGACCTCCTGTGAGCTATCAGGACGGGAGACTCGGTAACGCAAGGCCCGCTTTCGGTTCGCCTTCTTGCATAACCAGAAGCTGCGCGCCAACGGGATCTCTGCGCCACAATCCGGCGCTTCACATTTGACTGTTCGCGCCCATAGATAGGCTATAGGACGGGAACCATCTGGATCAGCAGGATAGAAATCAGCCAGTTCTCTGGCCGCTTCTTCTTTAATTTCATCTCCAGCTTTGCGCAATTCATCCGCCAGTTCCTTACCATATCGGGGAATATCCTCCAGCAGAACCTTTAGAATGAGACATGCCACCGGATTCAGATCACTGGCAAAGGCTTCACAACCCAGACGCAGGGCTTCCAGAGGTATAGAGCCGCCACCGGCAAAGGGATCTACTACTAGCGGCGTTTCTTCTGGATGGGCAGCTTTAATGAGTCCACGCGACACTTCCAGGTATATTGGATTGGTTGCCAGATCCCAATTGGCAAAATCCCCAATGAATTTGAGCAGCGATTTGCGTATGGCTTCGTCTGATGCTCCAGGCTCTCCCTGAACTTTGGCAAGTGATTCCCGAGCCTTAACTTTGAAATCATCAGGGCATAAGGGATCGCATGGATCGGGAAGAAGAAGTCCCATTAGCACCGCCCGACAAGCAGCCAGCGGCCGCCGGGCCCACCAGAGATGCAGTGTAGAGGGATGCCCGTGTCTTATGGACTTCTCCCGCGCCGAGTGTGCGCTCACTGTAGCTATGGGGAAGTCTACTTCGATCAGCCGTTTGCAGTCTTTCGGTATCATTAAAAGCCTCTTTCATGTCTGCAAAGGTTTATGAGCAATTCTCAAGAGATCCACCATCAACTATCTATTGTAGTCTACAGGAACTCATTTGCTTTCCGTATAAGCCGCGCGATCCTCCCGCAAAGTCATAGGTTTGGTCAATGCATCCACAGTAAGCCAGTAATGGTCCACCTTCACAACCTCATGCCACGGTAATCGCGCCGGTTTCGGGATCGGTTCCTGCACAATCAGATTCGTATCGCATTGGGTCACGATATAAAGCCAATATAAATCGGGCAGATCCTGCGCCACGCGTCTCTCGTTGGGAGTGAGAGGAATAGTTCCGGTTGCTCTCCCAACCCCCTTAACCTCGATCAGACGTAGCTCACCAGTTTCGTGATTCAGGCTTTTCAGGTCGTAGCCCAGGTTCTTCTTATGCACATCTTCAACGCGGGAACCCCGGGCTTCCTCGTATGCAATAACAGCCTCCATGGCTATCCGTTCAGTCTCCGGATCATATACCCAGGAGGGTATTCCAGGTGAGACTCTTTCTGGATGTGGCAAAACTAATGCTATCCCTACCCGCTTAACGTCCTGTAGAGAGAGGTCTCGCTGGCGTCTGAGTTCGGCCAACCTTATACCACGCCGTCGCTGTAATTCCAATATCCTCTGCGATTCGATCTCAATCAACCCCTCCGCCGTGGGATCGCCTTGTTCCCTGGCTAAGAGGTGTTTACTTAAAACCTTATCCCGCCTTTGTATCAGTTCTTTGAAGCACAGTTTGACATGGCGCTCTATAAGATCCAAATCCTTCTGGCGCTCGCTTATCACTTCCTGGCGGAATTCCTCCAAAGCAAATTTGATAAGGAACGACCGACTATACTCCTCGTCCAGGGGAATCTCCGGAGTTCCTTCAGGAAGTTTATCTGAAGATATAAGACCTAATATATACATCGGCTCGCGCTGACGGCGTTCCCCTTCCGCTGTTGTTTCCATAGCAAACAACCTCTGATGAAGAGTTTTCCCTGTCCCGTCCACAACTGAAGCTGTATAAAGCTCAAGCATGGATGGCCCTTCCCGCGTAAGCTCATAGAAAACGGTTCCCTTTCGCAAATGCGACATAGCGTCCTCTTCGATTTTGCGTCGAATAACCTCAAACAGCGGATGTCCAGGAGTTACCCAATCGAAACGCGGATCTGCTTTGCTGGTACTCCGTTCGAAGGTGATTCGGTCATAGCTCTTCGCCAGGGCAGGCCAATGCCATTCGCTTCCCCGGGCCATTTCGTAAAGGTACGCGGGTAGAGATCCAACGCGATAGGCACGTTTCTGATTTTCTACTGCTCTCAGTTCTATACCTAGATACTTTATGGCGTCCTTAAAGAAACGCTCAATCGTTTCGGGCACGATTCGGCGCTCCTGGGCAAGAGCACGCTGTTCCACAAGCATTGGCAGGTTCAGGCTATGTTTGGCAAGTCCCTCTAGAGCGGAGCGGCATATATGCTCAAAGTCCTCTTTGTTTACCACTACATCAAGCCTACTATGTATGTCCTCCTCGCCTAGACGCCCGGCGTAGAAATCACGTAGGAGTTCCTCTATCTGATTAGCAGGAAGCACTTCCCCAACCACGTCAAAGACAGTATCATCTTCAAGGGCATCACGGATTTCCTGAAGTTTATCAAGCAATCTGAGTAATACACGCCCTTCTACTGTATTACGCGCAAAGAAGTTGAATATAAGGCAGTCCTTCGTTTGCCCATACCGATGTATGCGTCCCATCCGCTGCTCAAGCCGATTGGGGTTCCAGGGGATATCGTAGTTGAAGAGAATATTGCAGCAGTGCAGATTTATGCCTTCACCAGCGGCTTCTGTAGCCACCAGTACCTGTGTATTCAGTTCCCAAAACTGATGTTCAGAATGGAGTCTAGTGCCGGGTTGGTCACGGCCACCAGGCTTCATTCTGCCGTGAATATAGCCAACAGTTAGGCCCCAATCGCGTAATCTATTCACCAAATAATGCAGCGTATCCCTATACTCAGTAAATATGAGTAGTCGTAATGAACCATCGCCAAAAATGCCCCGTTCAGTAAGCTGCTTCCTTAGATTCGTGAGTTTGACTTGCTCTCCTTTGCCTTCAACACCTTCAGCAAGCTTGATAAGCGACTCAATCTGATCCAACTCCTCTTCTAGATCTGGTCTTCGACGCGCTAACGTTGCTTGCTCCATTTGACGCTCAAGTTCTTCCCGGGTTTCAGCGTCCATTTCCTCCAGTTCATCATCAGAGGGTAGCTCAGGGATAGGAACCTCTCCGAGTTGGTCAATTAAGTCGAGTTGACTTAGAAGCTTCTTGCGACGGCGGCTAAGAGATTCTATCAACGCGTAGATGGAGCTAGCCATACGACGCTGATACATGGCCATCAGAAAACCAACGGCACGGGCTTGCTTGTCATCACCACGTTCGGCTGCACGCCGGGATTGCGTTTGGACATAATGCGTAACAGAGCGATACAGATTCAGTTCTTCACCTTCAAGCTCGAAGGCGACTGTGTGAGGAATCCGCTCGGTGAATAACTTCCGGGCTACCCACGTGCCATCAGGCTGTCGTTTGGGAAAGCTTAACATAGCCTCTTTGGTACGCCTCAGGTAGAATGGAGCTTCCCGTCGATCCATTGCCTCTCGTATTGAGCTTACGTCTGCGTACGCTTCTTGATCCAGAAGCTGAAGGAACAGGCAGAAATTATCTGGATCACCTTTGTGCGGTGTGGCTGTAAGTAATAAAAAATGAGCTGTTTTACTCCCAAGCAATTCACCCAGCCGGTAACGTTCGCTCTTATGAGCAGCGTCGCGCGCAGACATACGGTGCGCTTCGTCCACAATCACGAGATCCCAGTCATCAGCCTGTTCTACGCTTGGGACAATGTGTTTGAGCTTCGCCAGGTCCATGGAAGTGATTACCTGATCATGTTTACTCCAAACGTTAACAGCGGTTTTCTCTCGCAGTTTCGATCCAGTGATAAGTTCAAAGTCTTCATCGAAACGATCCCACATCTCCCGCCACCATTGGAAAGCAAGATTCGCCGGACAGACAATAAGAACGCGCTCCACACCTCGCAGTTTTAGCTCCTTCAGCAGCAAACCTGCCATAATGGTTTTGCCTGCACCAGCATCGTCGGCCAGCAGAAACCGGCAACGCCATGCCTTTAGCATGTGATTATATACAGCATCCAACTGGTGAGGTAGTGGGTCTATTCGAGATATTGATAACGCAAAGAATGGGTCATATTCATAGGCTAAACGGATACGTATTGCCTCGAGGCCAAGCTGAAAAAGGTGAGGGTTGCCTTGTAGGGTGATTTCGGGAGATTCGATCTCTAATTGTCTCAGATCCTCTTCAGTTAGAGAAACGCCTCCTCTGAACTTCTGTGTGCGCGTGCCAACTAAATCTACCTCTAAATAACCATCCCCGCGCCGAGGTTCGTTGATCACGAGCATAGGTTCGCTAAACTTAGAGCCTCTAAGAATGAACCCCTGTTTAACTTTCTCCCTGATCTCATTAATCGCCATACCTGATCCCCTTCTCTAACAGACATAGGATTCTCTCCAGAAGTCAGAATTATGCCGAATACACGAGGATTTACATGGCAAGAATCTAGCCACACGATAGTATACCTCTCTTTGACTTTATAGTAAAGAGTAAAATGTCACTTCCGGGATTAACACGAATTGACTTTTTTGTGGATCGGAAGTATAATCATAGTGTTAAAAGCGATACAGTATTGTTATATTCGTTGACCTTTCTGAGGCAAAGCAGTTATGGCTGCCAAACCGGGCGCTGAAGATATTAGCAAGGCTGTCACAAGTATGATACAGAATCTCCACCAGGAGTTTAAAGAGCAACTGGTGTCCGTCGTAATCTACGGGAGTTACGCCCGCGGGACGGCCACATGGGGATCTGATATTGACCTTCTGGCAGTGGTGAAGGTATTGCCCGGGGATTGGCAGAGCATTCATGGCCTGGAAGATGAATGGATGCTAAAAGGGCGGCATCCGAATGAAAAAAACCGGGGGTTGAGAGGTCCCTGAACGTGTTATACCAATTTCATTATTTCATTGTGCATAAATCGAGAAGGCTCAACGGGAGCTTCGCCCTTCCAAACGGGGATCAATGCACAGTGATTTTATGAAAATGGTATTACTTCACTGTGATATTGCACAAACCTAATATCCATCGCTGAGGCGTTCCGCTTTTCCCAGTATTCTGGCACAATGAATGTTGATGATCTGGTGGGCGAGGGGACCTCGCCTCTACATTTCTGTGGTAGTGGCGGGATCTCCCCGCCGC
>Ga0114922_10004088_pt1 | contig 13551 bp, 8 predicted proteins | sample AartaG_FD_100975 | JGI IMG/M metagenome (GOLD analysis project Ga0114922, IMG submission 100975) | Deep subsurface microbial communities from Aarhus Bay to uncover new lineages of life (NeLLi) - Aarhus_00045 metaG | ecosystem: Environmental > Aquatic > Marine > Oceanic > Sediment | place: Aarhus...
GAACGAGTGCCGGGAGTCGCATCGGCGGGCGTCAGCGGTGGGTACCGCCGCGAGATACAGGTCAACCTTATCAGGGAGAAGCTGGTCGCGTTAGGGTTGTCATCGCGAAACGTCGCCCAGGCGATTCGTGCCGAGAACCTCGACCTGCCTGCCGGCGAGGTTGACGAGGGAGACATGGATTTGCTCGTGCGCACGCGGGGACAGCTCGACTCGATCGAAGAGCTTGGGCAGATAGTCGTCGCCACGCGCAACGGTGTGCCCACGTACCTGAAGGATGTCGCGGAGATCGTGGACGGGTTTGAGGAGCTGCGCCAGGTCATACGTATCAACGGGCAGCCGGGCATCACGCTCCAGGTTGCCAAACAGTCCGGAAGCAACACCGTCCAGGTAGCCGACGCCGTTTATAAGGAAATCGCGCGTATCGAACGCGATTATCAACAAATTCAGATCGTGCCACTGTTCGATTCCGCGGAGTATATCAGAGAGTCGATCGCTAACGTCCGTACGGCAGCGCTCTATGGAGCGGTCCTGGCGGTGGTGGTGCTGCTCGTCTTTCTGCGGAACCTCCGCTCCACTCTGATCATTGCCACTGCGATTCCTATTTCAGTGTTGGCCTCGTTCTCACTGATCTATTTCGGCGGGTTCACCCTGAACATTGTCTCGTTCGGCGGTCTGGCGCTGGGGATAGGGCTGCTCGTGGACAACAGCATTGTTGTGCTCGAGAACATCTTCCGACACCGCGAGGCAGGAGAAAGGGCACGTGAATCCGCGCTCACGGGCAGCGGCGAGGTTACAGCGGCTATTATCGCCTCAACCCTCACGACTCTGGTCGTGTTCCTCCCGCTGGTCTTCGTCTCCGGAACGGCAAGGGTGATGTTCGGACAGCTCGCCTACGTGGTCGCGTTCAGCTTGAGCTGTTCCCTTCTGGTCGCTCTCACCCTTATTCCAATGCTGAGCCGGAAGGCTCTCAGGATAGAGCGGCCGGACCCCAACGGCAAAGAAAGTCTGCTGCACAAGATCTACCGCGTAAGCGAGGCCGGTTTCAATCGTGCTGACGAGGTCTATCGCAGAATGCTGCACTTCGCGCTCGGCCATCGCAAGCTGGTTATCTTCGGCGGAGCAGTTATCTTCTTGGCAGTAATCCCGCTGGGGTGGGTTGTCGGATTCGAGTTCATGCCCGCCACGGACGAGGGGGAGGTAAACGTGCGTGGCGAGATGGCGCCGGGGACGAGGCTCGAGGCTCTGGACGAGGCGTTCACGCAGGTTGAGGCTATAGTCCAGGAGGAGATAGGGCACTACATTCAAAACGTACGAACGGGTTTTGGCTCAGGGGAGTGGTGGCATGGCGGGAATCCAAACACAGGTTCTTTGCGCATCAAGCTCGTTGACCTCGATAAGAGGGAGCAGTCCAGCGAGGAGATAGCGCAACTCCTGCGAGAGAAGCTCGGCAATATCCCGGGACTCATCGTGCGGACTTCCGCCGGCGGCGGGTTGTTCATTTTCAAAATGATGCAACCGGAAGGTTCGAGGATCGCGATAGACATACGCGGATTTGAGCGCGAGGAAGCGTTGCGCATCGCTGAGGATGTCCGTCGGGCGCTCGAAGAGGTCCCGGGCATAGTGGACCCAAACCTGAGCATAAGCCGCGGGCGCCCCGAAGTTGAGCTCAAGATCGACCGCGATAAAGCCGGCGAGTTCGGGTTCAGCGTATCGGAGATCGCCCGAACGCTTCGCACCTCTCTCGGAGGCGAGATAGCGACAATGTACCGCGAAGCGGGCGACGAGTACGATGTGCGCGTCCGGTTACGCGAAGAGGATAGGCTGCGGCTGTTCGACCTGCGCACCCTCTGGGTGGTAACGCCTCGGGGCCAACGCGTGCCGGTGAGCAACTTCGTCACGCTCGAGCGGCAGACAGGTCCCGTGCGCATTGAACGCGTCGACCAGGAACGTTCCCTTCAGGTCCTGGCCAACCTCGGGCCGAAGGCCAAGCTCGGCAACGTGATGCGGGATGTCCGGAGGGTGCTGAACGAGATGCCGCTGCCGACAGACTTCTCGCTGGTGTATGGAGGGGAGTATGAGGACCAGCAGGAGGCTATGGCAGCGCTGCTTCTGGCGCTCGTGCTTGCGGTTGTGCTCGTGTACATGGTGATGGCGGCGCAGTTCGAGTCGCTGCTCCACCCGCTGATAATCATGTTCTCGATACCGTTCGCGCTGGTCGGTGTGATCCTCACGCTCGTGCTGACCGACACGACGCTCAACATGCAGTCAATGATGGGCGTGATCGTGCTCGCGGGAATAGTGGTCAACAACGCTATTGTACTTGTCGACTACGTGAACCTGCTGCGCCGCAAGCACAGTATGCCGCTGCGCGAGGCTGTCGAGGAAGCCGGTCGACGAAGGTTGCGCCCGATACTCATGACGACGCTCACGACCGCACTCGCTCTCACGCCGCTGGCGCTCGGTTTGGGCGAAGGCGGCGAGCTGCAGGCGCCGCTTGCGCGAGTGGTGATCGGCGGGTTGCTCGTATCCACCCTGATCACACTGATCCTCATACCGACGGTCTACACGATCGCCGAGGAGATGGTCGCGCGCTTCCGCTCCAGGAAGTCAGCCGTCCTCCCGCCGGAGATACCGAGTGAGGCTTAGGACGGCGGACTCCACGATACGGTCAGCCAGTCAGCCAGCCGACCGTCAAAAAAAGAAATCCGCCCACTGCTAACAACAGCGAACGGACTCTCAACTCCCAAACACTAAGCTATCATCAACGCACCGGTTAGGGTGGTCAGTATAAGATCTCGACGGCCGTCTCGGCGGTAAGCGACTCCTCGGCCCCTTCCTCCGTGGTAACCTTCACCGGATTGCCGTTAGCGTCGTACGCAGCGAAATCCCAGTTGTACACACCGGCAGACGCCGCCTCGGGAACTTCTATAGCGAACGACCAAACGCCGTCGCCGGCAACTTTGTCGCCCTCTTCGCCATTATCGTTGAGATCGACGACCATTGTCGGATACTCCCTCACCGAGGCCGTTACCGCCGCGACGACTGCCTGCGTGTCCAAGACTAGCACGCAGACAAGCCCTTCGTCACCCGGAGAGAGCTTCGCCGGGTCGCTTCTGGCGTCCATCATCGCCAACCGCTGCCTCGCGCAACCGGCACCGAGCGCCAGTACCACCACCGCCACGCCGCACAGAATCGCCCACTTTCCGGATTTCATGCTTCACCTCCTATTCCTGCCCCGACGTACACTGGAATGCTGTAAGGTTATTCACCGTTCCGCCAAATCAAGATATCACCTTGCCACACGACTGTCAAGAGAACCGAGCCCTCCGCTCACAGACGGGTACTCTGCCGATCACACGTAGGGGTTTGATTCATCAAACCCGCATGGCCCACGGACTCTCGCCCTTTCGGGCACGATGAATCGTGCCCCTACCCGCAATAATCGTTGTCATTGCGAGCGACCGAAGGGAGCGCGGCAATCTGCTATGGCGCAGTGAGCTAGGTTAACTCAGTTGGCTTGCTCAGCCTCCGCTTGCCCGGAAGTCTGCTCGAGTTCCCGTGGATCCAGCGTGCTGATCCTCAGTTCGTCCGATTTCGGTTCATAGACTAACTCGCATTCCGTCACCCGCTCGATCTGGGGAAAATCAATGGACCATATGGCAAACCTGTTGGAACCAGCAGGTGTTACCAGTAGCGTTCCCTCGTCGTTGACGTCGAAACCCCACAACTCTATCTCAATGGGCCCCGCGATAACCTCCTCGCCATCCTCTTGTCCGAACCTGGCAATCCGGACCTCAGGTGGGTCACTCGTGCTCCACAACTTCAGGTCGTCAGCGCAATCAACCCACGTGACATTGGATCCCCGTCTGCCCAGAACGTCGATGAGTTCTATCGTGACATCATAATCGTCCCCTTTAGGGGAACACACAAGGCTCGCGATAGCCAGGTTCGGTTCGTACAGAATAAGCCGCACCTCTTCCGGCGCTGAACCTGGCCTGCACATTGCCATCATTCCAGCTGGCAGCCGGCCGATCTCGCGAAATGGTTCTATGCTGAACACCCTCACAAGAAGCGTGTATTCCCAGTTAACGTCGGATTCCACAACAAGAAACAGGTTCTCATCCGGCCCGAATGCATGCGATACGCCCCCTGGTCGAGCCAAATAGTCAAAGGCGTGGCGCGGATCCTTGCTGTGTGTCTCGAAGCTGGCCACTAGAGAGAGTTGCCGCATGTCCCACAGTTCATACCTATTATCCCCCTCGAGCGTGGTTATATCTGCCAGATAGTAACTTGTCCCCTGCACAGGTCCCACGATCCAGACGCTCGACTCGCTGTCCGGATCGTCCATGGGTAGGAAAGGCGGCAGCCGCAATAAGGTCCCTTCCTCAGGACCTGTTGTGTAGTAGCCGGTCGGCAGGTCGTCCGATGGTTGTATTAGCAGATAGATTAAGCTGTCAGGACTGCTGCCAGCTAGGAGACCGATCGTGCTTTGCCGCAGAAGCACCTTGAAGTCTGCCGTTTTCACATCATATGACCAGACGCACTGCGTGCCATCGGGAATTCCAGCCTTGCCCAAAAGGACATCCCCTTCGCAAACCGAGAGCGATATAATGAAAGGAACGTCTACGCCCGGCACCGGTCTGGTCGGCAGCTGTCTGCACCCAGACGCCGCGACGGCGAAGACTCCCAACATGACCGCAATTGCACGTATCTTCGACATGATACCACCTCGCTCCTCACAGCCGAACGTCGTCTCCGTGCCGTTGATCCTCACCAGATAATATACACCAAATCCGCGCAAATTATTCAACAATTCCGGGGAAACCTTCCTGGAAAAAAGCGCCTTTTCAGTCGCGTGTAGCTGCTTGGCTCTCACAAGGACCGGCAGAAAGGAAGGCCCGCCTCGTGTCAAAGACTCGCACTGTAACAGACAGGAATGTCTGTCCCACCGCCCGCTAGAGAGAGAAAGATGGTAGGGCAGGCATTCTTGCCTGCCCGCCGAAGGCGAGATTGCCGCGCCTCCCTCCGGTCGCTCGCAATGACGACATGAGGCGCCTATCTCAGTGTCCTCTGTGCTCTCCGTGGCAAGTCTTTGGTGAGGATGTGGTGTGTAACGTTTCACCTCCAGACGCGCCGCCTTGACAGACTCGCCCGTACTGCGTAAAATCGCACGACAGGCCCTTTCAACCATGTTTGCGGTGTTGTCCCGAGGAGGGGGGCATATGGAGATTAGCACTTCTGACAGGCTCGACAGGCTCGGCGCGTACCCGTTTGCGGAGGTGGACAAACTCGTCGCGGCGCTAAAAGCCGAAGGTATCGAACCGATAGATTTCGGCGTAGGCGACCCGACGGTTCCCACACCCGAACTGATCCGCAAGGCGGGCAAGAAGGCGCTTGACGCGAGAGCATCGTCCGGGTACCCGAGCTACATAGGCGACGCGGGGTTCCGCAGGACGGTCGCCGAGTGGTTCGAGAACAGGTTCTCCGTGAAGCTCGACCCGGAAACCGAGGTCACCTCGACGATAGGATCCAAAGAGGCGGTCTTCCACTTCGCGGAAGCCTTCGTGAACCCCGGCGATTACGTTATTATACCGAGTCCCGGCTATCCGCCGTACATGACGGGGACCATTTTCGCCGAGGGGATACCGCACTTCGTGCCGCTGCTGGCCGAGAACGATTTCTTCCCGGACCTGGGCTCCGTCCCGGACGACGTGGCCAACAAGGCCAAGGTCATCTGGGTGAACTACCCGAACAGCCCGACCGGCAAGCTCGCCACGGATGCCTTCTACCGCGAACTGCTCGAGTTCGCGCAAAAGTACGGGATAATCATCGCCTCGGATGAGGCATATTCCGAGATGTATTTCGAGGACAAACCGCGCAGCCTGCTCGAGTTCGGCATGGACGGGATCATAACCTTCAACTCTCTCTCGAAACGCAGTGCCATGACGTGCTGGCGGATCGGCTGGGCGGCCGGCGACCCAAGAGTCGTCGCGGCGTTCAGGAAAACAAAGACCAATATAGATTCCGGCACGGCGACCTTCATCCAGGACGCGGCTGCCGAGGCGCTGCGCGACGAACGGCACGTCGCCGAGATGAGAGCCGAATACAAGAAGAAGAGGGGCATAATGGTCAATGCGCTCGTTCAGGCGGGACTGCCGGAGTGTATGCCGGAGGCGACGATCTACATCTGGCAACGAGTGCCGGAGGGAATGACTGCGGTGGATTTCGCCAAAATACTGCTCCAGAAAGAGATTGCAATAGTCACCACGCCCGGCGAGTGGATCAGCGAGAGCACGGCGTCCGGCCTGAACCCCGGCCGCGACTATGTCAGGATAGCTCTCGTGCCCTCGATGGAGCAAACGCAGCGCGCCGCCGACAAACTGAGCGCGTTAACGTTCTGAGCGAGAAAAGGTTCGGGGTCGCGACTGAAAAAAGCTCGCGACCCCTCTCTATTGAGAAACGTCCGCCGCCTCCGTGCTTTGGACGTTGAGCACACTAGCCCCTTCCCCATAGAATATATCGGCAGAAAGAGGCGAAACTTTAGAACATTTGCGGCAGGAACAGGCCGATGCTACCCGTTATCTCTGAGACGAAACGCAATCTGGACGGCACGACGCAACGATTCGACTGCCGCCTGCTGCACCGCGATGACGAGTACCTGGTTCTCTGCTACCTGTCCGACAGGCCGTACGTGGCGGCCGGCGCCGCTCTTCCCGAAGGCAGCCTTACGATAGGGCACTATTGGCGCGCCAGAGACTACATAGTCTGGGAAATGTACAATCCCCGCGCTGAGCTTCAAGGGTATTACATCCACATTTGCCGCAACGTGACTTTCGACGAGAACTCGGTCGAGTGGGAGGACATGGCGGTGGACGTTTGGGTCAGCGCGAACGGAACATCGGACGTACTGGACGAGGATGAGCTTGAACGAGCAGTCCGGGCAGGCCGAGTAGATGCCTCAGAAGCCCTCAGCGTACGCAACAGCGCTCAGGAGTTGAGCGCCTCGGCATCCTGTATCGTCCGGGAGATCAGACGCTTTGACCCGCGTGACCTCCTCGCGGCACTTCAATAATATGTCGCGGCGGGGACATTCCCCGTTCACGCTCCAAACTCGCTCTTGTATCCTTCGGCAAAACGGAACACACGCGTCACGTAGTTCATTGTCTCGGGAAACGGCGGGACATCACCATACTTCTTGACCCTGCCGGGACCAGCATTATACGCGGCAAGCGCGAGCCGCTCGTCCCGGCCAAACATCTCGAGCAGCCTGGCAAGGTACTGAGTGCCTCCGGCAATGTTCAGTTGCGCATCGAAGGTGTTAGTCACTCGCATGGCCTTCGCCGTGCGAGGCATGAGCTGCATCAGCCCTTGCGCACCCTTGCGGGAAACTGCATCCAATTTGAAGTTTGACTCCGCCCTGATAACCGCCTTGACCAGCTCCGGACGCACGCCGTACTGGTCAGCGGACTCCCGTATCAGCTTATTGATCAGGCTATCCGCCCTGGGCGTCAGCCCTCGGCGCACATCCCGCCGGGCACTTGCTTTGGCCAGAGCCATATTCAGGATCTTGTTTTGCTCATCGCTTAGCGGGCGCCCAACACGGATCGGTTCAAGCGTCCTCAAGATCTCCTCGTACTCTTCCTGCCCGTCATATTTCTGCGGGCGATTTGTGAACACAGGCACTCCGTTGGGATCCAGAAAGGCATGAACCGGCCGTCGTCTACCCCACGCATTGGCCGGCCGTCTTTTCGGTGCTGACGAGCCTGTGTTCTTCTTGAGCTGCACCCTTGCCGCGCCCGGGGATTCGTAGTTCCTTTTCGTCTTGGTGTCCACAATATGACCCACCACCTTGTCACGGGAGACCCTGCGGGCCTCGCCCGACCGCATCAGTAACAACATGTGCGTCTCCGTCTCCTCAATAACCAGCACGTCAGTCCAGCGCTCGCCGTTCTTGAAATAGAGCCTATCCGCGTAAGAAAGGCAGGGAAGCGCAAACAGACCGGTTACCACACACGCGCAGCAAACCAGCAAAGCCGCCGCGTGCCGGCGCAGATCGCTGCAGTTATCGGTGTGTTTTCGACGTCGTGCAATCACGGACAATATGATATCACACGGCGGACTGAACGGTCAATCCTCGGCCCACCCCTGCCAACGCGGCATGTTTTTCATAAGAACAGTTGTGAGACAAGGATCAAAGAGGGGTTTCCGAGTTGAAGATCCGCTCCACGGAGCAGTATGAACCGTTCTTTGGGCATGTCCATGGGAGTACTGGGATAAACCGCCACTTACGCGGTCGGCGACTCGCAAGACGGGGCCGAGTCCACTACCACCGCTCGCCGACGATACTGGCAAACCTCGTGAACCTGCTCTTGAACGAAGCGTCTTGAGGCATCTCCTGACCCGAACCGAGAAGCGATGCCGCCACCTGATAAATGCATTGGGAGGTTTGCCGGTTGGGGAATAGCTCTATAAAAGGCTTGTGCATGCGCTCAGCCTGCCGGAAGTGTTCCTTGTCGTACAGGACACCGCCAAGATAGCTTATGTCGAGATTGAACTCGTTGGCGGATCCCGCAATATGCTTGTGCGCGGCGGCGAGGATCTTCTCGAACTCCCTCTGTCCCTGCTCCGTATCGGCAAGCTGGTTCAGAATAACTTTCGGCTGGAACCTCGTCACCGGGCTGTAGTCAACGGCCCGCTCCGCCAGACGCGTTTCCAAATCCTTGAAACGGTAATAGCTCGCCTTGACGCATGCGTACCCGCTCACGATGTCCTGCGGAGTCGTTATGATCAAGGTCTCATCCGTAGCCAGCGCAAAATCCAGCACGTTTCTGTGTATTCCTGCGCCCAGGTCGAAAATGACCACATCGAAAAGCTGGCTTACTTTGTGAAAGTTGGTGATGAACCTCAGCTTCTGTGCGTACACGAGGTTCGCGAGACGAAACTCGCCTGACACTCCCCCGATGAGTTTGAACCCGAACACAGAGCCGGAAATGATCTCCTCGATATCCCTCTCTTTGTTGAAAAAATCCAGCAGGTTGTACTTGGGAAACACGCCAACCTTGATGCCTATGTCGGCGTTGCCCAGGTCGCCGTCTATAAGCAATACCTCTCTCCCGCGCTTGGCAATACAATAAGCGAGGTTGATCGCCACATGCGTCTTGCCGACCCCGCCCTTGTTGGATATGATCGAGAACGTCCTCGTTTTCTGCCCGGTGTCCTCGACCGACGCGATAGTACGACGAACAGCCGCCTGAAGCTCCTCGACGTCGCCTATAATCGGCGTCGCGGTGGGATAATAATGTTCTATGGCGTCGAGCAGATGCGACATAATGGCAATCGAAGGACTGACTTCCATATCGCTGGATAGTTCCAGGTCGTCCAGGGCGACAAGGTTGAGCGGGTCCGTCATAGCCACGGTCAGAGTCCCTTGCTCAATGGCCATCGGCAGACACTGGTGCTTTACCGCGAGATGTTTGGGGAACACATGGAGGGCGTTCTTCTGTGGTTTCGCCGTCTGAAGATCAACAAACGGCAACTCCAACTGGCGCGCCAGCGTGTGTGCAAACACCTCCTCGTTGATAAGACCGCTATCCATGAGGAGCTCGCCGACACGCTTCTTCGCACCCTGGTTCTCGGCAATGACGCGTTCGACCTGCTCGCGGGTAACCACACCGCTCTCGACAAGCAGATCACCTATACGCTTGCCGCGATCTCCTTCTTGCGCTTCGATAGACGTCACGTGACCGTCCCTTCCTTCTCACACACCATAGGCCCTTCTAAACTCATCCCTACGCTAAAATTATATCACGCGGTGTGCGCCTTGTCAAGCTAACCTCAAGTCGCGCTCATACCTTAAGTACTAGGCAGGTCGGTACTTACGAGGATAAGAGCGCCATTCGGCGCACCTGTGTGAGAACCCGCTACCGGCCAGTCCAGCGCCGCCCGCCCCACCGCAGTGCGGCACGCCTCATCAAGAGTCGTCCATGCTGATCGGCTTATTCTGACATGCCGGTTGACACCTTGGGAGCGCCATCCCTATAATAGCGTAGCAGGAGCGGAAGCCGCCGTTTAACAGGAGTTATCCTATGCGCCGAACGTTGAACCTGGTTGTCGGATTGGCGTCGTTGTTGCTGTGTCTGAGCGGCTGCGCGCGAAGCCAAGGGGCGTTCAACCAGGTTCTCGTTGATTTCGGCCTGCGTTCCGGACCTGAGCTCGACAGCCAACTCATTGAAGGGGATATATTCTCGAGATTGTCCCACGTTGCCGATCGGGAGATCGACAGACTCAACGCGAATCCTGATAATGCGGATGTAATATTCGAAGAAGATCCGGAAAGCCCGCTTGGCCTTGGAAAGTTCTACAAGACCGTGAAGATGTACGAAAAAGCGTACCCCCTGGAAGTGACCCGGGAGCGCGCGCGTCAGGTTCAACGCGCTGAGACGCTCAGGCAACGGGGCTACAGAGCGCGAGTCGAGTACCGATACAGGATGTACCGCGGAGAGAAGTTCCCCACGAGAGATGAGGCACGAGACGCCGCTGCCGACATGGAAACAGAGGACGTCGGACGCGAAATATACATATATAGCTTCGACGAGGCCGGCGTGTGGGACGGCAAGCCGGGGCGGTTCGACCGACGGATTGAACCAGCGATAACCTCCAGTGGCAGCACCCGGAGCGCCGTACGGGGCGGCGACACGGACAAGATCGGCCTCGAGCGTGTAGAGATGGGCGGTACGATCAGAGTACAGGTCGAGTCCGTAGACTAGGTCGACAGGTACGCGTCACTTTGGCGAACCACCGTGGTTTCTGGCGTCATGTGATGAAAGAATGGTCGTAGCGGGTTGAGGGGAGCAGCGAGTAGCAGGAGTCGAGGGAGGTGAGCGGTCAAGATGGAAACGTGGCAAGGGAAAACGCTCAGGGTGAACCTGACGACAGGACAGATATCGCGTGAGACCGTCGATGCGTCGGTCGCCAAGGATTTCGTTGGGGGAAGAGGTGTGGCCACAAAACTGCTGATGGATGAGATCGATCCCAAAGTCGATCCGCTCAGCCCGGATAACAAGCTGATCTTCGTCGCCGGCACTTTGACCGGGACGAGAGCGCCGGCGGCAAGCAGATACATGGTAGTAACGAAATCGCCCTTGACAGGCGCGATCGCCTGCTCTAACTCGGGCGGATTCTTCGGACCGCAGATGCGCTTCGCCGGAGTTGACATGATCGTATTCGAGGGCAAGGCCAAGGAGCCGGTCTATCTCTGGATCGAGGACGATAAGGCCGAACTGCGGCCCGCTAACCATCTCTGGGGCAAGAACACGCATGAGACCGAGGACGCTATACGGGCCGAGACCTCCGATAAGGCCCGTGTGGCCTGCATAGGCCCTGCCGGCGAGAAGCTGGTGCGTATCGCCTGCGTTATAAACGACAAACACCGGGCGGCGGGACGTTCCGGCGTCGGCGCCGTCATGGGATCGAAGAATCTTAAAGCCGTGGTGGTCCGCGGTACTGGCAAGGCCGCGCTGCACGACGAAGGGGGATTCAAGGAAGCCGTCAAGGTGGCGCGGACGAAGATCAAGGAATCGGCAACCACCTCGGAAGGACTGCCGACCTACGGTACGGCGGTGCTCGTGAACGTCATAAACGAGCTTGGGTTCTACCCGACCCGCAACTTCCGCCAGTCGCAGTTCTCAACCGCTGACCTGCACAGCGGCGAGAAGATGGCCGAGACAATTCTCACGAAGAACGCGGCATGTTACGGCTGCCCGATAGCGTGCGGCCGCGTCACAAAGGTCGAGACGCCCAAAAAGTACTGCGGCGAGGGCGAAGGGCCGGAGTACGAGACCGTTTGGGCTCTGGGCGCCTCGTGCGGTATTGACGAGCTGGCTCCCATCGCGAAGGCGAACTACATCTGCAACGAGCTCGGTATAGACACCATCGACGCCGGTGCTACCATCGCCTGCGCAATGGACCTCGCGGAATCGGGATACTTGCCGGAAAGCGATATCGGCAGACCGCTCAAGTTCGGCGACGCCGACGCTATGGTAGAGTTGGTGGCCAAAACCGCCACACGGGAGGGTTTTGGCGACGTCCTCGCTGAGGGCGGATACCGTCTCGCCGAGAAGTACGGCCATCCGGAACTGTTCATGGGCGTAAAGAAACAGGCGTTTCCGGCCTATGACGGTCGCGGCTCGCAAGGTATGGGGTTGCAGTACGCCACCTCCAACCGGGGCGCCTGCCACGTGCGCGGGTACCTTATAGCGTCGGAAGTCTTCGGCGTGCCGGAGAAACTCGAACCGGCGGCAACCGAGAAGAAGGCGGCGTTCGACATAGCCTTCCAGGACCTGACCGCCGTGGTGGATTCCTCCGGGCTATGTTTGTTCAACACGTTTGCGTTCGGCGCGGACGAGATTCTCGACATGATCAACGCCGCTACCGGACGCAACTACACGCTCGAGAGCTTGTTGGCGGCCGGCGAGCGTATATGGAACATCGAACGGATGTTCAACCTTGAAGCCGGTCTGTCAGCGGCGGACGACACTCTGCCGCCCAGAATCCTGTCCGAACCGATCCCGGAAGGACCGATGGCGGGCAAGGTATGCCAGCTCGGCGATATGCTGCCGGAGTACTACCAGTTGCGCGGCTGGTCATCCGACGGCATTCCCAGCGCGGAGAAACTGGCCCAGCTAGGACTGGCGTAGAGCGGTATTCGCGCGAGCCGCCCACTTCAGTGATCACCAGCTTGTGCATGGCGTGCGGGTTTGATTCGTACCTGTTTAGCGTGCCCCCAAAGTGCCAAACCGAAAGGTAGGGCGGGCATCCTGCCCGCCGACCAGCACCAACGATCCGAGCCCCGCGTCCCCGCACACGGATCACGGCTGGCAATCCCGCGCGGCGCGGGACTGCCAGCTCTGCAATTCTACGGCACTAAACAGATACGCCTCTCTAGTGGGCCACCTGCTGAACGTTTTACCGTTTAGCCCGCCGTGCCTGCCTGCCGCAGGCACGGGCGGGCTCCTCTTTGCACCCCGCTTGAGCGGGGGTGGGAAGAGCTGTGGGATATCGATACAGCGCGCTTTAGCGTGGCTTCCTGTGACGCTTCAGCAATGATGCCGGGTTTCGAACTCGCTGAAGCGGGTTTCCGAAGCGACGCTGAAGCGCCCTCTGACTGGCTGTACCTTGCCTTTCACCCGCGCCGCGGCGGGGTGCAAAGAACGGCCCGCTGGAAGCGGGCCACAGGAAGCCGAGTGTTGCGGAGACCGCGGCAGAAGCGGGCTGTGGGAGACTGCCTGTCCTGGGCACATGTATTCGGTGTTGCCGCTGAACCCCCGAATGTGGTATCATTAGGCTCCAACTCACGGGAGTATTACGAGACATAAGCGGAACTGGAAAAGTAACTCTCAGAGAATAATGAAGATCTCAGTCGGACTATACGCAATACTGCAGAAGTACCTCCCGGCAGACAATACCGGCCGCAGATGCGACGTCGAAGTCGAAGACGGCGCAACCGTCGGCGATCTGCTCCAACTGCTGAAGGTCCCGGTCAAACTGGCCGCA
>Ga0114922_10004089_pt1 | contig 13551 bp, 9 predicted proteins | sample AartaG_FD_100975 | JGI IMG/M metagenome (GOLD analysis project Ga0114922, IMG submission 100975) | Deep subsurface microbial communities from Aarhus Bay to uncover new lineages of life (NeLLi) - Aarhus_00045 metaG | ecosystem: Environmental > Aquatic > Marine > Oceanic > Sediment | place: Aarhus...
GTCCGGGTTCTCCTTCATGTAGAACGCCTTCGCCGTCTTCGGGTAGTCGAACACGAACAGCGGCTTGACCCGACCTTCCATCAAGATCGCCTCGTCTTCTGCCCCCAGGTCGGAGCCCCACTCGATGCTGCTTCCCCGGGCGTTCAGGAGTTCCACTGCTTCGGAATAACTCATGCGATCGAACGGAGCCACGGCAGCCCGCAGCGGTCCGAGATCCCGCTCCAGCACGGCCAGCTCGTCCGTCCGGTTATCGAGCACACGCTGCACGATCGCCGACACGAATTCCTCCTGCAGCTCCATGTTTCCTTCGGAATCCAGCCATGCGACCTCGGGCTCGACCATCCAGAACTCCGTCAGGTGTCGGCGGGTCTTCGATTTCTCCGCTCTGAACGTCGGCCCGAAGCAGTAGACCTTTCCGAGCACAGCGGCAGCAGCCTCCGCGTACAGCTGGCCGGTCTGGGCCAGGTAAGCCTGCCCCAGATCGAAGTAGTCCGTCTCGAACAACGTTCCGGCAGACTCCCCGATGGAACCGGTCAGTATCGGCGTGTCTACCAGTACGAACTCCCGCTCGTACATGAAGTCTCGAATTGCCCTCACCACTTCGTCCCGAATTCGCATGATCGCCGTCTGCCGCGGAGTGCGGAGCCACAGATGGCGCTGGCTGAGGAGGAAATCGACGCCGGCCTCCTTCAGTTGAATCGGGTAGTCGTTGGACGAGTCGCCGATGACCTCGATCCGGGTTGCGGTGACCTCGACTCCACCCGGTGACCTCGCGTCGGCCTGAACGGTTCCTTCAACGAGAACGCTCGTCTCGTATGCGATCCGACCCGTGATCGTATCCCATGTCTCGTCGTCCACATCGTGCCGGGCCGCGACGACCTGGGTCTCGCCCGTTCCATCCCGTATGATGAGAAACGCGATCTTTCCGCTGGAGCGGTGATTCCGTACCCAGCCGCGGATCAGGACGGCTTCACCAATGTGCTCAGTCAGAGAACGGATCGTGGTCGTGTCGGACATGAATTCCTCGCCTCGCTGGAGGCCATTGAAGACGGATCAGGAGACCGGGCGCCGCGAAGCTTGACGAATGGTCGGCGGATCGTCAACCGATTCCGAACAGTGCTTCCCGGTCTGCGTACCGCTCCGCATGCTCACGCGACAGGCTCCGATTTTGACGCGAGGAAAGGTCGGGGTCGACCGACATGATCTCCCTGGCCCGGATCCGGGCCCTCTCGAGCAGGTCCGCGTCCTGCTCGAGGTCTGCAAATCGAAGCTCGGGCACGCCGTGCTGCTGTTGCCCGAACAGGTCCCCCTGCCCTCTGAGCTTCAGGTCTTCCCTGGCGAGATAGAACCCATCGGTGGAAGCGTTGAACACTCTCAGTCGCGCCGGGACCTCGTCACCGCTGTAGAACGCTACACACCAGCTCTGCTCGGCCCCGCGACCGACCCGGCCTCTGAGCTGGTGCAACTGGGATAGGCCGAATCGTTCGGCGTGCTCGATGACCATGACCGTGGCATTCGGGACGTCGATCCCGACTTCGATCACGGTCGTGGCAGCGAGCAGCGCGACTTCGCCCCCGGCGAATCGTCGCATGACCGTTTCCTTGTCGGCTGCGGACAGCCTGCCGTGAACCATCTCGACGACGAACTCCGGAAACCTGTCGCGCAATTCCGCGACCGCCTCCGTCACCGCGGTCGCGTCGAGGTTTTCCGACTCGTCGATCAGTGGATACACGAAGTACGCCTGCCTGCCGTTCGAGAGCTCGGTTCGGACCCACTCGAGAGCCGCGTCCCGATCTGCATAGCCCCGGACTCCCGTCCGCACAGGCTTGCGGCCTGGCGGCATTTCATCGATGACGGTCAGATCCAGGTCCCCATACAGGGTGAGCGCCAGAGACCTCGGGATCGGCGTCGCTGACATGACCAGCATGTCGGCCGGTCCGCCCAGGTCTCGCAGGGCACGCCGTTGGGAAACGCCGAACCGGTGCTGCTCATCGATCACCACCAGGCCGGGACTGGACAGTTCGACACCCTCCTGGAACAGGGCATGCGTTCCGACGACGAGTTGGATAGTGCCGTCGCGCAAACCGCCCAGCACCCTCTCCCGTTCCCGTCCAGTCACCGATCCGGTAAGGAGTTCCGGCGCCAGCTCGACGGACGCCAGGAGTTCGGTGAGCGTGCGTCGGTGCTGCTCGGCGAGCAGTTCCGTCGGAGCCATCAGAATCGCCTGGAATCCGCTTTCGATCGCCTTCAACATCGCTGCCACGGCCACGACGGTCTTTCCGCTCCCCACGTCCCCCTGCAGCAGTCGGTACATCGGAAGGTCGCCCTGCATGTCGCTCGCGATTTGCGACCAGGCCCGTTGCTGCGCAGCGGTAAGTTCGAACGGCAACGACGCGAGGAAAGGTCTGGTCAGATCCGGAGCCCCGCGCTTCGCGATTCCGGACTCGCGGCTGCGAATTTGATGACGTGCACGGGCGTGCAGCAGCTGCAGGAAGAACAGCTCCTCCCAGGCGAGCCGGCGTCGCGCCCGTTCCACGCCAGCGAGATCCTCGGGCCGGTGGAGAACTGCCAGTGCTTCTGCCAGTCGGGGGAGACCGAGCTCGGTCAGCCACTCGTCCGGGAATACCTCGCGGCCAGCCGCTTCCTCGAGCAGGTCGTCGAGATTGGCGTCGACGATGCTGCGGATCTGTCGGTGCGTGAGCCCCTCGGTAGCCGAATAAACGGGAAATACGCGCCCCCTGTCCGGGTCTTCTCCTTCGCGGGCCAGAATCGTGTGCTCTCGTGGACGAAGCTGGCGGCCGTGAAAGAACCCGACGGACCCCGTCACGAGGAGCAGATCTCCCTTCGAAATCTGCCGATCGAGCCACGGCTGGCCCGGCCAGGCGCATTCGATGAGACCTGAAGAGTCCTTGAGCACCGCCCGGAAGATCCGCAGACGCTTGCGGGTCGGGAGCACTCCCTTGGCTACGACTTCACCGATCACGGTGGCATCGTCTCCCGTGCGAAGCGAACCGATCTGGTCTACCCGGGTCGCGTCCTCGTAGCGGTGGGGGACGTGGTACAACAGATCACGGCCAGTGCGGACTTCGAGCCTTGCGAAATGCTCGGCCCGCCGGGGGCCTACCCCCTTGAGATACTGAACCGGGTCCTGAAGGCGAGTATGTGCGGTCATCTAACCGAGCAGCTTCTCCACGTACACATCTGCGTCGAACGGTTCGAGATCCTCCGCCTGCTCTCCGATCCCGAGCCAAATGACCGGTACGTGGAAGTCCCGGGCTATGGCGACCGCGGTCCCGCCGCGCGCAGAGCTGTCGAATTTTGACAGGACGATGCCGGTCAATGGAAGCGCTTCCCCGAACTCTCGAGCCTGGTGAATCACGTTCTGGCCGGCCGTAGCGTCTACGACGAGCAGTCGCTCATGCGGGGCTCCCGGGATGATCCGTCCTACCACACGATCGATCTTCCTCAGTTCTTCCATCAGTCCACGCTGCGTGTGGAGGCGCCCGGCGGTATCCACGATCAGCACGTCGACTCCCCGCGAAACGGCAGAGGAGGCCGCGTCGAACGCGACGGCCGCCGGATCGGCTCCGGCCTGTCCACCGACGAATGCCGCTCCCAACCGGTCCGACCACACCCTGAGTTGCTCCTGCGCGCCACTGCGGAATGTGTCGGTGGCGGCCAGTACGACCGACTGCCCGCGCGTGACAGCCAGGTTGACCAGCTTGGCGGCCGGCGTTGTCTTTCCGGTTCCGTTGACACCGAGCAGGAGGACCACTCGCGGTCCAGCAGCCGGCTCGAAGCTGATCGCCGGCTGCAGGTTCTCCGCGCCGCCCGCCTCGTCGAATACAGCCCGGATGCGGCCTGCCAGAAACTCGCGCAGATCGGACTCCGACTTCACCTTGCCTCTTTGCGCCGCGCGCTCGAGCTCGTCGACCAGTTCCATCGTGACGTCGACCCCGAAGTCAGCTTCGAGAAGCACCTGCTCGAGTGCCTCGATCGAATCCTCATCGATTCCCTTCACGAGGGTGGTAACGTCGGTCAACGAGACATCGACGATCTTCTGCCACAGAGATCGCCCTGCTCCGCGCTTAGGTCTGCCTGCTCCTTGCTCCGTCATTCCGTCTCCGGGTCCGATAGGCTGTCGGGGCTCTCAGGTCGCCGGCCGCGTCCGCCCGCGCTCATCGAAGGCCCATGCGATGGCGCCAGATCCACTCGCCGCACAGCAATCCGGCAGCGAGCACGTACGGCCATATGGGGGGTGCACTCCGGGGTCGCGCGGGACGCCGGGATGAAGCCGACTCCGCAAGCGTGGTGAGCGAGGCACCGAGGCCCCGGCCGCGCAGTTCCACGGCTGGACCGGCAACGGTAAACGGTCGGCCCACAACGAACTCCGAGCCTTCCGACTGCCCACGTGCTTCGAACTCCAGATCGCCCGCCGGGAGATCCGGTCCCTCGATCCGGTTCCCGGGCGATGCGATCGAGTCCGTCCATACGACGGTTCCCGTCGAATCACGAACTGCAATCACGAGATCCGCCACGCCCGGAGCAATGCTCCACGAAATCGAGCCAGGCCCGGCTGCCGGATCCACGTCCAGCGTCACCGGAACGCGGCGAAAGTCACCGAGCAGCCAACCAGTGATCCCCGCATACAGTCCGCGATACACCGAGCGAGCGGAACCGGTTCGAGCCGACCATCTCCAGGTACCCTCTGCCAGCAGCAGGACGCGACGCCTGCTTCCGGACACGAAGCCAATCGCACCCGGCAGTTCGTCTCCCCGACGATCGCGTCGAAGCTGGAGAATCGTCCACGCGCCTGCACCCTGCACGGTCCGCAGAGCGGCAACTGGAGGAAGTTGCTCGGCATCGAGTCCCGAAAGAGCACGCGCGACGGGATTCGACGGAGGAGGTAGCGTAGCAAACCAGTCTCCACCCACCGGTACGCCGACGGTAAGCTGAGTGCCCGGCATGGTCCCGCTGCCGCGGACCAGTACGAGGACGCGTCGGTGCCTGCGCATCAGATCGCGAAGCCAGGGGGGGAGTTCCGACAGACCGCCCTGCACTACCAGCAGATCGGAACCGGCAGCCTCGGAGCGTACCCTGGGCGTCGCGATTGCCTTCGGCACGGTACCGGCACTCACCCAACGCTCCGGACCGATGCGCAGATACGCCGTCGCGCCGCCCCGGCTGGCCCGTCCGAGGACGGGCAGGAGGTGGCGCGGCTCCCAGTCCGGGTCGATCGAAACGAGGACGACGCCTGCGCTCCCCCTGGTGACTTCGACCCAGACTGTCCGCTGCTGCCCCGTCTGCAGCGGATCCGCCCGCGGATCGAGCGACACCTGGTACTTGTGCCAGGTGGACCCCTGGCGCACCTCAGGCGCCTTGAGTTCGAGCTCCGCGATACTGCTGCGTCCCGACGAAGGACGTTCGAGCCGAACCGCGCCAGATGAGCCTTCCGGTCCTTCAATCGTCACCGTGACCGAGTCCGTTACCGGGGTCGTCCCGCCTGACGGTGTAGTGATCTCGACCGCGAAGGCGATCGTATCACCGGCCGAAACCCGTACCGGCGCCGAGACCTCCCGCAGGGTCGTCCGCAGCACGGGAGAAGCGGTCCGGATCTCACGCACCTGGAGGCCCAGTCGTTCGGCTTCCCGCCTCGCATCTTCCCTGTCCTCCAATTCTCCGTCGGTTATCACCACCACACTGTCGGCGCCCGCGGCTCGCGCCACCCGGAGCGCTGCCGCGAGTCGGCTCCCCGTGCGATCAGCCGCGTCGATGACGCTGTCCAGTTCCGCTGGTTCGATCGCTTCCGCCACCGACGTGCCGAAGGCGACGACTCCATCGGGAGCCAGACGCCGGACCTCTACCAGGCCGGAGTCGAGCCGGGTCGTTCCACCAGGCAGAGCTGGAAGATCCATGCTCGCTGATATATCCAGGATCGCGACGCGGGGGGTCGGCGCGGTCGGGGTGGTCTTCAGTGGTGGAAGGACGAAACCGGCAAGGACAAGAAACAGGGCAGTCGCAAACAGTGCGGCGGGGCCGAGTCTGCCGGGAACGGACTCCTCGCGAAGGCCGTATCGGATCCAGGCGGCCGCAGCAGCGATGATCGCCGAGACGGACACCCACACGACCGGGCCGGAGAGCATCCCCGGCCCCGGGTCAGTCGGCTACCGCGGGTTCCGCCGCGGCATCCGGCGACGGTACCGGAAGCGGCACGGCGTCGAGCAGGGAAAGCGCTTCGTCCCGTTCAATTCGAAATGCCGCGAGATACTCCTCTTCGAGCCGCTCGGCAGATGGCAGATCAACGGTGGCCGGATTCCTGTGCTGACCGCCCTGGAGGAATTCGTAGTGCAAGTGGGGACCGGTCGCCAGGCCTGACGAACCAACCCGACCGATCACCTGTCCCTGCTGGACGAAGGCACCGACAGTCACACCGCTCGCGATCGAGCTCAGGTGCGCATAGCGCGTGCTGAAGCTCTTCACGTGACGGATCTCGACGATTCGGCCGAACGAGCTCCAGACTCCAGCGCGGGTCACCGTCCCGGCAGCCGTAGCCTTGACTGGCGTCCCGTGCGGCGCCCCGTAGTCGATCCCGAGATGCGCCCGATTGCGCTTGAGGACCGGGTGATACCGACGGGAAGAGAATCCGCTGGTGATCCGGAACGGAACGGGATACCGGAGGAAAACACCGCGCAGCGCTTCCGCATCCACATCGAAGTACTCCCGACGTCCTCCGGGACGGGTGTACGGGATCGCCTGCAGTACCCGATCCCGATTCCTCAACTCGATGGCGAGGAACCGGCGCGAACGCAGTGACCCATCCGGGCGTCGCTCTCGCTCGATCGCCACCCGAAACGCATCCCCCGCTCGAATGTCGCGCGTGAAATCGATCTTCCACGCGAAGACGTCCGCCAGGTCGAATACGTACTCGCTGAACTCGTCCTCGCCCAGTTTCCATGCTTCGCCGCTGAGATCGGCGAACCACAGGCTCGATTCGATGAGACCAGCGAGGATTACCGTGTCCAGGCTCACGGGGACCTCGTGCACCGCTGCAATCCAGCTGGAATCCTCGGCGACGAGGTCCAACAGCGAGTCCGGGTTCAACTGCAGGACGATCCTGCCAGGCTCCTCGCCCGGGTCCGCGGTGAATCGCGCCACCAGGCCAGCACGAAGCGACCTCGGATTCTTGAACTCGCGCACCACCTGGGTGAGCTCGTAGGTGCTTGGAGCGCTCAAGCCGTTCGCCGCCAGGAGTTCTCCCAGTGTCTCTCCGGGCCCGAGGGTGTCATACTCGCTCACGGGAGGTGAAGGAGCGGGTACGACGACCACGGGCACGGACGCCTTCCCCGTGCCGGCCTCCGATCCACCATCTCTGAAGGCGTACACGAGAATCACGAGCAGCGCCACGGACAGGAGAACGACTCCGATCCGCGGGATGGAAACGCCTGGTGCGCCATTGCCGGCCGAAGCCGGCTCTGTCGGCTGGTGCTTCAAATCACTGTCCTAACGCCTGGTGGTCGATCAAACGACGTCAGTCCATCTGCCTCCGGATGAACGTCGGGATCTCCAGATCTTCCAGTTGCAGTCGCGACCCGAGCTGTCCGCGGATCTGCTCGCGGCGGGGGTCGAACGCCTCGGGTTCGCCGCCGGCCACGCTCACCAGTCGCGGCGACGCTTCCGGGGGAGCCGGAGTGGCCGGAACGACCTTGAGGGTCGGGACCGGTTCGACATCGACTTCGTCCCCGAACCCGGTGGCGATCACAGTTACCCGGATCCGACCGTCAAGTTCTGGATCATGCACGGCTCCGAAGATCATCTCTGCTTCATCGCCCGCGGCTTCCTGCACGATCGAGTTGATCGTCGTGACCTCGTCGATCGCCAGGTCCATCCCGCCGGAAATGTTGACCAGAATCCCCGTAGCTCCGTGGATGGATACGTTGTCGAGAAGCGGCGAGCAAATCGCCTGCTGAGCGGCTTCGACAGCGCGGTTTTCCCCCGTCGCCTCCCCTGTACCCATCAGTGCCGCGCCGCGATTCGACATCACGGTTCGGACGTCAGCGAAGTCGACGTTGACCTCGCCAGTCACGCTGATCAGATCCGAGATGCCCTGAGTGGCGTGGAGCAGGATTTCATCCGCCTTCTTCAGGGCCTCACGGAACGTCGTTCCTTTGCCAACGACCGACAACAGCCGCTCGTTCGGAACAACGATCATCGTGTCCACTGAGCGGCGCAAATCCTTCAGGCCGAGTTCGGCGTGCCGCATCCGCTTCTTGCCTTCGAACAGGAATGGACGCGTTACGATAGCGATCACGAGGGCGCCGAGCTCGGAAGCGATTTGACCGACCCGGGGGGCCGCACCGGTACCTGTACCACCACCCATGCCGGCGGTCACAAAGACCAGGTCAGCTCCCTCGAGGGCTTTCCGGACCTCTTCCTCGCTCTCGGTAATCGCCTGCCTTCCCACCTCGGGTCGCGCCCCCGCGCCCAGACCGCGGGTCAGCTTGCGGCCCACCTGAAGCCGGATGTGGGCTTCACAGTTCTTGAGCGCCTGTGCGTCTGTGTTGATCGCGACGAACTCGACCCCATCGAGATTCTCGTCGATCATCCGGTTCACGGCGTTGCCGCCGGCGCCGCCGACTCCCACGACCTTCATCCGCGCGTTGCGCGTTCCGCCATCGTCAAACTCGAATACCATCTGTCCCTCCCGTTCGAGCGGTTTCCCTGCGTTTCCGTTCCGTCGGGTCGTCTGCCGCTCAGGCGACCGCCTCTCAGTGGAGGCGCCTTCGCGAGCCCGATCCCGTGCCATCAGAAGAACTCCCTGAACCATTCCGACACGCGCCCGATGGCGCGCATGGCTGAGCCGACCGGTCGTTCCGCCCGGCGATGACGTCCATACAGCGCCAGTCCCACCGCGGTAGCGCACTCCGGCCTCCGAACTGCGTCCACGAGCCCCGACAGGCCGGCGCCCGGTTCGCCGAGTGCGACCGGTAGATTGAACACTTCCTGAGCGAGCTCGACGACCCCGTCCATCCGGGCTGCCCCGCCGGCCAGTACGACTCCCGCCTGCAGTCCATCCAGCAATTCACGGGCATCGAGCTCGTCGTAGATCAGTCCCAGCATCTCGTCCAGCCGCTGCTCGATGATGTGCGCGAGCAGCTCCCTGGAGACGGAGCGCACGCTTCCTGGAGTCGGCCCGGGAATCTCGAGCATTTCGGACGCGTCAACCCGCTTGGTCTGGGCGCTTCCGTGCTCGGCCTTGAGGCGCTCGGCTTCGGCCGCCGAGACTCCAAGACCTTTCACGATGTCGCTCGACACCGTCGCGCCCCCCCACGGCAAGGTCGCGAACATTCGCAGGCGCTCGTCTTTGAATGCGAGAACTTCCGTCGCCGCCGCGCCGATCTCCACCACGACGACTCCTGCCCGCCGCTGCTCCTCGGAGAGCACCGCGAGATTGGTGGCGAGAGGCGCCAGAACCAGTTCCTCGAGCCTGAAGCCTGCCCGGTCGATAGCCTTCCGGAGGTTCTGGGCCGGAACCGACCCGGCGGTCACCACGCACACCTCGGATTCGAGCCGCGTGGCTTCCATGCCTGTCGGATCCTGCACGGCAGGGACTCCGTCGACCACGTAGTCCTGCGGAATCGCGTGTAACAACTCGCGGTCAGGCGGAACAACGACAGCGCGAGCGACTTCGTGGACCCGGTCCAGATCTCGCGGCAGGATTTCCCTGCCCGATATCGCCACGACGCCGGTGGAGCTGTCAACCTCCACATGGTCGCCCGAAATGCCGGCGTATACGACGGAGGCCTCGGCCCCCGCCATCTCCTCCGCCAACCGGAGCGCTTCGCGTATCGAGTCGGTAGCAGCGTCCATATTCGTCACGACACGATTTCGGACTCCGGAGGTCGGTGCCTCGCCGATCCCGAGGACTCGGGCCTCTACGTCCCCGTCTCCCCAGCCGACGTTGAGTTCAATCAGCACCGCACACGTGGTTTCGGATCCGACATCGAGGCCGGCCAGGCAACGAGGGCTGCTCATCGGCGCCCCCCTCCGGTCCGAACGAAGACCTTCTCGGCGTACCGGGCATCCGCCGACTCTATCGCTCCTCGATCCTCTGCGGCCTGGATCGCAGCCGCGGCCTGAAGGAAGGCGCGCGACGCATCCCGGAAGGGCAACGTGAGACTCCCGACGAGACTTCCCTCCATCAGTCTCATGTCCAACGCCTCTGAGTCGAGCGGCAGAACTTCGGATACTCTTTCGACGAACTCGGGCGCCAGGAGGTCGATCTCTTCCAGCACTGCCAGCGATCGCCTTGCCTCTTCTTCCCGAATCCTGCCGGTCTCAGCATCGATCGTGGCGCTTCGGAGAATCGGCAGGTCCAGGCCATGCGCGGCGGGATCCACGTCGAGCTGATATCCGTCCCCATCCACGGCCACGAGTCCAGGAACCGGCACCAGCGCGACCGGTCGGACTTCGCGCACCTCGATCCGCAACCGATCCAGACCGGCCCTGACGACACGGGCTTCCTCGATCAGCGGATGCTCGACGATCGAGGCTTCCCAGTTGCTCGGGTCGTCCCAGATCGAAGCCAGAGAGTTGATGCCTGACATCTGTCGGATATCCGAATCTGACGCGAATCGAGTTCCCGAGACTTCCACCGTCTTCACATGAAACGCTGGAATCCCTCGGAGAATCATGGGCCCCCACAGGGGGCTCGAGACTCCGACGAGAGCGCCCGTGAGAGCAAACGTGAGTCTGCGTCGGGTCTGCCGGGTCACGAGTCGGCCCCCACACTCTGGAGTTCGTCGGCCTCAAAACCCCAGAACCGGATCTCTGGCACCAGCGCGACTCCGATCTGCTCCAGGACTCGCCGGCGAGTCTCACACATCAGTTCGAGCACGTGCTCCGCCTTCGCTCCGTCGAGGTTCGCAATGAAGTTCGCATGCTTCTCGGTGATCTGGGCTCCTCCCGCTCGCGCACCACGCATCCCAACCGCCTCTACCAGTTCCCAGGCCGAACCCCACTCGGCGCCAGGGTTCTTCCACACGGACCCGCAGCTCGGAAGATCGTAGACCTGGGTCGCCACCTTCCTTCGTCGCCGCTCGAAGTGTTCGGCTTCGACTGCCTCTGGATCTCCCGGACGGGTCACGAACCGAGCTGCCGTGAACACCCAATCCTCGGGAATTTCGACCCGCCGATACGACGGCCGTGCGTCCGCCGCCGTGAGTCGGATGGTCTCGCCGTCGCCTGTGACTGCCTCCGCTTCGATCACCCGATCCCAGATTCCGGTGTCGGCCGAGCCCGCGTTCATCCTGAGGCCGCCACCGACACTCCCCGGAACGGCCTCGATAAAGCACCAGCCCTCCGCACCCATTCTGCGCGCTTCGCCTACGAGTGCAGGGAGACCTGCCGCGGCGCCTGCATCAATCATCCCGGGACGGACCCGGATCGATTCGAATTCATCTCCCAGCACGAGTACCGGACTCTGAACGCCACGATCTGCGACGAGCAGATTCGCCCCCCAACCCAGCGTCAGGTGCGGTTCGCCCGACAGGTCTGCCAGCGCGTCGACCAGGTTCGTGACCGTGCCGACGCGACCAAACCGGGTCGCAACGCCGCCGATTCGCCAGCGCACCTCGTCCGAGAGCTTCACGTCAGACTCCCAGCGCATTACCCGTGAGTTCCCCCGCCGCGCGGTGCGCGGCTTCCGTGACATCCCCTGCGCCCATGAACACGATCACGGTTTCGCCGCGTGCCTCCGAGGCGAGACCTACCGCCTCGTCCACACTGCCCTGTCGTACGTGAGCGGCGGTTCCCTTAACCACGAGCCCCGCATCGACGCCCTCAATCGGCTCCTCTCTTGCCGGATAGATCGGCAGAACGAGCGCCTGGTCCGCCCTGGACAGCTCGCGACCGAACTCGGCTGCCATCACCCGGGTTCGACTGTAGAGGTGGGGCTGAAATGCGACGATCAGGCGCGCGCCCGGCCACGCGGAACGAAGCGCAGAAACCGATGCACGGACCTCGGTGGGGTGGTGAGCATAGTCGTCCACGATGACCACACCGTTTCGAGAGCCGAGGACCTGCAGTCTGCGATCCACGCCCCGGAACCGGCCCAGGCAACCGGCCAGGGTCTCCGTTTCGGCCCCCAGAAGAACCGCAGAGACGAGCGCAGCAGCGGCGTTCTGGGCATTGTGAGCGCCGGGAGCCGCGAGATCGAAAGACAGGTCGAGCTCGGGTCCCTTCACCCTGCAGCGCTGTCCGTCGGAGGCGGATGCCACGATTTCGACCCTGTAGTCGGCGGAGCCTGAGAACCCGTAGCTCATGCAGGACCCGATATTCGCTCCAAGCTCGAGCGCTCCTACGTCATCCGCGCACACAAGCACACCGGCCCGATCGACGGCCGGAGTGGCGAACGTCTGGAAAGCGGACCTCAATTCGGTCTCGCTGCCGTAACATTCCAGGTGCTCGGGCTCGACGGATGTGACGACTGCCAGGGACGGATCGAGCTGGAGGAAGGACCGATCGTATTCATCGGCCTCCACGACTGCCTCCGGCCCGCTTCCGATCCGAGCGTTTCCACCCCACTCGGAAACATGCCCCCCGACAAGGACCAGCGGGTCCCTGTCGGCGGCTTCGAGAGCCAGTCCCAGCATCGTCGTTACCGTCGTCTTGCCATGTGTTCCGGCCACGGCCGCGAGTCGTCGCTCGTTCACCAGTGCGCCGACGGCGGCTGCTCGCTTCATGATTGGGATGCCGGTCTCGTACGCCGCCGACACGGCCGGGTGGTCACCCGGGATGGCAGAGCTTCGGATCACGAGGTCCGCACGCGTTGCGGCCGAAGAATCCGATTCGGACAGGGGCAATAATCCGATTGCTGACAACGAATGGAGCGCTTCCGAGTCGCGGTCCGATCCCGTGACTTTCCAGCCACCGTCGATCAACACTGCCGCCAGCGCACGCATGCCGGCTCCCGCCGCTCCGAGCAGGTGCACGCGGGAACCCGATTCCGGGAGATCAGACAACCGTGGGAGCCGTTCAGCCACGAGAATCGCCCTCTCCGGTATCCACCCCCCGCAGCTCGAACGCGCCTTCGTGTTCGAGTTCGGCAAGATCGAGCAGCTCCCGGGCGATCCGCTCGGCCGCATCAGGGCGTCCACGATCGCCCATGGCGACTGCCATCTCCCGCAGCCGGTCCTCCTCCTGCATCAGCTCGAGGACGGACTCCCAAAGTTCACCTCTCCGCATCGATCGCTCCTCGAGCATCACGGCGGCTCCGGCCGCCGACAGTGCAGCTGCATTGTGTCGCTGGTGGTCCGCCGCTGCCGCGGGGAATGGAACGAGAACCGCTGGAACGCCGGCAGCACTCAACTCGGAGCAGAACATCGCACCCGACCGGCAGACCGCGAGGTTCACACCTGACAGCCGGGCGCCGAGGTCGTCCACGTACGGAACCGTCAGAATCCGATCCGCCCATCGACCGGCGGCAACCGCCGTCGAGACTTCGGGGTGATGGTTCGGCCCCGTAATCCATACGAGCGTCGTGTCGGCCGGCCA
>Ga0114922_10004090_pt1 | contig 13544 bp, 10 predicted proteins | sample AartaG_FD_100975 | JGI IMG/M metagenome (GOLD analysis project Ga0114922, IMG submission 100975) | Deep subsurface microbial communities from Aarhus Bay to uncover new lineages of life (NeLLi) - Aarhus_00045 metaG | ecosystem: Environmental > Aquatic > Marine > Oceanic > Sediment | place...
AAGAAAATTTGCGCACAAAACTAATCATAATATACTTAACTCAAGCAAAAATATAAAATTTTATTAATCCTCCATTTGCAGATGTTATTATACTCTTAATATTTAAGAATTTAACTTAGTTTGATAAAAATACATTAGCAATTCCAAGTGGCTGATTAATTTAGTGTTATTTACTTTTTTCAACAAAATTATACAATCGACACATAGCAAACACCGGAAATTTCACGTCCAATTAAACCAGCGCTATATTGAAATTTATCAATCAATTAATAAAATGGTCTATTCTGGTCTGACTAAATCAGGATAACATAAAAAATATTTCTTTTCAATTTTTGTTAAGACAGATACATTAAAAATATCAGAAGCATCAACAATATCTTTAATTTCACCTGAATTATACAATATCTTTATCTTATCATCAAATGCACTATATGTTTTGTTAGATATACTATCTGTAAAAACAAGAAAATCGATATCCTTAAGGGGCCAATCATATACTTCCACAGATTGTTTGACAACATTTTTAACATAACCTTTACTAAAAGGCTGTTCTCTCATTATAATTTTCGGGAGTTTTCTGTTGATTAAGTTATATGACAGAGTAGACAATACTCTATCGGGGTGATTAATCCATTCTTTTATTGATGAAATAATATCATTATCATCTAAATTCACAAAATTGCTTATTATATCATCCCTTTTCTGGTATATGTTATTCCTGGTGATAGTATTTCTGAAAAAGAATTTTAGTCCGTTTACAGCGAACAAGCCATGATCATGAAGAGCGATATTTTTCGCCCTCAGAAGCACCTTAACCAACAGATTTTCTGCAGCTAATACTGTTTTATGAAAGTATACCTGCCAAAACATAAGTCTGCGTGCTATAAGAAATTTTTCTATTGAGTATATACCTTTTGCTTCAAGTACCAGGTTATCATTTATTACATTCAGCATTTTAATTATTCTGTCAGAACCTATTACACCTTCAGACACTCCGGTATAAAAACTATCTCTTTTAAGGTAATCTAACCTGTCCATATCCAGTTGACTCGATACTAACTGATGTAAAAATCTTTTATAATAATTGTTATTAAATATCTTAATGGCTAATCCCAGTCTGCCATTAAATTCTTCATTTAGTTTGTTCATCAGTAAGGTTGATACATCCTCATGAGTAAAATTTTCAATAATACTATGTTCCAGGCCATGGGAAAAGGGGCCATGCCCTATGTCGTGTAATAAAATTGCAATAGTCGCTGCCTCAGCTTCTTCATCAGTTATCTCTAATCCTTTCAGACGAATATTTTGAATAGCCTGATCCATTAGATAAGCAGCGCCTAAAGTATGTTGAAACCGGGAATGGGTTGCCCCCGGATAGACATAGCTCGTCAGTCCCAATTGTTTTATCCTTCTTAAACGCTGAAAAAACGGATGTTCTATAATATCATAAACAAAGGCTGAAGGTATCTTTATAAAGCCATGAACCGGATCATTAATGATCTTTCTCTTATCGGCAGGTATTAAATTCACAATCTTGATATTTAAAATTAATCATAAATATTACTACTAAGTTAAACATATACAAAAAACACAAATTCTTTTAAAACATTAAATTATAAACAAGTTATTTTGTCATTTGAACTATTATTTATAGCTTTGCATTGATATTTGCGTGAATTAGATGAATAGGGGACAAAAGTCCCCTATTTTATTAACAATATTATTGATGATAAGTGAAGAATTCATAAAAAGTATAATTCTTGAAGAAATAAAAAATAGCGATTTATTTCTTATTGATGTAATGGTTAGTGCCTCAAAGAAGATAAATGTATTTGTTGATGGCATGAATGGCGTAACAGTAAAAAATTGTGCTTCATTAAGCATGGCAATTGAAAAAAATATTGACCAGGAAAATGATGACTATGAACTTGAGGTATCATCTCCGGGACTGGATAAGCCATTAAAATTGCATATACAATATGAAAAAAATTTAGGTAGAGTTTTGGATATAATTACAAAAGATGGTAATAAAACAACAGGAGAACTGATAAAAGTTTCTGAAGATTGCATAGAAATAAAAGCAAAGAAAAAAGAAAAAGAGAAAAAGGAGCTTGTATTAAAGAATTACGTATTCGACTTTAGTGATATAAAATCTGCTAAAGTAGTTGTACAATTTAATTAATAATATTTAAGAGATGGAACATATTGATCTTATTGACACATTTTCTGAATTTAAGGAGCTTAAAAATATAGACAGGGCTACGATGATGAGTGTACTTGAAGATGTTTTCAAAGGTATGCTAATGAGAATCTGCGGTACTGCAGACAATTTTGATATCATCATTAATATTGATAAAGGGGATTTTGAAATTTGGAGAAACCGGGAAGTTGTTGCAGATGATGAAGTTGAAGACTCAAATATACAGATCGCCTTATCAGAGGCAAAAAAGATTGATTCTGAATATGAAATCGGGGAAGATGTTACAGACGAAGTGAAGCTTGCCAGTTTTGGAAGAAGGGCTATATTGGCACTAAGGCAAAATCTTACATCCCGGATACTTGATCTTGAAAAAAATAATGTCTACGAAAAATATAAAGAAAAAATTGGAGATATTGTTACCGGAGAAGTATACCAGGTATGGAAGAAAGAAATTCTCATCCTTGATGAAGAAGGAAATGAACTTATATTGCAAAAAGTTGAACAAATACCATCTGATTACTTCAGGAAAGGTGATACTATCAGAGCAGTTGTTATTAAGGTTGAAATGAGGAATAATAATCCTTTAATAATGTTATCCAGAACATCCCCTGTATTTTTAGAAAGATTGTTTGAACTGGAGGTTCCCGAAATATTTGACGGACTTATTACAATAAAAAAGATTGTACGTATTCCAGGGGAGAGGGCGAAAATAGCAGTTGAATCATATGATGAAAGGATTGATCCTGTAGGTGCTTGTGTCGGGATGAAAGGTTCCAGGATTCATGGTATAGTAAGAGAACTAAAAAATGAAAACATTGATGTAATAAACTATACCAGCAATAATCAATTATTTATTACAAGGTCCCTTAGTCCTGCAAAAATATCATCAATTAAAATCGATGATGCAAAGAAGCAGGCTGAAGTGTATTTAAAACCTAATGAAGTATCACTGGCAATTGGTAAAGGAGGTTTAAATATCAAATTGGCAAGTCAGCTTACCGGTTATGAAATTGATGTTTACAGGGAAGGTGTCATTGAAGATGAAGAAGATGTTAATCTGGAAGAGTTTGGTGATGAAATTGAAGGTTGGATTATTGATGAATTAAGAGCTATAGGATGTGATACAGCCAAAAGTGTGTTGGACCTGAGTATCGCAGATTTAGTTAAAAGAACAGATCTGGAAGAAGAGACTATTAAAGAGGTTATTAAAATTTTGCGAGCTGAATTTGAATAATTAATTGTAATAATTATAATTTAGCGATATTCTTGAATTTCGCTTGAAATACTAAATTATAAACCAAGTATGCCAGGTAATAAAGTAACGAGACTTAGTAAAATAGCAAGAGAACTAAATGTAGGAATTTCTACTATTGTTGAATTTCTACATGATAAAGGGTCTGTGATTGATTCTAACCCTAATACAAAAGTTACACCTGAGCAGTTCGAATTATTGTTAGAGGAATACAGTACTGATCTAAATGCAAAAAAAGAATCTGAAAAAGTTAGCCTGAAGCATTTAAAAGAAAAACAGGAATCTGTTTCAATAAATGATATTCGTGAAGTAAAAGAAAAAGATGTACAAGAAGACCAGGACGAAGTTTTTATTAAAGATTCAAGTTCAGCATCTGTCCCTTATGAAACTGAAAAGGTAGTTGAAAAAGAACAAAATATTAGTCTGAATATAATAGGTAAAATAGATGTTGAAAAACAGGAAAAACCGAAAGTATTAGAAGAAGAAAGTGCAGAAAAAGTTTTACCTGTGGACAAACAAGAAACACCGGATAAAGAGACTGCATCAAAGGAAACAATTGAGACTGCTAAATCTATAACCGATAAAGTAGTTGAAGATAAAAAATCAACTGCTAAGGATGTTGAAGAAGACATCATAATAAAACCTAAGAAAAAAGAACTTGAGGTAAAGGTTTTAGGGAAAATTGACCTGGGATCTATGAATCAAAGAACAAGACCCCTCAAGAAAACAAAAGAGCAAAAAGATGCTGAGCGGCAAGCCAGGTTATCCAAACAAAAGGAAACAACAAAATCCAAAGCCAAAAAAGAACCTGATGTGTTGCCAGGAGAGACAAAAGATACGGCAAAAACCGAAGCAGGTGAACTGGTTAGCGAAACTGTTAGTCAAAGTGATGATAATATAGTAAAAAAAGGTAAAAGTACAGAAATGGATGATCTGCAAACAGCAGATATAAAGAAAAAAAGAAAAAGAATTAAGAAAGATAAGGGACTTATAACATTTGAAAAAAGCAGAGAAAATAAACAGGCCGCTGAATTACAGAAAGGGAAACAAAAGAAAAAGAAAAGGAAAACCGGATATAAGCATGAAATTAGTGAAGAAGATGTTCAGAAGCAAATAAAAGATACACTCGCAAGATTAACAACCAAAGGAAAATCAAAGGGAGCAAAATATCGTCGTGAAAAAAGAGATGCAGTTAGTCAGAAAATGCAGGAAGAAGTTGAAAAGCAGGAACAAGAAAAAAATATACTCAAGGTTACAGAATTTGTCACTGTAAATGAATTAGCAAGCATGATGGATGTACCTGCAAACGAAGTTATTTCAGCTTGTATGAGTCTTGGTTTATTTGTTTCCATAAATCAGAGACTTGATGCTGAAACAATGTCACTGGTTGCTGATGAATTTAACTATAAATTTGAATTTGTCAGCATTGATTTGCAGGGAACACTAAGTGAAGAAGAACAGGACAAAGATGAAGAAAGTGATTTACAACCCAGGCCACCTATTGTCACAGTGATGGGCCATGTTGACCATGGAAAAACCAAACTACTAGATTACATAAGAAATTCCAACGTTATAGCTGGTGAAGCAGGAGGTATTACACAACATATAGGCGCATATGGTGTAAGACTTGATGATGGCAGACAAATAACTTTCTTAGATACACCCGGGCATGAGGCATTTACTGCTATGAGAGCAAGGGGTGCACATCTCACTGATGTTGCCATTATTTTAGTTGCTGCTGATGATGGTGTTAAGCCGCAAACTATTGAGGCTATAAATCACGCACAGGCTGCCGGCGTTCCAATGGTATTTGCAATTAACAAGATAGATAAATCATCAGCTAATCCCGAAAAAATTAAGGAAGAACTTGCTAATATGAAAATTCTGGTTGAAGATTGGGGCGGAAAATTTCAATCACAGGAAATTTCAGCAAAAAATGGCATTAATATCGATGAACTTCTTGAGAAAGTATTACTTGAGGCAGAAATGCTTGAACTTAAAGCAAACCCGAACAAAAGAGCCATGGGAACAGTAATTGAATCCTCACTTGATAAAGGCAGAGGCTATATGACTACTATATTAGTTCAGGGCGGAAAATTAGAAGTCGGAGGCATAGTTCTTGCAGGAACCTGTTCAGGAAAAATCAAGGCAATGTATAATGAACGCGGAAAACCTATTAAAAGTGCAGGCCCATCAACACCTGCTCTGATATTAGGACTTAATGGCGCGGCTCAGGCAGGAGATAAATTTCGTGTAATGAGAAGTGAGAAAGAGGTTAAAGAAATAGCAAATAAAAGAGAACAACTGCAAAGAGAACAAGGATTGAGAACACAAAAACATATAACCCTTGATGAAATAGGAAGAAGAATTGCCATAGGAAATTTCCAGGAACTTAATATAATTGTTAAGGCTGATGTGGACGGTTCCGTTGAAGCACTTTCTGACTCATTAATTAAGTTATCCTCTGAAGAAATTCAATTAAATATTATCCATAAGGCTGTAGGACAAATTTCAGAAGGAGATATATTGTTAGCGGCAGCTTCAAATGCAATAATTGTTGGTTTTCAGGTTCGTCCTTCAGTTCAGGCCCGAAAGCTGGCTGAAAAAGAAGAAATCGATGTCCGCTTATATTCTATTATCTATGACGCAATAGAAGAAATTAAAGCTGCAATGGAAGGAATGCTATCTCCTGATATTAAAGAAGATATTGTTGCAACACTTGAAATATTAGAAACATTTAAAATTACCAAGACCGGTACAATTGCCGGCTGTATAGTAAAAGAAGGAAAAATAAAAAGAGATACTAAAGTAAGAATCATTCGGGAGGGTATTGTTGTTTACACCGGAGAATTAGGTTCATTAAGACGATTTAAAGAAGATGTCAAAGAGGTCGCTACCGGCCTTGAATGTGGCCTTAATATTCTGAATTATAACGATATTAAAGTAAAAGATCTGGTTGAGGGATATGAAGAAACTGAAATTAGGAAAAAATTATAACCTTATTATAAAGAACCTGATAATTTATTTTTATTTTTTCTCAAAGTATATTTGCTTACCATAAACCTTCCTGCTTAATTTCTATCTTATGGATCAAAAATCAAAACATTCACAGATGATTAAGTCTGAGGCAAAACGGCTTGGTTTTGATGCATGCGGTATTGCAAAGGCAGAATATCTTAAGGAGGAAGCAACACATCTTAAATACTGGTTGGACCATAAAATGTATGGTGGCATGAAATATATGAAAAATTATTTCGATGAAAGAGTTGATCCGACTAAACTATTTAAGGGAACAAAATCAGTGATTTCAGTTATTTTAAGTTATAATACTGATAAAGTCCAGAGAGATAAAAGTGCACCGTTAATCTCAAAATATGCTTACGGAAAGGATTATCATTTCGTAATAAAAGGAAAATTAAATCAACTTTTTGAATTTATTAATACTAAAATAAGTAAAGCAAACGGTAGAGCATTTGTGGATTCTGCTCCTATGCTTGACCGTGCATGGGCTGCCAGGGCAGGTTTAGGATGGATTGGAAAAAATTCAAACCTGATTTCCCGGATACATGGTTCATTTGTTTTTATAGGTTCACTTCTTGTAGATACCGAACTTCACTATGACAAACCAGTAAAAAACTTATGCGGAAACTGCAAAAAATGCATTGAAGCTTGCCCAACAAATGCAATTATAGGTCCGAAATTAATCGATGCCCGGAAATGCATTTCTTATCTTACTATTGAACACAAACTTTCTATTCCGGAAAGGTTTAAAGGAAAATTTCAGAATTATATCTTTGGATGTGATATTTGTCAGAATATATGCCCCTGGAATGAAAAAAGTAAAAATCATGGAACTCCCTATTTCAAACCTTTACCAAAATTGCTGGAAATGACAAAAAAGGAATGGTATAATCTGGAAAAAAGTAGTTATACTGAAATTTCAGCAGATTCCCCAATAAAAAGAATTAAGTTTACTGATCTAAAAAAAAATATTGAGTATATCAGAACATCATAGATCTAAAACCCTAATCCGGTACTACTCAGAAAAATTCATATGAAAAGCTGATATTTAATTCCTGCATGTAATTGTATGCATATTACTATTGAAATAAAAACTTATTTTTTTTTAATATATTTTTTTGTAACTTAAATTTTGAATTTAAATAAAAATTCCCATGAAAAAGTTATACCTGATTTTCTTTGTTGTTTTTGTCGGGACATACTGGTTATCAAGCCAGGAACCATTAAAACATGAAAAAAAAGTCTATGTTTCTCCAGAGGGTAGAATCTTTATTCAAAAATCATTACCTATCTATTTAAGGCTTTCAACTTCACCTAAAGAGGATGCAAAATCATATTTGTTAAAAAGTGAGGTGACAAAAAAATATTCAAATCCTATGTATCTTGATACAGAGGGATATAACACATTTCGTTCACCATGGATAGTAGATACTACAACTTTGAAACCGTTATACCCAAGACAGGATATTATATTTGAAGTATATTCCGATAGTAAATCCCCAATTACTTCAATTAATTATGGTAAGGCTTCAGTATTCAAATTAAATGGAAAAGTATATATAAATATAAAAGGAGAAATAACACTTGAAGCAAATGATCAAATATCCGGAGTTGAGAATATATATTACTCAATGGATGGTTCAAATTTTCAGGTTTTTAGTACCCCGCTTATCATAAATCAGGAAAAGGAATATATGTTAAAATACTATGCGGTTGATAATGTAGGTAATGTTGAAAATTTGCACTCAGTGAACATAATATTGGACAAAACCAATCCAAAAACATCAATAAATATTTCAACAGATAAGTATGAAAATATAATTTCAGGAAGATCAAAAATTATACTGGAAGCTGAAGATTCAGGAGTTGGCATTAAGAGTGTTTTTTACAAAATTGATGAAGGGCCCGAAAAAAAATATATCACACCTTTAAGAGCAACTTATTTAAGCCAGGGGGAACATAAACTAATATATTACACATCAGATAAAGTGAATAATAATGAAAGCGAAAATGTTTTTAATTTCTATATTGACAAAACACCACCAAATATAGTACAGGAAATTATTGGCAAGAGTTTTTTTGCAGGTGGAAGGGAATACTCATCAGGAAGAAGCCAGCTTAAATTAACAACATTTGATAATAAGGCAGGAGTAAAAGACGTATTTTATTCTATTAATAATACGGAATATAAGAAATACGAAAAACCTGTTTTCCTTTCAAATGTAACAGGTAACCTGGTAATAAAGGCTTATGCTATTGATAATGTAAATAATAAAACTGAATCAGTAGAAAAAGGCAGTAAAACTAATGTTCCTTATGTTGATTTATCAGGGCCTTCTATTACTCATGGATTTTCAGGATCAACATTCATACTCAGAGATACTGTTTTTATAAGCAATACAACTAAAATTTATCTTAAAGCAACTGATACTGAATCAGGAATAAATATAATTGAATATATAGTTGATGATAAGGAAATAAAAGTCTTTAAAGAACCTTTCTCTATTGATAAAGAAGGTCCTCATAGTGTGGAAATAACAGGTTATGATAATGTAGATAATACAAGCATAAGTAATTTTTCAGTTATTGTTGATAAAACAGGACCTGTAGTTTTTTCACGTTTTAGTGTTTTACCAAATGGCAAAGAAAATTTTGATGGAAAAATCCTTGATAACTTTCCCGGACATGTTGTTTTGTTTCTCTCCTCAACTGACAACGTAGTTGGTTTCGACAAAATGTATTATTCGATTAATGATACACCGGAAAAAAGGTATTATGGAATTATTAAATCATTTCCCGGGAAAGGCAAGTTTAATATGAAAATCAGAGCTCAGGATAAACTGGGAAATGAAACAAAAGAAGAGATTGATTTTTCTATAAGTAACTGAAACAATAACCCTATGAAGGTTAATAAACAAAACTTTCAATATACTATCTTAAGCTGGTATCTAATCCTCAACCTTGGATTCCTGATTATAAATTGTGCAAATTCACAGCCTCAGGTTGATAATTATAAAGAACTTCGCGAAAATATGGTAAAAACACAGATTAAATCCAGGGGGATTACTGATAAAGAGGTTCTTAAGGCAATGAGTAAAGTGGAACGTCATTTATTTGTGCCGAATATGTATATTAATCACGCATACGGTGACTTTCCGCTGCCGATTGGTTATGGACAAACTATATCACAACCTTATATAGTTGCATTTATGACTGAGATTTTGATGCTTGATGAAAACTCCAGTGTTTTGGAAATAGGTACTGGTTCAGGATATCAGGCTGCAATACTTGCAGAAATTTGTGATTCTGTGTATTCAATTGAAATCGTTGAAGAACTTGGAATTAGAGCAAAGAAATTATTTGAAAGACTTAAGTTTTCAAATATTAAAATTAAAATTGGTGATGGATACGAAGGATGGTATGAACATAGCCCCTTTGATGCAATTATTGTTACATGCGCTCCCACCCATATCCCTGAACCTTTAAAGGAACAGTTAGCTGAAGGTGGAAGAATGATTATACCGGTAGGAGAAAAATATGTGCAGGAACTGGTATTATTAACAAAACAAAAGGGGAAGTTAAAACAAAAATCCGTACTACCGGTTAGATTTGTACCTATGGTTGATGAAAAAGACTGGACATACTAATCTCAGATAAAATAAAAAGGGGCTGTAATAAAAGCCCCTTTGTCATTATTCTAAAGAAAATCAATATTACATCATACCTCCCATCCCTGGTCCACCTGCTGGCATCTGGGGTTGTTTCTCATCCTCGGGTTTTTCAGCCACCACACATTCGGTAGTAATGAACATACCTGCTATTGAAGCAGCATTTTCAAGAGCTATTCTGGCTACCTTAGTAGGATCAATAACTCCTGCTTTTAAAAGGTTTTCAAATTTATCAGTCTGTGCATTATATCCAAAGTCATCCTTTCCGTCTTTAATTTTCTGAACAACAACTGAACCTTCAAGACCAGCATTTTCCACAATCTGGCGAAGGGGTTCTTCAAGTGCTCTTTTAACGATGGCTATTCCGGTTGACTGATCATCATTATCAACTTTAATTGAATTCAGCCCATCAATAGCACGAATATATGCTACTCCTCCCCCGGGAATTATACCTTCTTCTACAGCAGCCCTGGTGGCGCTTAACGCGTCTTCAACCCTGGCTTTCTTTTCTTTCATCTCAACCTCAGAGGCAGCGCCTACATAGAGTACGGCAACTCCACCAGCTAGCTTCGCCAATCTTTCCTGAAGCTTCTCTTTATCATAATCTGAAGTGGTAGATTCTATCTGGGATTTTATTTGTTTTACCCTGCCATCAATGTTAGCCTTATCTCCAGCACCATTTATAATTGTAGTATTTTCCTTGTCCAGTATTATTTTCTCTGATGATCCAAGCATATCGAGTTTCGCTCCTTCAAGAGTCAGACCTTTTTCTTCAGAAATAACTACTCCATCGGTTAAAATTGCTATATCCTCCAGCATTTCTTTTCTTCTGTCTCCAAATCCCGGAGCTTTAACAGCTGCAATTTTAAGCGACCCTCTCAATTTATTAACAATTACAGTTGCCAGTGCTTCTCCATCAATATCTTCTGCAATAATTAATAAAGGACGGCCTGACTGAGCAGCAGGTTCTAAAATTGGAAGCAGATCTTTCATAGTTGAAATCTTCTTATCGGAAAGAAGAATATAAGAATTTTCTAAAACCACCTCCATTTTTTCTGTGTCAGTTATGAAATATGGGGATATATATCCACGGTCGAATTGCATTCCTTCAACTATTTCTACACTTGTATCAGCAGTTTTAGCTTCCTCTACTGTTATTACACCTTCTTTTTTTACCTTTCCCATTGCATCTGCAATAAGTTTACCTATTGCATGATCGTTGTTTGCTGAAATTGAAGCCACTTGCTCAATTTTTTCATTATCCTCACCAACAGCCTGTGAATAATTTTTAAGTTCAGCAACAACCGCTATTACTGCTTTATCTATACCTCTTTTTAAATCCATAGGATTTGCTCCGGCTGTAACATTCTTCATTCCGACATTTATTATCGATTGGGCCAAAATAGTAGCGGTTGTAGTGCCATCTCCCGCATCATCATTAGTTTTTGAGGCTACTTCCTTAAGTAATTGTACCCCTATATTCTCAAAAATTTCTTCGAGTTCAATCTCTTTTGCCACGGTAACGCCATCTTTTGTTACCGCTGGAGATCCAAACTTTTTGTCTAATATTACATTCCTGCCTTTTGGCCCTAATGTAATCTTCACTGCATTTGAAAGTACATCAACACCTTTTTTAAGGAGTTCACGAGCTTCAATATCAAATTTTAATTCTTTTGCCATTTTTCTATTGTTTTTAACTTATTACTTTTCTTTTGGGATTAAAAATTAGTTTTAATGTATAAATACTAAGGTATTATAACAAGAATATCCTCTTGTTTCATTATAAGATAATCCTTATTATTAAAATTTAGTTCTGTTCCGGAATACTTACCATATAGTACGACATCTCCTACTTTTAATTCTATTTTTTCATCTTTTTTACCGGGTCCGACAGCTATAACAGTTCCTTTTTGAGGTTTTTCCTTTGCAGAATCAGGAATAATAATGCCACTGGCAGTTTTATCATCTGCTTCCTGAGGCTCAATTATTACTCTGTCACCCAAAGGTTTAAGTTTAATTTCAGACATTTTAAAATTTATTTTAGTTAAACATTGTATTATTAATTTTCGAATTGATCCTTAGCATAATTTATGCCAAATATATAATATGAACAGAAATTAAAATCTATATTGACATATTTTCAGAATAACATAGTAATTTGTACTTTAACAAAAACAGATATTCTTTCTATAACTACCAAAAATCCTATATTTTAGTCTCAATATTTCTTAAAATAAAAAAGTGTCAGTTAATATGACATACTGACACCAGAAATTATATAAATCTTCAAATAAAGCAAAAATTAAGTAAATAATTTTATTCATTAATGTTCTCACCTTGCATATCTGATTGCTCAGGAACCGATGTCGGGAAACTGGGAAGTCTGTCCGGATCAATAGCATTATCCACCTGGTTTTCTATTCTGGATTGATTATCAATACTTACTTTTCTTGGGATAGTGACACTTGCCAACAAACTTAATGCAAGTACAGAAAGTGCCAGGGTCCAGGTAGCTTTTTCAAGGAAATCGGCAGTTTTTCTTACACCCATTACCTGACTTGATGAAGAGAAATTAGATGCTAATCCTCCACCTTTTGAGTTTTGCACAAGAACCACTAATATCAATAAAGCGCTTGCAATTATAATTAATACTGATATCAGGCTATACATAATATATCTGATTTATAAATTGTTAATAATTTTCTTTATCTCATTAATTTGACCTGCAAAGTAACTACTTTTTTCCGGATATTTCAAACTTAATTTCTCATACGCAAAAACAGCTTTGGAGTAGTAACCTTGTTTTACATATATCTTGGCAAGAGTATCAGTTATGTACCCTTCATGTTCCTTAATACTGTCAGATGAAATATCAGAATTACTAACATGCCTTTCCTTAGGAATAATTCTGGGCTTACCTTTTATAAAACTGTCAATCAATTCGGAATTTGAAATTTCTTTTTCCGCGTGTTTCGATATCCAGATTGATTCTTTCGTATCAGTTTCTTCAGTTTCGTCCTCTGATATAAATTGCTGCAGAGATACTTCATCTTCACTGCTCTCATCAATAATCTCAAATTTGGACCCGATTGATTCATTAATCATATTGAGCCCTGTAAATTCTTCGCCGGTATCTTTGACAATATCTTCATCGACATCTATATTATTTAATCCTTCATCATGAACATCTATTTCTAACAAATCTATATCACCTCTCTCATAAGCTTCCTCAATATTATTATCTGCCTGTTGTTTGTCAGGACTAAGAATCTTTTCTTTAGGATCAACTTCTATTATATCAGGATCGTTTAAGGTAAAAGTTATATCATCGAGTTCAATACCTTCACCATATTCTTTCCTGACATCAATTGATATGTCAGGGACAAGGTCCATTCTGCTATGT
>Ga0114922_10004091_pt1 | contig 13544 bp, 9 predicted proteins | sample AartaG_FD_100975 | JGI IMG/M metagenome (GOLD analysis project Ga0114922, IMG submission 100975) | Deep subsurface microbial communities from Aarhus Bay to uncover new lineages of life (NeLLi) - Aarhus_00045 metaG | ecosystem: Environmental > Aquatic > Marine > Oceanic > Sediment | place: Aarhus...
CCCAGCGCGGCGGCGGCGGTCTTCACCAGCTTTGCCAGCACGTTGACGCCGACGCTCATATTCGGCGCAAACACGCACGGCACCTTTTCCGCCGCTTGTTTCAGAGCTGATAGCTGGTCGGCATCCAAACCGGTCGTGCCGACCACCAGCGCGGTCCCGACCTGGGCGCACTGCGCCGCCCGCGCCGCGGCGGAGCCGGGCGAGGAGAAGTCAAGCAGCACGTCCGGCCGCGCCTCGATCGTGGTGGTGATGGGCACGCCCAGCTTGCCGGCGCCTGCCACCTCACCGGCGTCGCGGCCAAGGGTATCGTGGCCTTCGCGTTCCAGCGCCGCCACTAGCTCCATGTCGTCGGTGGCGGCGACCAGCGCGACCAGCCGCTGCCCCATCCGTCCCGCGGCTCCATTGACCCCTATGCGGAGCATGGGCTCTCCTTCCTTGCTTGCCCAAGAGCGATCCCCACCGAAGTATATTTTGCAGGCCCGCGAAAAGCAATGTCAAAAACGGAAAAGCGGGGAAAGCGGGGACAGATAACTTTTTTTCGCCGGGCCAACCCGCTCCGCGCAATGTTTCTCCGTTCTCCGGCGAAAGAAAGTTATCTGTCCCCGGTTTCCCCTTGGCCGCAGTGTTACAAAACCCGAAGCAATGGCGTATAATGACGCCCCGTCACTGTGCCGAAATCGAGGTGCCCGCCGTGATGTACAGACGAAAACTCACCCAAGATGTCACGGTCTACAATCCCGCCAAGACGTATGACGGCTACACCCTCTTCGCGCCGACGTTCGAAAAGGTGGCGTGGCTCATCGACATGCAGGGCCGGGTGTGCCATCGCTGGCAGATGGACACTGCCCCCGCCTCGCACGGAAAGCTCCTCCCCAACGGCAACTTGATGTGGCAGGGCAAAGGCCCCAACTCCATCGAGGACTTCGTCGGCTCGGGCAGCGAACTGGTCGAGGTCGACTGGGGCGGCAACAAGGTCTGGCGGTACGAGGAGGTCGGCCTCAACCACGACTTCCTCGTCCTCGACAACGATAACCTCATCGTCAATGTGTTCGTCCCCATGCCAGACGACGTGAGTGCGAAGGTCCAGGGCGGGGTCCAGGGCACCGAGCTCCGCGGCCGGATGTGGAGCTGCTGCCTGAAGGAGATTACCCGCGCCGGCAAGGTACTGTGGGAATGGAGCCTGCACGAGCATCTCGACCCCGAGGCCGATGTCCTTTGTCCGCTGTGCCCGCGGCACGTGTGGGGGTTCGTCAACTCGCTCGACCGCCTGCCCGATGGGAATATCCTGTTCACGCTCCGCCTGCTGAACGACTTGGCCGTCCTGGACCCGAGGAAGGGCGAGATTGTGTGGCGGCTCGGCCGCGACAAAGAGCTGGGCCATCCCCACAGTTGCAGCGTGCTCGACAACGGCAACTTCCTGCTCTACGACAACGGCCTGCACCGCGTCGCCGCGGACCCGAACCTCCAGATAGCCGACATCTCGGCGTCGCGCGTCGTCGAGATCGACCCGAAGACCAGGGAGATCGTCTGGCAATACATGGATCCGTTCGCGCCGAACTTCTACTCGGCGATTTGCAGCAGCGCCCAGCGGCTGTCCAACGGCAACACGCTGATCTGCGAGGCGACCAAGGGCCGGCTGTTCGAGGTCACTTACGACAAGGAGATTGTGTGGGAGTACCACATCCCGCTTCTGATCACGCGGCCGGACTACTGGGGCTGGACGCTGGCGAAGACGATCTGGGACGCACAGCGCTACGGGCCGGATTACCCCGCGTTCGAGGGCAAGAACCTCGACCCCGAGAAGTTCGAGTTCGTGATCCGCAAACGCGGCGAGGCCGAGAAGCGCGAGGAGGAGGAGCTGAAGCGGCTGAAGAGCCTCGGATATTAGACAGGATGTACAGGATTGACAGGAGGTGTGATGTCAGAGAAGGATGAAGTGCTCACCAGCCTGAAGACGCTGGACGACAAGATCGCCAAGTCGAGAGAGATCATCAACCAGGCGCTGGATCGCTACGGGGCGGACAAGCTGGCCGTGGCGTGGACGGGCGGCAAGGACAGCACCCTGATGCTGTGGCTCATTCGCAAGGTCTGCGGGGAGCGCGGCGTGAAGACCCCAATGTGCTTCTGCATCGACGAAGGCGACATGTTCGATGAGATCCGCGCTTTCATCAACAAGTGGAGTCAGGAGTGGGGCGTTGACCTGAGGATCGTGCATAACCTCGACGTCTCCAGCCACGCCGAGGGGCTGGGCGCGCCGGTGCAAGTGGCCGACCTCAACGAACGCAACCGGCACGAGGTCGCCCGCGTCGGCCATACCGAGCCCGAGTTCTTCTACGAACCGGAGTCCCTCGTCGGCAACCACCTGATGAAGACCGTCGCGATGAACATGTTCCTCGAGCAGAACGACATCGCGGCGTTCTTCGAGGGGATCCGCTGGGACGAGCAGGGCGCCCGCGCCGATGAGACCTATTTCAGCCCGCGAGAGGCGACCAGGTTCAGCCCGGCGCACGTCCGCATCTCGCCGCTCCTGCACGTCAAGGAAATCGAGGTCTGGCACGCCATCCACAAGCTGGGCGTTCCGTACTGCCACCTCTACGCGGAGGGATTCCGGTCGCTGGGCGCGCGGGTGACCACCCGCAAGACAGGCGACGTGCCCGCCTGGGAGCAGGACTTGGAGAGCGCGCCCGAACGCATCGGCCGCCGCCAGGACAAAGAAGGGCACATGGAGCAACTCCGCAAGCTGGGGTACATGTGAGGTCAGACTGCACCACGAAGGGCGCGAAGCACACCAAGAACAGAAGCCGCTGTGGCTGCCGCCTGCAAGCCGGCGGCCACAGCCCTCGTGCTTTTTGTACTACAAGCTGGCAAAAGTGTCTTTTTCGGAGACTGTAGCATCGTTGCAGGACAGGCTGGCAGCGAAAAGCGGTGACAGGCACGTCTCCGCTCGCTCTGCTCGCTCCGCTGGTGCCAGTCACCGTTTTGCGCGCTGGTACGCCGAGGAAATCCGGGACTGCCATCCCATTTCGGCTCTGCGAAATGGGTGGCTGTACCGTGATTTCCTGTAACGATGCTACAGTCTTCTTTTTCGCGACACTTTCTTGGTTGCGGCTCTGCCGCGTTGTGGTCTTCGTGGTGAGAGGAGGCAGGGGTGGACGAGTCCAGAGAAGGGATCCTTGATTTCCCGTGCGATGTGGAGCGGCTTGAGAACGGCAACACGCTGATCACCGACGCGGGCAACGAGCTGGGCAACGGCAGCGAGATCCTCGAAGTCACGCCGGACAAGGAGATCGTCTGGCGCTACGCCGACGGCCTGCGCTTCGCCCACTCCGCCAAGCGACTGCCGAACGGCAACACCCTCGTCGCTGATACCACCAATGACCGCGTCATCGAGGTCACGCCGGACGGCGATGTCGCCCTCGATTCCAACGACTGGGGCGGCGGCACCGGGACGCTCTCCGACGGCTCGCACCTCTGCTATCCCAACAAGGCCAAGGCGCTCGACGACGGCACGATCCTCATCACAGATCGCAACAACGACCGCGCCGTGCAGGTCACTCGCGACGGCCAGGTCGTCTGGCAGTACGCCGGCAAAGTACAGCATCCGCATAACGCCACCTTCCTTGCGAACGGCAACCTGATCATCTGTGACTCCGACGGGCAATACATCCGCGAGTTGGACAAAAATGGCGACGTGGTCTGGTCCTATGGCGACGGCACGACGGACATGCTCTTCTGGCCGCGAGACGCCGACCGCCTGATCGGCGGCAACACCCTCATCACCGACTCTAAGCATCACCGCATCATCGAGGTCACGCCCGGGGGCCAGATCGTCTGGGAGTACGCGGTGGACTACTGCGCCAACTTCTACGAGGCCGACCGGCTGCCGAACGGCAACACGCTCATAGCGGGCCAGCAGCACCAGGAGGTGCTCGAGGTCAGTCCGGCGGGTGAAGTGGTCTGGGAGTTCCGCAACTTCGCCCGGCCGAGCCCGATCCATCCCAAGCTCATCAACAGCAAGTTCGAGGAACAGGACGCGGACGGGACGCCGCGCGGGTGGGTGCTGTGCAAGCGGCTGAGCGAGGGCGGCGGCGAACTGGTCTGGACCACGAACGCCGCCGGCAAGCGTTGCCCGGGGCTGGCCTACGACCGCCGCGGCGGCCTGTGGCTCCAGCAGACCCGCGAGGTCGTCTCGGGCAAGACCTACCGCGGCAGCGGCCTGATCAGCACCGCGGGCCTGGACGGCTTCGCCTGCCTCCAGATCGCCTTTCTGGACGAGAAGGGCGGGATGTTTTGCGACGGATCGGACACGCCGAAGAGCGCGCTCTTCGAGGGTGACACCCCGTGGTCACGGGAGATCTTCTCGGCGCAAGCGCCGCAAGGCGCGGTGGCGGCCGACGTCCGCCTGTTCATCACCGGCACCGGCAAGGCCTTCGTTGACGAGTTCTTCTGCTTCGGGTAGTTCGGGCCGTGCTCAAGGAAGGCGTCGACCGCATGCGGCGGACAGGAAACATGAAAGACACTTGAGATGACAGCTCAGGCTGTTTGGAGGAGGGCGCCCTGACGATGCCATTTCCGTCGTACGACGTGGCGAAGATAATCCTTCTGTCCGCGGCTGCGTTCTATTTGCTTCTCGGCCTCGCCTGCTTTGCTCTCTATCTGTTTCTCCGTTGGGCGAATGACGGGCGCGCCAGGGGACTGGGCAGAGGGGAATGGTGGCTCCGACTTCTCAGGAGGGGCTTCTTCGGGGCCGGGAGACCTCGCGCTCTCTCAGTTCTGTCGGATGAGCAGATTCTCAGCAACCTGGAACGGACGTATTTCTACAGCGTCATCCTGTGCCTGGGAGGGCTCGTCTTCTTCGCGCTCGCCGCCTCGGTCATTCCGCCTCGTTGAGGCCCCCGCGTTTCCAGCCGCATCCGGCGTGTTTCTTGAGTGTCCGTCATCATCCGGTTAGAATGGCGGCCATCCGAGGTGTCCTACCGCAACGGGCGGCAGGACACGGGCCAACTCGACGCTCTCTGGAGGCATCATGACCCACGGCGCGGCTCAGGCAAGACGGCACGATGTGGTGATCGTTGGCGGAGGCCCGAGCGGGTCCACGCTCGGCGCGCTGCTGGCCCGCAGCGGCCTGTCCGTTCTGATCATTGACCGGAGCGAATTCCCACGCGATAAACTGTGCGGCGGGCTCGTCTCGGCCCGGGGCGCCGACGCTATCAGGAATGCTTTCGGCGAAGAGATCCTGCGGCAGGTCGCCGTCAAGAGGGACACCGGCTGCCGGCTGTTCCACAAGGAGCGGCTCGTCGCTGACATCGAAGACGCCGGGATCTCGTATTCCGTGGACCGGCGGGAAATGGACGCCCGGTTCCTTTCCATCGCCAGAGACGCCGGGTGCCGCGTGTCCGAGGGGACCCGAGTGGCTGCCGTGGAGTTGGGGGATTCGGCGGCTCGGTTGGAGTCCGGCCGGTACGAGCGCGGCTCGATCATCGTCGGCGCGGACGGGGCGCAGAGCGTCGTGCAGCGGGCCATTCACGGCCGCGCGGACAGCAACCGGCGCAACGTGGGCTTTGCCCTCGTCTCGCGCGTTCCGCTCGAGTTGGTGAAGGACGACGCGACCCACGCCGCCTGCCGCGATCGCCCGCACGTCTTCTTCGGCGTCGTCCCCTGGGGATATGGGTGGATCTTTCCGAAGGGCGACCATCTGTTGCTGGGGATGGGGGGATTGACCCGGAAGGGCTCGAGATTCCGGGGCGCTTTCGAGGCCTTGGTCGACGCGTACTGTGTCGCTGGCGCAAGATCGCGGCTCAAGGTCCGCGGCGGCCTCGTTCCGGCCGGCAACTTCGGGAGATCACCCGGGCACGGCAACGTGCTGCTCCTGGGCGACGCCGCCGGCCTGGCCGAGCCCTGCACGGGCGAAGGGATTGTGTACGCAGTCGAGAGCGCGCTGCTGGCGGCACCGGCGATCAGGGAGAGCCTCGCGCGCGGGAAGCCCGCGAGCGCCGGCCGCCTCTACAACACCGCCTGTCGCCGGAAGCTCCTTCCCTGGCTGAGATGCGTCCTTCGCGCCCGGTGGCTTCTGTACTCGAAGCCTTGTCTGCCCCTCGCGATGCGGGCCTTTCGCCGTCGTCCGGAGCTGCTGCGTATGTACTATCAAATGGCCGAGGGCAAGATGAGTTTCGTGCGCTACTTCCGACACATCGTACTCGGGTTCTGAGCCGACGCCTGGCCCCATTGAACGGCGCGGGCCAAGCGACTAGAATGAACGGGCAACCAGCGGCATGGAACGCCGCGCAGCCCCGAGCCTGCCCGTGGCCTTGGTGATCGGGTGCGGACGATGGGAAACGAGGTGACGGCGACCGAGAGGAGACCACGTGAGTGTTGCGGAATACGGTGTTGCCACGCCGCTGATGGGGGACATGCCGCGGGGGCGGGCCTTGCAAGTGATTGTCGAGGCGGGGTTCCGACACGTCGAGCTGTGGACCGCACCCGGCCACCTGGACGACTGGATCACCGGCCCCGCAGGCTTGCGCCGCGATCTTGACCGCCTCGGGCTGACTCCGTTCTCGGTTCACTCGCCGTCCAACGGCTGGCACACGGCGGACTCGGATCCCGAGGTCCGGCGCGCCGCCGTCGAGGCAACCTGCAAGTCGCTGGAATGGGCGGCGGAGGTCGGCGCCGGAGTTGTGGTGGTGCATCCCAGTTCTTCCCGAGAGGAGGAAAACCCAGCCGGGCCGAAGCTCGCCCGCGCACGTTCCCGGGAATCGCTCTCGATTTTCGCCGAGCGTGCCGGCGAACTTGGCCTGATGATCGCCGTCGAAAACCTGCCCATCCGGAAGCACAAGTTCCGGCCCGGCACGACAGTGGCGGACGTCCTGGGGCTCATCGATGGGCTTGGCGACCACGTGGGCGTGTGCCTGGACGCCGGACACAGCAACCTGAACGGCCTGGACCCAGCCGAAGAAGCCGCTCTTGCCGGTGACAAGCTGTTCACCATGCACCTTCAGGACAACGATCGCTCGGGCGACCAGCACCTCGCGCCCGGCCGTGGGACCGTCAACTGGGACGCCGTGCTCGGCGTGCTGAACCAGATGGGCTACACCGGCGGCCGCATGTTCGAAGTGGGAGCGGGCGAGGCCGGCGTCGAGCAAACCCTGAACGCTCTCGCCCAGATCCGAGACCGGTGGCTCTCGCCGCAAGCTTGACGCGTTGTCCCCTGTTGAACGCAGCAGCGCGCGCCGCTAGAATAGCCGCTATCACCGACAGGAGTTGCCCACAAGGGCCCCGTCGGACTATCGGGAATCGGGCACGATGTCTGCGCGTGTCTGAAGGCTGGGATGGCAAGCGTATTGTTCGCGGTGACCAGGGAGCGCGCCAGGAAAAGCCGATGACAAAGAAGCCGCTTCCGCCGACCTGCTTTCTCGCGGCGCTCGTGGCGCAGGCGGTCTTGCATCTCCTGCTGCCTGGGTGTCGTGTGATTCCGTTCCCGTGGAGCTTGCTCGGTGCGGTGCCGTTGGCGATGGGCTTGGCCGTGGAAGTGATCGCCGACCGGGCGTTCAAGAGGCACAGCACCACCGTCAAGCCGTTCGAGAAGTCCTCGGCCTTGGTCACGGACGGCGTATTCGCGATCAGCAGGCATCCGATGTACCTGGGGTTTGTGCTCGTTCTTCTGGGCGTCGCCGTGCTGATGGGGTCATGGACCCCGTACGTGGTGGTTGTCGTCTTCGCGGTGTTGACGGATGTGCTCTTCATTCGTGTCGAGGAAAGGATGCTGGAAAAGACCTTCGGCGAGGCGTGGCGGGAGTACAAGAAAGAAGTCCGGCGGTGGGCCTGAAGACGCCGCTTGGCAACTGGCTCCACGAGCGCGGGCGCCCGAGCGGTTAGTTGAGAACGGTCACCTCTTCTCCCGGAGTTCCTTCAGCGCCCGCTGGCGGTTTTGCTCGAGGCGGCGGGCCTCGAGCGCCCGGCGCGCGGCGACCCGCGCGTTCTGGAACGTCGCAAGCCGCTCCTTCCCGACCACGGAGGCAATTGCCTCGATCAATTCGCCGACTTCACGCCGGCGCCGGAACAGGCCGCCGGGGTCCAGCGACCAGTGCGTCACGTCCTTGCAGAACGAGTCGTCGATCCTGACGGCGCGCGATGCCCGCTGAAGCAAGTCGCCGACTGTGCTCTCGCCATCAGGGAGCTTCACCCGGCTGGTCTTCTTGATTCCCGCCGTGGCGACCTGCTCGTTCAGCGCGCTTAGCGCCGCGTCCAGGATCCACAGCGCCTCCCCGTCTTCGATGCCGTCGCGAATGTTCTCGAGGCGAATGGACGCAGCCGGCTGGCCGTTCGGGCCCGGATAACAGAGCTGGCCGTCGCCGTTGGTGGTGGCGAAGCTGTAGCAGTGCCACGGGCTCTTCGGCCAGCGCGGCGTGATGCGCGGGTTCCTGCCCCACAGACCGAAGCAGTAATACTCGAACCCGGTGATGCCGTACTTCCAGGTCAGCCAGAAGAGGATTCGCGCCGCGTAGGCCGGGTCGCCGATGTGCACGTTCGGATACGGATGCTGCGGCGAGGACGCCACGTACCACATCACTTCCTCGCCGCGGCCCCGGGCTTTGCGCATCTCCTCGGGGCTGAAGCCGTAGAGCCGGTTCGTGTCGATGATCGGGTCCCAGATGTCGATGTATCCGATGAGTTCTTTGCGCGGCCGGCTGCCGCCGATCATCACCTTGAGCCCGGGGAAGTTGGCGTGAAGGATGTTCGCCTTCCTGCGCATCAGCGCGAAGTTCGAGGTCTCGTCCCCGATGTAGACGTGGCAGTACGGCAGGATGCCGTGCTTCTTGGCGATCTCGTATCGTTTGCGGAATTCATCGACCGGTACGTCCTTCTTGCCGGACAGCCCGCCGAGGATCCACACGTTGCAGCCGCGCCGCTTGCAGAACTCGATGTCATCCGTGTGCGGCGAGAACGCCCGGGAGTACTGCTGCGTCGGGCTGAACCGGTACCGCAGCAGAAACGCGTACCACTGCCGCCGCCACGCTTGGTCGAACTTCCGGCCGTAGAACTTCTCGACCGGGCGCATGTTCATGTGCGTCTGGCACCGGAAGCGGCCGGTGCGCGGGATGGCGTAGTCCCACACGCGCAGCCTGATGGCCAGGCGGTGCGGCCGGCAGCCGCGGGCCGTGACCGTCATCGCGCCTTGGTACTCCCCCGCGGGCGCGTCGGGCGGCGTGTAGACTGTAATCCACAGCGGCTTGAGACGATGGGCGGGCAGGTTGAACGGCTTGCCCGGCAGGAGCGGGTCCGGCTTGGGCGCGATCAAGTCGTAGCCCTGGTACCCGTAGCAGGGGAGCGGCTGCACGTACGGCTGGGTCCGCCACGTGAGATTGGCCGCGGATATGCTGTCATCCCCTCCCGTGAGCTTAAGGTCGCTGAACCGGACGTTGACGCCCTTCAGCCTTTTCCCAAGCGGGACAATGACCGCTTGGAAGCTCTCGTACTCGTTCCGCGCCGACGAGAGCTTGACCGCGCCGGCGACCCAGCCGCGGAACGGGTACTTCCAGTGCCGGTCCGAGATGCGGACCAACGGATGCTCGGCGCCGATGGCAAGGTCCGGGTGCTTTCCGAACGCTTTTGCGGCGGCGGCGAGGTAAGTCCGGACGTACTCATGCGGCTTGACGGCGCGCACGACCTCGCTGTAGTGCGCCCGTGCCTCGGCCCAGTTGAGGCGCGGCCGCTCGAGCAGCTTCGCGTTCTCCGCCGAGAGAGCGCGCAGACGCGCCGACCTCTCCTGCTCGACCTCGAACGACGCGAGCAGCCTGCGGGCCTGCTCCACCTTGCCGCGGGCGGCCCGCGACCAGATGCGGATGTTGTCGACCAGGATCGTCCCGCCGTGCATGAGGTGGATCTCGACCTTGTCGAGCACGTCGCCGGGCTGCGCCGTCCAGGCGTGGTTGGATGCGCAGTCAGTGAGCGTGCCGGCGAGCGGCAGGCGGACGCGGACCCACCGGCCGAAGTCGCGGCCGGGGTACAGGAACCAGTACGACTTGCAGTTCTCGCGGCGGGTCTGGTTGTGGCACTGGATGTTCAGACGGGGCGCGTCTTCGGTGTACACGTCGAACTCGAGGACGGTCTCCTCGGTGATGCGGACCGTGACGTCGCGGCTGGCGCGGGCGCGGGGGCCGCTCACCTTCAACGCGAACCGGCTCCCCCGCCGAGGATGTTCATGGGTGATCGTGCCGCTCCAGCCGTCGGTCCGGCCCTCCTCGAAGTCATACGAATAGATGACCGTCTCGCCACCCGGCTCCACGGACGGCGTATAGACGGCCTGCCATGCCGGGGCGCCGGCGCGGCAGCCAACGGCAGCCATGCTCAGCCCGAGCAGGATCAGGTCCGTCCACTTCACCGCGTGTTCTCCGACAGACACCATGGGGGCGCGACCGGGAGACGACCGCCATCATACCTGCCCCCGGCGCTGCACACCATTGATTTATGGCCGGCCGGAAGGCATAATCCGCGGGGCGCCCCGGCCTGGACCGGGCCCGTGGGCGAGCACGACGGCGCGAGCGCAAGGAGGGAATCCGATGAGTCGGATTGTCAACACCGCGGCGGTTCTCGTCATGACGGCCTCGGGCCTGGCGTGGGCGCAGGCGGCCGAGCCGCCGTCCGTGGGACGTCTCAAGCAGATGATCAGCCGTGCGGCGTCGATCACGCCGGAGCAACTCGAGCGAATGGTGTCTGCACCCGCTCCCCCGCCCAAGTTTCACGAATGGCCCACGCAACCACTGACGCTCGTTCTGATGACACCGGTTCGGACCGGCCCGCCCGACGACCTGAGGATACCGTCCGACGCTCCCCCGACACCCTGGAAGCTGATCCGCGTCCTCGCCCCTTGGCTGCCAGGGGGAAGGGCCGGCGCGAAGCGCGACTACGCCTCGGTGATCCGCCCGGAATACGTCACGAAGTGTACGCGGCTCGTCAAGGGCGATACCATCACGGGGAGGGTGTCCTTCCAGGGCGAGAAGATATATAAAGGAGCGGTCGACTACGTCGCCGGGCTCGGCCCGAAGGGCTGGCGCATCGAGGAATTCCACCTGCCCAAGTCCGGCATTCGTGTTCTGCTCACCGCCCGCGGCAGGTGGGTCGCACGCTTTCCCCCCGGCGTGCAGCCGCTGGGTACGCAGGGGGGCGACCGCGCCCCCCCGTCCGTTGAACGCCTCAAGCAGATGATCAGCCGCGCGGCATCGATCACCCCCGAGCAGTTCGACCTGCTGACCGGCGGCAAGGCGCCGGTGTTCGTGGACTGGAAGACACAGCCGCTGACGCTGGTAATGATGACACCCTACAAAGTGGTGAGCAAGAAGGGGCCGCCGACCGACTTCAAGCCGCTGGGCGGGGCGGACGCGGGCCGAGAGACGCTGCTTCGCGCGGTCGCCCCCTGGCGCCCAAGGCGGAAGGACGGCGCCAAGCCCGACTACGCCTCGGCAATCCGGCCCGAGTACATCACGAAGTGCACTCGCGTCGTCAAGGGCGACACCATCACGGGAACGGTTTCAGTCCGCGCGGAAGGGGCGTACGAGGGCGCGGTCGACTACGTTGCCGGCCTCGGCCCGAAGGGCTGGCGCATCGAGGAGCTTCGCCTGCCCAGGAGCGGCACACGTGTCGTCCTCACTGTTCGGGGCGAATGGGTCGCCCGCTTCCCCGCCGGCGTGCAGCCGCAGGGCATGCAGGACACCGGCGAGGGCCCGGAGCTTGAGGCGTACCTGCCGCCGGAGATCACCGAGCCGGTGCCCCTGCCCCAAGCGAAAGAGATCGAGATCAACGTCCGGCGGGACGGCTCGCTCGTCGTTGCCGGAAAGCGTCTCACCGACGACGAGCTCGCAGAGATGCTGAAGCGCGCCGCCAAGCGCAGCAAGCGCACCCCGGTCATCCTGCGGGCCGACCGCGCCGTGCAATACAGCCGCGTTATCAGTGTATTGAACGCCTGCCGGAAGGCGGGAATGAACAGTGTGTCGTTCATGGCGGCGAAGAGACCCGAAAAGGAAGCGAAGGATTGAGGTCGCCGTGCCCGTCAAGTGAAGCCGGCCATTGGGGATTGCCGCTCGCATTCCCAACGTGTATCCTGTCACGGCCAAGACGCGGCTGACAGGTCCTTTAGTGAGGTGTGACATGGCGGATAGCGAATGGCGGATTTGGGCGTGCGGTGAGTTCTGCGGGGTGATGCCGGACGGCGCGATCAAGCCTGCGGACGTCGCCGATCATTGGCACGTGGAGAGCGGCGGGACGGTGAAGCTTGTTTCGCCGCGGAACGGATGGGTCTCGCTGCGGCTGGTGATCGAGGGTTGCGGTGATTTCGCTGTCTGCTGCGAAGTCGACGGCGTCGAGTGCGACCTGTTCCGCGAGTTCTATCACAAACTCAAGGACGAAGAGCTCTGGCTCCCCGACGCGCTGATCCCCATCGAGAACGGCGCGACGCTCTCGATCCCCGCGTCGGACAACGAGTGCCCGGCGCAGACCGTGCAGAGCGTGTGGATCGACCTGTTCGTCCCCCGCGACGCGCACGTCGGCGCGCACGGCGGGCGCATCATGGCTAGCACCGGCGGCGCGGAGCAGACCATCGACCTCGCCCTCGACGTGCTCGAGCTGAGCTACCCCGACGAAGACTGCATCTACATGGACCACAACTGCTACTGCCACCAATGGCTCCGCGCACAATACCCGCAGACTGTCCCGCGCGGCGATGGCCCCGAGGCGTGGGACGCGATGATCCCCATCATCCACCAGTACCACGCGATGTGCTTCGAGCACCACGGCATCTTCCACCACCTCGGCACCACGCACACCGGCAAGACGTGGGAGCTGTACAACCCACGGGTCGAGGGCCGCGGCCGCGACATGCACGCCGTCGACTGGACCTGGTACGACAAGCACATCGGCCCGCTCCTGAGCGGCGCTGCGTTCGAGGGCGGACGCCGAAAGCCGCTCCCGCTCCACACCATCTACACCGCCTACACACCGAGCTGGCCCGCCGATTACCTCGGCTGGGGCCAGCGCGGCTACGAGGTCGAGTTGATCAACGTCCTCCGCGACCACGACGCCCACCTGCGCGAGAACGGCTGGACCACCACCGTGCAGGAGTTCTTCTTCAACCACAAAAAGCGCTACCACGCGTTCCCGTGGGACGGCGACGAGCCGCGCTTCCCGACCACCGACGCCTACTGGAAGAAGTACCGCGAGATCATCGACGAGGCGGTCGGCGACAGCCCCGTCCCCTGGCGGCTGCGGATGGACGGCAGTTGGTCGCTGGGCCGGCACTTCACGGACCTGCTCGGCGTGGTCGATTTCTGGGTGTGCAGCGGCTGGGTCGATTTCTGGGAGAAAGAAGTGAAGGAAGGGCCGATGGCGCGCGGCGACATGGTCTGGAGCTACGGCCCGTCGGTCGACTTCAAGGAGTGCTCGGCCGCGCTGGTGCAGTTCGTCTACCGCACCTGGGTCCGTGGGTTCGGCGGCTTCGAGCGGTGGCTGACCATCGGCGTCCCGGGAGATCCCTGGTTCGCCAGTGACGGCGC
>Ga0114922_10004092_pt1 | contig 13544 bp, 11 predicted proteins | sample AartaG_FD_100975 | JGI IMG/M metagenome (GOLD analysis project Ga0114922, IMG submission 100975) | Deep subsurface microbial communities from Aarhus Bay to uncover new lineages of life (NeLLi) - Aarhus_00045 metaG | ecosystem: Environmental > Aquatic > Marine > Oceanic > Sediment | place...
AACGGCGTGTGTGGCTTGGGCACGAAGTTGGACACGGCTACATTGATCTTGACGCCCTTGCCAAGGTGAGCGACGCGCAGGGCCAGTTTCCCGATCTCTTCCACGTCCTCGGCGATTTCAGTCGGCAGGCCGATCATGAAGTAAAGCTTGAGCAGCCTCCAGCCGAGCTCGAATGCAAGACACGAGGCCGTCAGAATTTCCTCTTCACTGATACCCTTGTTGATCACATCGCGTAGGCGTTGTGTGCCCGCCTCGGGGGCGATCGTCAGGCCCGTCTTGCGCACTCCTCCCACCAATTCCAGAAGCTCCCTGTCCAGGCCCGAGGGGCTGAGCGACGCGAGCGAGAGGGAAATACCCTCCGGCCCTAGGCGGCTCATGAGCGCCGCCACCAGCTCGCGCAGGCTGCGGTAATCGTTTGGTGTCAGCGATGAAAGGCCGACGTCGCCGTAGCCGGTGGCCGCAAGCATCTTCAGCACCGTGTCGGCCGCTTGCTGCGGATCTCGTTGGCGCTCGGGCATGTAGATCACGCCCGCCTGGCAGAAACGGCAGCCGCGGCTGCAGCCGCGCGCCAGCTCAATGGCGGCGCGGTCGTGGACGATGTCGCAGAAGGGCACAACCACATCCGCTGGGAATGGGTAGCGATCGAGATCCTCGACTACGGCCTTCCTGATGAAGGGCCTTGAGCCTTCGGGCGGCTTGACCACCTCGAATCCATTTACGGAATCGATCTCAGTTTCATAGAGCGACGGGACATAAACGCCATCCGACTTCGACATTTCAGCCAGAATATCGGCCTTGCCTACTCCTGATCCCTTCAACTCAGCATATAGCAACATAAGCTCGGGCAGCCGCTCCTCTGCGTCGCCGATCAGGAACAAGTCGATGAACGGAGCCACTGGCTCGGGATTGAACACCGCAGGCCCTCCGGCGATCACCAGTGGCATGCCGTCCCCGCGGTCGGCTGAGCGGATCGGCAGCCCCGCAAGATCGAGCATAGTCAGCAGGTTCGTGTAGTTAAGCTCGTGTTGAAGCGAAAAGCCGATAATGTCGAATTCCGCCGCCGGCCTGCCGCTCTCCAGCGACTGCAGGAATTCCCCCTTCGTGCGCATCCGGGTCTCCATGTCGGTCCATGGAGAGAAAACGCGCTCCGCAGCAAGAGTGTCACAACCGTTCACCAGCGAGTAGAGAATGCGCAAGCCCAGGTGGGACATACCGATCTCGTAGGCGTCGGGAAAGGCAAGCAGGAGCCTACAACGGACGGGGCCGTCCTTGACGACGCTGTTCCACTCGCCTCCGATGTAGCGCCCGGGGCGCTCCACGCTCTGCAGGTCGTATGATCTATCCATGCTCACAATCGGAAGAGTATAGCAGACGATGCCGGATTCTAAGACGGAAGCCTCACTTGGCGTCGCGGTAGGCATAAACGCTGATTATCAGGCCCACGGCAATCATATTGGACAGGAGAGACGAGCCGCCGTAACTGAGGAACGGCAGCGGGACGCCTGTAGTCGGGAACATACCGATCGACATAAGGATGTTGATAACAGCCTGGAATGCGAGAAACGACACCGCACCTACGACGATATAGATGCCAGCCACGTCATGAACGTCGCGCAGCGGCAGCAGGGCGCGCGCGAAGAAGGCTGCAAACAACATTAAAATTCCTACAACAGAGACAAAACCGAGCTCCTCGCCCAGAACGGAGAAGATGAAGTCGGTGTGCTGAGCCGGCACAAAATTGAGCTGACTCTGTGAGCCGAGGAAAAGGCCCTTGCCGGTCAGGCCGCCGCTGCCGATGGCTATGAGAGATTGCTGGATCTGGTAACCGGAATGCGTAGGATCGTCGTCGGGGTCGAGAAAGCTGCGCAGGCGTTCTTTCTGGTAATCCTTGAGCACAAACATCCACGCGAAAGTAAATAGAATGAGGCCGATCAGCAGCAGAGCCACTACCGCGCGAAAGCGCAGCCCGGCTACGACGGCAATACCCATCAACAGCGGAACCATCGTTATCGCCGTTCCGAGGTCCGGCTGAACCGCCGTCAGTGCGATGGGCACGCCCGCAATCGCCAGCGGTCTCCACATGTCGGCCAGAGTGAGATAACTCCGCTCAATCGCGGCGAACGCTTTCGCCAGAATCAGTATCAGCGCGATCTTGACGAATTCGGAAGGCTGCAGATTTAGGCCCCCGAATGCGAACCAACTCCTGGCTCCCCCAGCCGCCCGGCCGAATATGGCGAGAAAAAAGAGCATGCCCAGGACGATTACGTAAATCGGGATCGCGAGGCGGACGAAGAGCCGGTAGTTGATCATGCCCACGATCAGCATAACAACCGTGCCCGCCCCGAGTACGAACAATTGCTTCAGCCAGAGTCCTTCGAGCGGCCTGCTGTGGGTCGCGCTGTTGATCAAGGCCACTCCGGCCAGGCCGAGGATCAGGGCAAGGGCCGCCAGCAGGTAATCGATACGGAATATCAGCCTTCGCTCGGTCATTCGGTGATTCTCACTCCAACATTACGCTTGAGACCTTCGCGGCGCTCCGCGTATGCACGGAGGAACTCTGCGCCGAGGGGCACGGAACTCAGGTTAGAGGAGCCGCCGTGCTCCACAAAGATGCAGACGGCGATCTCCGGCTCCTCGTATGGCGCAAAGCAGACAAACCATGCGTGGTGGCGGAATTCCTCGGGCAGATCCTCTGGTTTGAGGCCGAAGCGCTTGCGGATAACCTGCGCTGTGCCGGTTTTGCCTGCCGCGCTGATCTGCGGAATTCTGGCTCGCACGGCGGTGCCGCCGCGGTTCACGGCGCCATAAAGACCCTCGCGCACAACCCTCAGGTGCTCCTCATCGATACCCACTGAGCGCGCCTCAGGGTGGGGGAAGTACTTGACCGTGCCGTCGAGATCGCGCACTCCGCGCACAAGCTGGGGAGTCAGCAGTTTCCCGCCGTTGGCCACGGCAGCCATGAAGACGGCCATCTGCAACGGCGTGACCTCCAGCGGGCCCTGGCCGATTGATACGGATACGGTCTCGCTCGGGTACCACATTTCGCCGCGAACCCTCTCCTTCCACTCGGGTGTCGGCACGAGGCCGGAGACCTCATATGGAAGGTCAATACCGGAGAGCTCGCCGAAGCCGAAGCGCCCCGCCCATTTCGCGATCCTCTCGATTCCCAGGCGGTGGCCGGTCTTGTAGAAGAAAACGTTGCATGAGAGGGTCAAGGCTTCTACGACATTAAGCGAGCCGTGCCCTCCCGATGCGTGGCAATGGACGAAGCGTCCCGCCAGGTTCACGGCACCGGCGCAAAGCTCCTTGCGCTCGGGGGTCATAATGCCCTCTTGTAGCGCCGCGGCGGCGATGAGCACCTTCCATACCGAGCCCGGAGAGAATTTACTGGAGATGGCTCTGTTTAACAGCGGGCTGTCGCTGTCGGAAACGAGCATCGGGAAAAGCTCGATGTAGGAATTGGGGTCGAAAGCCGGAGAGCTGACCATCGCCAGAATGTCGCCGCTGCGCACGTCGATGCAAACAAGCGCGCCCTGTTTGTCGCTGTAAAGCTCTTCAGCGCGACTCTGAAGCTCTTGGTCAATGGTCAACAGCAGGTCCTGCCCTGGAAGCGGCTGGTCACGCGAGACCTCCCTCATTACCCTGCCGAGGTTGTTGACCACCTGCACCACTCGACCGTCGTCGCCGCTCAGATATCGCTGGTAGCGTAGCTCCAGTCCCGCCTGGCCGACCATCGATCCAGGCCGCGAACCGGGAAAGAGATCCGAGGCGATTTGTGTCTCGGTTATCTCGCCCACGTGCCCGAGCAGATGGGCCGCCGTTTTCTTCATAGGGTAAGAGCGGCGATGATCGACGGCGATCAGGATCCATGGGTAGCGGCGCTCGCGTGCCTCGAAGAAAGCCATCAACTCGAATGGAATGTCTTCCTTGATCAGTAGCGGCCGGAAATCGGGTAGCCGCCTGCGGCGCTGCTCAACTTTCTGTAGCTCCTGCTCGCTCAAGCCGACCATTTGCCGGAGCTTGTCTATACACTCGCCAACATCATCGCAGAGCTCAGGGATGGCGTAGAGATTGAAGGCCGGACGGCTGTCGACCAGGACCACACTACCGGTGCGGTCCAGGATTTTTCCACGGGGGGCGGCGATATTGCGCTCGCGGAACTGATTATTTTCCGCCAGTTGGCTGTAGTAAGGACCCCTGACGATCTGCACCATCCAGTAGGTGGCGGCGCAGAGGGAGAACGCCCCCACGATGAGGAACAACAGCCAGCGCGCGCGGCTTTGAAGGATGATAACGTCGCTAGGTGACCTCATAACGTTCCATTTTTTGCCGCTCTTCAATTCTGCGGTGGAGCAGCAGGACGGCGATCAGCCCGATCGCGGTGTTGGTAATTGCACGTATCGTTAATGATAGCGGATCGAGCACAACCGGCAAGTTAAACGCCGAGGCGATCCCGGCCAGCAGAAACGCGTCGGCTATCGTGGCGAAGGTAAAGGCCATGGCCCTCTGCGGCGTGCCCTTTATAATTACTGCTTGCCGGAGGCTGGCGATTATGTACGCTAGAACGGTGAGAGATATCGCATTCAGTCCGATTATCTCGTTGCTGAAAACATCCTGTGTCAGCCCGGTCACGAGCCCAAAAAGCTGTGCGTGCATCGGGCTTCGAAACAGGGCGACGAAAACCACGGCCACGAGAAACAGGTCGAACGGCAGCGGCGTCTGGGGAAAGAGCCAACGCACGGCGGAGGAGAATATGAAGACCGCCACCAACAACAGTGCGTAGCGAACGAATCTCACTGGTCCTGCTCCTCCGACGCGTCAGGCCTGGGCTCCCGCTCAACTATCAGCACCCACTCCAGAGACTGGAATTCAACCGACGGCGTCACATCCACTTCGCGGAACGGCGGCTCCCCCCGCCGGATGTCGCTTACCTTGCCCACGAGTATTCCATTCGGGAATATGCCTTCGAGCCCCGAGGAAACGATAAGGTCCCCCTCGGCGATCTGATCGTTGTCGCGAATGAATCTAAGTTCGCAGGTTCTTTCGCCAGCGCCATGAATAAGTCCCCTGACCCGGCTTGCCTGAATGCGGGCTGCCATGGCAAAGCGCGGATCGGTCACCAACTGAACTAGGCAACTTGTGGGCCCGACACGAACTACCTTGCCCACTACGCCTCTTGGACTGATAACGCCCTGGTACTCGGTCACGCCGTCCAGGCCGCCCCGGTTGAGCAGGACGGTGTGAGAGGAATCGCCCACGCCGGCGCCGATCACCATCGCCGTTAGGGAGCCGCGATCACTGAGATCCTCAAAGATCTTCTTGAAAGCGTCCAACTCCTGTAGCCCGCCGATAACCGCGATGGTCTCGCGCAGGCGCTGGTTCTCGCGCTGAAGCCCCGCGACCTCTTCGCGAAGAGTCTCGTTCTCCTCGCGAACCTTCCTGAGGTCGACGTAATTACTCCAGATGTCTCTCGAGCCGACAATCACGTAGGAAACAGCCTGCTGCAGCGGGGAGAACACCGCATAGATCGCCCAGGCAAGCAGAGAAGGACGGCGCGGCGCCGGCACCTGTGCCGCTATCGTGCTCAGCAACACGGCAACGATCAGGATAAAGGTCAACCCAGTTTTACGACGCAGGATGAATCCAATCATCGAGCGCGAGCCTCCGCTGTAGGGCTATGGCGGCTGATTGGTTCCAGGCCGCCGTCAGATGGTCAGCTTGCGCAGCAACTCGAAGTCCTCAAGCATTACGCCGACGCCCATCACGACCGACGTCAACGGATCCTCGGCGAGCGTAACCGGTACGCCGGTCTCTTCCCGCAGGCGCAAATCAATGCCGCGCAACAGCGCCCCGCCACCGGTTAGGATTATGCCCTTATCGACGAAGTCGGCGGCGAGCTCGGGGGGAGTAATTTCGAGGGCGACCTTGACTGCATCGACGATTGTGCTGGTGATATCGCTCAGCGCTTCGCGAACCTCCTTGTCGGAAAGCGACAGCGTCTTCGGGATCCCCTCGATCAAGTCGCGGCCCTTGATGTCCATCGAGATGGACTCCTCCAGCTGGAAAGCGCTGCCGATCTCGATCTTGATCTGCTCGGCGGTCCGCTCGCCCACGAGCATGTTGTACTTGCGCTTGATGTACTGGATGATGGCGGTGTCCATCTCGTTGCCGGCGACGCGGATCGAGCGGCTGTAGACGATTCCGCTCAGCGAGATCACGGCGATGTCGGTCGTGCCGCCGCCGATGTTGACCACCATGTTGCCACCGGGCTCGGTGATCGGCAGGCCGGCGCCGATCGCCGCCGCCATCGCCTCAAGGACCAGGTGGACCTCCGAGGCCCCGGCCCGCAAGGCTGTATCCTGAACGGCGCGTCGCTCGACTGGAGTTATACCGCTGGGAACGCAGATTACGATGCGGGGCCGGATCCAACGCCTGCGGTTACAGGCCTTGCGGATGAAGTATTCCAGCATTTTCTCGGTCACTTCGAAGTCGGCGATCACGCCGTCCTTCATCGGCCTGATGGCGATGATGTTGCCGGGTGTGCGGCCAAGCATTTCCTTGGCTTCCTGGCCGATCGCTTCGACTTTGTTGTTGTTCTTGCGGTTGATGGCGACGATCGACGGCTCGCGGATCACGATACCCTTGCCCTTGGTGAAGAGCAGGGTATTGGCGGTGCCCAGATCGATCGCCAGATCATTGGTGAAAAAAGAGAAGAAATTCTTGAACGCCATATCTTGTTCCCAAATGAGATCTCAGAAGTCCACGCGGACCTCCCCCGTTACTGTGGCAACATTTTCCGGTCTGTAATAAGCTGTGACCACCACGGTGATGATACCCCGCACATCGACCGGTTGCTGATGGCGGAACGAGCCGTCCGGCGCGACGATAACCCTGCGCTCGGAGGGAATCGTCCTGCCATCCACCTCGAGCCGTATCTCCACCTTTGCCCCGGGCTCGGTTTGCCCCAAGATGGTGATGAGATTGCTCTGCGCGGTGATCCGGCCGAGACTCAGACTCGGGGCCGCCGGAATCTCCGCCCGGCCCATCTCGGCCGAGCGCACCGTGAACGGCCAGGGGCCTGCGGGTTCGCTCCGGGCATCGCCTCTGCCGAAGGCCTCCACCCGCCAGTAATACCTCCCTTCCGCCAGTCCGGCAAGAGAGAAATTCAGCTCAGAGGATTGGCTGGTCGTTATCAACCTCGTGAAAAGCAGGTTGGTAGCGACCTGAGCGCGATAGCGGGTGGCCCTATCCACCTTGCGCCAACGGAAATCGACTCCCAGCCGCTCTTCACCCTCGCGGAGAAAGACACTGCCTGCTACAGGACTCACCGGCTCGGGTGCCTGAAGCAGCACACCCTGCTGAGGCTCGGCGGCACCCTCGAGGTCCGCTTCCACGATCGTTCCCGCCGGGTAACTCAACTCCCTGCCCGCAGCTGAATCCTCGATGAGGCTCGCTGACCCGCTGTAAACCTCAAGCCGCAATGTCTCGTCCCTGACCTGAAGCAGCACTGAAGAAGGCGGCTCGAGTTTCAGTTTGTGGCCCGGCGCTCCAATGACGAGCCCTCTTCCGCCCGGAGAACCAGGCATCCTTAGGCGTATAGTCCCCTCCTCGAGTATGAGGTCCTTGTCGGTGCCGCTACTCTTATCCATGACACGCAGCGTGCTTCCCGATAAAAGAGCCGCCTCCAGCTCGTCGATCGTTGAACGCACCAGCACCAGACCGCCTCCACTACAACGATAGCGATTAGGCGGAAGCAAATCGTCACCGGGACTTACTGCAGACTCGTCGATTACTCCGTCCTCGGCCGCCACGACGACAAGATTCCTGCTCAGCGCAGACACGTAAAACCTGGGCGGCTCGAGAACCCGCTTGAAACCACTGGAAACGGGCGAAGCCGGAAAGAACAACAGATAGAAGAAACCTGCGAGTACCGACAGCGACACTAAGACTCCGGCGAGAGTTTTCGCCGCCGTCCTGCCGGGTTTCGTTTCCGGCCGAAACGGCTGCATTGCTTTCGGCATAACTCGTTGCCCACTAACGAACTTTCGGCAATCACTCTACCATGACAGGGCGCTGTCGACAATGCCGTTCACGACACGGCCAGGGAGCGGGCAAGCGTAAGAACGACAACTTCCGCCGCGCCGGCGCGCCTCATTACTCGGGCGCATTCCCGCACCGTTGTCTCTGTTGTCGCCACGTCATCGACCAGAAGCACCTTTTTTTTCCGCAGCAGGCGGGGAAGGCGAGCTGCGAAAGCACCCCTCACGTTACCGCGCCGCTCATCGGGCTCCAGGGTGCTCTGGGGTGGAGTGTTTCGCACCCGCTTGAGTTCCCACAATGTTCCATGCCGCGGGATCGGCCTGCCGAGCTCGCTCGCCACGGCATTAGCCAGGATACGAGATTGGTTGAATCCCCTCTCGATCCTGCGAAGCGGATGCAGCGGGACAGGGACAACCATGTCGGCATCGCGCAGCCCGCGGATATCCGCAGCCCACCTCGCCAGGCGGCGGGCGAACTCACGCCCGAGAGCGAGCATCCCTTCGAACTTGAACAGGTGGATCATTTCCCTCAGCGGTGTTTCATAGCGGTAGAGCGACCGCATCATCTTATACGGTACGCGCTTGCCGCGGCACCGAGCGCAGAAGTATGCATCGGGCAGATCCTCCGGCGTGGACTCAATCGGCAAACCGCAACGGAAACAGACCGCGTCGCCGATCTCCCGGACGCCTTGCCAGCAGTCTCGGCAAACGTTGACTTGCAGATCAGCGCGCGGCTGCCGCTCTCCGCAGACATAGCAGTACGACGGAAAGAACAGGGAAGAAACCGGCTCCACCAGGCTGCGAAGGCTGAATTCCAATCCCCTCTCCTTCATCCGGCAACATTCATATTCCGCCGGATTCTTCGTGTTATACTCGGTTCCCGGTGTGGTTATGGGCAATGTAGAAGAACTCATCGTCGATGTAAAGGGACTGACGAAACGTTATCCCGGACAGCGCAAACCGGCTGTCGACGGCCTCTCCCTGCGCATCCGGCGAGGTGAGATCTACGGCTTCGTCGGCCCCAACGGCGCCGGCAAGACCACAACAGTCAAGATGCTGCTCAACCTGGCCTGGCCCGATTCCGGCGGAGGCACCCTTTTCGGCCTCGACATCGTCAGGGAATCGGTGGCGATACGGCGCCGGATCGGTTTTATGTCCGGCGAAGTCAGGCTCTACAATTCCATGCGGGGAGACAAGCAACTGAGGTTTCTGCTCTCGCTCCACGGCGGCGGGGAGGAGGAGCGTGTCAGGAGCCTGATCGAGATGTTCGACATACCGCTGCACCGCAAGGTCAAATCGTATTCGAGCGGTCAGAAGCAGATCCTGGCGATGATCGCCGCCCTCAGTCACAATTCCGATCTGTTGATTCTTGATGAGCCCACAAAGGGCCTGGATCCGAGCAAAAAGAAGCTTTTTCTCGAGCAGGTCGAAAAATGGCCGAATCACGGCGGCGCTGTGCTGATCAGTTCGCACGTGCTGAGCGAGATCGAGCACATCTGCACGCGGGTTGGATTCATCCGCGAGGGCTTGATGATCGCCGACGAGGAGATAGAGGCGGTGCGCAGCCGGCTCGGATCCGTGATCGTCGCAACCTTCACGGACAGCGTGGAGGAGCGCGACCTGATGCTTGCTGGGGTACTTAGGGTGAGGCGCCGCGGCGCGGAGTTCATCATCGAGACCGAAGCAGGGGACAACAGTCGCGCAGTCCTGCGCGCGGTGACAGAGTTGCCGGTCGAGAGCCTGCGTTACCGCAGCGCCACGCTGGATGATATCTACGAGGGGATTTACCTGAATGAGGATGCTGGCCAAACTGATCAGGGATGAATGGGTTAAGGTCCTGGCATTCACCATACTGATGTCGGCCGTTTCCCTTGTGCAGGTCCTCTTCTGGCCGAATATAAAGAAGTTGGTGCCGCTGGTGCTGGATCAGATGCCCGATTTCTTCCGCGGGATGGTCGGCGGCATTGCCACCGAGGGCTTCGTCTTCTACATCATCACTCAGCAATTGATAAAAAACGGTGTGATCTTCGGCTCCGGCTTGGCTATCCTGCTCGGCGCCTCGGCCATTTCGCGCGAGACTGAAGCGGGTACGATGGAACTGCTGCTTTCGCGGCCGATTTCGCGCGCACGCGTCCTCGTTGAGAAGTTTGTTTTCAACGCGGCCATCCTCTCGCTACCCGTGATCATCTCGACGATGATCGCCTGGCCGGCAGCAGCGCTGGTCGACGAGGCGATCGATCCCATCGCCCTGTTGGTGGCTGCAATCTATTGCTACCTCGTGGTGCTGGTGATCTTGGCGTTCACTTTTATGGTCGGTGTTGTATTTGATGAGCAAATGAAGGTGCTGTCGACCAGCCTGGCGCTCTGCATTGTGATGATGCTCCTCGTCATCTTCGAGGAGACAATGTATTTCTCGATCTACGGTTACATCTACCCTGATGTGTTGAGGCCGATCTTCGTGGCGGGGAGGGTGCCCTACCAGCTCGCTCTCACCATGGCGATGATCAGCGCTGGCTTCGTCGGGCTTTCCTATCTGCTGTTCAGAAAAAAGACGATCTAGGTTTCTACCTTCGCATATGGCAGGACCTCCGCAAAATAAAGCTCGTGGAACAGAACACGTATTATCCTGCCTCGCGTGACGAACGGGCTGAGCTTCGCGAGCAACTCCTCCTTGAGCTCATCGATGCCGTCGCCGTATGCCAGTTCGGCATAGCTCCTGGATTTCAGCGCCGTCAGCATCAGATCCACCATCCGGTGGTACTTGGCGGGGTGTTCGTTAAGTTCCTCGGCAACCCGCCGGCTGTCTACCTCCAGCCTGATCTGCACGCGCATGGCGTACCTCCCTCCGGCGCCGGGAAGATTGATAATTAACGGGGGCTTCACATGAATGAACACCCGGTTTCCCTCGCCGCGGATGAAATCGAATCCGGCGATGGTGATATCCTGCAGCACTCCTTCGGCCTCGCGCGCGTCATCCGAAGGCGATATCAGGCTGAAGACCAGGAACCAGGCTCCGACGGCGAAGATAGCAATAAAAAAGAGCACCATGAGCAGTTTCACGAAACGAGGCAGCCGGCGCGCCTTGAGTTCTTTTTCGAAAGAAGGCTGCCGACTGGACCGCGTATTAGGCCGCTGAACCACTGTCTCTTCGCTCCGGTCTGATATACAATCCCGCTAAATGTACGATCTCAAGACAATAATCGCAAGGCGGCGCCCTTCGGCCATGGCTGTCTCACTAGTGCTCACTACCTTTCTATTGATGTCCTGCACGTATGAGGTCACGGCCGGAACCGCCCGTTGGCTTCGGCGTGCAAGAATCGCGGCGACTGATATGTGGGTGGGGATGAGCGATGCTGAACTCCGCCACAGAATCGACGAGCTCGCAGCGCAGGGAGTGAACACTGTCGATCTCGACTTCAGCAGCGAGCCAATCGCCGACCAGGTTGGGATGGTCGAGCGTGTGCTCGGGTGCGCGCGCTCCGCCCACCCCCGCATGCGGTTTTTCATCTACCAGGCTCCGCTGGAGTCGGTAAGCGAAAACGTCGATATGAACCGCGACGGAGTGGTCGACTCCGGAAAGAGAAGCACCTACAGCGAACACCCCGTATGGGCTCAGCGCGGACTGAACGGGGAGCCCGCCCTGCTCTATGGGGCGGACGCGGGTGCGTTCTGGGTGGGACCGAACGACGAGGATGTCTGGCTCTGCCCCAACGACCCCGATTACAAGACAGTCTGGAGAGATGAATTACGTCGGCTGGCGGCGACCGGCGTCGACGGCATCTACATCGACGTCCCCTTCCTGCGCGGCTGGTTCGACGAGCAGCGCGGCTGGGGCTGGGCTTGCGCCTGCCCGGACTGCGCGGCAATCTACGAAACGCAATACGGAACAAAACTACCGCGGGAAGCAAACTGGAATGATGCCAACTTCCGCCGCTTCGTCCGCTTCCGCTTCGAACAAATCGAGAACTTCATCACTGAAGCACGGCTGGCTGTTCGCAAGAGCAACAAGAAAACAAAACTGATCATCGAGCACTGGAACGGTATCAACGACGCGGCCGAAACCGCCTGCGACCCGGCGTCAATAGCACGGAACAGCGACGCACGTTGTCACGAATGGACCAATGTCGACGGCTCCTCAAGCGGCTACCACGAATACTCGTGGCTGGAGGACATCGTCCGCTACCTGACTTACCGTGCGCTCGACGGAGGCGATCCCTCATGGATCCTTTCCTACACCGATGAGGGCGACGCCGGGAACATGCGAAGACTGGCCGCGCTCCAGCTAACAGCGGGGTGTAATTTTTGGGAGACCGACGAACCTGACATGTCGGGCAGCGTCGACGGAGAAGCGCGAACAGAACTATTCGCCTGGATAGCAGCAAACGAGAAGATTTACTACGGCAAGGGAATCGAGACATACGCGAATGTCGGATTGTACTATTCGCGCGACAGCATAGTCTTCCACGACTTCCGCAAGCGCATGGAGCCGTGGCGTTGCGCCGGGGAATTCCTCGGCACCGGCATGATGCTGCTGCAACTTCACATTCCGTTCAGGGTGGTAACTACCGCCGATATGGACTCTCTGAGCGGAATCGACACGCTGATTCTGCCTAATATCGCTTGCCTCAGCGACACGGAAGCCGAGGCCATAAAAACGTTCGCCTCGGGCGGTGGTATGGTGATTGCCACCGGCGACACCGGCGAATATGACGAGGACGGCGAGCGCCGGGAAGGTAATGCTCTCGTGGATACACCTGCCGTCTCGATCTTCCGCACTGCCAAGCTCTACGGTTTCGCTTACTACAACGCAGCCGCGCCGGGCGATGACCAGCCCGACTCCCGCGCCAAAACCGAGAGGCTTCGCGGCAAGTTCGAGCAGAGCGTATGGACCAAGGCTGGAGGCGACACGCCGCTTCAGACCAACGCCGATCCGTTTACCATTCTGATTCCCTACGCTGACAAGGGACGGATTCAGCTAAGAGCCTATCGCGCTGGAGGGAAAGGACCCCAGAGTTTCAATGTCCGCCTAAAGTTGCCTGACGGTGAGAACGCCGTCTCGATAAGCACCACAGGATTCCTCGAGAAGGAAGCCTTATCGGTTATCTTCAGCCAGGACGGCCGCGAAGCCGTCTTCGACGTTTCGCCGGGAATCCACAGCACTACGCTCATTGACACTCGTTAATACTTAAGAAGTGGATTTGTGCGAAGAAGCCGCCGCATCCGTGTATCCAGACGCGGCGGCTCTCTGAGTCTATCTCAATTGCAGATAACTTTTTCCAGCCTCACGCCTCCTCGGCAGGCCCGCCCTCTTCGGGCTTCGCCCGCAACGAGTTCCAGAACAGCCAGGCCGTGAGCAGGAAGATCAAGACGAAACCGATCAGATTAGCGGTGTTGGCTTCCATGCCCATCAAGTAGGTGTCGGCGATCTCGTTGGCATTGTAATAGTTGTGGATTACAGCCAACATGTTCTCCCCGTTGAAAGGGATAATCCTAAGCACGGCTTCA